>Ga0180431_10008573_pt1 | contig 11701 bp, 7 predicted proteins | sample SS_ome_11_FD_132459 | JGI IMG/M metagenome (GOLD analysis project Ga0180431, IMG submission 132459) | Hypersaline lake sediment archaeal communities from the Salton Sea, California, USA - SS_1_MS_1 metaG | ecosystem: Environmental > Aquatic > Non-marine Saline and Alkaline > Hypersaline >...
CCGACGCGGGGGGAGCGACGCGAGCAGCGCCGACACGGGTTTCGACGGCACGACGGACAGGCGAGGGGCGTACAGCGCGGGAACTGCGACCACCTGCTTTGCTGCCCTGAGCGCTTCTGCGCGCGCCTCTTGCTCCGCGGCGGAGCTCGCTGCGGAGCCCGCGGTCGACCTCGCGTCGGGCTTCTGCTGAACAGTGCCGCCGCGCGAGCCGCGCTGATCCTGTGCCGTCCCCGTCTTGGTCTCGTCGGCCCCGTCGGCGGCCTGCTCGACGGAAACGTGGAGGGCGCCGGAGGAGGAAGGGACCGCGGCGCTCTGCCAAAACTCTGGCGCCGCAGCGCCCTCTCCGCGGCGGCTCATTCACTCGCACGACCAGCTCCCGCCGGGCGCGTGCAGAGTGCAGCCGCCCGTCGACGCGCGGGCGTGTCCTCGCGCTGCCGTGCGGCGCGGGACCTGTCGACTCGCGGATCGACAACCGACCGACGCCTTAGGCTTCAGGACGCCGGCCGCGCCGTCCGTGTTTTGCTCCCCGCGCGCCAGCGATACTGTATTACGACCACATAAGGCAAGCAGAAAGCGCGCCATGCACGGGTCGCGGCGGGTGGCGCGAGGCAGCGCGACCGACGACGCCAGCGCTCTCCGATGGGTGGCGGCCATGCCAAGGCCACCGACGCACGCGGTCCCACGCGTGGGCCCAGCCCCGGCGTCTCCCGGAAGCTCTGGCGACGTACTCGGCCTTGTACTCCCGGACGCTCCACCGCGCGGAGTACACCGCGGCGGTTCCCGCGTCCGCGACAACGCTGCCGCCGCTCGTCCGCCCAGCGCGACACGGGAGCAGCGACTTGAGAGGCGCCTTGCGCTTCTCCGCAGAGAGCAAGACTGGAGCCGTAACTTGCTCGGCGACCTGCGCGCCCGCATACGAGCGCAGGCGGGGTCGTACGCGAAGCGCGGCGGGACGGCGACAACCGCGGGGAGCGCGCGACGCGACGACTCCGACCGTGCCTGCAGGCCGTTTAGTGCAGAGGAAAAGGCACAGCGAGTCCGTTACGCGCGGCGGGTGCTGGAGCTTGCCGCCGCTTACAGGGCGCGTCTCGATCCCCGTCTGCAAAAACTGTTCTCAACGGCGCTCGAGCATCGTGTGACATCAGAGTTCTACGGAGGCGCCCCGCCGAGCGCTGATGCGACGGTGAGCGCGGCCATGGCCGACATTGCCGCCGCCTTGCGCCACGGCGTCTCACAAGGGAGGGGAAAGTAGCAGATCTGCCCTCGGACGGCAAGGTCGAAGCGCCTCCTCGTCTGCTGTGACGCCTGTGCCCGCCGTGCTTTGCGACAGCGGAGGCATCGCCATCTGCACTGCGCAGACATTGTCGCCGCTCGACGTGTTGGCCACACGGTCCTCCTCCATCCCCGGCTGCGGACCGTCAACACGTGACGACCGCGGGACGGGCTCGTGCTGCGGCTCTTGCCGACTCTGACGCTCATGTCGCTGCTGCCGCCGCTCCCGCTCCCGCTGCTGCTGCTGCTCCCGCTGCTGCTGCTCTCGCTGCTGCTGCTGCTCCCGCTGCTGCCGCTGCTGCTGCTGCCACACGCTCCGCATGTCGTCCAGCTTCTGATGCAGCGTACTAACTTCGGTATGAAGAGTTGTAACTCTTGCGGCGAGCTGCCGGTACATACGCATCGCCTCTGCTCGCTGCATGCTCGCCGCGCGGACCACACCGCGAATCCTCCGTTTGACCAGTGATACGTCAAAGAGAAGCGTTATTGCAAGCGCACCGAGGGCAGCAAGTACCATGAGCAGAACAAAAACGCTTGGCGGTGCCAGGTCCTTGCGCGCTTTGCTGCTGCGCTGCGATACGGTCTGCCATCGCGGCTCGGACAGGGAGGGTGAGAACGGTGCCTCGTAGCGCGCGCGCTTGCCTCGCGGTGTTGGCACCCGCCACATGCCAGCTTCCCAAATTTGTTCGTGTTTATGTCGGAACTTTTCAAGCGTGCTTTGCTCGATGTGCACCACTACGCACGGCGTGCGAGTTGACTCTGTGCATCGTAATTATGAAATGAAAGAATACGTACGAGGCGATGCGTGGACGTGGACGCATTTTTAATTAAAGGCGCTATTAACAGTCCCGGTAATCTCCTTGACCATAATTACATTTACACCGTCCATAAAAAAAATTGCCTCCCTTTTTGTAGCACTCTTCTTCACCCGGTTTCCAAATACCCATTGCAGGCGTGTGCTGCTTGTGGTGTTTGGACGCCCCTGAATGCTTGTTCTTGTTTTTCACGGCCGGCACCGCGCAGCACTCCCCGTAATCGTCCAGCGCCTTGATGGTACCGCCAAAGGTCTGGCCGCCGTGGCCATCGTCTGCAATGCAGATGCCGGTGTTCTTCTTCCAGGGCTCGTAGCCCTCCAGCTGCGGAAGCTCCGCACAGCTCGCGGCCACGTTCCCCCGCTTCTTGTACGAGCAGTAGAACACATCGTCAACGTCGCCAAAACTTCCGTCAAAGAGCATGCCGTCATTGAGGCACCACTTTTTCGGCAAGTTGGCCGGGTACTGCACCCAGGTGCTGTAGCTGTCGGCAACAGGGGCAGGGGGCAGGCCGAGGCCGTCGCAGGCCGAGCAGTTCTGCACTCGCAAGGGGTGGCCGCACTTGGTAATGTGTGACATTTGCCTGCAGACCCTGACACGAGTTGCCGCTGGTTGCTGATAAAGCACACGCGAGCAAGCTTATCTAAGCCTCATCCCCGCTTCGTCTTATATGGTGTACGTTTTTTTTTTATGAGGAGTATTTCTTCACAATGGTCGAGGCGTACCGGCAGTACGACTGCAGCGCTTTCTCGGTGCTCATGCCTCTTAGCGCATGCCACGCGTCGTACTTTCCGCGCGCCTTGAGGTTGAAGACCATCGGCCGAGATTCATTGCAGTCTCCGACGGTGGCCTGCTTGTACAGGGCGTAAAGTCCGAGCAGCTCGTCGTCCGTCGGTCTCCTGGTCAGAGCGCGGACGCTTGCGCAGGCCTTGTCAAACTCAGCTAGTCTGTCTTTCAGCGTCGCCGCCATGTCAGCAGTTGCCATGTTGGCCGTGCGGATGGGAGAACGAGTGCGACTGCGAACGCGCCGGGACAGCGTGCCCTGCGATCACTGAGCAACCAGCCGGCAGCAGCGCTGACAGGTGCCACGTCGGACTACGCCGCAGCCTGGTACACGCAGATTCACTGGCGTCGCACGGGCAGGCTCGAGCGACGGCAGCCAGGAGCGGGACCTTGACCCGTCCCGTGGTCAGTGTGCTCAGAGTGCGCGCCGCGCGCTACGAGGGCCGCGAGAGAGTGCCCGAATGACGCGCCAGAGTGGGCGTCGCGGCTTCTCGGCTGCACGAACCACCGCAGGCGGCGACGGCGACGAAGCGACTGCGGCATACGCTGCTCAGGACGGAGAGTATGTGCACGTGCACAGGCCAAACACAAGGCCGCCGACGTCGCCCGACCTCGTGACGTTTACGACGACGGGCAGAAACCTTGGCAGCGGATCATATGCGCACGTATTTGTCGCGGTCCCCCGCGCCGGCGGCGCGTCCGGCACGCCGTTCGAGCCCCGGCAGGCCCACGTGGCGGGCGACGCCGCGCCCGCGGCCCCGGCGTCGTCGGCGACAACTGGCAAGCTCGCTGCGAAACAGACACGCGCCGACGTCGACGGTCTTCCGCATGCCTCGGCTGTGCGCGAGCTCGGAGCCCTCCTGCTCCTGCACGGCGTACGGGGGGTGCCGAGAGTGCGCGGCGTGCACGTCTCGCACGCGGACTGCACTTCCACCATCGCGCTGCCCCTGATGCGCAGCAGTCTGCTGAACGCTCGCGGGACGCGCGCGCGAAAGCTGCCGCTGCCCTTTTGCAGGGCCATGACGAGGACGTTAGTGCACGCGCTCGCGCACGCGCACGTGAACGGCCTCACGCACAGGGACGTCAAGCCGGAGAACATCATGTTTCGCGCCCGCCTCGACGAGTGCTGCCAGTCCGCTCAGGAGTGGGACGCCGCGCACCGAGAGAAGCATCGCGACGGCGGCGCGCAAGTCTGTCGCGACCCCGTCGACGATATGTCCTTCCCGCTCACCGACGATGCGAGACGTGCGAGCGGTGCGGGAGATTTCTCGCCGCCGGCTGCGGCTGCGACGGCGGCAGCGACGGCGCTTCCGCGGCGGCGGCAGGAGACTGACGCGGGCGCGGCAGACTCTCCCCCGCGCGCGCCGACCGATGGCGCCGTCGCCCTGATCGACTGGGGCCTCGCACGGCAGAGCCCCACCAGCAAGGCCGTGCGCTCGCCGTATGTCGTCACGAGGTGGTACCGCGCCCCGGAGATCCTGCTGGGCTTTACCAACTACGGGCCTCCGTCGGACATGTGGGCGCTCGGCGCCACGGTCGCAGAGGCGCTGACGGGCGTCGTCCTCTTCCCGGGGCGCGACCAGCTGCACCAGCTGCATCTGATCTTCAGCCGCGTCGGCGCGCCGACGGAGCGCACGTGGCCCGACGCGCTGCTCATGTTGCGGCGCCGCAACATCGTCTTCCGGCAGTCCGGCGGCGGCAAGGGCGGCGACGGCGGCGCGCGCGGTGCCCGTGCGCCGGACCGCGCGCGGGGGGCGAGCCTCGCGGCACTGCGGCAGGACCAGGGCGCGATGCACCTCGCGCACGTCCCCCCCGTCGCCGAGGACTTTATCGCCAGATGCCTGACTCTGGACCCCCTGCGGCGGCTGACCGCCCTGCAGGCCGTTCAGCACCCTTTCGTGCGCGGCGCCCCCGGGCCGCCGCCGCCGCTGCCGGTCGGCAGCAGGCTCGAGGCAATGGCGCGCGCCGAGAGAGCCTTCTTCCACGGCGCCCGCGGCCTGGCACCCGCGTGGGCCGCCAGCGCGCAGAGCCGCGCGCAACTGTTCGACTGGCTGGTCGAGGTGCACGACCACCTGCGCCTGCGCTCGCTGGCGCTGCCGGTCGCGATGCACCTCGTGCACGCGCGATTTCGCACGCGCCCGTACCCGTGCGGCGACGAGACCGCCGGCGTCGTGGCCATGTCCGCGCTGCTGCTGGCCGCCGCCGCGTACGGCAACGCGCACTTGACCATCGCGGACGCGGCGCGGATCGCCGGCGTGCCGGTCGGCGCGCTGCGCCGAGGCCTGGGTGCGGCCGTGCAGAGCGCCGCGCGGTACGGGGGACCCATGCAGCCGACGTGGCTGCACTTTTTGGACGCCGCCGCCGAGGCGTGCGCGCTGCTGGGCCAGCCCGTCTCGGTCCCCTCGCACGACGGCATGATGCCCGCCCGCGGCGCGTACCCGTTCGCGCGCTTCCTGGCCGAGGCCGCCGCGGTCCTCGGGGACGCGACGCTGCAGTACCGCCCCAGCGAAGTGGCGGCGGCGGCGCTGCACGTGTCCGCCCTGGGATGCATGCCGTCCCCGGTGTCTCACGCGATCGCGCACGCGTACAAGAGGAGGAGCAGGGGGTCTGCCAGCCCCGGCAGCTCGGCTGTCTCCGCCTCGGGGGCGGCCTCCAGCCCCGCGGCCGCAGCAGACAGCGGCGGCGCGGGGGAGAGCGGTGCGCGCGGCGGGCAGCCCGTCGCGAGGCGTGGCCCATCCCAGCTCTCCCCCAGGCGTCCGTCCGCAGAGCCGGGCACGCCGAACGGAGGCGCGCCCGTCGCGCGCGCGTCGCTGCCGTCCGCGACGCGCATGTTCCTCCCCTCGCCGGCGGCAGCGAGGGCGGCGACGGCCCCGGTCCACGCGCTGCTGGGCATCCCCAGCGAGGCCTGCGTCGTCACGGTCATGAAGTCCGCCTCTGCGGTGCTGTCCGGGGACCTGGACCGCACCACGCTCAAGTTCAAGAGCACCGGCACGTCTCCCGAGTGGCTGCGCGAGCGATGCGAGCGCGCCGCGGTGGTGCTGGACGCGACGGCGGCTCCGACGCAGTGGCCGCTGCAATTTTCCGCCGACAGGGAGCAGGCCGTCCCCGGGCCCGCGGAATAGCAGAATAGCGTGTGATGACGGCGAAAGGAGTGCAGAGAGCGGGGGGGGGAGGCGGAGTGGGAGATGCGAATGCGTGCGCAAGTGTTTGAGTATTTTATATGCCGCAGCTGTCATCGCCCGGCACGTCCAGGCTCGCGCACGCGCCCTGATGCCTTGCGCAACAGAGCCATGGCAAGGGTCGGCGCAGTGTGGGTGGTGCTCGGAGTGATCGTGGCCGCGGCCATTATTGCATTTTCGATATATTCAATCGTTGAGTTTTCCAAGACCCCCTCTCCCGAGGAGCAGCGCAAAAAGTGGAATCCCGTGTTTCCAGGGTTTGGCGTCGCGGTCTGCCCGCAGCAGGCAAGGGAGATATCCGACCTGTCGCTGGCGACGGCCTCCCTGGGAAACGCATGACACGCCCTAGAGCGGGCTCGGATCGCCACTGTGACCCACGCGCAGCTCTCAACGTCGCGAAAGTAAAAAGACATTGTGACCCTCGCCGCGCACACCATGGCAGAGCCCCGTGCCGCACGCACCGCTCTGCCGGCGATTGACCTGGGAGGGCAACAGGCGCCGCGGGCGACGGTGCTCGCAGACCCCGTCGACGCCGGCGGCGGCACACGTGCCGCAGGCGCGGCCGAGGCCACCGCGCTCAACGTCTATTCCGCGCCGCAGCAGCCTGCGCCGGCGTTGCTGGCTCTGACGATGCATCAGCGCGCGGCCGCGGTGGAGTGCTGCACCGGTTGCGTACTCGCGGCCTTGCAGCGCGCCGCTCGCGCGCCGTGCGCGCACGGGGGTACGCGCGGCGTGCGCACCCAGGGCCCGCTCCTGGTCCTGGCGGGAGCCCGCGCGCTGCAGACGTACATTGTACCGGAGCTGCGAGAGGCCGCGGCGCCGACGCAGGACATTGACGTGCACGTGCACACCGAGGACGATGCGGTGTTTGACGCCGTCTGCGACGACGTCGAGGCCCGCTGCAAGGTCGCCGTTGAAGAGGTGGGCATCGGCTCGGGCAACCTCGTCTGCTTCCGGCGCTCCCGGATCGTGCAGCTTTTCACGACGAGCGGGGAGACGACGATGATGATGCGTCAGTTCTCGGTCGACGTCGGCGCGCCGAATCCGGTCCGCGCGGTAGACATGCTGCAGATGACTTCCGAGCTGCACGCGGCGATGATGGACTGCAGGAACGCTCCCAGCGAGCCGCGCGGCGGGTCGCTCAGCTGCCGCGCGCGCGGGGTCGGCGCGGGTCCGGGTCCACACCTCACCGTCGTGACGGGGCCGCGCGCGCCGGAGCGCGGCGGCGAGCCCGGAGGCCGCGAAGGCGGCGGGGGCGACGGCAAGGGCGAGGTCGCGTGGGAGGTCGCGGTGCAACCGCTGTGGGAGCTTTGCGTCGGGCTGTGGCGCACCGTCGACGACCCTCTGTGCTACCGCCGCAAGAAGGACGAGACGCGGCGGCGGATGCTGCTCTTCCTCGCGCAGTCGGGGTTCCTCGCCGCGCGCCCGATCGACGTGCCGGCGCCCTTTGTGGCCTCGACGGGTCCGGTCGGCGTGGCGCTGGACAGGGACGCCGCGGGGGTGGCGCCTCTGCCGCCTGCGCAGAGAGCGCCCTCGTGGATGCTCGCCCGGCCGGGCGAGGCCAGGGCGGGGGCGTGGCGCGCCCAGAACCTGCTGCGCGCCGTCCGCCGCGCGGCGGGCGAAGCCGAGTCCCGCGCGACGTCTCGGTGCGAGGCGGCGTGCCGGCGGGCGCTGCAGGGGATGCAGCGCTCGTACCGCGCCGCCTCGTCGGCGGCGCGCGTCGCCGAGGTCTCGCTGGAGAGGGCGCGCCGCGCGGAGAGGGCCCGAGACGCCGCGGTGCGCGACCTCCGCTCCGTCCGCGCGAGGATGGCGCAGCTGGAGCGGCGGTGCGCGAGCGCGGAGAGACGCGCGGCGGAGCAGGCGCAGGCGGCGGCTCGCGAGCGCAAGCGGGCCGCCGACGCGGAAGCCTCGCTGCGGGACCTGCGACGCAGCACGGGCCGCACGCGCGACGCGGCCGGAAGGTTCAGGCGCTGCGCGTCGCGGGCGCTGCGGGCGCACGACGAGCTGATGTGCAAAACGAGGGAGGCCGTGCGCGAAGACACGGAGCGCGCGGCAAAGTGCGTCGACGCGTACAGCAAGATGCGCAAGGCGCTGGGCACCGCGGGAAATCTCATCACCGGTGTCCGTGTCGCCGTCGACGGCGCGTGCGCCGAGGCCGCCCGCCACCTCGTGCTGCAGAACGGCCCGGGCTGCGACGGCGGCGGCTGCCCTGAGCGCGAACCGGGGGAGGCGAGCGGCGACAAGGCGCGCCGCATTTACTCGTCTGTGGCGGCCAGGATGGCCAAGGAGGGCTGCTCCATTATACTCGCGGCGGACAGCCACGCGGCGGCCAACACAAACAACCTCGGCGACTACCTGGGCGCGGTCGTCGCGTACGTCGTCTCGGTGGTCGTCGCCGCGGCGCCGCGCGAGAGCCGGCAGGAACGCCGTGAGGACGGCGGCGTCGGCTCCCCCGAGGAGCTGGCCATGCTGGGCCGCGCACGGATGGCGGCGGGCGTGCGAAACATCCGCGCGGGTGACGCCTCTGCCGCTGCGTGCGCGCGTCAAGGCGAGGAGGCGGCGGGGGGCGCTCCGGAGGCGGCGCCCCCGGCGGCCGCCCCCGGCAAGATATGGCGCATGTTTGCGCGCGGCGGCAAGTGGCACTGGTGCGCCGTGCCGGCCTCGGCGTCGCTGGCGACCTCGAACCCTGCCAGAGTCTCCCCTAGCGACCGAGACGAGGGCCGTCACTGGGAGCGGGTCTGTGTCCCGTTCGGCACGCACGGCGACCAGGCGAGGGCGGCGTGGCGTACGCTGTGCGCCTTCCTGATGGCGCCGCTGCTCCAGGCGCTCGACGACGCGAGGGAGAGCCTGAAGACGGCCACGGAGGCCATGCACGAGTCGCTCTCCACGTGCGAGGCGGTCGTGCGCAACGTCCTGAGCGAGACCAAGCTGGCGGAGGAGACGCTCGAGATACACAGCTTTGCAAGGATACTGGACGCTCCCCTTGGTTACGCGACGTGGCCGACGTGGGGGCCTTCCCTTCTCCGCCACCTGATGGGAGACGCCGACGCGCTGCCGCAGTGGTGGAGGGAGACGGGAAAGAAGAGGATCGACGATCCCTCCGCGCCTGCCGGCGATCCCCCGGCCACCGAGGGCGAGATGCTGCGCAGGGCCCTGCAGGTACACGACGGCGCGGCAGGGACGTCGTCGGCGCCGGTCAAGCCCGCGGCAGACCGCGCCGCCACTTTCGGCAGGTGTGCCCGCTGCGAAGCAGAAAATGCACAGCGCGACGTCGACGAAGAGACGCTCTCTCACGCCGATGAGGTCACGCTGGAAATTCTGCGCGCGCTGACTCTCCCGCCCCTGAAGGACGACACGGAGGGCGCAATGGCAGCGCTCGTCTCCAGGGCCGCGGCGGAGTACAGGAAGAAGGGCATCGCGCGCGGCGTTCCGGCGTGGGCGCTCCCGTCCCCCGCGGCGGGGAAGCGCGCGGCGGAGGAGGACGGCAGCGGCGCTGGAGTGGTGAGCACGCCGTTCCTGGACAAGCTGTGCGGGCTGTACTCTGGCGGGGAGCGACGGGCCGAAGCCTCCGCGCACGCGGGCGGACGCGCAAGCCCGTCGGCGCTGTCGGACCTGAGTGGCGAGTCGCGCGCGGCGGTCAAGTCAGACGGCGACGGCGAACAGGACCGAGATCGGTGGAGCAGCGCCGCGAGCGACAGCGCTAGCCTTGCGAGCAGCAGGAAATCAGGCGTGCGCGGCAGAGGACACGCGCACGCAAAGCATGGCGGCGCCAAGGGTGGCGGCGGCGGCGGCAAGTCAAAAAAAAAACGCAAAAGCGGCCGATGAGCGGTCGTGCTTTCTCATCCTCCGGACGTCGCCGCGGGCGAGGAAGGGCACGGGGCGAGGCGCACTGGAACCCCCTCTTTGTAGCGTCCTTGTTTGCGTGTGTGTACTGTGCGATGTGCTTTGTGCTGATTGCAACCGGGTGAGACGCAACTTTGGCGCCACGCGCGTCACGGAAAGAAAAACCGCGTGTTTGCGTGCGTGTATTCTTCCGAGACTCTCAGCTGGCGAAAGGGAGCTCGGCGACGCGCTGCGCCGAGGCAGCCTCGTTGTCGGTGGCCTCGGCACCCGTCGGCGCCGCATCCGAGGACTGCGCGGCTGCGCTGAGCGCGGCCCCTTTGTGGTCCGAGCCAGCCGCCGGCGGCGGCAGCAGCGGCGCCTGAGACGATGCCGGCACCGACGACGCCGTCGGCGCGGAGGGGAAAAGGAACCCACCAGGGACGTGCATCACCGGCGGGGGCGGCGGCCCGGCGGGGCCATCTCTCTCGCCGCTCGCGGCGCTCGCGGTGGCGCTGAGGGAGGTGTGCGCGTGCGTGCCGCCCTCTCGCTGCTGCGCGCCCTGCTCCTGATAATCGGCACCGTCATCGACGACGTCGGCCTCGTCCGGGGACGCGCAGTACCTGGAGAAGGACGCCACCCCGCCGCGCGACATGAACAGCGGCGCGTACAGGTGCTCCACCTCGCCATTCTCCGGGTTGACCACGTTGACGCACACGATCTGCTCGTACTCTGGCCTCTGGACGTCGTCGCCCGCCGCATCCTCCCCGGTTGCCTCGGCGGTCGTCACTTCGATCGCGTCGGTCACCAGCGCCCACGAGGATCGCTGCACGACCGCCAGCGCCCCGCCGAGAGCGTCGCCCTGCGCCTGCTCGCACGCTCGCTTCGCTCCCGTCGGATCGCCGAACAACGGCACGTCCACCGACGCCAGGGCGAAGCGCCACTCGACGGCGCCGCGGACGCGCGCCTCCATGTACACGACGTCATCCTCCAGCGTCTGCAGCCGAGACAGCGCCGCGCGCAGGTCGTGCGTCGCCCTCTTGAGCCGCTTCTCCAGCGCGTGGATGCGCTTCGTCGCCGCATCGAGGTCCGCCAGCGTCGCCACGTCGACCTCTTCCTCGTCCGACTGCTCCGCGCCGGAACCGACGCTGCCGTCGCTGACTCTTCCGCCGTTGCGTCTTACTTTGAGCGCCCTGCCATGCCCGCCGCCGCGTCGCTTTCCGTCTCGGTCCTCGCCGCTGCGGCGGCGGCGCGAAGCGCGGGGTGCGCCGCGACTGGCGCTGGCGGCGCCAGAAACGTCTGCGCCGGCGTTGCGCGCATAAGAGACGGAGGACGAGTTGCCGCCGCGCTGATGCCGAGACGCATTCCCGGGCGCGCTTGACCGCCTGTCGTTACTACCCCACACCACCTTCGACGACGCGTCGGACGAGGTGTCGCGCAGGGCCCACGTGGGCTGCTGGCGTGCTGATCCAGCGTTATTGAAGCGCGATCCCTCCTGACGCGAGAGGCCGCCGTCGCCCAGACCGCACACGCCTCCCGCGCAGCTGCTGGCGGGACCACCTGGTGCTGCGCACGAAGGGATCGCGCTCGGGCCTGCACCGGTCGGGTCCATTGCCGCGCGCTGCTCCCAGACTGATCTCGTCCTGCTGCCTCCCTGGTATCCTAGCGCACTGCCAGGCGATCTTCCGCTGACGCCGCTGCGTCCTGAGCTTACGTATCCGAGTGCGGACATTTCAAGGACCAAGACAGGCAGGGCAAGGGGGCCAAGGTGATGCAGCTCGGCGGAAACTCGAGCAGGTGCAAGTTACCCTCAGTGAAAGCATGCACGACTAATGA
>Ga0180431_10008575_pt1 | contig 11699 bp, 6 predicted proteins | sample SS_ome_11_FD_132459 | JGI IMG/M metagenome (GOLD analysis project Ga0180431, IMG submission 132459) | Hypersaline lake sediment archaeal communities from the Salton Sea, California, USA - SS_1_MS_1 metaG | ecosystem: Environmental > Aquatic > Non-marine Saline and Alkaline > Hypersaline >...
ACGGCTTGCCCATCTACGTCAGTGACACGCGAATGCAGTGCGTCAGTCACCTGGAAGGTCACCGTGATGCCCTGGAGCGGCTCCACGCCTTGCGAGTAGTATACGGTGGCGATCACCCTATGGTCCGCGCCTATGCCGTTCGTCGCCTCGTCAGGTTCGACCGTCATTGCGCACGGAATCTTAGGCTCGGGGAGCGGGTCGCAGTTGCTAGCAACAGTATCGGAGATGGTCCTGGCTTCATCCCAAACATCACCGTCACCATCGAGCGGCTCTCCGTTCTGAAAATGCCAGATCGCCAGCTGGGCTGCCGCTCCGCTCCAGACGGTCCCGTAGTTGGGGTGCTGGATAATGCAGGCGACTTCAGACGAAATGATATCTGACTCGACCAGGGGAAGCCAAGTACTTGGGTCTGCATTCTCATTCGTTTCAATACAATGCCCCGAGTAGGGACCCGTCGCCTGCAAGCCTGCCTGCAAGTCAAGCATGTAGTATCCGGCCTCCGTCTGCCCCGAATCCAGGGTAACGTTGACCGAGTTGTAGACGTCGAGGAACCTGGCAGCCAGACAGTCCTCTGGAGACGTGTCCGCTTGTAGCGTCTCTCCAACCTCGTCCCACTCGAGCGGCAGCGGCCCAAACAGGTCCAGGCCATCATCCTCAGCAGTCTTCAGGACGACCTCTTCCTCAGGCCCAGACACGCGCACTGAGACCGTCCCATCGGGCTCGACGCGTTCGGCAGCGAGCGCCGTTCCAGGCAGCAGTGCCACCACCGCCATTGGAACAGCCACCATCACCGCCACAAGGACAAATCTCTTCACCAGACTATGCATCCGCCTCATTGTCGTCCTCCTCTGAGCACTACTTCCCCTCACGTCAAGCCCCCCCGCTGCACCCAACACCCGCTCGCCCGCCGTCGTATTGGCCATTCCCCATCGCCTCCGCGAAGATCCCACTACGCCACCACCTCAAGCGCCCGCCCAACCCGCTGCACCAAATCCTGCGGCACGAACGGCTTCGTCACATAATCCGCAACGCCCGTCAAATCCATCCCCCGGCTCTCCACCCAATGGGGATCCAGCACCGTCAACACAATCACGGGAATATCCCTCGTCCGCGCATCCTCCCGCAACCGATGATAAACCTCCAACCCATCCACGTCCGGCATCATCAAATCCAGCAGCACCAGATCCGGCTTCGTCTGCCGCACCGTCTGCAGCCCTTCCTCGCCGCCGAGCACACTCACCAACTCGATATTGTGCCGCTCCAACGTGAACTTGATCAGACTCAGCATATCGATCTCGTCTTCGATACACACCACCGTCTTCTTTCCCGTCTCCTCCTTGCCGGCCAGCAACTCGTTCAACACCGGCACCAGCTGCTGGCGCATCTCCCAGATGCGGATGCAGGCATCCGCCCCGGCATCCAACACCGCATCCCGCCGCCCCTTGGGCTCCTCCATCGTCAACGCTATGATGTGCGCGCCGGGTGCAGCCGTGCGAAGTCGTTTTACGGCATCCGCACTATCGGCTTTGGGTGGCGCCACGTCCACCAGGATCACCTTCGGACCCTCAGCCCGGGCCACGCTCTCCGCGTTCTCGTCATCGTGAGCGCCCAGAATCGTAGCCTTGGGCAGCGTTTCCGTCAGCCAGCGCTCGACCGAACGGTGAATGGCGTCATCCTCCTCCACAAGCAGGATGGACACGGCAGCGGCATCGAAGGCGATCATCTGGTCCTCTCCCTTCTCCTCGGTTTCGACGGCTGCTTCGGCATAAGCCTCCACCACCTGCTCAAGGTCGCGCCCGTTTCCCACCTCGCCAATCTCGGCCCCCAAGAAGGCCGTCAATGCCTCAAGATCCGGGAACTTGTGCTCGCCCGGGCCATGCAGGTTTTCCAGACTAAAACGCCACCTGGAAGCGGGATCGGGCGGAAGGCTCCGGGTCTCCCAGAAGCGCAGCACGTAGGCATGGTGGCGCGGCAGCTCAACGTCAGTCGGCATGGGTCGTGTCCTCCAGTGACAGGCGTTCTCCTTCGAATCCATAATTGCCTCCCGATTATATCAAGCCACCGTCATGAGATCGTCATGAGGAGCGTCCATCCACCTCGCATTTCCGGCTAATCCCCGGAATCCCTGTCCTGGGGACGGGGAATCCGTTCTTGCACCGCCGATTGCGGTTCCAGTGCACCGTGAGAGGTCGTCGGCACGGGCGCCGTGGCGGCCCCGCCTCGCGGCTGGCCCACCCTCCGGCGTCCCATCGTTCCCAGCGCCAGCCTCTGATCAGCGCGATCCGATCCTGGCTGTCTTGAGAGTCCGAACACGAATCGTGGGCGGAGGCTGGTTGTGAATCGGTGGGGCTGGGCTATAATCCACGTTGGTCAAACGACACCATGAGCGCCGCGTCCAGGTTCGATGACATGAGGCAGGCCCTGACCGCTGCGCTCCGGCATGATTGTCCGTAAGGAGAAAACCACCGTTGGACGTCCTTAGAAGACTGCTGAAGTACGTACGCCCGTATTGGAGAGCCCTGGTCGGCGTCAGCGTGCTCCTCCTCCTCAACACGGGGCTCAGTCTGCTCCCGCCGCTCATCCAGAGGCGCGTGGTCGACCGGGTCATCGGGGAGGGGAATCTGTCGATGCTCGGCGCCCTGATCGGCGCGTTGATCGCTATCCACGCTCTGTCCCGGCTTGTCGATTTTGGAGACCTCTACGTGCGCCACGCCATCGGGGCCCGCTTCATCTTCGACCTCCGCGTCCGCATTTACGAACACCTTCAGCAGCTCTCCCTCGCCTTCTACGAGAAGACCTCCACGGGCGAGTTGATGTCCCGGGTGACCAACGACGTCGAAGCCCTGGAACAGTTTGTGACCCACGGGGTGGCCCTCACGCTGGTCGATCTCTTGCGCCTCGTCGGAGCGTCCGCCGTCCTCCTGGCGCTCAATTGGCGCCTTGCGCTTGTGATGCTCGTTCCCTTGCCGCTCATGGCCGGCGGCCTGTGGATCTTCAACCACCGCGCACGGCCGATCTACCGGCGCGTCCGGGACCGTCTGGGGGACATCAATGCCTCGCTCCAGGACAAGCTGGCGGGCATTCGGGTCGTGCAGGCATTCGAACGCGAGGAGGAGGAGCTCCGCAGCTTCCGCGAGGTCAGTCGCAACTACCTCGACGAACGGGTCGATGCCATCCGCACCTGGTCCATCTTCTTCCCTGCCCTCCATTTCATCTCCGCGCTGGGCGGTGCCCTTGTCCTGGGTTTCGGCGCCCGCATGGTCGTCAACGGAGGGCTAACCCTGGGGACCTTGGTCGCCTTTCTATCCTACATCGTCTCCTTCTATGAGCCCCTCCGACGGCTCACTGAGGTCGATAACACGTTCCAGCAGGCCATTGCCGCCGGCGAACGTATCTTTGAGCTCCTCGACACCCGATCCGAGATCCAAGATCAGCCTGGGGCGGTCATCCTTGAGGAGATCGAGGGCGACGTTGCCTTCGACCACGTCCACTTTCGCTATGGGGAGGGGGACCAGGTCCTCAAGGACATCACGTTCCACGTCGCTCCCGGTGAGGTCGTGGCCCTCGTCGGCCCCAGCGGGGCGGGCAAGACGAGCATCGCCAACCTCGTCTGTCGCTTCTACGACCCCCAGCACGGTCACGTGCTCATCGACGGCCGAGACGTGCGCGACGTCCAGGTGCAGAGCCTCCGACAGCACATCGCCGTCGTCCTCCAGGATACCTTCCTCTTCAACACCACCGTGCGGGACAACCTGCGCTACGGGAAGCCGGACGCCAGCGAGGAGGAGATGGTCGCTGCAGCCGAGGCGGCTTACGCCCACGACTTCATCCAGGATCTGCCCAACGGCTACGACACGGCCATCGGCGAGCGGGGCGTGCGGCTGAGCGGCGGTCAGAAACAGCGGCTCGCGCTGGCGCGGGCCATCCTGGCCGACCCCCGCATTCTGATTCTCGACGAGGCCACCTCCTCCGTGGACGCCGAGGCCGAATACCTGATCCAGCAGGCCCTGGACCAGGTGCTTGAGGGGCGCACGGCTCTCGTCATCGCCCACCGCTTGAGCACGGTGCGCGACGCGGACAAGATCATCGCCCTGGAGGAGGGAAACATTCGCGAGGTGGGCAGCCACCGCGACCTCCTCGCCCAAGACGGCCTATACAGTCAACTGTATCAGCGGCAACTCGAGCTCGCGGGCGAGCGGTAGCACCTTCGGGCCCACCCCTAGTGTAACATACTTGACGGCTTCGGCCGTTCCGCCAACAACCCCGCACAGCCTACCTTTCAACGTAGTCGCTGAAGCGATCACTACGACCCTTGCCTTCCGTCCCGCTGCCCCGTAGCAGCGGCTGCAGCCGTTCCGTCAGTATCCCAGCACCGCGCCGCCCCTTCGCCTCCCGATAGCCTTTCCAACCAACCGTGCTATAATCAAAAATACCATAACCCATATCCAAACCCCCGGGAGGAGAATACCCGCTATGTCGACAGCCCTATACCTGGCCCTCAAGGAAACCTGGCGCAATCGAGGAAGATTCTTCCTCTTCTCCCTCGTTATCGCCCTCATCACCCTGCTCATCCTCTTCATCGCCGCCCTGGGCGAGGGCCTCGGTGCAGGCAACCGGGAGTACCTGGAGAACCTCGACGCCGACCTCCTCGTCTACCAGGACACGGCCGACCTCTCCATCGCCTCCAGCCGCATCGGCTGCACCACCCGTGACGCCCTGCGCTCCGTCAACGGGGTGAAGGCCGTGGGGCCCATAGGATTCTCCAGTGCCACCATTCCCGACGCAAACCGCGGTGAGGACCTCGGCGTCTCCCTCATTGGCGTCGATCCGGGGAGGCCCGGCGAGCCCCCCGTCACTGCGGGTCAGGGGCTGGAGCGTAGGAGCGCCAACGAGGCCATTATCGACCGTATGGTAGCGGACGTGACGGGCCTCCGGGTTGGCGATCGATTCCAGATTCGATCGCCCCAGGGCGGCGAGGATCAGCTCTACCTGTTGAAGGTGCTCGGCATCACGGAGAGCCAGATGTACGCCATCCAGCCCTCCATCTTTGTCCCCATCATCAAGTGGGATGAGATCCGTCCGCAGGCACGCGTCTCCGGCGGTGCCCAGGACCCCGCCTGCAACGTGGCCGCCGTCGAGCTCGACGATCCGGGCCAGATCGATGAGATGAGAGCTCGACTTGTTGCCCAGGTCCGCAACGTCGACGTAGTCAATCGCCAGACGGCCTGGGAGAACACCCCCGGCTACACGGCCCAGCAGCAGACGCTCAATACCCAGAACGGCTTCGCACTCCTCATCGGCCTCCTGGTAATCGGGGGATTCTTCCAGATCCAGACGCTCCAGAAGGTGCCGCAGATCGGCATGCTCAAGGCCATCGGCACGCCCAACAGGATTATCGCCCTGGCCTCGTTGGTGCAGATCGTGATCATCAATCTACTCGGGGTTCTCATCGGGGGCCTGGTGACCTTCGGCGTATCGCTCGCCTTCCCTCCGGGGATCCCCCTGGTCTTCGAGGGCCAGGCCATCGTGCGAGCCCTGGCCTCCATCCTGGTTATCGGCCCGCTGGGGGGCCTGCTATCCGTGCGGCTCTCGCTCCGCGTCGAGCCGCTCATCGCCCTGGGCCTGGGAGGGTAATCCAATGTCCAACAACGTAGCTACGGAAGCGCGCTCCGTCAGCAAGGTCTATGGTTCGGGAGCCAACCAAGTGAAGGCCATTGACGACGTCTCCTTCAGCGTGGAGCGCGGCGAGTTCGTCGCCCTGGTCGGACCCAGCGGATCGGGCAAGACCACCATGTTGGCGATGCTCGCCGGTCTCCTCCAGCCCAGCTCCGGGAGCGTGCTCATCGACGGCGAGGACCTGCTGGAGATGGGGGACGGGCGTCGAGCGGCATTTCGGCGTCGAAAGGTGGGTTTCACCTTCCAGGCGAACAACCTCGTCTCCTTCCTGACGGCCCTGGAGAACGTCGAGCTGATGCTCCGCCTTGCGGGACAGTACGATAGGCAGCACAGGAAACGGGCCCGGCAGCTCCTGGAGATGCTTGGGCTGGCGGACCGCATGCACGCCTTGCCGCGGGAGCTCTCCGGCGGTCAGCAGCAGAGGGTGGCTATAGCACGCTCTCTCATCAACAATCCCGCCGTCGTCCTGGCCGACGAGCCGACGGCCAGCCTGGACACCGAGCGTGCGTATCAGGTTGTCGAGACCATGGCCCACCTGGTCCACGAGCAAGGGCGGGCCGGCATCATGGTCACCCACGACCTCCGCATGGTGGAGTACACCGACCGGATCATCCATCTTCTGGACGGCAGACTCGAGCAGATCGTCACGCCCGATGACGACCTCTCCTGCCTCGCCGACCCCGGTTCGTGCCAGATGATCTCGGACGACGTCTTCGCGGTCGACAGCGATCAAGTCGCCGCGGCCGTCAGCTAAGGCCCGGCTTCGCCTTCACCGTCGGACAACCGTTGGATTAGGCGGACCATCAAGGCCTCCAGGGCTTCCTGGTAGCGCCAGAAGAGCCACGCCAGGCCAGCTGCACCACCGACCAGCGGAATCCACGCCCACAGGGGCAGGTCATCAGCCCTCGCTCCCACCCAGCAGGAGACGAAAACGCCAGGGAGCCTCCCCATCGTCACCAGGACCAGCATCCGCGGGATGGAGAGCGGACTCAGACCAATCAAGAAAGCCGTCACGTCGTCGGGCACGAAGGGGAAGAGAAACACCAGAAAGAAGAACCAGGGCCCCTGATCCGCCGTGATCCCGTCCCAGCGGGCCATCTCATCCTGCGGCACCAACGTCTCGACCAGCGGTCGCCCGCAGCGGCGCGCCAGCACCATCGCTATGGAGGTGCCAATCACGAGCCCGATCATACTGTAAAGCGTCCCTGCGGCTACGCCGTAGAGGTAGCCGTTCATCACCCCTACGAACTGCCCCGGAATCGGCGCCGCCACCACCTGAATCACGTTCAGCGCGATGGTTGCCACAGGGCCCCAGGGTCCCAGTCCCTCTACCCACCCCTGAAGCCCCTCTCGGTTGCCGAGCAGATCGAAAACGCCCTCCCACGAGAGCCAGAGCACAATTCCTGCCGCGAAGAGGGCTCCGATGGCGGCAGCGCCGGCGATCCACCGTCGGGGCCTCTCCGAATCCCGCGTCATGCCCCGTCACCAACGACCAGAAGCTCCTCGGGAGCAGAGGCCGGGCCCATGCCCATCGCAGCCAGAAATCCCGCGAAGATCAGGCCGGCAGTCACGGCAAAAAGGGTCGTGTAGGAGGTGGCCTCCAGCAGCCATCCGCCCAGCGTCGGCGCCAGCGTCAGCACGCCCATAATCGTGTTCCCCAGCCCGATATACGCCGGTCGGCGGTCATCCGGCGCGATCTCAAGCAGATAGTTGTAGAACCCTAACATCGTCGAGCTCTGGAAGATCCCCAGGGCTACGTAGACGACGGGGTAGGCCTGCGACAGCAACCCGCCGTCGGCCACGTGGGCGACCAGCGCGAATAGCGGCCCGAGAATGGACAGCGCGCTGCCGATGCGGATCGTATACCCTGGTCCCCAGCGGTCGCTGACCACGCCGAGCAATGCCCCGGCGGCGACCCCCGCCACCTGTTGTGCCGCGACGAACCCGCCCACCGCCGTCTCCGGGAGGTTCAGCACGTCGGTCGCGTGAACCACGTAGAAAGGGCTCGCCAGCGCGACCATGCCCACCAGGACCCGGCAGACCATCAGCCTGCGAAACGTTCGATCCTGCACCAGGGGTCTCAGCCAACCGTTCTGCTGAGTTCGGGCCCAAGCCTCCAGGTCGATCTCGGTTCTCGGCTCACGCAGGAGCACCAGGGCCACACTGGAGGGCACGAAGGCAACGCCGACCAGCGCGAACATTAGGGCGTAGGTATCCGGAAACCCCAGCCGCGGGCTTCCCAGAATCAGACTGATCACCCAGCCCACGCCCAGGCCCGCTAGCCCGCCAATCACCTGACCGATTCCGATCAGCCGCCCTCGTCGCTTCATCGGAATCGCCCGGGCCAGCATATCAAACCAGGCCACGCTCGCGAGCCCGTCCGTCAACGCGAAGATGCCCAGACAGACGAAGAAGAAAGTGAGCATCACGCTCGGGGCGTCGCCTAGGCCCAGCCACAGAGCGAGGGCCAGGAACCAGAAGGCGACGCGGCCGCTGAGCCCGGCCATCAAGTAGGGCTTCTTCCTCGGCTTGTCGCTGATCCAGTGGGCCGCAACGATCTGCGGCAGGAGCCAGCAGCCGTTCCACACCGTGGCTACGAGGCCAATGACCGGCGCGGACCGGGTGAACTGACGTACAAAGGCAGGAAGCACGCTATCCGGCCGCGCGAACGACAGGGCCACGTTGAAAAAGATGTAGTCGAGGACGAATGCGACAGAGTTCCAGCGGTAGTTAGAGGGATCGAGGTTGGTTCGTTTTTCCATAGCGCCCCAGTCTACCACGCGAGAGCGTTCCGTCAAGAGCACTCGCCCGGTGGGGTGTGCTAACGAGTTGTCGGGCATGCTCCTCGGTGCGTTGCACTTGATGGCCGTGTGGGTAGGACGACCCATTAGTGGACTCCGCCCGGTGCATCAGGATTTGGTGATCTTTCGCGCCCATGCGGTCCCTGCAACGAAAGGTTGGCTCCCCCGAAACAAGGGATCGCGCGGTGCCTGGCACTTGCCAAAGGCGCCGTTCTAGTGCATGACACCCGCTTTCAACCCACATCAACAGGCTTTTTTCGGCAGATCCAATGTTGCAGGAACTCGAGCCACCTGATCGGTGAATGTCGCCTCAATACTACAACCTCACCTCCCGGTCAGGTGGAGCGGCACGTCACCCAAGGCACCAGACCACGGGCCCCGGTGGGAGATAGATGTCGAAAACTGCGTCCCAGTGGGTAGCCGAAGGGCCCCAGACGGACATCTGCAACTGGAATAGTAGGAGGTTCAGAAAACCGTATGGCCGCTGCATGATGACCAGTTGTGGCACGCTCACCTGGGCTCAGAGCGGCCATAGGCACACGAGTTCGAGGACCATGCTACCTTGCCCACTCCACGGTACGTCTGCCGTGCGACGCACCTGAGTCCCGCGGCGCCCCCCCCAACGCGTCGGTGCGGGCTCCCATCCTGCCGGATACCCGCAGCGACTCAATCCCACGAACCACGAACGAACTGCCCCATACTACTCGGCGCCCCACCAGACTGCACCCTCGAACCCATCAGACAAACCAGGGCCACCGTCGCTGACGGTGGCCCCACACTCCCTCCAACTATCCGTCTTCTCGCCTTCTAGTGTTACCGCTCTCTCACCTTCTCACCATTTCCTTTCATCGCATCGTCGCCTTTTCGCTTTATCGCCTTATCGCTTTTTCGCCTTATCGCTCCCCACCGGCAGGGGCAAACCCCTACTCCTCACTTCCCTCCTCCAGCCCCTCTACCACCCCGTCCAGATACCCCATCACCTCCGCCACCGTCGACATTCCCAACGCCTTCTCAGCAATCCCCTCTGCCTCCTCCAACGAGAGCGCACGGATAATCTGTTTCGCCTCTGGAACAGCCGCCGGCGTCATACTGAATTCATCCAGACCGAGACCCAGGAGCACCGGAATCGCCCGACGCCTCCCGGCCAGCTCACCACACAGCCCCGCCCAGGCGCCCCCATCATGAGCGCGTTCGATCACCTGTTTGATCAGACGCAGCACGGCCGGATCCAGGGCGTTGAAAAGGTCCCCCAGCTCCTCATTCCCCCGATCCGCCGCCAGCGTATACTGGGTCAGATCGTTGGATCCGATGCTGAAGAAATCGACCAGGTTCGACATGCGATCCACCTGTACTGCCGCCGCCGGGGTCTCGACCATGATGCCTACGTCCATCGTCTCCGCGTGCGGCACGCCCTCCTCAGCCAGCGCCCGATGCGCCTCCCTTAGCGCTTCTTTCGCCTGAACCACCTCCTCGTAGGTAGCGATAAGGGGGAACATCACCTTCACGTTGCGCCCCTCCCCGGCCCGCAGGATGGCGCGCAGCTGAGGCTGGAAGAGATCCGGTCGCCGGAGCGAGAGCCGAATGGCACGCACCCCGAGGAAGGGATTCATCTCAGGCTCAAGATCGACGTAGGACAGCGGCTTGTCGCCGCCCACGTCCAGCGTGCGGATGATCAAGGGTCTCTGACCCATCACGTCCGCGATGGCCCGGTACGCCTCGTACTGCTCCTCCTCATCCGGCATGGTAGACCGCTCAAGATAGAGGAACTCCGTGCGCAGCAGCCCCACACCTTCAGCGCCAAGACCCACAGCCTCCTTCGCGGAGGCAATGTCGCCGACATTCGCCACCACCTCGACGCGGTGCCCGTCTCGAGTGATGGCGGGTGCCTCCCGATCCTCCATGGCGCGCTCGAGCCGCGCGGCCCGTTCCGTCCTCTGCCCCTCATACTCCCGCACCACGTCCTCCGAAGGATCTACCTCGACCAGACCGGCCCCACCATCGACCGCCAGCATCGTCCCCTCGGGGATCCCCAACATCCCCTGCCCCAGACCCACCACAGCAGGCAGACGCCACATCCGCGCCAGGATGGCCACGTGCGAGGTAGCGCCGCCGCCCGCCGTGCAGAGCGCGAGAGCCTTCTCCCGATCCAGGCGCGCCGTGTCCGACGGCGTCAGCTCGTCCGCGACCACCACCACGGGCTCTGAGAGGTCCGATAGCGTCTCCGGCTCGAGCACGCCGAGGAGAATGCGCAGCACGCGGTTGCCCGCGTCGCGCACGTCGGACCCCCGCAGACGCATAAGCTCGTCCCCACCACTCTCAAAGCGCTCTACCCACGTGTCGAACACATCCTTCGCCGCCGCCTCCGCGTTGATGGAGTCAGTACGAATCGCCTCCTCGATCCCGTCGACGAGGGCAGGGTCCTCCAACATCATGCGCTGGAACTCGAAGATCTCCGCCACACCTTGGTCACGCTCGGCTACCTCCCCCTGTAGCGCCGTCAACTGTTCCCGGGCCGCATCCAGTGCCTCGTGCAGCCGGGAGATTTCCTCCGACGGATCGTCCACCAAGGCTCGACTTACCTCGAGTTCAACAGCCCGGTAAATGAAAGCCGGCCCCACGACGAAACCCTCTGAGGCGGGAATGCCCCGCAGCTCTCCCTTCTCCAACGCGGCCGGCTCCAGTCCCGGAGCGCTCGGCTCCTGTCGGGAAGGCCTCGACTCCGATGGTGGTTCCGCAGCTGGAGTCGTCGGCCCGGGCCCGGCTTCCTCCATCTCACCAAAACCGCTCTCCACCAACGCCTGAAGCGCCCTCAGCGCCTCCTCCGCACCCTCACCCGCAGCCGTGACGCGGATGCGCTCTCCCTGCGCCGCCGTCCCGTTGTTCGCCACCTCCATCATGCTCTTGGCATTTGCCCGCGGCCGGCCGTGGGTCACGTTCTGGACCGTGATCTCCGCCTCAAAACGCATGGCGGTCCGCACGAACCGCGCCGCCGGACGCGCATGCAGTCCCGTCGGGTTCGGTATGATGAGCTCCACGCCCTTCTCCCCCGCCGCTGGCTTCTCGGGGGCGGGCGGAACCCTTGACGCCCCCGTTGACACGGGAGCCGCATCGGGGACCTTCGGCGTCGCCAGCGCCTGCTCCGCCGCTTGTTGAACCTCGTCCAGGCGTGCACCTCCAGCCGCTGTCACCACCGCGGCGACGGCCCCCTCCGCCAGCGGCGCG
>Ga0180431_10008580_pt1 | contig 11697 bp, 9 predicted proteins | sample SS_ome_11_FD_132459 | JGI IMG/M metagenome (GOLD analysis project Ga0180431, IMG submission 132459) | Hypersaline lake sediment archaeal communities from the Salton Sea, California, USA - SS_1_MS_1 metaG | ecosystem: Environmental > Aquatic > Non-marine Saline and Alkaline > Hypersaline >...
GTCATACGGGCACGTCAGCGGGGTATTGTACAGCGTGATAACGGTATCACCCCCGACATACGCCACACTCGCCCACATCCCCCCAGGCGCGCCCACAGCCAGCGGAGCCGCGCCTATGCCGTAGGCGTCAAGTTGACCGTCCTGCCCCAGCCCCGCGCTGCCGTCCACGCCCCCGTATACCCGCTCCACGATGAGAGTCGGATTGACGGCACCGTTCACGTTCCCGGTAAGGTTCACGTTCTTGATGGTAACCGTGATCGGCTCCGCAACCGCCCGTGGGTCGCTCACCGACAAATCCTCGTACGGATCACGATAAGCGTACACCCGCGCTTGGAGATCCGTAGCCGGAGGAGTCCGCAGGTACCTAGGATGCGTGACTACTCTCACTCCCCTCCTATTTACGTCTGACGGATCCTTGGCCGCGTCGGAGTAGTTGCGTATAGCCGGCATCGGCAGAAGCTCGCCGTGCAAATTCACGTATATCGCGTTCTCGAACTGCCCCGGATTCGAGCACATCCGCTCGAGAAGAATCCTCCACGTCGGGGCCGTCTCCTCCTCCAACCCCGCCGCCGCCCGCATTTTGAAATACCTCACCTCGTCAATGTAGCGCATGCTATGGTTATACTCGTCCGCAAGGCTGTACGGCCATATGTTGTAGTCCGGCCCTGCCGCATCGTCGTACCCGTTCCTTTCCGTCCCGTCCACGTTCATCCGAGCGCGTATCTGGCTCGGCACGTAGTACTCGTTCGCCGCCTCTCCCGCCGGCATAGTCCCCGGATAAAAGTACACCCAGTCTATGTCCTGGTACGAATCCTCGCTCTCATTTATGTAAGGCATGTACCTCCAGTCTCGCCCATAGCTGCTCTTGGTAATCCAGTGACTGCGAAACGCCAAGCCGGGATTGCGCGCCTGTAGGTCCGTCAGCGTCGCTTCCAGCACGGGCTTGATGTAGGACATGTACACCCACCACCCTGGAATGTTCTCCACCGCCAGGAAATACACGTCGTAAGTTTGCGTCGTGGGGAATGCCTCTCCCGGCGTCCTCAGAACAGTACTCACGTCCGCCAACAGCGCGTGCCGGCCGCCGGGCCTGTTCCTATACAACATCGCCGTCACGATCCGGACATCCCGCGTGTCCAACCCCACGAACGGCCGCACCAACAAACGCCGACTGTACATCCACCCGTCATCCGACCTCGACGTGCTCACGTTTCCCGACAGGGGGTCCCCCGGACCGGCCACGGTCCCCGTTGTCAGGACAGGATTGTAGTAAACCCCGTCGTCCAGCCTGTCCAACCCGGCCCAGTCCTGCTCCTCTCCCTGCTGCGCGACGCTTCGCACTTCCTCCAGCAGCGATATCGACCGCTGTATCGCAAAAGCGCGGTCCTCTGCCGCCTCCGCCGCGTTGCGCATGTTCGCCACACCCCTCAACGCAGCGACCGCCACAAGCGCCAAGATCGCCATAGAGATTAACGCTTCAATGAGCGAGAAGCCGCTCTTCTTATTCACTCCGAATACTCCCACATGGCATCACCCCTTTCTACATTCCCTTCGCGCCATTACTGCACGAAGTACATGGGTGTGCTGAATCTATATTGGCCGGACACGGATAGAACCCTCGACCGCACGTCGGGGTCAAAATTGATCTCCGAGTAATCCCCCAGCCCGCTGACAACCACGCTGCCGTTCACCATCACTGTCCCGTTAACCAGGCTGGGCGCCCTTTGCACGTAGTCCCCCTCAACGTACAGAATGCCCGAGAAATATGTGGAAGAGTTCGTATCCAGCGTGACATCACCATTCACGTACACAATCGCCGTTCCACGGAGCGGGTTCGTCTCCGCCCACGTCACGTTGCTGTCGATAAACACCAGGCCGTACTCCGGCATGACGTCGGGGAGCGTGCTTGGATCGTCGGTGTAAATATCGCTTACCGAACGAAGCTCCTGAGAACTCACCCCGAACACGTCTTCCATATCGAGCAGATATGTCTCCGGCGGGGCCGTCCCGGTCGCCGGACTCCCGCCGACCTCAGCTCCGCTGTAGATGGTGAACGAACCCGTGCCGGCGGGGCAAACCAACCCGTGGCCGCTTCCCCCGTTTATTCGCGCGCGGTTACCCACCGTCACCAAGTCCCCTCTCCCCGCACAGATCGCCCCGTCAGCGGGCGGAATCACCGACAGCCGACGAAGTTCCGTCCCCATCGTCGCCTGCGCCAGCACCCGTACGACGCCCACATCCACTCTCTCCTCCAGCATCCCGTTCGGGGTCGTCGCTTCCGTAACGTATGTCCCGGGTCCAACCTTCCGCTTTTGCACTCCATCCGATAACTCGTAATACGAATAGAAGTCCGCCGGGGTGTAGTCCGCCGCCAGTCTCTCGAACACATACCCCTTGGATTCGAGATACCAGCACCTTCCTTGGCCGGCGAGGTTCCTCTCGCCGGTTATGTCCCTGCTGGTCCGAGCCCGCACCTCGTACCGCCCCCAAATGTGATCCCTGGTCGATATCTGGTACTCGCGAACCAATCCGATATCCGGATCGTCCGTCTCGTTAACCGGCGGGCTCTGCGACAGATCCTTCGCGGGCGCAAACGTCCCCACCGGCTGCACCGTCTGCCGCCTGTACCATGACAGCGCGTCTATCAGCCCGGCCTTAGCGGCATTCACAGCCTGGCCGTGGTAGTTGAGCTCGTGCTCCACCGTCCTCCTGCTCGCCCTGTAGGTGATGTGCGCCGCAAGCATCAGGCCGCTCAGCATGATGCTCACCACCAGGACGAGCAAGAGCAAAGTGCCCCCACTCGACCTCGCCTGCACTTTTCGCGGAAACTTTGCCAAATCTCGTCTCCTGGGACTTGCTCGCTTCTTACATTATCGGCTTGTACGCCCTTGTCCCTTAGCGACAGCACCTTTCACGTCGTCTCGGGCTCCCCACCACCAAGCCCGCCCGTTGGTCCAAACTGCCCGAACAGGCTGCCCGCACGCACGAACCACATGCGAGCCCTATAGCTTTGCGCCCCGCCCTTTCAGGCGGGTTGCCCTTTCGGGGTCCAACCACTTGAATTACCCCACATTTAGCGCTTACGGCAACGCGCCGCGAAGCTGGAGGCCCGCGCGGAAATCACTCTAATCCGAAACGGCCCCTTCGCTTGGTGCAGGAGATGTCGCCTCCTCTACAGGCAGCCCAAACTTTTCCCTGTACCAAGGCGGCCTGCGGCCTATCGTGTTCAGCACCTTCTCATAAAGCATCAACCACTCATCCGTCGCAGCCCGCGCCTCGGCTTCCGTGGCGATCTCATAGGTGTACCCAAACATTCCTCCCTCGCGCTTCACCACCCTCCCCGCGGGAGCTTCCGCGGAACGCGGCAGGACCCACAGGCGATGCTCATCTATTGTGGCCCCACGCCTCTCCACGCGCACTTCCACCAGCAACGTTCGCACCCTGCCCCCCGCCGTCTCGATCTCGTCCCATCCCAAAGCCTTTATCCGCACGGTCACGGGTGCAAGGAGCCAGAAGTCGAAAGACCCGTATGATGCCTCGCTCCCAGCAGACCAGCTCTCTGTCTGAAGGAACTTCATCAGAGGCAAATCACCGACCAACGCCCCTTCCGGAAACGCCACCTGCTCGTCCCTTTCCTCGTCTAGAACCGTCACTTTCGCCTGGACGTAATTGGCAGAGACCACGCCCTCGACCGAACGGTAGAACGCCCGCTCGGTCTGGTACAATTCGAAAGCCAGCGGCGTCGTCTCCGCATCGAGCTGAATCGTATCGCTGCGCTGAAGGCGAGGCCGTCTGTCCGGGCTGAGGAGCACGTGTTCGCTATTGAGCGTAATCAATCCTGCCTTCCCGACGCTCACGGAACCATGAAGATATCCTGACGGCTCGGCCGTCACTGCCGGATGCCACGCCGCATACCACTCCTCCAACGGGCGTACTGCGAACGCCTGCGCGGCCTCTCGAGCCCCCTCGGGAGACGGCACAGGTGAAGCCTCCTCAGCCTCCGGCCTCTCTTTCTCCTGCTCCGGCGTTGGAGACGGTGTAGGTGTCGGAGAGGGAGTCGGCTCCTCCTCGACCCTTTCAATATCATCCTTGGCCACCTTCAACTCGCCGAAGGAGACCTTTATGACGACTTGGTCCCCTTCTTCCCTCACTATCTTCCCCACAATCCGGCTGCCGTTCTTCAGGTGAATCACGTCGGCGCACGCGCTTGACGCCCAAAGAGCGGCAGCCAGCACCATCACCCAGACAATCACACCGCGACTGCTCAGATGCATGCTTTCATCCTTCGTCTTGCACGAACGGGTTCACCGACGGCCGGGACAGTTCCCGGTACGACACAACCCAGTAAGCCTTCCTGACCGACGGCCCCATGATGAATATGTCCTGCAGCCACTGTGGGATCCGGCTTCGGAATTTCGCCGCTTGCTGGGATTCCTCCGTCAGCCTCGTGTCGAAGTTCACGTCCATCCGCGAGTGATACTCGGTGCCGTTTCTCTCGTAGTCACGGTTGATCAGAACGTGGTTCCCGGCCGTCATGCTGCCGTTGATCATGAACTGATAGGATCCCCTCTCATCCAGATTCAGGTCGTGGAAGTCGTTTTCAGCGTACATGAAGCTATTGACTTCTTCCAGCGTCCCGAATATCGGGTCCCCCAGATAGACGTTCCCTGTGGTCTCGGGACTGTCGGGGTCCTTGAGCGCCATGAGCGTCATCATGTCGTAGATTTGGTTGTTGTAGTAGAGGTTGTCGCAGATGTAGATGTTGCCCTCGACTATGACGCTCGTGTGGATGCCCGTCTTCTCCGGGTGCTTCACCACAAAGTCGTAGGTCGTTCGGTTGTGCACCCACAGGTTGCCTTTGATGTAATAAAGGCGGTCATTGCCTTCCTCCGGGTCGCCGGTCTGAACCGACGACATGGTGATCGGCGTGTTGTTGACGTTGTAGCGGCCCTGTGCATTCACCTCATAAGGGTCTTCCAGGAAGAAGTCGGGACCGTCAGTCCCGCTGGTTTCCTGCACTCTGTCGTTGGGGTCCAGGCGGAAGATATGGGCCGGAGAGCTTTCCGGCACTATCGTCCCGCCGAACCGCTCGTTGCGGACTACGTCGTACGCCGACACCCCCTGGCTTGCGAATATCGCGTTGAGGTCAACCACCACCTCGGGATAGTTGTTCATGACCTCCACCAGGTCATCTCGCGTGATCGGAGCCTCGTACTCGGTATTGTCCCGCCGCCCGTTGATGTTGCCCCTCGCGTGGATCACCCCGTCGATTTCGGCATCGTCCTCGATCAATATGTCCTGTCCGGAATAGATGTCCCCCGTAATCTGGTCGCCCTGATCCCCTGTTCCGCCGAAATCCAAAGAGAAATTCGGGTCCCCAGACGCGTTACCGGCGTATATCGCGTTCAACATGGGACCGTTAATGATCTCCGCGTTGAGCACGGCCTCGAGTCTCCTGAGTCGCGTCCCGCAGTACCCCAAACTCGTCAGGATCACGATCTCCTGCTCCGGCCCGTTGTCGACATCGCCGTCCCCATCGTTATCGACGCCGTCGGTCCCCCAATAGTGCGCCGCTACGGACATCTGCCCTCCGCCGAAAACGTCTTGCGATACTTCCGCGGCGAGATCCTTGTTCAACCGGTCCGCCGCCAAGTCGATCCCGGCCTCCGCTATCTGCAGCGCGCGCTCTTCATTCACCGACGCTTCAACCGAATTCACAAAGTTGACCGTCAGCAGAAAGTACCCCATCGTAAGGGCCATTATCACCGAGGCTACTATGACGGCTATCACAATGACGCCGCCCGCCTCCTTCTTCCCTCGCAATGTATTCATATCCCCCCTCCTCTCCGGTCAGTTCCTGAATGTGACCGTCGTGTGAACACTTGACGCGTAAGGCGGCCTCGTGCCGGCGAAGTGCGGCACCTGCAAATCCAGCCTTATCAGCACCTGCTCAGCGTCACCCACGTCCGTTATCCGCTCGAAATGCAGCTCTGTGACGTCACTCGTTATCCTCCCCTGCGACACCACAGAGCCCCCCGAATCCAATTCCAAGCGGAGAACTTCGTCACCCACCTGACGGAATGAGACTCTATTCCCCCATATGGGTTCGTATCCGTCGGAACCCACCGACCTGCGGAAGTCGACGCGGTTCCCCGTAGTGTTAGTCAGGACGCCGCCATCATATATCTCGACCGTCGACAGCCCTCCCATTCGCAGCTCGGTCGCTATCCTGTCCAGAGCCGACCCCGCCCGCTGGCGAAGATTCGCCACCGCAACGCCTGCGGAGAAGTTACTCTGGCCCCTTTGCAGCACAACCATTGCGACCGTTACTATCAGGGCGAACACGGCTACGCCGATCAGTATCTCAATCATTGTCAGCCCGGCGGCCCGACTTCTTCTCATCAAGTGGCCTCCCTCTACATCTCGCGGCGATCACCGATCACGGCGTACAGTGTCGTGCCGTTGTTGCCGGCAGCGCCCCGCCACGAGACCGTCACTCTGACGGGAACTAGCCTGTAGTTATCAATCACATCCAAGCCGCTGTCCACCGCATCTGCGTCACCATTCAAGTCGCGCGGAAGACCCACCTCTGGAACATCCGCACCCTCGTCGTCGTAGAAGATCAGGCTCCCGCAATGGCCGTCCGCGTCTCCGTCCGCGGCGCGCAGGCCTTCGACGTCAAAGTCTGGTCCCTCACTTCCGCCCGGACCATAAACCAGGTATATATGCCTTACCGGCGTTCCCCGCAGTCGTTCCACCATGGCCCTGGCAGCATTGAGCGCCGTGGTCTTCTCCCGCGCCGTTTGGGACGCACGCGAGCAATATTGAAGTGACGCCACCAGCATCGACACCGCAAGCACAATTATCACCCCCGACACGATCACTTCAATCAGTGTGAAACCACGCTCGGCGCCACGCTTCATTTCAATCCCCCTCAGCTACCGCAAGCAAAAACCCGCTCCTCGCCGCCGAAGAGCGGGCCGTTCGCCATGCTTCCTTTGCTCTACCCTTCGGCAACCAGGCTGCCCGCACGCGCGAACCACATGCGAGCCCTATAGCTTTGCGCCCCGCCCTTTCGGACGGTTTGCCCTTTTCAGGGTTACATTAGTATTATACAACGCCCGCACCATCTGGCCAGTTCTCGCGGCCGAAACGCCGTGCCGCATATTTATAAGCCCTTCCTGAACAACAACTTGTGTCGATCCCGTTTCCCCCCGCACCCGCCTTCACAATGCGAGCCCCGCCACGTCGGTCTATCCTGGGTGGGGACATTCCACCTCGCAAGCCCTGTCCGTGGCCCTCCTATGCTCTTTTCGTACTTTCCCACCTTGCGGGATTAGGGAAAAGGGCGGCGGGCGAATCCTCACGTCACCTTCGCCGTTCAGTCACTCACGTGCGTTCGCGCAGCGCCGGACCTTCGGCTTATAACGACGGCGTAACAACAACAATCTGGTCACACGTGGTCTTCGGCCCCGCGCTGAGTCGAGCCAAAGATGGCGGCGAAAATGGCAACGCCATTTCCGCTGATGCACCTTTGCCCACCCTTTCTCTCATGAAACCCGCTTCCCCAAATGTTCCCCACACTCCCGCCGAAGTAAGCACCAGGCTCTCCCCTTCGCGTACATATGCCGAAAACGCCAGCTCCTGCAACCTCTTCCGCTCCCCTGCCGCACCCGCCGCCACAGGGCACAACCCCACCACTATCCCGTCCCCCCGGAGACTCGTCGACATCCCCAGGATCAGCTTCCTATTCCCCCATGGCCCCTCTGCTGCCGCTCCCGCGCCGGGTTTCCCTCTATCCGCCAGTATCAGATTCACTGGATATGGGTCCTGAGCAACAGGCACAGTGGACCGGCTCGAGATCGACAGATCGAAAACATCCGGCCCCCTCGGGGCAGCCGCGCTCGACTCCCAGAGGACGCCCTCAAAAGAGCTCATGTCGACGCTCGTCACCTCCTGCGACTTCCCGACGAACCCCTCGACCCAAGAGAACCTGGCACTCACCCGGTCCGCAAACCCGGAGTCCGACTTCACCACCGCGATGCCGGCGTGCGTCTCTCCTCCGCCGAGTTCCTCCGCTATGACTCTCGCGACCCCCGCCTCACGCGGGAAAGACAACCAGGAGACCTTTACCCGAACGACCTCCGCTCCTGCGCGCTTCATTACGTTCGAACGCTCCGCGCATCCCGCCGCAGCCACCGCGGTAAGCACTACGACGAGAGCTGCTCTACCTCGCCAGCCGAAGCCCCTTATCCCGCGCATAGTCGTAGACCTCGAAGAACTCTTCTCTCGTCGGGTACCGAGCGATCTCAGGACAACTGCGAGCCTTGTACATCGGCCTGTATTGATCCATCACGTTGACGTACGTGTTGGGCGACAACTCGTGCAGGAAATCGATGATATCACGCGACCCGGCGACGCCGTTCGGCATCACAAGGTGCCTCACTATCATCCCTCGCTTCGCCACTCCCTTCACGATTTCCAGGTCCCCCACCTGCCTGTGCATTTCGCGAATGGCCGCCCTGGCCACGTCCGGGTAGTCCGGTGCGTTCGCATAGCGCGCCGCGGCAGCCGACTCCGCGAACTTGAAGTCCGGCATGTATATCTCGACCAGTCCCTCCAGAAGCTCGAGCACCTCGACCAGATCATACCCCCCCGAATTATAGACGATGGGAACCTTCAGTCCGCTCTCCCTCGCCTTCACGATCGCCTCGGCCATCATCGGAGACACGTGGGTAGGGGTGACGAAGTTGATGTTGTGACAGCCCAGAGCCTGAAGGCGGATCATCATCAACGCGATCTCCCCCGCCGACGCCTCCCTCCCCGCTCGGCCGTGGCTGATGTCGTAGTTCTGGCAGAATATACACCTGAGATTGCACCCGGCGAAGAAAATCGTACCTGAACCGCCGGTACCCACCAGAGGTTGCTCTTCCCCGAAGTGAGGTCCGGCCGAGGATACCACCGCAACCGCACCCACGTCGCATATTCCCAACTCGCCCTCCAGCCTGTTCACCTTGCAGCGACGCGGGCAAAGCGTACAGTCGCCCAGCATTCCGTTCAGACGGACCACCGCGTCACCACCGCCGCCTTCGTTGACGTGTTGAGTTGTCACCATAGTCCTCTAAGCGGGCAGCCGGTCTTCCCCACACCATTACTCATGATACCAAACCTGGAACCCACGGGAAACGGGTGTCCGGCCCGCAAGATGAACGCCTGCCGGGCTGCACCCGCGCTTGACACCCACATTCTCCCGCCGTATAAATGCGTGTTTGATTCTCCTTTAAGGGACGGAAGTTGGCCGCGCTGAAAGCCGCCCGCTGGGCAAGGCTCATCTACCCGGAACGCCTGGTCGAGCTTCCTGTTCTCTGCGAGATGTGCTCGAAGCTCAAGGTCCTCGTCAACGTCGCACATGCAAGCATACACAACCAAGGCGGAGAGGCGCTTGTCCTTTTCTCCGGGAAGCAAGATGAAATCAACTCCGCCTTCGAATACCTTCGAAATCTCGGCGTAACTGTCGAAGAAACCACGGAGCCCGACAACTGGAGGCGCGGGTAGATGCCTTCTGATCTGCAGCCAATAAAGGGAACACGTGACTTCTTTCCAGAAGACATGGCCGTCCGCAATTGGATCGCCGACATCTGGCGCAGGGTCTCCCTACGTTACGGCTTCGAAGAGTTCGACGGGCCGATATTCGAGAGCCTGGAGCTGTACACCCGAAAGTCCGGTGAGGAAATCGTCAACCAGCTCTACGCCTTCAAGGACAAAGGGGGGAGGGCGTTGGCCCTCCGGCCGGAAATGACGCCAACCCTGGCGCGCATGGTGATAAGCCGGGCCAACACGCTCCGCAAACCGATAAAGTGGTTCAGCATCTCCCGCTGCTGCAGGTACGAGCGCCCGCAGCGCGGAAGGCTTCGCGAGTTCTTCCAGTGGAATATCGACGTCATCGGAGTCAAGGAACTTACTGCCGACGCTGAGGTAATAGCCGCAGCGGTGGATTCCCTCGGCGAGATGGGCTTGGGGCCCGCCGACATCGCGGTGAAAATAGGCGACCGCAAGCTCCTCGGCGCGCTGCTCGCCGGCATCGGCATCGATGAAGCGCGCCAGACCCAGGTTTATACCGCCATCGACCGCATGACCAAGCTCCCGCCTGCCAAAGCGGGCGAACTCCTGTCCCAGCTCGGCCTGGGACCCGACGGTGAAGCGGCAATTCGCAACATCACCCGGGCAAAGACCCTCGAAGAAGCTGAGCGATTCGCGCAAGAGATTCCCGGCATGGACGACGCGCTATCCGGGCTGGGGAGACTATTCGATCTCCTCTCCGCCTATGGGATAGCCGATTTCTGCGAGTTGGACCTCAGCGTCGTCCGCGGCCTTGCCTACTACACCGGCATCGTTTTCGAGATATACGACAAGGGGAACGAGCTGAGGGCGGTCTGCGGCGGCGGCCGATACGACGACCTCATCTCAAGCTTCGGCGGGCCGTCTTTGTCGGCGGCAGGGTTCGGCCTGGGAGACGCCGTGATACAGGAACTGCTGGCGGAGAAGGGCCTCCTTCCAAAGTTCGCCCGCCCGCTTGATTTCTTCGCCGTCCCCATCACAAAGGATGAACTCGGGACGGCTGCCGGCATCGTCCAGGCCCTCCGTAAGAAGGGCCGCCCCGCCGAATACGCTCTTTCGCCCGGCTCCGTTCGAAAGCTCATGCGCGAGGCCGACGCCTCCGGCGCTAAGTGGGCCGTAATAGTCGGCCCTGACGAGATGAAAGGAGGATCCGTCGTCCTGCGCGACATGCAAACCGGCGTCCAGAGAAGAGTCCCCCTTCAGGACGCGCTCACCGGAGAGCTCGGCTGCTGAGTCGATAGCCCTGCCCTGGAGTGCGAATGTCCCTTCAGAGCTCGTGGCGCACGCCGTACGGCTTGAATGCGGCTTCATAAATCTTCATCACCGCAGCCGCGTGTTCCAATCCCCCTATCTCCGGCTCTCGATCCTCCATCACGCACTCGCAGAAGTAGCGTATCTCCGGAACGTACCCGAGCAACAGCAGTTGCTTGTTATACAGCACCCCCAGCGAGAACTCCGGCTCCCACGTGATCGGGGCCTGATCGTCCGGCCCTATGTAGCTCGGCGATATGCCGTACTGCCGCGTCCGCGGATCCAGCTTCCTGTAATACGTCAAATGGATGCCGTTATCCACGACTATGTTCGTCTCGCGCCCTATCACCTCAAGCCGTTCCAGGAAGCTGCCTTTCGAGCGCCCGAAGGCAAGGTGAATGCATCCGACCGCGCCGGAGGCGAATTCCAGGATGGCGAACCCTCCCCCCACCTCGTCCCGATGGTATGTCACCGCGCTCGCCGGGCCCATCAGGGACGTTACCAGAGACGCCGGATGCACCACATGGTCCAAGAACCATCTCCGCGGCGCGGGCCCAGGCCCCAGGCTAACCTCATCCTCGGCGGGAAGGTATTGCGGATACCTCGCATAGATCGAATGCGGCCTGCCGAACTCCTCCGTCCTAATCACCTCCCGCACCTTCGTCGCCGAAGGCGTGAACGCCTTCTTGAAACCCACCAGCACGCGCTTCCCGGCCCTCCTGCTCGCCTCGGCCATTTGCTCGATTTCACTCACCGAAGCCGCCGGCGGCTTCTCGATCCATACGTGAACCCCTTTCTCCAAAGCCCTTATCGTTAGCTCCGGATACA
>Ga0180431_10008581_pt1 | contig 11697 bp, 11 predicted proteins | sample SS_ome_11_FD_132459 | JGI IMG/M metagenome (GOLD analysis project Ga0180431, IMG submission 132459) | Hypersaline lake sediment archaeal communities from the Salton Sea, California, USA - SS_1_MS_1 metaG | ecosystem: Environmental > Aquatic > Non-marine Saline and Alkaline > Hypersaline >...
ACGAAAGAGGGAGCCATGCAACATAGATGATCTCAGATTTGAAGAGATGAAGCAGTATCTCAATAAACACATCTGGACCGATTCTCAACGACACTGGGATGATTGGCTGGGCAAGATTCAGCTTCGGCGAAATGCAGTTCACGCATACGAAGGACCGTGACATCGGGACGGTCGATGAGTTTTTCGCAGAGTTGGCAACGTATCTCGATTTCCTCATTGAACCGGAAGGGCAGACACCCAGACCTTGACGATTCGCTGAGGTCCTCGGGTGTTGCCACCCCGAGAAACTGGTCTGTTCCCTCTTTGCTGGCGAAAGGGATTCGGTCTTGGCACGCCCTTCCGTGTGCAAGGTTTGGGGGTGCCATGACAAAAGAAGGTCTTGACATTGGTATAACTGAAGTTATACTTCTTGATATGAAGACAGCGATTTCCATACCGGATGCGCTATTCGCGGCAGCGGAACGGCTGGCTAAGCAGTTGGGGATTTCCCGAAGTGAGTTGTTCCGCGAGGCACTGGGCGCTTTTCTGCGCAATCACAACCAGGAGGGCATTACCGAGGCGCTGAACGCGATCTACGGTCCCCAAGGCGACAACAGCCGCGTCGATCCTGCGCTGGAGAGAATGCAGATCGGCAGTCTTGGTAACGAAGAGTGGTAGTCCGGCGCGGTGAGATATGGTGGGCTGGGCTGCCCGATCCGGCGGGGTCGGGGCCGGGGTATCGGCGGCCGGTGGTCATCGTGCAGGCCGACGCGTTCAACCGGAGCAGGATTCAGACAGTCATCGCGGCCGTCATTACCTCCAACTTGAAGCTGGCTGAAGCACCTGGCAACTTCCTTCTGTTTCGCAAAGAGAGCGGTCTGCCCAAGGAGTCGGTCGTCAATGTTCCCCAAATCGTCACACTCGACAGAGCCTATCTGACGGCCAAGGTCGGTTCTCTCCGCCCCACGCAGTTGATGCTGCTTGAAGACGGTCTTCGCCTTGTGCTCGGCCTGTGACCGAGGTGGTTGGTGAAGATCAGTTCACGGGCCGGGAGCGGTGCGGGACGGTGTTGGCCTTGACCTCGCGGGATTTTTGCGGTTAGAGTGACAGGGAGCGAATTTGCAGGGGTCTTCTTGGGGGAAGGCCGTTTGATACGTTGTCTACGTGATGGGGGCCTACTATATTGCCGACAACCTCAACGGTCCCTGGCAGTCGAGGAAGTTCGAGTTCGACCGGCGGGACCGGCGCATCGTCGAAGGTCCGTCCAACCTCACCTTCGCGGCTGTCGTCGTCATTTCGTCCCCGCCGTCTTGTGTCTTTATTGGTTACGCGCCGGGTACGATCGCGCCGTGCCGGCCGAGCAGTCGGCGGAGATCTTCCGACGGCACCTCAAGCGGGGTTCTCTTCTGTTGCGCCGCCAGCGCCGCGGCGGCACCGGCGGCCTGTCCCATGGCCATGCAGGGGGCCTGCACCCGAAGACCCGAATTGGCAAGCCGGTCGCTGCTGACACTCCTGCCGGCCGCCAGAATGTTGCGACTGTTCTTCGGCACCAGCGCTCGCAGGGGCACCGTGGGGACCACGCCCTGGGCCAACGGCTTGGGGCTGACACCCTTGCGAGTGTGCAGGTCGACGGGATAGAACGCGTAGCAGACCGCGTCCTCGAACACCCGGCCGGAGACATAGTCCTCGTTCGTGATCACTGTCTCGCCCAGAATACGGTAGCTTTCGCGAACCGCCGCCTCAGGCTGCACCTGAATCAGACGCGCCGGGTTCTGCCCCTGCGTCCGCTTGGCACGCAGTTGCCTCAGCACGGTTCGGCGTCCGGCCAGATTCGCCTCGGTGCGCGTGGCGGAGGTCGAGGAATCCGCGCCGTGAACGTAGACGGACTGGAGTTGCTCTCGTCCGGGCCGATAGGCAGCGCCACACTTGAACAGCATGGACCCGGGCTGTGTTTCCGCCTCACGCAGTCGCGGCATCTTGAGCATTCCCACGATGTCGGCGCCGCCGGTGCAGTCGATCAGTTGCCTGCAGATTATCTCACGACGCACTCCGGGCCCAACGGTCTCGACCCGCCAACCGCCGCCGGTTGGCTCGACGGAGTGCGGAAACTCGTAGTAGACGACGGTCACGCCGGCCTTGAGGCACTTCTCTTCCGCCAGCAACGCGTACAGAAACGGATTGACGTGCACCTGGTGCTCCCAGTGGCGGGAGATCGGTTTCGTAAAATCGGGCAGCCTACCATCGTCCAGCGCGACGGTCTCGCGCACCAGCTCCCAGCCGATGCCGGCGATGATTTGCTTGCCCCAGGCATGGAACAGCCCGGGAAAGGCCACCCCGCCCACGGTTGTTGTGCCGCCCAGTTGGCTGCCTCGTTCGATCAGGACGGTTTGGACGCCCGCCCGAGCGGCCTGGATGGCGGCAATCGTGCCGGCCGTCCCGCCGCCGATGACCAGGACATCAGCCTCCATTCCAATGCGCGACGCCGTCTCGCCTGCAACCGGAGCCGGGGAGGCCGACTCCGCTCCCAGCGCCAGGCCTGACGATGCCACCATGGCCGCACCGCCCGCCGAGTGCAGCAAAAACGCTCGTCGGGCTATCGCGTCCTTCCCCATCTGGTCCTTCCTTTCACACGTACGCAAAAACCGTCACAGCGATGCGCCACTCACACACGAATACCGTACTCCATACCAAGCCGAGCAGCAAGCCCAAGCGGCGCCTCTGGCCGAAGGCCGGGCTGTGTGAATCAGTGCCTGAATGAGGTTCATTCGCAGTCATCAGCGGTTTCCTTCTTTCTGCTCGGCGACAGGACCAGGCCGGGCGCGCCAAAGGAAGCCAAACTTCGGCGGCATGGTAAGCCTGGGGGTAATGGGGGCTTTAGGCTGATTTTCTTGGTGGTTCCGCCACGGGGCAGAGGCGCGAGCAACGGATTTGAGCGGGGGAAAAACGATTGCAAGGAAACCTCAGTGCGGGCTTAATAGTAGAGTATGGCAGCGGTGGGCGTGTGCCGCTGCGGTGGCCAACAATTGCGTGTGACAAAGAGGCAATTCAGATAAAGGGAGAATTCACATGAGAGCGGCTCTGAGATCAATGTTGATTGTGCTGATTGGCATGTTGTTTTTGTTGGCGGGATGTTCGGAGGTGGAGATTACGGGCCGGCGGCAGTTGAACCTGGTTCCGGACTCGATCATCAATTCGCTCAGCTTGCAGCAGTACAACAGCTTTCTCACCGAGAACAAGGTGAGCACGAATGCCGAGCAGACGGCGCTGGTCAAGCGGGTGGGGGCCCGGATCCAGGTGGCGGTGGACGAGTTCTGCCGCAAGCACTGCACCGAGGACCCCTTCGCGGGCTACAAGTGGCAGTTCAATCTGGTCCAGGACGAGGCGGTCAATGCCTTTGCCATGCCGGGCGGCAAGGTGGTGGTCTACACGGGTCTGCTGTCGGTTGCGGAGACCGAGGCGCAATTGGCTACGGTCATGGGCCACGAGATCGCCCACGTTTTTGCCCGGCACGGGTCCGAGCGGATGAGCCAGGGCCTGCTCGTGCAGATGGGAGGTATAGCGATCGACACGGCTCTCAAAGAGAAGCCCGAAGCGACGCGAAGTCTTTTCGTCACGTCCTACGGTCTGGGAACGCAGGTGGGATTCCTGTTGCCGTTCAGCCGGCTGCACGAAAGCGAGGCGGACCGGTTGGGCTTGATTTTCATGGCGATGGCGGGCTACGATCCGCACGAGGCGCTGGATTTCTGGAAACGGATGGCGGCGGCCAAGGACGGCAAGTCGCAACCGCCGGAGATTCTCAGCACCCACCCGGCTACCGAGACCCGCATCCGGGATATCGAGAACCTGATCCCCGAGGCCATGGAATTTTACCAGCCGTCCATATAGACACGAGCAAGCGGCTTGTGTCTGAGAGGTCGTGGCACATCAGTCGAGCACCGAGCGTGCGGCCAAGCGACCGGCCAGAGCGCCGGTGGACCAGCACATCTGTAGATTGTACCCCCCGCAGGGCCCGTCGGCGTCGATAACTTCGCCGGCGAAGAAGAGGCCCGCGCACAGCCGTGACGCCATGGTCCGTGGGTCGATCTCTCCGGTGGATACGCCGCCGCGGGTGACGGTTGCCTCGGCGATGGGCCGCGTGCCGATGACCAGCAGCGGCAGTCCCTTGATGAGAGTGAGAAGCCGCTTGCGTGTCTCTTTAGTCAGCCGACCCGACGCCGATTTCGGATTGCATCCTCCGACGCGGCACAATGCCGACGCAAGCCGCCGGGGCAGCACAGCAGGCAGGGCGTTGGCCACGGTCTTCCTGGGGTGCGCGGCCAATTGCGCCTGGAGTTGGAGGTCCAGGTTTTCCCTGTCAATACCAGGGGCCAGATCGATGGCGATCTCAAGTGCGGCCTGGCGGGCAGGCGGGCAATCCGCGATATGTCGGCTGAGGTCAAGCACGGCGGGGCCGCCGACGCCGTTGTGGGTGAAGAGCAGGCCGCCGGCCGTGACGATTCTTCGACCTTCGACTCGGGTTCGCACGCGGACATCAACCAGCGAGATGCCGGCCAGGTCGCGCACCCACTGCTCCCGTATCACCAGCGGCACCAGAGAGGGCCGGGGCGGATGCACGGTGTGCCCAAGCTCGGCGGCGAATCGATACCCGTCACCGGTCGAGCCGGTCTGCGGCCACGTTGCGCCGCCGGTGGTGATGAGGACGTTGGCGGCCGGCACGGTGCGTCGGTTCGTGCGGATGACGAAGCCGTCGCTTGCGCGTATCACCTCCTGTGCGGGTTGTCGATATGCGAGCTGCACGCCGAGGTTCCGCGCCTCTCTGACGAGAAGATCGCGGATATGACTGGCTCGGTCTGAGGTGGGAAACACGCAGTCGTTCCCTTCCACTTTGCTGGAGACTCCGCCTTTGCGGAAGAACGCTCTGACGTCGGCGGGTGGCATTTCGTGGAAGCCGTGGCGCAGGAATCGACCACGGGACCCAAAGGTCCGCACGAGCTCATCGGGGCCGGCGGCATGGGTGAAGTTGCAGCGACCGCCGCCCGTGACGAGGAGCTTGCGGCCGGCTTGCGCGTTGGCTTCGAGCACGACGGTTGTCGCGCCGCCCTGAGCCGCATGAATTGCGGCCATGAGCCCGGCCGGGCCCGCCCCGATGATGCAGATATCTGTCTTCATGGCTCGGTCTTGCTCGGTCTTGCGGAATTCCTTCGTGTCGCTGTCGTACTACGACATAGTCTTCTGGGGGCCTATTGTCTCCGTTGTCTCGAAGGAAATCAAGCCGCCGACGCTTGCGGCCACGAGCAACGGCACCGCGCTGCTGTTGACGCCGGCGCAAGAGGCTCTATAGTATCGCTTCGTGGCGGATTGTGGAGTACCATCGCGGACCGTTTGAAAGGAGCGGCAATGCTGGTGTGGCAAAGCCAAATGCTCAGGATTCTTCTGGCTGCCGGGCTCGGAGCCACCATCGGTCTGGAACGCCAGCTCAGCGGCAAAGTGGCCGGCGTACGGACGAACATGCTCATCTGTCTCGGAGCGGCGGTTCTGACCATTCTCTCCGAGGAGATGGGTCTGCGCCACGGGGACTCGGCGGCCCGCATCGCCGCCCAGATCGTGACGGGCGTCGGTTTCATCGGGGCAGGCGTCATCATCCGGGACCGGGGCGGCGTTCATGGCCTGACCACGGCCGCGACCATCTGGTTGGTCGCCAGCGTCGGCATGGCCGTCGGGGCCGGCTTCTACCTCCTGGCGGTGGCGACGGCGGTTCTGTCGATTGTCATACTGCTGGGTTGGAAGCATTGGCCGGGCCAAGCCGCGATGCCGGGCAAGGATGAAGATTGACCCGCACATGACGCCTTTTGTGCGGCGCCGCATCGCCTTATTGCAATGCCGTTTTCCCAAAGCCCTGCCTGGCTGAGCGTGTCTTTGGAAGAACGGTTGTCATCGACGTCGAAATGGTTCCACAAGACGCCGATTTTTGCCTTGATTTGGACATGGGCGGGGCCTACATTGACGCTGGTTGACGGCAGGCAATGTAACGTAGGAAGACGAGGGGGTCGTTGTGGGACGTCTGGTTATCCTCTCTGGTCCATCCTGTGTAGGCAAGGGACCGCTCTACGCGGCCTTGAGGAGATTCTATCCGACGTGGGCGGACAGGCTTGACAGGCTGGTGCTGTACGACAGCCGCGCGCCGCGCCCCGGCGAGGTGGACGGCGTGGACTATCATTTTAGAAGCCGCAGCTTTATCGAGGCGTTGCGCCGGAAGGAGGACTACATGGTCTTTGAGGTGCGCGGCGATTTGCAGGCCTTGGATGTCGGCGAGTTGGAGGAGAAGCTCAAGCGTTCCGATGTGTTCTTCGAAGGTAATCCTTTCATTGGCCGTGGATTGCTCGAATTCATCGAGCAGAACGAGGTTGAGTGCCTGAGCGTGTTTCTCTCTCCGCTTTCACAGGAGGAGGTTGTCTATCTCCAGACGCTGGCGAGAGACGTATCCTTGCCCGATTTCTTGACAGACGTGATGCGCCGCAAGCTGCTGCGGCGCACGGCCAAGCAGAAGGGCATTCTTTCTCTGAAAGAGTTGGAGGACATTGAGGTCCGAGCGAAAAGCGCCTATCAGGAGCTCAAGCAGGCTTGGCGTTTCGACGCTGTCATTCCCAACCATGACGGGGAGGACGGTGAGAACTGGGACGCGTTCTACCATCCGCTGGGGGACGCTCGCAAGGCGTTGCTTTCCTTTGCGGCCCTGTTGGAGAACCAGACTGCGCGTCACGTCGAGAAATGGGGGCCGGAACTGGTGCGGTGACGTTCCCTGTGGTTATGGCACGATGCGGCAGGAAGGCTTCTACTTTTTGAAACACGATAGAGTGACAATGGCTGCGGTCGATCCAAGTTACCAGCTTCTGGCGTGTCAGTATTTGCGTGAGCAGCTCGGCAAGCTCGCGCAGGAGCTGCGCGGCGTGCGAGCCAATGACGCTATCGAGCCCGTTCATCAGGCTCGCGTCGCTTCCCGTCGTATCCGCGCCGCCTTTCGGATGTTTGGCGATTGTCTGGACGACAAGAGGCTTGCCAAGTGGAATAAGCGCATCAGGGCGTTGACCAAAGATCTCGGCGTGGCTCGCGACAAGGACGTTCAGATCGATTTTGTGGAACAGGTAATAGCCGTGCCCGAGGCAAATGACAGGCAGATTCTCCCCGGCCTTCGACGTTTGCTGCTGCGCCTGCGCCAGAGCAGGAACGCCCTGCAGCCGACTGTCCTCAAGACGCTGGACAAGCTGGACAGGGGCAATGTGCTGGCTGACATGCACGGGGAACTGGAAAAGACCTGGTTCACGCTGAGAAGCAACGACGTGTCGTTGCAGAGCCCGTTCGTCTTGGCCCGGGCGGCCGGTCACATTCGCGGCAAAATCCACGGGCTGGTTGCACACGACCACACGCTGGACGACCCCGAGGATGAAGCCGGTCACCACCAGATGCGTATCGCCGCCAAGAGGCTGCGCTATACGATGGAGATATCCGATCTGGCGTACGAGGGAGAGCTGGCGCCCTTTATCAAGGCGATCAAGAAGGTGCAGACGTTGTTGGGAGACATTCACGATTGCGACGTGTGGGCGGAGGACATCGATGCGTTTATGGAAGAGGAACGGCTTCGCACGATCGACTATTTCGGCCACGCTCGGCCGTTTGCGCGTCTGCGCGGCGGGCTGGTGTTCCTGCGCGAAGAGCGAAAAGAGCACCGCCGGCGAACCTTCGCCGAACTGGCGGCGTACTGGAAGACGCTTGGCGAGGAGGGCCTACGGGATGAGCTTGAGAGCACTTTGCGGTCCCATGACGGTACGGCCAGGCAGGGAACGACCGACCGCCAGAATGTCCACGTAGATGTCGCGGAAGAAGATGGAAAAGATCGCACTACTCAGTGACGTGCACGGCAACCTGCCCGCTCTGGAGGCGGTGCTGGCAGATGCAGCGCGGAACGACGCCCGCGACGTCTGGAATCTCGGCGATTTTCTGGGCTATGCCCCCTTTCCCAATGAGGTCATTCAGACCCTGCGCGGCGTGAAGGGGGTCAATATCGCAGGCAACTATGATCTCAAGGTGCTTGCATTTCCCCAGAAGAAGGAGAAATGGAAGGACAAGAAAGCACCGGAGAAGTACGTTGCGTTCGAGTGGAATCACGAGAGCCTATCGGAAGACAACAGGACGTTCCTCGCGTCGCTGCCCGAGCGCAGCGCAGTGGAGGTCGGCGGTCTTACCGCTCTGTTGGTGCACGGGAGCCCGGCTGCGTTGAGCGAGCTGCTTCATGCCGGCACGCCGCGACAGCGTTTCCAGGAACTGGCCCAGATGGCCCGTGTGGACCTGGTTGCCTGCGGTCATTCGCACGAGGCTTTCGTTCGCCGCGAGGGCGGCACGTGGTTCGTCAATCCCGGCAGTGTCGGACGCCCCGAGGGCGGCGACTGGCGGGCTTCGTACGCGCTGCTTGAGTTTGCGGACGGAGACCTCAAAGTAGGGCATCGGCGTGTGGAGTATGACATCGACCGGGTGGTCCGGGCTGTGCATGCGGCGGGGTTGCCCGATGATTTCGTCGCTGTTTTCCGCAGGGCCAGGAGCCTCGATCAACTCTGGGAAGAGACCGGCGGCACGCATGATTCGGCACGACAGCCCAACAACGGGCACAAAGGCGCGCTCGACGCCGTGCTGGCGCTGGCGCGAAGCTGCGACTACGAGCGCGAGCATACCCACCAGGTGACAAGGCTGGCCCTGCAGATCTTCGATGAGCTCGAAGCCCTGCACGGCCTGGGCTCGCAAGAGCGCTTCTGGCTGCAGTGCGGCGCGCTGTTGCACGATATCGGCTGGCTGGAAGGGGCGCAGGGGCACCACAAGACGGCTTTACGTCTGATTCTCGCCGATCCCCGGCTCCCCTGGGCGCTGCGCGAGCGCGAGATCGTGGGCTTGATCGCCCGCTATCATCGCAAGGCACTGCCCGATGAACGGCACGAGTACTTCGCCGATCTCAGCCGGGCCGATCGACATCGGGTGCGCGTGCTCGCGGGCATCCTGCGCGTGGCCGATGGTCTGGATCGCAGTCATACGAGTATTGTTCGACGTGTGGCGTGTGATGTTTCCGACGCCAAGATCGCCTTCGTATGTGCGGGCGCAAGTCGGGCGGAGATCGAAATGGAGGCGGCGGGGAAGAAAGCCGATTTGCTGGAACAGGTCTTCAAGAGGCCCGTCGAGATTGAAATATCTGTCAAGGTCGAAAGAAGCTGAAAGGGTTTCTTGCCGGTATGAAAGGATGTGGTATACACGGTAAGATTGACGGTACATCGAGCGACCCAGGACATGCCAAAGGTGAGGAAAAAGAAGGATAAGACGGATGTGGCCGAAACGCTGGCCGTGATTGACATCGGCTCGAACTCCATCCGCATGGTTGTGGGTCAGGTTCTGCCCGACGGGGAGCTTGTGATTCTGGAGCGTTTGCGTCGGGCGGTGCGGCTGGGGCAGGATACGTTTCGCAACGGATCGATTCGGGCTGCCACGATGCGCAGCGCCGTGGCGATCCTCAGGGACTACCGTCACGTGCTCAACACGTATGGTGTCAACCGCCTCCGGGCCGTGGCGACGAGTGCCGTGCGAGAGGCCACCAACGGTGACACGTTTGTGGATCGCGTGCTGGTGGCAACCGGTCTGGAGGTCTCGGTTATTAGTGTGACCGAGGAAGGGCGGTTGACGGTCTCGGCGGTGCGAGAGGCTGCCGGCGAGAAACTGCTCACGGGACGAACGGCGCTCGTCGTCGAAGTGGGCGGTGGAAGCACGGTCCTGAACTTGCTGCGCAAGGGCGAAATCGCGGCTTCGCAGAGTCTGCCCACCGGTTCGATTCGCATGCAGGAGGTGCTCTCCACCAGCACCGAGCCGGCCGATCAGGCTGCCAAGCTGATACGGCACCAGGTCACCAGCGCCATCTCGGCCTTCCAGAGCCTTCTGCCCCTCAGGAACGTCCAGACCTTCATTGCGGTTGGGGGCGATGCGCGTTGGGCCGCCACTCACGTCGGCACGTCCGTCGAAGGCACGGATTTGAAGTCTGTCTCGCAAGCCAAACTGGACCGACTGCTGGACACGTGTCGGCATCTGACGGCCGACGAACTGGCCCGGACGTACCACCTGCCCTTCACCGATGCCGAGACCATTGTCCCGGCCTTGTTCGTGTACCAGGCGCTGCTCACATCCACGCGGGCCAGGAAAATGACCGTGACGGAGGTCTCAATACGGGACGGTCTGCTGCTTGATCTGGTCCGGGACGCCGCCGGTCGCGAAGATGACGCGGCCTACAGAGAGGCGGTCCAGTCGGCCCTGGCGGTGGCGCAGAAGTATCGCGTGGATATGAAGCACGCCGAACATACCCGGTTCCTGGCGGTGCGCCTCTTCGATAAGCTCGCAGCCGAACATCGTCTGGGCGCACGCCATCGACTTTTGCTCGAGGTGGCCGCGCTGCTGCATGAGGTAGGGACCTTTGTTTCCAGCCGCGCGCATCATAAGCACAGCTTTTACCTGATTGCCCATGCGGAGATCCTGGGCCTGACGCAGGACGAGCTGCGGATCGTGGCCAACGTGGCGCGCTATCACCGGCGCAGCCGACCGAAGCCTTCCCATCCGGACTACAGCAATCTGCCGCGGGAGCGGCGTATCATCGTCAACAAACTGGCGGCTTTGCTGCGTGTCGCGGATGCCCTCGATAATAGCAGGACGCAACAGGTCCGCGAACTTGACTGCCGAATCGACAACGATGGTCTCGTGATCTCCGTGGATGGGGCGATGGATCTGACGTTTGAAAACCGGTCGTTGGCGGAGAAGGGCGATATGTTGCAGGATATTTACGGACTTGACGTCCGCCTGGAGGGTGTACGACGCTCCTGACGCCGGGCATCGGTCGGATCCGTTGACGACCGGCAACCAGGCCTGGAGGCACCGCAGGCAAGAGCACGTTGAGAAAGGCTATGGCAAAAAAGAAACCGAATCCACCCTCTCTTCTTCTCAATCGCGAGTTGAGCTGGCTTGCGTTCAACGACAGGGTTTTGCAGGAGGGCCGGTCCAGCCAGGTGCCGCCGGCAGAACGGTTGAAATTCCTTTCGATCGTCAGTTCGAACCTGGATGAGTTTTTTATGATCCGCGTGGCGGGGCTCAAGCAGCAAAAGGTGGCGGGCGTACGGAAACGCGAGGCCAGTGGACTGACGCCTTCGCAGCAGTTGTTTCTCATCACCGACAAGGTCCGCGACATGGTGGCCCGGCAAACGGCGGGTATTGCCGAAGTGCTCGAGCAGCTCACCGCGCATGACTTCCATCTCGTGCACAGGGATCAATGGACACCGAAGCAACGCCAGTTTCTCGCGCGGTACTTCACTGTCGAAATGCTGCCGGTCCTGACGCCTTTGGCTGTGGAGGATCTCGATCCCTGTCCTTTGCTGCCGGGTTTGCAGCTTTTTGTGGCTCTTTCGGTTGCTACGTCAAAAGAGGATACGGCGGTTAGAAGACTGATCGTGGTTCCCGTGCCGGGTCTTTTCCCTCGATTTGTCACCGTTCCGGCCGAGAACGGTACTTTTGTAGCGCCGTTGGAAGAGGTGATTCTCGATAACGCCAAAGCGCTGGTGGGCGGATTTCCCGTGCAGGCAGAGGCCGTGTTTCGTCTCACGCGGGATGCCGACGTGGCGATCCAGGAAGACGAGGCCGCCGATCTTC
>Ga0180431_10008583_pt1 | contig 11695 bp, 10 predicted proteins | sample SS_ome_11_FD_132459 | JGI IMG/M metagenome (GOLD analysis project Ga0180431, IMG submission 132459) | Hypersaline lake sediment archaeal communities from the Salton Sea, California, USA - SS_1_MS_1 metaG | ecosystem: Environmental > Aquatic > Non-marine Saline and Alkaline > Hypersaline >...
AGCGGAGGAGGTCGACAAGGACGAGGGTGGGCCTTTCCTGCGCATGTTCCTCGATAGGCATCCCTGCCTGAAAGAGTTTGTACTCTCTCCGACGTCCGCACCTCTGCGGGTCCGGGTGGACACCTATTATGTGGTGAGCCGGTTCCAGAACGTGGTGGAGAATAAATCATTCGTTTTAATGGAAAACGACTCCACTCCGCTGGCAATCTGCCCGCTGTTCCTGTCGGAGATAGATGGGCGCTGGGAGATATCGGTCAACGGGGCGCCGGTGGGCACACCGGCACTGGCGGACGGCATCAAACCCAGCAGCAGGCGAAAAGTGCTGGATATTGCCTTCGGCATCATAAACGGCTATGCCTGTGCCGGTAGGGCGGAACGCATCGTTACGGTCTCGCACCCGCTGACAAAGAGTGTATGCCGGGACGAAATCTCCTGCTTCCGCAATACCTTCGAATTATTACGCTACCGGTTGCTCTACCGCATCGAGAACACGTTGGTAATGGACTTGGAATTACCGGAAGAGACGCTGTCTCAGAATATGAGTAAATATCAGCGAAGGCATATCACACGGGGCGGCAAAAAGGGTATAAAAGTCGTCGTCTTCAATGGCAGTGAAAACGGAGACGAGTTGAAGCGGCGTTTCGATAGCTTCCAGCAGGCGCATTTTGCCTCCGCCGGCAGGATGACCCGACCCCAGGCGACCTGGGATGCAATGCTCAAGGCGGCGCGGGAAAACGATGCCTCGCTTTTCTGCGCCTTTCTGGAGGGTACGCCGATGAGCTACCTCTTCTGCGGGCAATATGAAGCTATGGCTTTCGGCTGGTCGCAGGTGAACATAGAGCAGTTCGAAAAGGATTACTCCCCCCGCCACATACTGGAGTGGGAGGCGATGTTATATTACAAACGGCGGGGCTATAAATACTATGAAGTCGGTGATAGATACTGCTGCCCCCAGCCCCTTTACACACCTTCGGCGAAACAGTTGACCATCAGTGATTTCAAGGAGAGGTACGGCGGTTTTATGCTGCCCAGGATAAACTGGCTGGGCTACTATGACAAAGCGAGAATGCAGCGGGATTTGAATAAATGCTGGCAGGGCTACCTGTCGGGCGATAATCTGGTTGCAATACCCGGAGAAGGTGAATAGGGGATGAGCGAGGTTAAATCGGACCACGCCGAGTGGGGCAGATTATATAACGAGCTGGCGGAAAGGGAAGCCAGTGAAGTCTGTGCCTCTTCCAGATACGGCGTTATCAGCCGGAAGGTGGTGCGGCGCATTGAAAACGATGTCAGCGCCAAGCTCAGGCTTGGTGAAAATGATGATTTGCTCGACCTGGGCTGCGGCACCGGGCTTATCAGTATCAACCTCTCGAAGAAAGTAAACAGCATCACCGGCATGGACTTCGGGCGGGGGGTATTGCTGCGCGCCAGGAGGAACTTCTCTTTTGCCAGCAGGCGGATAGAGCTTACCCAGGGAGACGTTACCAATCTGCCCTTTAAGCCTGAGACATTTGACAAAGTCCTGTGTTACAGCGTGGTGATGTGCTTCCGGGACTACGAGGACTTCAAAGAGGCGCTGGTGGAAATGCTGCGCGTCTGCAAGCCCGGGGGATTGGTGCTGGTGGGGGATATCCCGGAGAAGAAGAAGAAAGAGGAGTGGCTGAAGGGGACGCGCCGGGAGGGTGAGAATCTGCTGAAGTATCTTGTCAGGAAGGTAAAGCAAAATATCACCAAGCTCAGGTATAGGCTGAGCGCCCGCGACTTCAATAAGAGAAAAAACAAATTGAACATCACTCCGGCAAAGGCTGCCGGTATGTTCTACGATGCCGATGTTATTATGCAAATATGCAGGGACATCGGAGTCAAGGGTATGATACTGGACCAGCCACCTTCGCTGGCGTTCGGCAATACCCGGGTGGACCTGCTGCTGGAGAAAGGACAGGGAGAATAGATGAAGTTTCTGGTCATCGGCTGCGGCTCTATCGGCCGGAGGCATATACGCAACCTCCAGGCCCTCGGTGCTGGCGATGTAATCGCCCAGGATATAGACGGGGAACGCTGCCGCCGGGTGGAGGAGGAATACGGCATCAAAGCCTATAACGGCTTGAGCACCGCCCTGGCGCAAAATCCTGACGTCGCTCTGGTGTGCACTCCCACCAGCCTGCATACTGCCTGCGCCCTGCCGGCGGCTGAGAACGGCTGCCACCTGTTCATCGAAAAGCCCCTGTCGCACTCGATGGAAGGGGTGGATGAGCTGATTTCAGTAGTAAAGCAGCGAGAGCTGATAACCCTTGTCGGCTGTAATATGAGGTTCCATCCCGGTATCCTGGAGATGAAGCGATTGCTGGATAACGACAGTATCGGCCGGGTGCTCTGTGCCCGCCTGCAGACGGGGCAGTATTTGCCGGGGAGGCACCCTTGGGAGGATTACCGCACCGGCTATGCCGCCCGCAGGGAGCTGGGCGGCGGTATCATCCTGGACGGCATCCACGAGATAGATTACATAACCTGGCTGCTGGGTGGTGTTGCAAGGGTCTTCTGCTTCGCCGGCAGGCTGAGCACACTGGAAATAGATACCGAGGACACGGCCGAAATTCTGCTGAACTTTGAATCGGGGACGATTGCCGAGGTGCACCTGGACTACGTCCAGCGCACCCCCGCCCGCACCTGCCAGCTTATCGGGGAGGAAGGCACAATCCTGTGGGATATAAATAAAAAGCAGGTAGAGTTATACACTGCTGCCGGTAAGGAATGGCAGGTGTTTCCTCAGCCGCCGGATTATGATATTAACCGGATGTATATAGATGAAATACAGCACTTTATAGATTGCCTTGATGGCAAGGTGCAGCCGATGCAGGATATAGCGGCAGGCAGAAAAGCGCTGCAAATTGCCCTGGCTGCCAGGGAATCGGCGCAGACGGGCAAAATGATAAGGCTGGAGGAAGATTAGGTGATTGCAGCCATCGTTCAGGCGCGCATGGGCTCATCGCGATTGCCGGGCAAGGTATTGATGCCGGTAGAGGGTAAACCGATGCTGTGGCACCTTGTCGGCAGGCTGCGGCGGGCGGAGCTGTTGGACAAAATAATCATCGCCACCAGTGATAAAGAGGCAGACAAGCCTATCCTCAAGCTGGCTGGGGAGATGGGGGTGGACGGCTATGCCGGCAGCGAGGATGATGTGCTGGATAGGTATTACCAGGCAGCCACGCAATTCGGCAGTGATGCCATCGTGCGCATCACCGCCGACTGCCCGCTTATAGACCCGCACATCGTGGATATGGTCGTCCGGAGATTTTTGCGGGGCGATTGCGATTACGTTTCCAATACCCTCAAGTGGACCTACCCGGATGGTGTGGACACGTCAATCTTCTCATATACGGCGCTGGAAAAAGCCTGGCGGGAGGCGAAGTGGGCTTCGGAGCGGGAGCACGTCACTCCCTACATCCGTAAAAACCCGGATAAGTTCCGCCTGGTGGGGCTGGAAAGCCCGGAAGACCTCTCATGCTACCGCTGGTCGGTGGATAGACAGGAAGACCTGGAGCTGGTGCGGCAGGTCTTCAAATATCTGTATAAAGAAGGCGAAGTCTTCTATATGGAAGATGTACTGAAGCTGATGCAGCAGCACCCGGAGCTGGCGGAAATAAATAAAAATGTAGTCTCCAACGAAGGTTACCAGAAGTCCCTGCGCCAGGACAGGATAGTAAAATAATGGAGCGAGATATGGGTAAAGGACAGTCTCTATATAAAAAGGCAAAGAAGCTCATCCCCGGTGGCACGCAGCTCCTTTCCAAGCGCCCGGAGATGTTCCTGCCGGACAACTGGCCCAGCTATTATTCTAAAGCTAAAGGGGTGGAGGTCTGGGACCTGGACGGCAACGAGTATATTGATATGAGCTATATGGGTATCGGCGCCTGTGTACTGGGCTATGCCGACCCAGATGTGGACAGCGCCGTTAAGTCGGCTGTGGACAACGGCTCGATGTGCACTCTCAACTGCCCGGAGGAAGTTGAACTGGCGGAGCTTTTGTGCCGGATTCACCCCTGGGCGCAGATGGTGCGCTACGCCCGCGGTGGCGGGGAGGCGGTGGCAATTGCCGTTCGCATCGCCCGTGCTGCCACCGGCAGGGAAAAGGTAGTTTTCTGTGGTTACCACGGCTGGCACGACTGGTATCTCTCAGTCAACCTGGGTGCAGCCGATGCCCTCGATGGGCTGCTTCTCCCCGGACTTCAGCCGGCGGGGGTGCCGCACAGCCTTAAAAACACGGCGCTGACCTTTTACTATAACGACCTTGACGGGCTGAAAGCCGCCGCCGGCAAGTATAAAGATGAGGTTGCCGCCATCGTCATCGAGCCGGTGCGCCGGGTAGAGCCGCAGCCCGCTTTCCTGGAAGGAGTGCGTAAGATAGCCGATGATATAAAGGCGGTGCTTATCTGTGACGAGGTCTCTTCCGGCTGGCGGCTAAACTCCGGCGGCGCTCATCTGTTGTACGGCTTAATGCCGGACATCGCCGTTTTCGCCAAGGGAATGAGCAACGGCTACCCCATGGCGGCGGTTATCGGCAGAGAAAGGGTCATGCAGGCGGCGCAGCAGAGCTTTATCAGCAGCACCTACTGGACGGAGAGAACCGGCCCCGCCGCCGCCCTGGCAACCATCAAGAAACATATAAAGCTTAACGCCGCCGAACACCTGATTGAAATGGGAAAACTTATCCAGCAGGGGTGGCAGTCCGCTGCCGGTAAAGTGGGGCTGAAGGTTGCCGTTAGCGGTATCCCGCCGATGTCTCACCTTTCCTTTGAATATGAAAACAGCCAGGCGGTCAAGACGCTGTTCACCCAGGAGATGCTGCAGCGCGGCTTCTTGGCGACCAATGCCTTTTATGCCGCCTATGCTCATAAAGACAAGCATATTAAAAGCTATCTCAAGGCGGCGGGGGAGTCTTTCGCTGTTCTAAAGAGTGCCATAGATGATAACAGGGTGGAGAAGCTGCTGGGGGGTCCGGTGGCGCACTCCGGCTTCTACCGTCTGACATAGTGGCAGATATATTATGAAAAATTTAGCCTTTCGCGTCGATGCCGGCAACCATATGGGTACCGGGCACCTGATGCGCTGCTTGGCGCTGGCGCAGGCGTGGCAGGACACCGGCGGTGAAGCCGTGTTCATAACCGCCTGCCGGAACGATAATCTGTTACAAAAACTCAAAGCAGAAGGCTTCACCGTGCATCTATTGCCATCCGAGGATAGTGGGTGGGAGGAAGTAAGACGGATTATAGCGGGGTATGATAATGACTGGGTGGTGCTGGACGGCTATCACTTCGATGAAACCTATCAGCAAGGGATAAAAGATGACGGCTATAAGCTGCTGGTGATAGATGACAGGGCGCATTTGGGGCACTACTACGCCGATATCATTCTCAACCAGAACCTGCATGCCGGACAGCTGCGATATACCCGTGAGCCGAATGCTCAACTCCTGATGGGGACTGAGTATACTTTGTTGCGGCGGGAGTTCCTGGCTTATAAAGACAATGGGCGTGAAATACCGGAAAGGGCGAACAAAATACTGGTTACGATGGGCGGCAGCGACCCCAATAATATAAGTCTCAAAGTGATTCAGGCGTTGGGGCAGGTCAACGTGCCGGGCATTGAAGCCACCGTGGCCGTTGGGGTGGGTAACCAGAACAACGGTATGCTGGAAAAAGCGGTCGGGGAAAGCCCCGTCCCTGTGAAGGTCGTCAACTATGCGAATAATATGCCCGGGCTTATGGCTGAAGCGGATGTAGCTGTAACGGCGGTGGGTATAACCCTGTGGGAGATTTGTTTCAGCGGGCTGCCGGCGCTGGTGATAGCCCACTCCGATTACCAGCGGGCCAGCTTGCGGGCTATAGAGCAAGAAGGCGTTGCCGTCAGCCTGGGCTGGCAGCAGGATGTCGTTGCCGGGGAGATAGCCGAAGGGTTAAGGCGAATGATTGCTTCACCGGAGTTGCGCCGGTCTATGTCCTGCACGCAGCAGAGGATGGTGGATGGGCTGGGGGCGAAAAGGGTATTAGGAAAGTTGAGGGGGTAGAAGCATAAGAGAAGAAACACTAAATGGTGAAAGAATCATGTTACGACCCATGCAATTGGAGGATGCAGGATATATAGTGCAATGGCGAAGCGACCCTGTTGTTCTGGCAAATATATTCGCCCGGGAGCCGTTAACGATGGAGTCTCATTTGCAGTGGTTCAACTCACAGCGGCAGGACAGGCTGGATTACGTAATCTGTCTTAAAGACAGTGAAAAACCAATCGGTACGGTTAGTTTCGTAGATATAAATATGCAAGACCTTAAAGCTGAAGCAGGCAAGATGCTCGGTAACAAATCAATGCGTGGCAAGGGATTGGGAAAAGAGGCATTCATCTTGTGGCTTTCCTATGGTTTCAAGGAATTAAATCTGAATCGTATATATATCAGGACTTTGAGTCATAATAGTGTTAATATAGAGCTAAACAAGAAGCTAGGCTTCAGGCAGGAAGGTGTCTTGAGGCAGGATTATAAGTCTAATGCTGGCTTTCAGGACGTTATGGTTATGGGTCTTCTCAGAAGTAAAGCCATAAAAATGGGTATATATAGAATCCAAGTATAATAGATAAACTGACTCAGAATAGGCAGTAACTAATACCTTTACTCCGTAGTTAAGTAACCGCCATCCATTAAAGAATAGTTTAATAAGAGTGTAGGATTTAATTAATACTATTGATGAGTAGAAAAATAAACATACTCACGCCATCGGCGGGCAATCACTACCAGCACCTGCTTGATTTCAAAGAGGTGGATGGCGTCGGCAGGGTGATTACGACGGAAATAGACTCGCTGGCGCCGGCTATCCACGCTGCCGATAAATGCTACCGCGCACCCAGGATAGATGCGCAGGGCTACCCGGATGCCTTAATGGAGATATGCCGGGTGGAGGAGATAGACTGGATTGTGCCACTAACGGACCCGGATGTTGTCCGCCTGGCTGAAAGCAGGGAGCTGTTTACCGGGCACAGCATAGGCGTTTTTTCGCCGCCGCCGGGAACGGTAGCCGTAGCCGCCGATAAGTACCGGACAGCCTGTTTTTTCCTGGAACATTCCATTCCTCACCCCGCGACCTATCTGCTGAAGGATGTGCAGCAAGCCCTGGAGGAGTGCGGGCTGCCGCTGTTTCTGAAGCCGCGATATATGAATAAAAGAGCGGGCGGCGGCTACTTCTTCGAGGCTTTCGATGATAGAGAGGAGTTACTCTCCTGTGCCGAAGGCATAGCCGCCAGCGAAGACTACGTCCTGCAGCAGTACCTGCAGGGACAGGAGGTCAACGTAGACTTCTTCTGCGATGAGGCAGGCAGGCTGATAAGCGTCGTGCCCGGGCTGAGAATAAGCGCCCTGGCGCCTATCTTCACCAAAACGGGTGGGGCGATAGTCAGGGGCGAGACCTTCCATAGCAAAACCATCAATGATTATGTCGCTGGCGTTACCGCCAGCCTGGCATTTTTCGGTGCCGCCAATCTGCAGGGCTTTTTAGACGGGGAAGGTAACACCAGCTTTACCGAGATTAATCCCCGCTTCTCCGGCGCTTCGGTAATGACCGAGCCGGCAGGGGCACACTTCCATGCCTGGGCGGTGGGGTTGATGAGGGGTGAAAAGCTAACACCGCAAATAGATAATTTCGACGAGATATATATGACCTGCTGGCATGCGCCCCTTTTCTTCAAGCAACCCCCGCTGCCGGAAATAGAGGAGATGTGATAATAATGCCTGCTATCGGGGGCAAGCCTTGAACGCAGAAGGTTATATCGAAATAAACGGGCGCAGAATCGGGGAAGGCTGCCCCGTCTATATAATAGCGGAGCTTTCCGCCAACCACCGCGGCAGCTATGACGAAGCGCTGATGTTGGTTAAAGCAGCTAAAGAAGCCGGCGCCGACGCCGTCAAGCTGCAGACCTACACCCCGGATACCATCACCATTGATTGCGATTCGGAGCTTTTCCGCCGTAAGAGCGGGCTGTGGGCGGGACGCACGCTGTACGAGCTTTACTCCGAAGCCTATATGCCCTGGCAGTGGCAGCCGAAGCTGAAGCAGGCGGCGGACGAGATGGGCATAGACCTGTTTTCCTCTCCATTCGATGAAACGGCGGTGGACTTCCTGGAGAATATGGACATGCCGGCTTATAAGATTGCTTCCTTCGAGCTGGTGGATATCCCGCTCATAGAGTATGCCGCCGGTAAGGGGAAGCCGCTGATACTTTCGACCGGCATGGCGACGATAGACGAAATAGAAGAGGCGGTTACGGCGGCGAAGAGAGTCGGCGCTGCTCAAGTCGCCCTGTTAAGGTGTGTCAGCACCTACCCCGCCCTGCCCGAAGAGATGGAGCTGGGCAACATCCCTTATCTGATGGAGAGGTTCGGTCTGCCTGTCGGGCTGTCCGACCACACTTTGGGCATAGACGTGCCGGCGGCGGCTGCCGCTGCGGGCGCCTGCATCATAGAAAAGCATTTTACTCTGTCAAGAGACGTTCCCACGCCGGACAGCGCCTTCTCCACAGAGCCGGCCGAGTTCAAAGAGATGGTCAGGGCTGTCAGAAACGCCGGGAGAATAAAATGCCAAATCAAGCATGAAATAACGATAAGCCAGAGAGAATCCGAAAGCCGTAACTTTCGCCGCTCATTGTTTGTCGTTGCCGATATTAAAAAGGGCGAGGCGTTTACAAGGAAAAATATCCGTTCTGTAAGACCGTCTTACGGGCTGCACACACGCTATCTGAAAGATATTTTAGGCAGGCAGGCTGCGCGGGATATAAAATGTGGCACGCCTCTGGATTGGAGTCTGATACAATGAAAATCTGCTTTATGGGATTGACCGGCTATCAACTGCTCAGCGGCGGCAGGTCGAGTGGGGTGGTGGGTCCGGATGTCTACCAGGTGCTGCTAGCCCGGGAGCTGTTGAAACACGGTTTCCAGGTGACTTACATCAACTACGACGAAGGCGGTCCCAAAACAGAGAATATAGGCGGCATCGAGGTAATAAAGATATACCCGATGCACAATAAGCTCAATATTTTCCAGAAATCCTGTGCCATCGGAAGGGCGATGAAGAAAGCCAAAGCCGATATCTACTTCCAGCAGGGCGGCGCCGGACCTTTTGCCCCGCTTTACTGCCACCTCACCCGCAGGAAGTTCGTAATGAGCGTCGGGCATGACGCCTATGTCGACCCGGAACTCAAAAGGGGTAGGGGCTTCATTTTTAACCTGAAGATTGCCCTGGAAATCAGGCTGGCGCACGCCATACTGGTGCTCAGTGAAAAACAGAAAGCATTATTGAAAGATAACTTCGGCAGGGATAGCGTCGTCGCCAGCGTTCATACGCCGCTGACGCCACCGGGTATGCCGCGGAAGGCGCAGCCGCTGGTGGTGCTGTGGGTGGGCAGCATCCACCCGCGCAAGCAGCCTGAAGTGCTCCTGGAGTTGGCAAAAGCCCTGCCGCAGGCGAGATTCCAGATGGTCGGTGGTTCCAGTAATCGGGACTATGTGGATGAAATAAAGCGGCAGGCTGAGGCAATCCCCAACCTCGAATATGCGGGCTTCGTCCCCTATGGCGAAATAAATCAATACTTCAGCCGGGCATCCGTTTTCGTCAGCACCTCGACATCAGAGGGCTTCCCCAATGTCTTTATCCAGGCGTGGATGAACTACACTCCGGTGGTCAGCTTGAATATCGACCCGGATGACGTTATCGACAGGTACAAGCTGGGTTTCCACTCGAAGACATTCGAGCAGATGGTTGGAGATATAAAAAGCCTGCTCGGCGATGAAAAGCTGCGCTGCCAGATGGGTGAAAACAGCCGCCGCTACGTGGAAGAAAACCACGATATACGGGAGGTAGTGAAAAAGCACATCGAGGTCTTCAAGGGGCTGGTTAAGAGAAGATAGCAAGAGGATGCTTCTGTTAATCCGGCTTGCTGGCGTTAAGCAGCATGCATTCGGCGAATGATATATCCGGGAAAGCCTGGATATTGCGCTGAATATTGAACTTATAGCTGTTATCTTCCAACCAGCTCTTCAACTCCTCGAATTTTCTTAAATCGGAGTATTTACTCTTCCGGCGGATGTGTAGCTCCATCCTGATTTCCCTTATGTCCTCCAACTGCTGCGGTTGAATCAGCCACTCGGCGCCCTCGCAGTCCACCTTGATAAAATTTATGCTGCCGGTCATTTTAAGAATGGACGCCATGGATATCAGTTGGCAGAAAGACTTCTTTGAGCCGTACTCTATTTCAAGACTGGTATTGTCTTCACCCAGTCCGTATTTAATGACCTCTACGTTCTGCAAGCGATTCAGTTTGATATTAGCGTTAAGTTCCTCACTGAAAAGCGGCTCGACGGCGTAGACTTTCTTCGCTGTTTTTGCCAGCGGTATGGTTATTGCCCCGATATTAGCCCCAATATCCAGAACCACATCGTCTTCACGAATGTTTGCGAACCAGGGATTGCCTTTCAACCTCTGTATGGAATCCATATGATTGCAGGCAAGGAAAGCGCAGCCATCAACAACTAGGTGGTCGAAGTTATTTACGTGCAGGATTGCCGTTTCGGGGTCGTTATAGAATATGTTGATAGCCTTTCTGGTGAAGGCGGGATTGTGGTACTTCAACCACCTCAGCAAGCGTAGAAACAATGCCATCATCTTCTCCTTTGCGACATAAAACTCAGAATTATTATATATTAACTCATGTTGCCTTTTATCTTATTCAGGCTGCCAATCAGTAGGTTCGCAAAGAACTTTATCTCCCCCCGGCTCAACCCCCTCAGTGCCAGCAGGACGCCGAAGTAGATAACTGCACCGATGGCTATCGATGTCAGCAGCCACGCCAGTGAGTGCGGATCTATCAGCCAGACGCACAGTGCCATAACCGCCGAGGCGGCAGTGCTTTTCAATAAGAATAACGGATTCAGGTTGAACTTCAGGTAGCGGCGGCTTATCAGCAGGGTGGAGAAGCCCAGCAGAGCGTAGGCTACCAGGGTAGCCACCGCCGCCCCCAGCAGCCCCATCCCGGGGATAAGGACGAAGTTGAGGACGACATTGACGGCAGCCGATGCGCTCAGCAGCAGTACCAGCAGCTTCGTTTTCTTGGCCAGCATGATGATATATTGACCTATCGGGTGCAGGGAGTTGAATATGGCGCCGAAGGCAATGAAGGGTACGACGACAGCGCCGGAGACGAATTCCTCCGTAGCGAATATGCGCAGCAGCGGCTCTGCCAGGATGGATAAGCCGAAGGCGGCCGGGATGGCAATCATGAAGAAGTATTTGACCGAGTAGCTCAGGTAGCTCCTGGTCTCGTCCAGTTTGCCTTCGTCGTACAGCTTGGAGATGGTGGGGTAAAGCACGATGACTACAGGCATCATCAGAAAAGAGGCATAGCCGCCTATGCTATAGGCAGCGTTGTAAATGCCGGCATCGGCAATGCTCATAAAATAGCTGATGATGTACCTGTCGCTGACGTTTATTATCCACATTATGGCTACGTTCGGCGTCAGTGGGACGCTGAACTCCAGGTATTGCCTGATGCGGCTGAAATGAGGCAGCCGGAAGCCGCGCTGCTTCAGAATAATAATCAGCGCCGTCAGATTGAATAGCAGCCCGCTTATTATGAAAGCGGCGATGACTCCCCCCAGCTC
>Ga0180431_10008584_pt1 | contig 11694 bp, 9 predicted proteins | sample SS_ome_11_FD_132459 | JGI IMG/M metagenome (GOLD analysis project Ga0180431, IMG submission 132459) | Hypersaline lake sediment archaeal communities from the Salton Sea, California, USA - SS_1_MS_1 metaG | ecosystem: Environmental > Aquatic > Non-marine Saline and Alkaline > Hypersaline >...
AACGCGCGGCCCACGTCGCCGGGGCACACCCCCCGGCAGTATGCCCTACCGGCGGTACCCCAACGGCGCGCCGCCGTCCGGACAGATCGCCTGTCCGGTCACGAAGGAGGCCTCGTCCGAGGCGAGAAAGGCGCAGACCTCACCGATCTCCTCGATGGTGGCCATGCGGCCCAGCAAATGCCAGGAGTCGACCATCTCCAACGCCGCCTTCGGATCGTACTGCGTATCGGCCCATTCCTGCATCAGCGGTGTCATCACCCCAGCTGGACACACCGCATTGACCCGCACGCCCTCCGGGCCCAGATCAACCGCGAGCGCCTTGGTCAACCCGATCTGCCCCGCCTTGCTCGACACGTAGCTCGGCGCCAGGCCCTGGCCGATCAGGCCGACCTCGCTCGACATGTTGATGATGCTCCCTCGCGTCTTGCGCAGGTGCGGGACGGCGAACTTGCACCCCATGAACGTGCTGGTCAGATTCAACCGGAGCAGTTTCTCGTAGTCCTCGACGCTCGTCTCGTCGATCGACATTGTCGGCGGGTGCCAGCCCGCATTGTTGACGATGCAGTCGAGCCGACCGAACCGCTCCACCGTCGTGTCGATCAGCGATCGCATATCTTGTTCGCTGGTCACGTCGCAACAAACGTACAGGGCGGTGTGTCCCTGACCGGTCAGTTCTTGCTCGGCCGCCTTGCCGTCCTTCTCGCGGCGCGACGCGATCACGACCGCGCAACCGTACTTGACGAAGACCTTGGCGCAACCGAAGCCAATGCCCTTGGAACCGCCCGTGATGACGGCCACCTTGCCTTGCAGTTTCATGCCCGGTTCTCCAGACGATACCACCTGGCCGCGTTGTTGCCGAAGACGTCCTGCCGTTCGCCGTCGCTCAGGCCGCTGAGGTTCGCCGTCAATGCCTCGACGACCTGGTCATAGCTGCCGGCGAGCAAACAGACGGGCCAATCGCTGCCGTACATCACGCGATCCGTTCCGAACTGCTCGATCACGTGTTGGATGTAGGGGGCGAGATCCTGTGGGGTCCATTGCTGCCAATCGGCCTCGGTGATCATCCCGGATAGCTTGCAGACGACGTTGGGACACGCGGCCAGTGCTGTGATGCCGTCGGCCCAGTCGTCCCACCCGCGCCGGGCGATCGCGGGTTTGGCGACGTGGTCCACGACGAACGTGAGCTCGTCGAACGCCTTGGCGACGTCCAGCGAGGCCGACAGATGCTGCGGCCGGATCAGTAGGTCATAGGGGATCGACCGGTGGGCCAGTTCCCGAAGTCCTCGACGTACGTCGTCCCTGCCCAGCCAATGGTCCTCCGGCTCATCGTGTACCTGATGCCGGATACCCGCCAGCTTGGGGCGATCAGCCAGCTCGTCAAGGACGTCACCGACGGCGGGATCAAGCAGATCCACCCAACCCACCACGCCCGCGATGAACGGGTGTCGTTCCGCGAGCTCCAGGAACCACCGCGTCTCGTCGAGCGAGCTGATCGTCTGCACCAGGACGCTGCGGTCGACGTCGTTTCGCTCGAGCAGCGGCCGCAAATCGTCCGGCCCGTAGTCCCGGTGCAGCACACCAAGCTCCGGACCCATCCAGGCGTAGTCGTACCGTCCGATCTGCCAAAAGTGGTGGTGCGCGTCGACTCTCACGGTCATGATCCTCGTCTCTGCCGGATCGAAGCGTTTGCCGCCCGGCTTCGCCCTGTATGGGGTCAGCCCTGCATCGGCCTATACCCATGCCTTCCAATCCACCGGGACCTCAGCGATCGGCAGTAGGACGGTGAAGGTCGTTCCCTCGTCGACGTGGCTGCTCACTTGAATGTCGCCGCCGTAGCTCCGTACGAGGCCGAGGGAGACCGATAGGCCCAGCCCTGTGCCCTTGCCCGTGGTCTTGGTCGTAAAGAACGGGTCGAAGATCAGGCCCAGGATGTGCTCGGGGATCCCGTGGCCGGTATCAGCCACGTGGACGGCCAGGAGACCAGGCACGTCGGACCGCTCGGCTGAAAGGGTGATCGTCCCCCCCTCTGGCATGGCGTGCACCGCGTTGAGGAAGAGATTCAAGAACACCTGACAGAGCTTCTGGCGATCCCCGTGAACCTGGGGCAGGTTGTCGGGTAGCTCCTTGGCGATCTTCACGCCCGCGATGCGGACCTGATTTCCGGCCAGCTCGATGGTCTCGTCAAGGATCTTACCGACGTCCAGCCGTTCGGTTTTCTGTTCGCCCTCACGGGCGAAGTCGAGCAGATTGCGGACGATCCGCTGGGCGCGTTGGGCCTGTTCGACCAGGTCGCGCGCCATCTCGCGTCGCTCTGGGTCGGACAACGATCCGTAGTCCTCCTCCAGAATGCCGGCGGTCAGCGTGATGTTGTTGAGGGGATTGTTCAGTTCGTGGGCCACGCCCGCCGTCAATGTTCCTACGGCCCGGAGCTTGTGCGACTGCACCATCGCTTCCTCTCGATGACCGAGTTCATAGAGCATGCGATTGATGGCCCTGACGAGCTCACTGAACTCGTCGCGGTATCGCCGGGCGGGCTTGAGCGGCGTGAAGTCGCCCATCGCAATTCGTTGCGTGGTCGCCAGCAGGCGGTTGAGCGGGCCGATCATCTGACGCGCCAGGAAACTCGCGAAGTACAAGGCCAGCAAGAGCAGAACACCCAGAAAGACAAAGGGAACGCGGTTGATCAACCCGAGCGTCGCATACATGCTATCCCGTTCCCGCTTGGACAGGGTCAGGGCGAACTCCACCATACGTCCGCCGAGGACGCGAAGCTGGGCCTCGATGTCACGATAGGCGGTCGGCTGGTCGGGCTTGCGATCGCGATCGAGCGTCTGCAAACGGCTGATGAGCGCGCGGTAGTCCTCGGCGTGGCGCTTCATCGTGTTCAGGTTTCCCAAGCCGACCACGGCGGCCAGTTCCTTTTCATCGCGGGCCAGGATGGCTTGGGCGATACCGACGTGGGCTTCGACGTCGTCCAGGTTGGTCCCGTACAAGAAGAAGTTCTTCTCGAACCGGCGGGCCTGTTGGATCTCACTGGTATAGCGGTCGGCCGCCACCAGGAATTCGAGCTTGTTCTCGACGCGCGCTAGAATCAACCACGTCGCCGCCGCCTGGCCCGCGGACAGGACAAAGAACAGCAGGAACCCCACCATCAGTCGCGTTCGGATGCTGAAGCTGGGTCTTTCATCGACGGCCAGTTGGATCTCGGCCAGCGCCTGCCCACCAAAGTCCTGCTGCTCGGCCTCGGTGGCCGGCGCGGACCCGGGCGTGGGCGGCGTGGCCGTTGGGTCCGTTGCGTCGGATTCGACCATTCGGTCGGTCATGGGTCCATCGGCATGGCGAGCGGGCCCGGGGCCGTGACTAACAGGCCTCCTCAGCCAGGGCCCTGGCCGCCCGCGCCAGTATCACGCGAAGCTCCTGCGGCTTGAACGGCTTCGCGATGAAGTCAAAGGCCCCCTTCGCCAGGGCCTCCCGGGCCATCTCGATCGTTGCGTACCCCGTGATGATGATGACCTTGGTTTGCGGGGACTTCTTGATCACGTGCTCGAGTACCTTCAGGCCGTCCACGTCTTCCATGCGGACGTCGGTAACGACGATGTCAAATCTCCGCGCGTTGATATGATCGACGGCCTCCTGCCCGCTCTGGCACACCTCGACTTCGTATCCGTCACGCGTCAAGGCCGGGCCGAGACGCTTGCCCACGATCGGCTCATCGTCAACCACCAGGACACTCAATGCTTCCGCCACGGCCCGACCTCCATTCCCGTCAATCACCAAGGTCCAGCCACGCGCACCACACAACCGCTTGGCTGCCCCGTAGCTTAACACGAACCCTGAAGCGTCGCGAGCCTTTAGTCGAGTTGCCTGGTCGGGCTTCGTCCGCGGGCCGGCTCGATCGGCTCGGCTCGACAACCTGACCGCATGGGTTGTATTGACGGTCGGATCACTCTAGACTTGTGCAGGCCCAGCGCCAGAGAAGTCAGGCACGGGCCTGCCGCAAGGGTCAACCGATGCCCATCATTACGATTTCCCGAGGGTCGCGTAGCGGCGCCAAGGAATTGGCCGAACGCCTGGCGGCCAAGCTCGGATACGATTGCCTCAGCCGCGAGGAGCTCAGCGACTACGCCATCGAGGAGGGTGTGCCCGTCGGCAAGCTCCAGACGGCCATGATGCGCCCCCCGCGCGTCGCGCGCCGCTTGAGCAAGGAGCGGGACCTGTATATGGCCTGCGTCACCGCTCGTCTCTGCGAGTTGGGCCGAAGCGGCAAGTTGGTCTACCATGGCCACGCCGCACATTTGTACCTACCGGATGTGACCCATGTCCTTCGCGTCCGCGTGGTGAGCCACAAGGAGTTTCGTATTCGCCAAGAGATGGTCCGGCTGAACCTCTCCCGCGAGAAGGCCAAGGAGTACATCGAGAACGTCGACGAGGACCGGGCGAAGTGGGTTCGCTTCCTTTTCGGCGTCAATTGGGACGACCCGCATCTGTACGACCTGACCGTCAACGTCAGGGTCATGGGGGCGGAGAACGCCGCCACCGCCCTGTGTGCGATGGCCGAGCTGCCGAATTTCAAACCCACCCCTGGCTCGATACAGGCCTTGGAAAACCGGTATCTAGCGGCACGGGCACGGTTCAAACTGGGCATGGACAAGCGAACGGCCCATGTGGATCTGAACGTCTGGGCGGACGACGGGGTGGTGGCCGTGACCTACCCGCCGCAGCATTCGGAGATCTCGCCCCTCGTGCCTGAGGTCCTGGCCGGGCTGGAGGGCCTCAAGGAAGTCGAATGCGCGATCGCCGAGACAAACATCCTATGGATTCAGGAAGCTTGCGATCCCACGAGCGACGTCTGCAACAACATCGTCGAGATGGCGCGGAAGTGGGATGCCGCTGTCGAGCTGATGCGCTTCGTGCCGACGGAAGAGGACACGCTCCTGACCTCGGAGGGCGAGCCCATGGTTCCTCAGCCGGCCGGACCCGTGACCATGGACGTGAAACGCAACGGCGGCATCGAGGATGACATCGACCGTCCGGAACCAGAACACGAAGATGAAGGGCTGAGCGGCACATTGGATCGTCTGGTTCAGATCGGCCGGTCTGCCGGCGTCAAGTTGATCCATGGGTCGTCTCGCCGTCTTCTCGGGGCGATCGATCGACGCATTGAGTACAGCCTCATCGTCCTGGGCGACGTGTTCCTGGGCAAGTCGCCACAGGTCCGAACACGGCTACGGTCGGAACTGCTCGGGTTGCTGACGGACAACCTTGAGTCGCCCGTGATCGACGCGGCCGATCTGCGGAGAGAGCTCAGGTTCGGACGGAAGCAAGTCCTGCAATTGGCGGCCTTCGCGATGGTAGCGGCCGTCCTCTACTTCTCGGTCTTCACGAACCAGGAGCGGGTGCTGCAGTGGATCGTGGGCGGTCAGTCGATCTCGGCGAAGGGATTGGGTGTCGCGCTGGTGGTGGTTTTGGTGCCGGTCCTGGCCTATTCCTATGGGACATCGATCCGGTTGATCATGAGGGGTCTTTCTGCGCTGATTGATGCTCGGCTTAGGGGCGGTCGGCGCAAGCGCAACGAACGGCAAGCGTAAGTGGGGCAGCCCCTGCCCGCAGGCCCGTCGGTCAGCGTCGCGGGGCCAGGGGCCAAACGGATTCGAGGAGCGAGGCCAGCCGTGTTCATCCTGGCAATGACCGAAATGATCGATAGGGTCAGGTTCATTGACCTGGACGGGCTTTCGGCGATCCAGGTGGTGTTCTTGGGCTTGATCGGCGGCACGCTGAGCGGCTTCATTGGCAGCGGCGGGGCCTTCTTCATGACACCCGGCATGATGAACCTGGGCGTACCCGGCGCGATCGCGGTGGGGACCAACATCACCCACAAGTTCGGCAAGGCCCTGATGGGGTCGCGGGCCCATGGCGAGATGGGGCACGTCGACCGGCTACTCGGCTTGAGCTTGCTGGTCACCGCCGCGGTGGGCATCCGCCTGGCGGTGTGGCTCAACACCAGCGTCTTCGGGATGAAGAAGGGCGAGGCCAGTTCGCCCGCGGGAGACCTCTACATTAGCCTCATCTTCGTCTGCGTCCTCTCCATCGTGGCCGTCATGATCCTCCGCGACGCCCTCCGCAGCCAGGAAGGGGACGAGGGCCCGAACACCAAGCTCGCCGAATGGTTCGGTCGGATCCGGGTTCCGCCCATGCTCTACTTCCGGGTGGCTGATGTGAAGGTCTCGGGCTGGGTGGTCGGCGCGGTCGGGCTCGCCACCGGCTACCTGGCCGGCACGATCGGCGTGGGTGGGTTCATCGGTGTGCCGGCCATGATCTACGTCTTCGGTATTCCCACGGCCGTTGCGGCCGGCACCGAACTCTACCTGGCCATGTTCATGGGCGCCTGGGGCGCGATCAATTACGCCTGGCAGGGGTCGGTCGACATTCGCCTGACCATGCTGCTTTACCTGGGCTCGCTGACGGGCATCTACATCGGGGCCTACGGGACGAAAGTGGTCAAGGAGAAGATGATCCGCATCGTCACCGGCCTGATCATCCTGCTGTGCGTCGTTAGCCGGGCGATCGCCATCCCCATGTACCTCCGTCAGTTGGATCTCGTGGCGCTCAGTCCGAGCTGGGACAGGTACTTCAACGGGACGAGCAAGGCCTTCCTGTTTGTCAGCGGGATCTCGGGCGTGGCCGTCATCCTGTACGCGGTGGCCAAGGCCTACCTCCGCCGGCAACGGATCCAGGCCTCACTCGCCGCAATCCAGAGATAACCCTGCGCCGGGCGTAGCCCCAAGACCAGCCGACAGGTCGACCCCCGGACTCGACAAGGACCGATCGGCCAACCCGCCATAGCCCCCATCGGCAAAGTCCAAGGCACAGGAAGATGAGCCGTGCATCCCCCCCGTAGGCATCAAGTCAGCCCCCCTCATCCCTCCCACCTACATCCGATTGCACGATTGAGCCGCCAGGGGATCGAACCCTGGACCTACGGATTAAGAATCCGTTGCTCTGCCAACTGAGCTAGCGGCCCGAAACGACTGCCCCGCAACACAAGAGGGGTGAAGCACCCGCCGTCGGTGCGCCAAGTCGCTTGACCCCACGGTTTCCGGGGCAACGCGCCCATCGGTCCTACCATAGCCAGCGCTGGCCTCGTCGTCAAGGTCGCACACGCTGCGTGGCGCAGCGCACCCGCTAGTGCCGTTTTCAGTCAGACCGTTTCGCGCGACGTTGGGTGGCATGGGTAGGCTCCGACCCGCGAGGGTCGGAGTTTACCCGTGTTCGTACGATCACACGCTATCGCACGGGCAAACTTCGCTCGTGCCTCGCTCAGCCTGCCCAGGCCACCCGCGGACACAACACGAAACGCTCCTACCCAAAACGGCACTTGGCAAGCCTGCCAATCGCCGCGCCCAGCGCCAGCGGTATCAGGGCCATGCCGGCGAACGGTGCCCCCCCACCGCCGCAACACTTGCGTGTGGCCTTGACGAGGTGGACCCCGTCCATCGCCGAGCCAACGAACGCGCGATGCCCCACGATCACCGGCCACCACCCGCGTATCCGTCAGCGCCGCCGAGGTATAAAAGGGCTGATGCCCCTCGGGATGCTCGTAGGTCCACTCGATCTGCCGGGACTGCCACTTGACCGCGAGCACCGGGTTGCCCATCGTGCCGACACGGGCGCGCGGCCCGCCTTCATCAGGAAGGGCGTCGATCTGCCGAGGGGATCAGCTCGATAAACACCGTGTCACCAGGCGGGATCGTCACACGGATGGCCTCGTCGTGGGGCAACGTCTTGGCGGATCGCCACTCGCGGACCGCTCGAACCGCGAACTTCGGTCGTAGTCTCACCTTGGCTACCGCGCTTCGGTCGATCACGACCGGCAGGGTCGGTCGCTTCGTCACGCCGCCGTTATGGATCAGCTCGACGACCCATCCGGTCCGACTTCGGTTGACTTGATACTGCACCGGGTCGCCGTCGACGCCGACGGGCAGGTGCTCCTCGACCAGGCCTGTCAGCCGATCGTGCGAGACGGCCGCCGGTTTGCCCGTTGCGGGATTCGTCCAGGACTCTAGCACCTCGACACGGCCCGTCCCTCGGAGGCGATCGTAGTCGCGCCCGAGCGCCTTGGCGTGACGCGGGTGCAGCAAGAGCGTCGCCCCCTTGCGCAAGGCGCGATGCAGCTCGCAGACGAATCCCGGGTGGAACGTGATCTCCCCTGCCAGCAGGATAACCGGATAGGCGCCCAGGACGGCACCCTTGGCCGAAGACAACAGGACGTCGAACATCTCGCCGTAGGGCGTCGGACGCAGCCACCCCTGCTCGACGTGCTCGATCGGGGTGCCGTGAAAGGCCGAGCCCGGGTAAAGCTGGTGCGCGAACAGGTCGAGGACCTCCTGGTCGGCTGGTGTGATGTCCATGATCCCCCACGGACGCGATCCGTAAGGCTGGTACCCCGCGAAGTGGTCGAGCACGATGGCCACGGGCGTGTAGGGCACCCCGCGGTCGTGGCGGCGCATGAAAGCGAAGACCTCGGCGGCCTTTCGGCCGTGTGACGTGAGCGTCCAGGGAGCTTCCGGACGCTCAAAGAAGATCGCGATGCTGTTCTCCGGCGTCACCATCGCCGTGCCGGCGAACCAGGCGTGGAGCCACATCCGTTCGTACAGGCTCAGCGAATGGCCCGCGTCCAGCCCGCGCGCGTAGTTGCCTTCCATTCGCAACGGACCCGCCGTCGTGCAAGAACCCGCATACCAAGGGCTAACCTGGATGGACCAAGGCCGGCGCCATTGCCGGGAAGCGCCGCGGGCGAAAGCGATCTTGGACTGCGTGTGCGCGATGTTCTCGCCGAGTTCCAGCCCGATCAGCGCAGCGCCCCATTCCGCCGCATACGCCTCGTAGTGGGAATGGCCCGTCACGCTGATGTTGCGTCCCCGCATGTAGCGGTTGCGCGTCAGAAAGTAATCCCTGAGGACCTCGTAGCATTCTCGGCGGCTCGTCGGCTTGGCGTCGTATCCCGCCAGTCCGGCCGGCTTGATGAGGCGTCGGTGCGCCTCGAACGCCTTGGGATCGCGATACACCTGCTTCCACCAGGATTCGGCCGAGGAGAGGTGGTGGAAGTAGTACCCCCACTCGCCGAGCTGGACGCCGCTGAAGACACCGGCTCGGTCGAGAACGCGCAGGGCGGCCTCGTCGGCGTCGCTCAGTCGGGCGCGGCCCTCCTTGACCTGCATGTCCGCATAGCCCGGGTAACAGATGACGGGCCAGCCCACGGTGGCGAGGAACTCGAACAGGGGTTTGCTGGCGGCCCTCGCGGCGGGCCCGGGATCAAAGCCGTTGCCCAGCCCCTTCTCGCGCATCGCAGCCACCAGACCCCGCAGGCCCGCCAGATCGCCCGGGCATCCGTACATCGTGAACGTGAAGCCGTGCCCCGGCATCGGCCGGACTCGCCACGCTCCCCCAGCCATTTCCTCGTAGCCGCGGAATCCCCGAGCCGGCCCGGCGGCTTGCCGTGAGACCGCTTGACCGGCGCGCAACTCGGAGCACGCAACCCCCATCCAAACCGCCAACAACAAGGCGCAACAAGACCCGTGCGCAGACCAAAGCCACCCCTGACGCGGCCACCTTGCATAGGCCGCTCTTGCATACAGTAGGCAGACAGCCATGATGTCGCACCCCTTCTCGCTCAAGAGGCGGCTGCAGGACCCGTGCGAATTCCGCGGGGCATCCGCCTGATCCAACGCTCTCACGAGGCTCCCGTCGGATGCCTTGCGCTCCTATGGTAGCAGAACCGTGCCGAACGGGCGGGGGACCCTCTGAATGATACGTTCTGTCGCGTCCCGACTACAACGAGCGCCGATCCGTTAAGGTCAGGAGGTGACCATCGCTCTCGTGGGTCGGCGTCGCCGCTCCACCCAATCCCTTTTGGCGCCGGCCATCATCACTTGGGTAAGTCTTGTTAGGGGGATGCGGGGAGCTTCGGTCGAAACGGTGGTTGTCACATTGCGCCTTCGCCGATATATGAACAGGAGCCCTGGGCATCTTCAGGAACGGCAGCCGGAAAGAGCGTCTGTCGGAGGGGGGATCGGCCGTCGTTCGACGAACCCTCTCGCCGAGGCGTCTGGGCGCAGATGTGCTTCTCGGGGCATTGCTGGAAAGGACGGCCAGCGGATGTCGCGTTCGGACGTGTCTGAGCAAGTCACGCTAGTCCTTGCGAGGGAAAGCGCCGCGGTCGAATCGCGTTCGGTCGCCGGGGGAACGGCGGCCTTCTTCTCCGCTCGCGCTCCCAACAAGGACTCCCCGAACGAAGACGGCGCGGTCATCATCCCGTGCGGTCCTACCCGCGGCGTTCTGGCGGTGGCAGACGGCATGGGCGGTCAGTTGGCCGGCGAGGAAGCCTGCCGGCTTGCACTGAGCGAGCTCGCGGACGCCGTTCAGAGCTCTGTGGCTGCCAATGGGTCTCTTCGGGCTGGGATTCTGGACGGCATCGAACGCGCCCACGAGGCCATCAGAGACCTCGGAGTCGGTGCAGCGGTGACACTGGCCGCTGTCGAGGTAGAGGATGGCTGCATCCGGCCGTACCACGTCGGGGATTCGATGGTCTTGGCTGTCGGCCAGAAGGGAAAGGTCAAGCTCCAGACGGTCTCCCACTCTCCCGTGGGGTACGCCGTCGAATCGGGCTTGTTGAGCGAAACCGATGCCCTGCACCACGAGGATCGGCATCTGGTCTCAAACGCTGTTGGCTCCGATGGGATGCGTATCGAAGTGGGGCCGGTACTCAGACTCCGTTTACGTGATACGGTCGTGCTGGCCAGCGACGGCCTCTTTGACAATCTGCACACGGACGAGATCGTTGAGCAGGTCCGCAAGGGCCCATTGCTTCGAGCCCTCCGCTCTCTTGTCGGTGCGTGTGATGAACGCATGTGCCATCCCACCGAAGGCGTTCCCTCCAAACCTGACGATCTTACCTGTGTCGTTTTCCGCCTGGATAAGGCGGCTGATGGCAACACGCGAAAGACACCGCGTCAGGAAAGTCGGTAGCCTGCCGTAAGATCCTAGTTGGCCATGACAGAGACCACTTGCCGAAACGGAAGCGGGAGCTCCTGTCATGGCGTCCCAAGAGGCCCGGCGACTTCGCCAAGGCACTCCCACAACCGGGCGTGTTAACTCCGCTGCAGGGCTCGTATCGAAGCTGGGATGTCTATACGCCGCCGCCGCCGTTTGGGGGGTGGGTAGTACTCCAGGCGCTGGAGATCCTGGACGGTGCGCGGGCTGAGCAGCTCGCCCCCGTCAGTCCCAATCGCGTGGTCTGGCTGCTCCTTGGCAACTAACGGATTCTGCCTGAGGTAGTCCCGACACAGCCGGTGCCGCTCCCAACCTTCGGTACCCACCTGGAACATGTGGACGTGGATGATGCAGCGGCCCGCATGATCACGGGTGAGCTAAATCTCCCGCTCCCATTCTACCCCGCTCAGATCTGCTCGCCACACTCCGGGCACCGTGGCTCGGTGATGCCCCGCAGGATGTAGTCGCACTTGCGGCAGCGGGTCTCATTCTCCCCCTGCATCGGGCCAAAGTACCGGGTGAGAAGACCGTGACCACCGGAGACGAATCGCCGGGTCGGCGATCGCTGCCGAGCCAAAGCCTACGCCAAGTGTATCGAGCGAGTCTGCAAGAAACACGACATCCCACACGGGTCGCCCAATCAGC
>Ga0180431_10008590_pt1 | contig 11691 bp, 9 predicted proteins | sample SS_ome_11_FD_132459 | JGI IMG/M metagenome (GOLD analysis project Ga0180431, IMG submission 132459) | Hypersaline lake sediment archaeal communities from the Salton Sea, California, USA - SS_1_MS_1 metaG | ecosystem: Environmental > Aquatic > Non-marine Saline and Alkaline > Hypersaline >...
AACCGGACCGGACGGAAAGCCCTTTTTCGCATACGGAGGTGATTTTGGCGACACGCCGAACGACGGGAATTTCTGTCTCAATGGACTCGTTTTCGCCGACCGTAGCGTGAACGCCAAGACCTTAGAGACGAAAAAGGTCTATCAGGACTTCGCGTTCGAATGGACCGGCAACGGCGTGAGAATCGTGAACAAGTTCACCTTTATCGATTCTTCGGGTTATGGGTTTTTCTGGAGCCTGCTGGAAGACGGTGTGGAAATTGCCAACGGCGCGTTGGCTGTTGATGCCATCGGGCCAGGTGATTCCACAGTCGCGTCGCTGGTTTTAGACCGCGAAAAATGGTCCCCGGACAAGGAGTACCTGCTGAATGTCTCGGCGCGTATGAAAGAGGCGACACCCTGGGCGGACGCGGGCTATGAGGTCGCGTTCGAGCAGTTCACTCTTCAACCGTGGAAATTCGCCGCGGCCGATTCCGAGAGCGGAACCGCGCCTGAGGTCGAGCAAACCGAGAAGGCGGTGATCGTTTCGGGCGCGGATTTCGCAGTGACGTTCGGCCGGGTTCGCGGCGAAATCACGCGGTACGTCGTGAACGGCGTCACGCTCTTGAATCAGGGGCCTCGCTTCAGCGCGGCGCGCGCGACGATCGACAACGATCGCTTCGACCGCCTGTTGTTGGAGATCTTTTTCGACATGAAAGACGAGCTGGAAAAGTTCGAGGTGAAAACGCTGGATGACGCCGTTGTGATCCGCTTTGTAAGAAAACAGGTGGGCATGACGCGCCCGCCGGTGCCGAAGCCGTGGAAGAAAGAACCGAAGAAGCCGTTCCACAGCACACCCGCGGGCTACGCGTTGGTGGAAACCTATCGGATTCGAGCTGATGGACGCATTGCGTTCGACGCGGAAATCAAACCCTTCGGCGCCTTGCCGACGGCGCGGCGAATTGGATACGAGTTGATGACAGCGCCGGGTTTCGAGGGCTTCACATGGTACGGACGCGGCCCTCACGAGTCCTATGCCGACCGGAAGACCGGCGCGCGGCTGGGTGTTTATCGCGGTACGGTGGACGAGCAGTTCGTGAACTATCCCGTGCCTCAGGAAAACGGGAACAAAGCCGACACGCGTTGGATGTCGCTCGTGAACGCCAACGGCGCGGGCTCCCGTGTCGCCGGTGACGTTCCGCTGGACGTGTCGGTTCGTCACTATTCCACAGAAAATATGAACACGGCAGCGCATCCTTTTGAATTGGCCAAGCGTACGGAAACCATTGTCAACCTCGATTATCGTCAAGGGCCGTTAGGTAACGCGAGTTGCGGCGCGGGTCCGTTAAAAGAATATGAAATCACGCGTGAACCCGTCCGCTACGGATTCACTATTGAACCCAAGCGATAAGGGGAGATTGTTTTAGCCTAATTCTATTCATGGTGTACCTTCAGGCAAGCCAGTGCTCCGGTCGTTGTGCAGGACGACCGGAACTTGGCAAAACTCGCGCCTATAGTGCTGTATAAGTATACCGTGTGAACTGAACCACGCGTACCAAAACGCGTACCAAGTTTGCACCTTTGGTTCTACTTCGGTGCTACGTTGGTCTGCCATCAGTGTCATAAGTCTTTATTCTTCAATCATTAGCCCTTGTGCAACAAGCACTTACAAACAGCGAATTCGGACTGTCGATCCGAAGGTTGTGAGTTCGAGTCTCATCGGCCTCGCTTTTGTATCCGTCAGGCTATCAAGCGGTTGTGCTTGATACGTGGGATATTCGAAAGGCCCGTTCTGAATTGAACACGCGGTTTCCGGAAGTCTTCTTGCCGACCGGGAGTGCTCAGTAGTAGATTGCGGCCTGGAGAAACACGCTGGCGGGTGTCGCACCGTACTGGCTTCGGAACTGTCCCGCCGAAGGCTCATCCCCCCAGGGGACAAAGACATTGCTCGTAAACGTGATGTTCTCGTCGAAGTCCCATCTCAACGAAGGGCTGATAACGCCGGAACCATCGGTCGGGTTGGTCAGCACGAGAAAGCCGCCGTTGACGGTGTTGCTGAAGGGATAGCTCAGTTGGGCGGCGACGGCGTGACGTCCCAGAACCTGCGTATCGCCGCGGAGGAAGCGATCCTGGAAATCCGGATCCTGCAATCGGATCAGGGTATCTTCTGCATCTTCGACGCCGAAGTCCGAGTAGTGGTACTCACCCAGTAATGTCAGGCCGTCGCCAACGTCAAAGGTGTAAGAGCTGCCGATCACGGCCTTGGCCGCCAGATGCCTGCCGCCCCAGAGGGTTCCGTCGGGCTGGGTCTCGGGCGTATCGAACACGGCCAATTCGCCGTGCACCTCAGCATCTCCCACGGCGGCCGAAAACGCGCTTCCAACCATGAAGTCCTCGCCCCGCTTGCCGAAGATCAGCGAACCGTCGACGTCGCCCAGATAGCCGCGAAGGCGGCCAAGCAGTGCGGATTGCTCCCACGATTCGCCGAAGGCGGCGATGCACTCGGCCGAGCTTGTGGCGGAAAGCCGGTACTCGGCGCGGAAGGCGTCGACGCCCCGCCGCCACTCGCGGTCCACCTCCAGCGGCGAGAAAGGATTGAACACGTCAACGGCGCCGAACAGCACTCCGCGTCCCAGGCCGATTGCCTGGCGCCCGACGGTGACGTCGCCCCATTCGGGGTGCAGCGCAACCAGTCCACGATCTATCTCATGGCGATACGAGAAGCTGTCGTCGGCCGCGATCTCCCAGTCGAGCTGGGCAAGTCGAAACGGCGCCGGGGCCTCCGAGGGCAAAAAGCTGCTTCCTGCTCCCAGCCCCGACGAGCCGGAGAGCCAGCGGGCCCGCTGCTCGTACGCCAGCTCCGAGTCCATCCGGTCGGAGTGCGTGACCTCCAGTCCCAGCCGCAGTCGGGCCAGGGTCGTTTCGCTGTGATCGTCGGGAAACAGCACGGGATCGCTCGGCGCATCGGAGGCGAGGAACGTCGTCTTGCCTGCAACGGCGAGTTCGCCCCGGCGCCCCTGCTCGTCGGACCAGAGCTCAACGGCCAGCGCCCCGCGCCGGGCCGTCAGCAGCAACAGCAGAAGAATAATACAACTCGGTCGTCGGCCGGGCGATCGGACAGCCATTATTGCTCCTTCAACTCCGCCGGTGTCTTGATTTCGTCTTTTGCGACACGTCCGTCCACTAACGTCACAACCCGGCGTGCGTGCGCGACCACGCGCGGGTCATGGGTTGAGAAGATGAACGTGATGCCCTGCTCGCGGTTGAGCCGGCGCATCATGGTTAGCAGGATTTCAGCGTTTTCGCCGTCGAGGTTGGCCGTCGGCTCGTCGGCGAGGACCAACTGCGGTTTCGACGCCACGGCTCTTGCGACGGCGACGCGCTGCTGCTGGCCGCCCGATATTTCATTCGGCCTACGGTCGGCGAATTCACCCAGCCCGAGCTGGTCCAGAATCTCCGTGGCGCGCCGGGCGCGCTCGCTGCCGACGCCCTGCAATTCGAGGACAAACTCAACGTTCTCGCGCGCCGTCAGGACGGGAACGAGATTGTACGCCTGGAAGACGAAGCCCAGCTCATGTAGCCGCAGGTCCGCGCGCCGGCGTTTGCTCATGGCCGAGATATCGTGGCCGAGGACTTCCAAACGCCCCCCGGTCGCAACGTCGAGAGCGCCGACGAGATTCAGGAATGTGGTCTTGCCGCTGCCGCTGGGCCCGACGATGGCCATCAGATCGCCCCGGCGAACTTCCAGGGCGACACCGGTCAGGGCGTGGACTTCGATATTGCCCGTATCGTAAACCTTGGTGACGTCTTCAGCCTTGACTAAAGTCTCGTTTGTCATTATTAGCTCCTTGGCCCGATCCCGTCGGTCGGGTGCTACTGCTCCACGCGCAGCGCCGCAGCCGGGTCGGTGCGCATGGCAAACCAGGCCGGATACAGCGAACTCAACACCGTAGCCGTTAAGGCCAGCTCGAACGCCAGGGGAATCAGCCACCATCCGAAATCGCCTTTGAAGAGCGGATCGAAAAGGATGTTGGAAACCGCCATGTCCGACTCGCCATAAATTTTGGTGAAATCGATGCCCTTTGTAGCGGTGTAGTAGGCCGCCGGCAGGCCGAATGCAAGACCCAGCACCGAGCCGAACAGTCCCAGCACGACTCCTTCGGCCAGCATGACGCGGATCAGCCGGCCGCCTCTCATTCCGACTGCCGAGAGCACGGCGAACTCACGTCTCCGCTCCAGCACCGCGGCCAATTGCGCGCTCATGATGCCGAGAAAGACGACGATCATTACAATGGCAACTGTAAGGCGCGTCCACGTCTCATCCACTTTGACGCCGGAAGCCAGCTCCGGCATTATTTCCTCCCACGTCACGACCGCATAGTCGGCGGACAGTCTCGCGCTGAGACTGCCGACCGTGCGCTCCAGCCGCTTTGGATTGGCGACCATTGCGGTCAGGTCCGCCGCGCCGGGCCTTCCCGTGAGATTCTCGACGTCCTCGAGATTCACGTGACAGATTGCTGAATCGATCTCCTCGCTGCCGGTCTCGGCCATGCCGACAATGCGCAGCATCGCACTGCTCATTTCACCGTCTGCGCCGGCGACGGTGACCATCAGCAGATCGTCGATTTCGACGTCGAGACGCTCGGCCAGAGCCGAGCCGATGACCGTAGTCCCCGTCGCGCCGGCCTGAAGATAGTTACCCTGTGGAATGTTGCGCACGAGGCGGTTCGTCTGCCGCTCAATGTCGGGGTCCACTCCCAGAATTTCAACACCGGCAACTCGCGTCCCAAAAGCCAGTAATCCTTCCGTTCGAGCGTGTGGCGTCACTACGGTAATGCCTTCGGTGTCGCGCACCAAATCGCGAATATTCTCCCAGTCGCCGAGACGAAGGTCGTTCTCCCGCGTTTCGGGCCATTGTGCCGGTACGACTCGCAGGTGCCCGGCTCCGCTCTCGGCGGCTGCCTTGAGCATCATCTTGCCCTCGCCTCGCACGAACGCAATCATGAACAGGCAGACCGCCGAACCGAGACCGATCCCGAGAATAGCCAGAATCGTCCGCCGCAGATGCCGGCGGAGACTGCACATAGCATAGCGTGTCGATATTGAAAGCTTCATGCGCGCATCGCCTCCATCGGCTCCAGGCGGGCCGCGATCCATGCCGGCCAGATGGACGCCACCAGCGAGGTGAACATCACGGCGACCAAACCGAACAACGTATCCGAAGGCTCCAGCCGGGGGTATACATGCAAAGGCAGATTCAGCCCCTTGTACGCCATGTCCCTGACCTCTCCGCTGCCTCCCCAGGAGGCCATATCGATACCGGAATCAGCGGTGCCGACAACGAAGAGATAGCCCAGCACCGTGCCGATCAGGACGCCGAGAAGCCCGGTCAGTACGGCCTCGATAACGATCATCCGAATCAGCCGCCGCGGCCGGCTTCCCAGCGCAAGCAACATCCCGAACTCGTGCATCCGCTCGAACGTGGCCATCATCAGCGTGTTGGCAATGCCTGCTACCGCCGCGATGAACACAATGACAACCACGAAATAGCCGACGTAATCCGAGGTCTTGAGAATGACCACAAGCTCGGGAACAATTTCCGTCCACGGTTCGATCTCGGTCTGCGCCAGCGCGGGATTTTGCCCGAGTCTCTCGGCAATCTGCTCGGCCTGACCCGCCTGCGCGGCACGGATGACAATTTCGTGCGCCTGGTCCGGCAGCACAAACAATTCCTGCGCGCCGGCCAGTGACATTACCACGCCGGACTGGTTGATCACGTCCGCCGGGGAACTGATGATATCCTGGACGATAAACAGGTCGTTGGCCAGCGATCCGTCGGCTGCCTGCCCGACCACGGCGATCTCATCGCCTGCTTTTGCCGCGATTTTCTTAGCCAGACGGTGCCCCAGCAGGACGTGCCTGTCCGCGAGAGGCTCGTCCAGACCCGAGAGTATCCCGTAAGGCTCGGACTCGACTTCAGTATCCAGCCCCACGACGATTGCGACGAAGGCATCCTGCTCGGGCGCGACGAGAACGGGGGCGTAGACACGCCCGGCGGCGCTTTCCACGGCCTCGTCGCTGCGAATCTCCCTCATGATCCCGGAGAGATTCTCCATATACAGGTCGAGCGCACGCTCTTTTCTCCACTTCGGCGCGTGCACCTGGGCATGGCCCACCATCGGGCCGGTGATAGCCAGGCGAATGTTGTCGGCGTAGCCGCGCATCAGCCCGTTAGTGGCCAGCAACGCGAACTGCCCCACTCCGATGGCCAGCAGCGCCAGAGCGGTGCGCTTCTTGTTGCGGCCGAGATTGCGCCAACCGATTTTCAGGGTGCTCAACTGCATCGCTCTCCACTCACTCAGCGTCTCTGTTCCAAATTCGAGAGACTAAACGTTTTGTCGGGAACCTTCACGTCAAAGTCAATGTCGAGATAAACCATCTCCGTAACGTGCCCTTCCTTGTCCGCCGGAATCAGGACCATCCGCGAGGGGATGCGTTTTCCGTCGAACACCTTGACATCGGACCAGTGCATGATCCTGGCCAGCCGGTCCTTCCGGTCGTAGTACTTCGCTTGAATCGGAATCCGGGCGTCTTGCGAAAGGACAAGCTCGAACCGGTTCCAGAGACCGACGATATCCGGCCTGGCCGTGAACCTGACCAGCCAGCCCTTGGGCTGCTCAGAAGGCCCGACAAGCTCGTACTTGTAGTCCTTCGAATACGACGACTCTTTGACCAGGTCGTCGTTGGTAAAATCGCTGCCCATCCATGAGGCCAGCATCATGGAAGGCGGGATACGAATCGTCCGCTTGATCCGCGGCAGGTAATTCCAGAGGTTTTTATCAACCTTCAGAGTGGCGGTCCCTCTCTCCCGGGCGGGCTGGCGGATAACGATGAGCGCTTTCTCCTCGCCCCGGGTCCAGATCTTCATTTCGAGCGTGCGCTTGCTTCGCGGTTTGGTAACGGTGAGCTTCGCCACCGAGATGCTGCTGTCTGAGCGATACAAATCCTCGAAATACTTCACGACGGCGTCCAGATCGACCCGGCCTTCCCTGACGAAAGGATGGTCGGCCGGCAGGGCGTTGGGGTCGGCCGTCTTGCCCCATCCGACTGCCGAGCCTGCCAGAAAAGCACTAATTGCTGCGGTCACGACAAGATACCTAATTAGTCGACTGTAGCTGCCGTTTTCCATCGCTACGCCCTTTCTTTCTTTTTCTGTCGCCGCCATTTTCTGATTGACAACAGACACTTGTTTTCCACGAATTCGAAAAAGTCGCGTCCCCATAATAGTCTCTCCCGGAGCCGCACCGGTTCATTTAAAACAAGAGTTTTGCAAAAGTTCATTTAAAATTCGCAGAGCCCCGCAGTTGACAGTACTGCGGCTCACCCCGCAAACCATCCCGGCTTACAGTACCGGCTGTGATGGTACACGAAATCCACGCTTCAATCATTGTCAATATTGGAAATTTCCGGATTTCTGCTCCGTATGGTGCCTGCCGGTGAACCGGCGCAATAACACGGGGCTGCAAGCCTGATGCTTACAGCCCCGCGTGTGGGATTACTTACTGCCTCGATTCACCCGCCATCCTTAACCTCGGCTCGCGGCGGGATCAGGAACGACTTCACCTAATATTGATTGTCAAGGTGCCGCTGTCGTTATAGCAGGTTTTGAAGGCTCTCGCTCTCACTTGTCCTACTCTGGTCACCCAGATCGGCCACCTGTATAGCCGCGAGGAGGACGTCGGAATCGGCGCCCATCCATATCCGGAAACCCAAGTCCACCGAATCTCCGCTCCGGGGGTCTCGCACCTGAGATAGATTAAGATCCCTCCACGCCAATATGGTTGCCAGGAGAACTTTGGCGTTACGACTCTGGGACGGTAGATGGGCCACGCCGCATGGGTTGTACTTGCCAAAAAGAGGCTGATCAACAAAACTGTAAGTAATCCGAACCGTACTGCCGACTTCTTGCTTCTCATGATACACTTCCTTTCTCGGCGGCATCCCGCCAAATTAGAGTAATATTTCACAGTTCCTCGATGGGAGTCGTGATATTTCGGAGAAATTCCTGCATAGTGACCAGACCTGTATGGCCATCCGCGTAAAGCACGTTGATCATCTCGGGTTTGTGGCATCCGTGAGACCGTTCGCCCGCAATAATTACTTTATTGGGGTGACGAAGCAGGTCAAGCCTCAGTCCGGACAGGCTTGTCTTCGGATCATGTGTCATACGCCAGTCATAGCTGCCGCCCGGGTGCGCCTCTTTTTCCCCATCATTCGGGCACCAGAAGATCTCCTCCGACTGCACATAAGGCAGCAATGCCTCCTTAACCTTCAGAGGGACCTGCGTTAAGTCGGTGACGATAGGGCATCGTCCGCCATTGTCATCGGCATACATCTGGAGCGCCAAATACAGGTTCTTGAGATTATTATCGCACTCAGCCTGGTTAAGGTTGTCCCGGGTCCCTTTAAAAGAGGTAACGAGCAGCCCCATCAGCAGGGATATGATCGAGATCACGACCAACAGCTCGATAAGAGTGGAGCCGCCAATCCTCTGCAGGCAGGAACCGTTATGCGTAAGGCACGACCTGGAGTTTCGCTCTGAACGTTTCATATTTCTTTCTCCTTTCTCTTGATCTAATTTCAATTAATGTATGCCGCTTCTTTTCGGATTCTCGTGAAAGGCACTCGGTCTTTTTTGACTTCTTTGCCTTTCCGCTATTGGTTACGGGAAATTCATTGAGATCTTGTCAATGTACTGAAAAAAAGTTATGTTTTATCGAGAACAACTCTCGATCTAAGGTTTGAGAGGTATTTCTGAATGGCTGACAGGTATGACGATACTTCTTACGGCGGCGGAAATTCCCGGTTTCAGACCACTGAATGGACGAAAATAGTCAATTCAGACCTCGGCGAAGCAATATTAGCCGAGTTATATGCCAGGTACTGGAGGCCGGTCTATTCGTACCTTCGCAGGAAGGGTTTTTCTAACGAAGAGGCAAAAGACCTGATCCAGGGATTCTTCAGCGAAAAAGTGCTCGGTCAGCAACTGCTTTTAAAAGCCGACCAGACAAAGGGCAAGTTTCGCACTTTTCTGCTGACGGCCGTCAAGAACTATGCTATCGATCTTCATCGTAAGAACAAACCGATGCAGGCCTTGGATGAAGAAATAGACGAACCTGGAGATGCATCCGGCCTTGAAGATGAGTTCGACTTGATTTGGGGCCGGGAGCTTCTTAAGGAAGTCCTTCAAAAGCTCGAAGCAGAGTGCCGGAACCGCAATAAGCAAGTACACTGGAGACTTTTCAAGGCCTGGCTGCTTGATTCGAAGGTTGGCGATACAGGAGGCGACATGAGCGAACTGTGCACCAAATTTGGCATAGATACGCCAGGTAAAGCCTACAATATGATAGCCAACTTAAAAGGGCGTTTCCGGAAGATTCTGAGAGGTTGTCTTCGATGCCACGTAGACTCAGATGCTGCGGTCGATGAAGAAATCAATCACTTCATAGAAATTTTTTCAAGAGACACGACAAGATATTGAGAGAACGTTCGTATAAGGTATAGAAAACTACTTAGATGATGCCCGATCACATACCTCGAACAGGTAGCGATCCGATGAGTAACCAACATCATGAGTGACAGGGTGTGCTTCGGAGTACAATAAATGGAAGAAGCATCAGAGAAGTTCGACTTAAATACTGAGCAGAGCACTAATCTGCTGAGAATGTGCCTTGGCGCCGATCAGCAGGAAATTGATAAGACTGAGAAGAAGGACAGAGCAAACCTCTTACACGATACGCTTGGGTCCAAACTGCCGGTCAATCCGGCATTGCTCGAATCACTTCCTCCGGTATTGCGCGCATTATCAGAAGAGTTGCGATCGGTATCCGGCCTGCCGCTGGGAAATCTTCTGTTGGATTCCAAAACGAAGATCGCGGTCATCAGGAGAATAAAGGATTTCGCAAAAGAATTGGGCAATTCTGCGAAAGATCGGAATGAACGGGATGTAGCTCTGGCCGTCTACTTCGCCGCGATTGCCGGCGCTCTTGTGTACCACGACGTGCGGATATCACAGTACAACTTTGAGCAGTTGAAAAAGTCGTTCGAAGCACTTGCCCAACACGATTGGATAACACCGGCCCTGGAAGCGTTATACAAGGATGCGCTCAAGTACTGTTCCGACAAGTCGTAATCAGGAAGGTTCAGCCGCTTTCGAATGCACCAATATCGACAGTTCCGTTTAAGATCCGAGGCTTACCATCAAAATCGAATGGTATCGGCTCATTGGGATCGCCATCACCGTCAAGATCGAAACTGTCGGGCGGAATCAAAGAATTGTCTCCACTATTTATGCAGGGCGAATCCGGACTCAACCGCAAATCATCGTCTTCGTTGCCGATCATGTTATCAGGTCCGTCTATATCGACGAACAGGGGATTCTGACCAAAATTACTTGTGCCACCAAGCTTGTCTATCCAACCTTGAATGCAACAGTGGTCTATCAGAATTCCATCACCGCTAACTTGCGAAGACTCCTGAGATTCACTCCAATCAGTGTTTGACCACACGATGCAATTTCTCAATGCTGAACCATGCTCACCTCCAAAGAACGCACTTCCCGCCTCGGCACCGGTGTTATTCCCTACAAAGGTACAATTCGTAAGCCTTGCGGTTCCAGAGCCATGCCTGCCCGGATAATGAGACATCCCCCCTGCGCCGTGTCTCGAGCGATTGCCGATAAACACGCAGTTGACAAGTGTCGCTTTGCTGTCTCCTTCATTAGTAACGGCTCCAGCGTGAAACCGTGCTGAGTTTCTTACAAACCGGCAATTGATTAGCGAGTACTTGTCTTCTGCCCAGGCATGTAACGCGCCACTCCCCCCCGTTGCCCGATTACCAATAAACGTGCAATCCTTCACCACAAAGTTTACTGTTCCACTAAGGAACACTGCACCCCCGGAACTCGCCTCATTGTTCTCAAATCTGCAATTTTCCATCTTGCCCGTGGCGCCCCAGATAGAAATACCACCGCCCCAGTCGTGTCCTTCTTTGACTCTGGCCCGGTTATTCCTGAAGACACAGTTAGTCAAAAATAGAGCTGACCGGCCCGAACCGTGACGCATACCGGCACCAGGCCTGGTTGAGGCGTTGAATCTGAAAGTACAGCCTACGAGCGTCATCCCACCGTCAACACTGTGTATCCCCCCACCCTCATCACGTTGTGATTCTCCTGGGCCGTTGGCGTTGCCGCCGGTAATGGTGAATCCATCAAGAACTGTGCTCAAATCAGTTCTGATGGCAACCACAACATGGTAGCTGTTCTCATCGTTTTTGACGAAATTAGGATCGTCATCGCCTTTCAAGTCACCGCTGAGGATTGTCTCGTTACTGTTCGGATCTCTCTGGTCGCTGCTTGTTTCTGTGCCGGTGAATCCGCCTAAGAGCCGGACGCCGTTCTTGAGATGGAAGCTTGCCGTTCGTGCTCCGGTGCCCCGGTCTGGTTTGTAGACGCCGGCAGCTACCCATATTTCGGTGTCAGGCCCGGCTGTGCTCAGAGCATCCTGGAGATCGTTGAAGGCAGTCGACCAGGTCTTGCCGTCATGAGGCCCTTCCGATTTAGAGTTAACATATATCCGCTCTACCGCTTCCTTTCCGGGCTCATATAATCCTACCTGCCAGGGTTCGTTGATCCAGCCGTATTTGCTCTTGAAATCC
>Ga0180431_10008591_pt1 | contig 11691 bp, 10 predicted proteins | sample SS_ome_11_FD_132459 | JGI IMG/M metagenome (GOLD analysis project Ga0180431, IMG submission 132459) | Hypersaline lake sediment archaeal communities from the Salton Sea, California, USA - SS_1_MS_1 metaG | ecosystem: Environmental > Aquatic > Non-marine Saline and Alkaline > Hypersaline >...
ATTCATTCACGCAAAGCTGAAGAAAAATGTTCGTTTACGCTTCATCCCCAATCTGACCTTTTTTGCCGACGATTCGATCGAACGGGGTGTGAGGCTGACCAACAAAATCAGGAACCTTACAGGCTTTGAGCGTTGATGGATTGCTGCTGCTGGACAAACCGGCAGGGATAACCTCATTTTCCGCGCTCAAAGATCTGAAGCGCTCCCTGGAAACCGGGCGTATAGGCCACACGGGCACCCTGGACAAATTCGCCACCGGGCTGTTGATCGTTCTGGTAGGCAAATACACCAAGCTGGCTGATCTGTTCTCGGGCCTGGACAAATGCTACCGGGCGACCGTGGTGCTGGGCAGGAGCACGGACACCCTGGATCCGGAAGGGCAGGTGGTGGAGGAGGGACCGCTTCCCGATTTGCGGTGCCTGGAGGAGGCTTCGGATCGGCTGAGGGGAGCGATCGAGCAGATTCCCCCGGTTTATTCCGCGGTGCACGTGGCGGGCAGGCGGGCCTACCGGATAGCCCGTTCAGGCGGGGAGCCCAAGCTGGAGCCGCGGAGGGTCACGATTTATCGTCTGGAAATTGTGGACTATCGGCCTCCTGAGCTAGATATTTGGGTGGAATGTTCAAAAGGTACCTACGTGCGTGCTCTGGCTCGAGACCTGGGCACTCTTTCCGGTTCCTGCGCATATCTAACGAGTCTGCGCCGCACCCGGGTAGGTCCCTACGATGTGAGTGAAGCGACCCCGGCCGATACGCCGGCGGCAGCCCGGCTGCTTGGCGGTTCGGTGGAGCGTCTGCTGCGGCTGAGCGGAGTGAACGCGGTGACCGTAAAAGATGAATCGGCGACGGGAGTACGCAACGGGCAGAAGTTGAAAGGCAATTTTTTCACCGATGAACCGAAAACAGACGGGTTGTACTCCCTGCTGGACTCCGGCGGGAGCCTGCTGGCCATGGCTGTCAGGGATCGGGGTGAGTATCGCTACAAGATGGTGGTGTAGGGTGTCATGATCCGAGTTGTTGACTGGAAACAGTTGTCAGAAGACAACAATGCACTGCTCCCCGTGGCCCTTACTATAGGCAACTTTGATAGCCTGCACGTAGGGCATCAACGCCTGATTCGCGGGGTAGTGGAGAATGTTCATGAGGCGGTGGCGGCGGTGTGCACCTTCGAGCAGAATCCTGCCAGCGTTCTGGGCAGCCGGCCTTTCCCCGGCAGCATTCTCAGCTTCCCCCAGAAAGTCGATAAGCTCGAAGGCCTGGGCGTCGCTCTGGTGGTGCTGATTGACTTTTCTCCTGAAATTAGTAAACTGACTGGAAAGAGTTTTTTAGAGCTCCTGGCGAGTCGTCTCGAGGTAAAGAAGCTCGTTGTTGGTTATAACTTTCATATGGGCAGGGGACGTGATACGAACGCCCAGGAGCTTGTCGGAATTCTGACCGGATCCGGCACCGAGCTGGAAATCGTTCCGGCGACCATGTACCGCGAAGAGGTCGTCAGCAGCTCTCGGATCAGAAACCTGATCCAGCTGGGACGATTTACCGAAGTGAAGGACATGTTGAGCGATGATTTTCGCCTGGATCTTCGGGAAGCAACGGTTGAAAGGCAGCAGGATAGCTGCCGGGTGCGGAGATCGGATATCGGGCAGGTTCTTCCTCGCATCGGCGATTATCAGGTTCGCTTTATCACTGACAGTCTGGAAGTTGCGGATGTCTTGACGGTCGGGGAGGAACAAATCTCCTGGCAGAGGAATTTTGCCGGAACGGTAATAGAAATAAGATTTTTGGAAAGTGAGTGAAAAGAGGAGGCAACGATGTCGTTGACCAAGGACAACAAACAGGATGTGATCAAAGAGTTCGGCAGGACTAATAAGGATACAGGATCCGCTGAGGTGCAAATTGCCCTTCTGACTCGGAGAATAGAGGATCTTACCGGACACTTCAAAACCAATCCTAAAGATCACAATTCCCGGCGGGGTCTGCTGAAGATGGTCGGCCAGAGGCGAAAGCTTCTCAACTATCTGAAACGCAAAGACATCCAGAAATACCGGGACATCCTGGAAAAACTATCGCTGCGCAAATAAGCGCAAATGACGCGACAAAATTTAAATCGAACAAGGAAAAATAAATGAATCATCAGGTCAGTTTAAAGATAGGCGAGGAAGACCTGATTCTGGAAACCGGAAAAATCGCCAGGCAGGCCAATGGAGCCGTGTTTGGCAGTTATGCGGGTTCGGCAGTACTGGCTACGGCCTGCTGCTCCGGCCAGGATCTTGAAAACCTCGACTTTATACCACTTCAGGTGGAGTATAATGAGAAGTACTACGCAGCGGGTAAAATACCCGGCGGCTTTATCAAGAGGGAAGGTCGGCCCAAAGACAAGGAGATACTGGTCTCCAGGCAGATCGATCGGCCCATACGCCCGCTGTTCTCGAAGAAATTCAAACGGGAAATCCAGGTCGTTCCCACTGTTTTATCCACGGATCAGATAAATCCCCCCGATGTCGTGGCCATGGTGGCCGCTTCGGCTGCTCTCACCATCTCCGATATTCCCTTCGACGGCCCGGTAGGGGCGGTCCGCGTCGGCTATCTGGACGGTTCCTTCATCGTGAATCCCACCTACGACCAGGTAGAGCATAGCGACCTGAATATCGTGGTGGCAGGCACCATGGACGGGATCACAATGGTCGAAGGCGGAGCCGGTGAGATCGGTGAAGAGGTCATGGTTAGCGCCATCGAAGAGGCTCACAAGTGGATCAAGGAGCTGTGCCGCATTCAGCTCGAGTTGGCGGAAGCAGCAGGCAAGAAGAAAATCGATCTCTCGGAAATAGCGGAGGAGAGCCTGGAACCGGCGATTGAAGAGGAACTGCTTGCCTGGGCAAAACCCCAGATGGAGGAGGCCTGCTTCGTTCCCGGAAAGATGGCCAGGGCCGCGGCAATCAAGGCGATCCGCGACCGGGCGGTGGACAGTGTTGCCGAGAAGATCCCGGAGCAGCAGATTCGGCTGGTTAAAGATCTGCTGGAGGAGCTGGAATACACCACGGTTCGACGGTCGATCCTGGACCGGAAGGTTCGCACCGACGGACGGGGCCCAAAGGATATTCGTGACATATCCTGCGAGGTCGATGTCCTGGCACGAACCCACGGCTCTGCGCTGTTCACCCGGGGAGAGACCCAGGCACTGGCAGTCACCACCCTGGGAACTGTTTTCGACGAACAGATGCTCGATGATATAGAGGGGGACGCCCGTAAAGCCTTCATGCTGCACTACAACTTCCCGCCCTTCTCGGTGGGAGAGACCGGGAGGCTCGGTCCGAATCGCCGGGCCATCGGCCACGGTCACTTGGCGGAGCGGGCTTTGAGCGCGATGATACCGACCAAAGAGCAGTTCCCCTACACCATACGGCTGGTCTCGGAGGTTCTGGAATCCAACGGTTCCTCCTCCATGGCTACGGTGTGCGGGGGCGCCCTGGCTCTGCTGAATGCGGGCGTGCCGATTCGCAAGTCCGTTGCCGGAATCGCCATGGGACTGGTGAAAGAGGAATCGAACTACGTTGTCCTGAGCGATATCCTGGGTGAGGAGGATCACCTCGGGGATATGGATTTCAAGGTTGCCGGTACGGCGGAAGGCATCACCGCCTTTCAGATGGATATCAAAATCGCCGGTGTTGACGCCCAACTAATGTCCGAGGCATTGCAACAGGCGAAAGAGGGGCGACTGCATATCCTCCGTTTGATGAATGAAACCATAGCTGAACCCCGGGAAAGCATATCCGAGTTCGCTCCGAAGATCATCAACCTGAAGATCGATCCGGAGAAGATCGGAGCGGTGATCGGACCTGGAGGCAAGACCATAAAGGGAATCACCGAAAAGACCGGTGCTACCATAAACGTGGATAACGACGGAACGGTGACCATCTACTCCCGGGAAAAAACCATGGCCGAGGAGGCGGAGGCTGCTGTCAGAGGTTTGGTTGAAGAACCGGAAGTCGGCAGATGGTACATGGGAACGGTACGCCGGATCATGGACTTCGGGGCCTTTGTCGAGTTTCTGCCGGGCAAGGAAGGCCTGGTGCATATATCGCGGCTCTCCGATGAACATGTACGAAGCGTGCACGACGTGGTGGAGGAAGGCCAGGAGGTTCGGGTCAAGCTCTTCGAGATTGACCGCATGGGAAGGATGAACCTCAGCATGATCGAAAATCCCGAACCGCGCAGCCGCTCCGGGGACAGCCATCGTTCAGATCATCGATCCGGAGACAGGGGCGGGTCGGGAAGACCCCGAGGAGGGGAGCGTTCCGACCGCTCCGGCCGATATGAGGATAGACCCAGGCGGAGATAGGATTGATCCAGTCGATCCAGCTGGCAAGCGGTGCCCGGATCATCCTGGATACCGTGGAGAACACGGATGTAGCCTCGATCGGGCTCTGGCAGTTGAGCGGCTCCCGGGATGAGGGCGATAGCGAAGCCGGATATACCCATTTCCTGGAACACATGCTGTTCAAAGGTACGGCGAAACGCAACGCGTACCAAATCGCTCAGGCGGTTGAACGGGTAGGGGGATATCTCAACGCATTCACGGAAAAAGAGATAACCTGCTTCTACTGTACCCTCCCGGGGGACAGCATCGATTTGGCCGTGGATGTGCTAACCGACATGTACTTCTCCAGTCTCCTGGAGCAAGTGGAGCTTCAAAAAGAGAAGACCGTTATCGTCAATGAGATCAAAACCATTGAGGACAATCCCGAGGAGAAGGGGCAGCAGATCTACCTGGAGAATCTATGGAACGGCCATCCTCTGTCACGGAAAATTACCGGGGAGATCGAGCAGGTCGAAGGGATAGACAAGAGGCGGCTGCTGGCCTTTTACAGGGAACGCTTCACCCCGCCCACAACAGTGATCACGGCCAGCGGGAAGATCGATGCGGATCGACTGATTGCCCTTCTGTCGCCAACCTTCAACGAGAACCGCAGAGGCCGGGCGCCGGTGCGCCGCGACCTGCCCGCTGCGCGGCTGCAGTGGCAGGCAATTCCAGATAAGTTCGAACAGGTTCACCTGTACACCGGAACCAGCTACCCCTCTACCACAGAGATCGAGGAGTACTACAGCGATCTGGTTTTCAACACCCTGTTTGGGGAATCCATGAGCTCACGCCTGTTCCAGCGCCTGCGGGAGGACCGGGGATTGTGCTATTCCGTGTCTTCGTTCCGAACCTACTTCACGGATGTCTCTCTGTGGACCATATACGCAAATACCATTCCCTCCCTGCTGCCCGACCTTGTGGATGCAATTAACGAGGAGCTGGCTAGACTGCACCGAGAGCCCCCCACGGAGAGGGAGATCCAGGACGCCAAGAGCCAGCTGCGGGGAAACATGATCCTGGCACGGGAGGATATGGAAAATCGCATGAAGCGGCTGTTCCGCCAGCTTCATCTGACCGGAAGAGCTGTGGAGTACGACACGTCCCTCCAACTCCTGGGGCAGATCAGTCGCCGGGACATCATGTCCATCATCGAGAAGCGAATCCATCCGGACAGCTTCAACCTGCTTGCCTACGGGAGCCGGGAGCTCAAGGGCTTACCCCGACACAGCTACACCTTCTGAGGCTCCACCTTTGAGATGAAACGAGTACCGATATCCTGCAGCTGCGCCTCACCGGATCTGCTACCCCACTACCAGTCACAAGGCTCCTCCGGGGCCGATCTGCATGCCGATATTCCCGAGCAACAGCCGATCACCATCTCACCGGGACGGTGGAAACGCATCCCCACGGGCCTGCGACTCGAGATCCCCCCGGGATACGAGGCTCAGGTACGGCCCCGTTCCGGTCTCAGCGTCAAACACGGTGTTACCATTCTCAATACACCGGGAACCATTGATTCGGACTACAGGGGAGAAGTCCAGATCATCCTCGTAAACCTCGGAAACGAACCCTTTCAGGTACAGAGGGGAGATCGGATCGCCCAAATCATCTTCGCCCCGGTCGTTCAGGCGGAGTTTCGTCTGAAAAATTCCTTGAACCGGAGTGAGCGGGGCGAGGGGGGATTCGGTTCCACGGGCAGTTGAATGAAGCGATCTGCATTCCTCCTGGTACCGATCCTGAACCCGTTCATCCTCCTGGTCGCCATTTCTGCGCTCACCGGCTGCGGGACTCAAGGCGCGGTGCCGGATAGCCCTGCAGCTGCGGAGATCGAACAATCCAGGCAGGAGGCTTCCAGCGTTGAGAGCGAACAACAGATCCTGATGCGCCGGCTGGCTTCGGCCGGGGGGCATTTCCGAGAGGGCCGCTACGAAATCTCCAGACAGATTCTCATGACAGTGGCCGATCCCGCTCACCCGGAGGTCCGTTTTTTACAGGCTCGGATCGCCCTGGCCCAGGAGGATTCAAGCCTGGCTATGTTTTACTTGAAACAGCTGCTGGAGGATTCTTCCCGCGGCTTGGAGGCCGAGCAGACCGTGGAGGCGTACCGGTTGCTGGCCCGGCTGAGTTATGAGGCCGGTGACCTGGATCGGGCCTATCACTCGTATCTGCAACTCGTGAATCTCTCGGGGGGGGAGGTAGCGGCGGAGGCGTGGATCCGCCTGGCCCAGATCGCCCTGTTCAACCGCGGCGATGCCGAAAGCGCACGGGTTTTCCTGCTCAACTACCGGAGCGCGGACAACTCGCAACAGGGGCAGGGTACACAGGAACCTATGGTGCGACGGTTGTCCAAGCGTCTGAGCTGGACGGAGCTACGCCCCGAGCAGTTCGGATTGAATGACGCCAATATCTCGGTAGTGCAGGTGGATGGGGACGATCTGTGGATCGGGACCTGGAACGGGGGAATCAGCCGCTATTCGATCGGTCAGCGCAGCGCCACGGTATTCGAAACCGGCGGCAGGAGCCTGGTTCCCAGAACGGTTCGTAGCATTGAGATAACCCCCAACAAGGTATGGATCGGTACCTACCAGGGCCTGTACCAGTACACCAAGTCGAGCTCCAGGTGGCAGAAGGTCGGATTCTTCGATGAGAAGGTGGAAGCACTCTGTGAGGTGGAGGGTACCCTGTACGTGGGGACCCTGGGAGGAGGTTTGTGGCGATCCAAAGGCGACAGGTGGGAGCGGATCAGGTGGGGTGCGCTTCCGGGTGAGTTTGTGAACAGCCTGGCAGCCGGAAAGGATCATCTGCTCATAGGTACCTTGAACCTGGGACTGATCATTCTGGATTTGAAAACAGGTGATCTCTTCAGCTTCGACAGCCTCAATTCCGACCTGCAGGCTCGAAATGTGATTACCCTGCTGCCCGAGGGTGAAGATACGCTCTGGATCGGGACCTACGGGGAGGGCCTGTACCGCTGGAAGCGGAAGGAGAACAAAATCGAGCATTTCAGCAAGGATTCTGGTGAAATCGCCGATGACTGGGTGCTGTGCGCCCTGCGGGCCGATAGCGGTCTGTACTTTGGGACCTTCGGCGGAGGGATTTCCCGCTACCTGCCGCAGCGAGAGCGGTGGGAGCAGATCGGGCTGTCTCAGGGCCTATCTGCGCTGGATATCAGTTCCGTGACCTACGCCGCTCCCAACCTGTTCTTCGGCACTCTGGGTTCGGGTATATCCATCCTGAATGAATCCCTTGTTCTAGACGGCTCAGGCGGCATAGAATAGAGCGCTGAAGCCGATGGTCCGTATCCCTGGGATTCGTACAATAGATGGATACATCCTCAACGAGTTTCTCATTTCCTTTGCTGTAGCCTTTCTGTTCTTCTTCTGTACCTTCTTCATCAACCAGCTGCTCGTGTTGGCCGAAGAGATTTTCAGCAAGAAGGTGCCTTTTGGCGATGTGGTTCGCTTTATCGTGTTCTCCCTGCCCTCGATTCTGGCGCTTTCGCTTCCCTTCGGCGCCCTGGTGGGTTCTCTCATGGCCATGGGCCGGTTCTCCTCGGACAACGAGATCCTCGCCTTTCGGGCAAGCGGATTGGCCCAGTACCGGATCCTGTTCCCCCTCCTGATAGCAGGGGCACTGCTCTTCCTGATATCATTCGTCATGAACGACTATTTCCTGCCTCTGGGCAATATACGGTTGGGGAGCATGTACAGAAAGATTCTTTATACAAATCCCGGCATCGAGCTGGAACCCTATTCGGTGAAGCGTTACCAGGATACGGTAATCGTCACAGGGGAGATACGGGAAAACGTGATCAGGAACATCACGATCATCGACAAGACAGAGGACAAGGAGAAACGGATCATCACCGCACAGACGGGAACTCTGCAGGAGGGCCGTGATCAGAAGGGGGTTATTTCCATCAGGCTCGACGATGTGTTCATCCACGTGTCGGACGCCTCGGCCGCGGACACCTACGATTTCACCAGGTCGAAATCGATGATCTACAACATCCTTCTGAAGGATTTCAGCGCCAGTTTCATCAATCCCGGACCCAGAGAGATGCGCTCCGTCGACGTGTGGAGGGAGATCCAGGTGATGGAGCAACAGTACAGGCGGCAGGTAGCCGAGAAGGACAGGCAGAGCGAGGCACAGTACTTCGACCTGGTAATGGAGCTGCGCTACCTTCGGGACTTCGCTCCCAGCAGCCCGGAGCTCTACTCAACCAGACAGACGAATCTCTCCGGTGCCTACAACGTTTTTACCCGCAACCGGGAGCGTAAGTTCGTTGACCGCAACCTTCAGCTGTATCGTCTGGAGTTCCACAAGAAGTTCTCGATCCCCTTTGCCTGCATCGTTTTCGTGCTGTTTGCCTTTCCAGTAGGCCTGCTGGCACGAAAAAGCGGCCGCGCCGTGGGTTTCGGGATCGGATTGCTCATGGCTTCCCTGTATTGGTGGTTGTTGTTGATCGGCCATACTCTCGGTATTCGCCTGGAGCTGCCCCCGGCTTTCGCCATGTGGTTTCCCAATCTGGTTGTCTTTGTGGTCGCTACCGCCATGCTCACGCTCAGGATGAGACAATGAAGACCATCTACCGGATGATCCTATCCACCTTTATTCTTGTACTTTTAGTTTCCGTTCTGTTTTTCGTCCTGGTCGTCCAGCTTCTGGACCTGTTTGCCAACCTATGGCGCTATCTGGCCCACGAGACGAGCCTGCAGCAAATCCTCACCATCGCCTATTACTACCTGCCGAAATGCCTCTCCTACGCGATTCCGCCGGGCCTTCTGTTTTCAGCGGCCTTTACCCTTGGGATACTGTACAAGAACAACGAGCTGATCGCGATTCTCGGCTCCGGCATCAGTCTTTTCCGGCTGGTGCTTCCTTTTGTGCTTCTCGGCGTGGCCCTGAGCGTATTCAGTTTTTTCTTCGAACAGCACGTGGTGATAGACTCCTTCATCCGAAAAAACCAGATGTTCCGGGCTGCGGTGCGTCAGGAGATCAGCTACAGCAATACGAATGTGACGGTGATCAGCGCGGATACCTACACGATATATCAGGTCAATTACTACAACGATAAGAAGCAGACCCTGACCGATCTGATGGTCCTGGAGAGAGGGGAGAACAACGGTTTCCTGTCCCGCATCGACGCGGATTGGGCCGAATGGAATGGAAAACACTGGATCCTGCACAACAGCCGTCGCTACCTCTGGGAGGACAGCGGGCAGACCGTCGTGCTGCAGCGCAGCGCGCTGTATGAGGCTACCGAACTTACCGAAGCGCCGGAGACTTTTCGAAAAACCACCAGGGACGTCGAGGAGATGAGAGGCACGGAGGCGCGGGAGTGGATCGCTAAGCTCAAAAGAGCCGGTTTACCCTACAGGGGGGCCCTTACCGAGTACTACAAGAAGTTTTTCTTCGCCGCCAGTCCCTTTATCGTCGTATTGATCGCCGCGGGCATGGGGGGGCGTTTCAAGAGAAACGTGCTGTTGATGAATCTGTTGACAGCGCTACTGGTTAGCGTGATCTACTACGTGGCTCAGATGGTAGCCGTGATCCTGGCGAAAAACGGGCTCCTTCCTCCATTGGCCGGAGCCGGGTTGTCCTTCGTGCTTTTTCTGGTCGTGGGCGGTCTGGCTCTCAGAACAGCACGGACCTGATCAGGTTGGAATAAACCCGCCATGCTTTTTACGGTTCATCAGCAAGATCCTCATTCCAAAGCCCGAACCGGGCTGCTCGAGCTGCCCCATGGCTCTGTACAGACTCCCGTGTTCATGCCGGTAGGCACCAACGCAACCGTCAAAGCGATCACGAATGAACAGCTGGAAGATCTGGGCGTCAATCTCATTCTCGGAAATACCTACCACCTGTTCCTGCGCCCCGGATTGGAGGTATTAGAGCAAAGCGGCGGGCTTCACAGCTTCATGTCCTGGGAGCACAATATCCTGACCGACTCGGGGGGATTCCAGATTTTTTCCCTGGCACCGTTTCGCAAAGTAGAGGAACAGGGTGTGATCTTCCGCTCTCACATCGACGGATCCCGCTTTCAGCTGACCCCGGAGGATGTAGTGGACATACAACGGGTCCTGGGAAGCGATATTCTCATGCCGCTGGATCTCTGCACCCCGCCGGGAATCGGGGAGAAGGAGGCACTGGAGGCGGTGGAACGCACCACCCGCTGGGCCGAGAGAAGCAAAACCCGCTGGCTCACCTCGGATCCGGCCGTGGCGGGGCAGTTATTCGGGATCATCCAGGGTAACTTCTACGCCGATCTGCGCAAACGCAGCGCCGAACAGCTGCTGGAGCTGGACCTGCCCGGTTACGCCATCGGCGGGCTCTCGGTAGGGGAGAGCTTCTCGGTGTTCCGGGATACCCTGGCTTTGAGCGCGGAACTGATTCCCGATCCCTATCCCCGCTACCTCATGGGGGTGGGAACACCCGAGTATATACTGGAGGCCGTGGAGCAGGGCATCGACATGTTCGACTGCGTCTTCCCGACCCGCACGGCCCGTAACGCCCAGGCCTTCACCTCCCGCGGGCCTCTATCCCTGAAGACCGAAGCGGTCAAGCTGGACCGGCAGCCGATCGATCCGGAGTGCTCCTGCCCCATCTGCCGCCGTTACTCCAGGGACTATCTGCGTCACCTGTTCAAAACCAAAGAGATCCTGGCGGCCATGCTCACCACCCGGCACAACCTGGCCTTCATACAGGAGCTGATCGTTTCGATCCGGCGTTCGATCAGGGAAGGGACGTTTCCCCGCTTCAAGGCGAGCTACCTGGAACGCTACGGCCGGCACGTCGATCGGAGCTCCAGGCAACGCCTCAAAGACCCTTCGGCAGATCGCGCAGCCGGCCAAATCGAGCTGAACGGGGATGCCTGATATGCCGAATATCAGACTGGATGAGGTGGATCAGCAATTGTTAGAACCTCGGGAGAACGAACCAATCCGCAGCCGGACTACGGTGACCGTGCTGGTCATGGCCTGTACGCTGCTATCCAGGCTGCTGGGATTCGCCCGCATCGCCGTGATCGGCGCCCTTTTCGGCGCTTCAGGCACGGCGGACGTGTGGAACGCGGTGTTCACGATTCCCAACAATCTGCGCAAGCTCATGGCCGAGGGGGCTCTGTCCTCCGCCTTCATTCCCTCTCTGTCCGCCAGTTTGGTCGAAGATCAATCGGGGGAGGAGGCCCGGCGGGTTACCAGAAAGGTGATCTCCCTGCAGCTGGTAATCCTCATCCCCCTGGTGCTGCTCTGCGCCCTGTTCGCCCGGCAGGTCGTAGGGATCCTGCTTGCCTTTCCCAGCCCTGAGAAGATGGAGCTCTCTGTGAGCCTGTTCCG
>Ga0180431_10008592_pt1 | contig 11691 bp, 8 predicted proteins | sample SS_ome_11_FD_132459 | JGI IMG/M metagenome (GOLD analysis project Ga0180431, IMG submission 132459) | Hypersaline lake sediment archaeal communities from the Salton Sea, California, USA - SS_1_MS_1 metaG | ecosystem: Environmental > Aquatic > Non-marine Saline and Alkaline > Hypersaline >...
GGGACGCGACAACCGGATGTGACACATGTCCGCTGAATCTGCCGGAAGAAACAGACCTGAAATGGATCGAGCACCTGGCCGGGATCCGCGAGCTCCAGGCCGCCGGCTGCCGGTTCGCCCCGGACGATCTCACCGTCCGGGAGTGGAAGGCCCTGCTCACCTTCGAGCAGGCGGCGGTCAAGATGCAGGAGGAGGATCTTCCCCGCGACACCCTCTCCCCTGGCGGGAGAGGGCGGGGGTGAGAGGGAAAAAATAAATGGTGGCTAAAAGCAAATACGACGTTGAGCTCCGGCTGACCGGGAAGGACCAGGCCTCCGGGGCGCTCCGGTCCGCCGACTCCTCCATGAACAAGCTGGGGAGCACGGTCAAGCGCGTGGGCGCCATGCTCGGGGCGTATTTCGGCACCCGGGCCCTGATCAACTTCGCCCGGAGCTCGATGGAGGCGGCCCAGGTCCAGGAGGACGCCGAGAACCGCCTGGCCACCGCCCTGAAGGACACCAACAAGTACACCCGGGAAAACCTGGAGCTGTTGAAAGAGCAGGCCTCGGCCATGCAGAGGGTCTCGCGCTACGGCGACGAGCAGGTGATGGCCGCCCAGCAGGTGCTCCTGGGCCACGAGATGGACGTGGAGGTGATGGAGAAGGCGACCCGGGCCACGCTCAACCTGGCGGCGGCGAAAAAGATGGACCTGGCCGCGGCCGCCGAGCTGGTAGGCCGGGCCTTTGAGGGCGAGACATCCACCCTCAGCCGCTACGGGATCATTATCGAAGAGGGCCTGGAAGGGACAGAGAAGTTCGACGCCGTCATGGAAAAGATCCAGAGCCGCTTCGGCACCGCCGCCCAGGCCGACATCAACTCCTACGCCGGCCGGGTGGAACAGCTCTCCAACGCCTGGGGGGACGTGAAGGAAAAGCTCGGGGACACGGTGACCAAGTCAAGCGAGGTCAACGCGGCCATCGTCGCCCTGACGGAGCTTTTTCAGGGCAAGCTCAGCTTAGCCGGGAAGGATTTTGAGGACACCCGGGCTTTTATTGGCGAAGGAATAAACACTCTGATTACGGGGACAGGCGAGCTGATTAAGCTCATCCCCGGATTCGCCACGGCCTGGCACAGTACCGCCGCAGCGGCGATCAAACCGATAAAGTTTCTAATCGACCTCTATAACAAGCTAAAAGGGGACGCGCCATATAAAGAATCGGCTCAGGAACTGGCCCAAACACTGGCCGCCTGGTCGGAAGACCACGAGCAGAGGGCGCAGGGGGCCTTTAACACCTGGAACAAGGTGGACGAGGCTAAAGTGAACGTCTTAAAGCGGGTATTCGAGCTCTCCGAAGAGATGAAAAACGCCCAGGACGAGGGCGAAAAATCGACCCAGGCGGCCAAAAAAGGCGTCGAGGAGGTGGGCGAGGCCCTGGACGCCATCGGGCCGAAGATCGGGCTCTACGGGCTCGACTGGAAATATACCTTCGAGTGCCAGGAGGACCTGGCCCGCAGGACCGCCCAGAACATGGAGCGGGGCTTTTCCGACTTTTTTTTCACCGTGATGAAGGGCGAGTTTGACTCGCTGGAGCAGGTGGCCCAGAGCTTCTATAACTCGATGCTCCGGATGCTGGCGGACCTGGCGGCGCGGTACGTCATGTACCAGGTATCCCCCGCGATGTTCGGCACCGCGCCCGGGGCGGGAGGCGGGGTGGCCGGGTCCACCGCCAGCGCATACGCCCCGACTCAGCCGATGGCCGCGGTCGCTTCGGCCCGGCCGGTGGATATCCACGTCTCGATCGACCCGCAGATGTTCGGCTCGTCCATGAGCCCCGAGCAGGTGACCGCGATCGTGGCCAGCGACATCCAGCGCGACGGCCGGGTCAGGAAAACCATCCGGAGGTATATCTGATGGCGATGGGCCTCCCGATCCTCTCGGTCAGCTCCCATTACCCCCGCCGGCGGGCGGTGGAGTTCTCCACAATCAAATCGGAGTTTGAGTCCGGCGTGGCCCGGACCCGGGCGGGCTGGACCCGGGAGCGGGCCCGGTTTGTCCTCAACTGGCGCTCGATCCGCAACACCGACGCAGCCACCCTCTGGGCCTTTTACGAAGGCCGGAAAGGCGCGGCCCTGCTCTTTTACTTTCAGGACTACCGCGACTACCAGGTGGCCGACGAGGCGGTGGGAACCGGGGACGGAAGCCAGACCGCCTTTCAGCTGGACAAGAAATTCATAGTGGAAGGGAGCGAAACGGTGAAGGTCGGCGGCGTCACCAAGACCCGCGGCGTGGACTATACCATCAATAACGACACCGGCGTCGTGACGTTCGGCGCGGCACCCGGAGAGAGCGTGGCCGTGACGGCCAGCTACGAGTTTTATTACCGCTGTTCCTTCGAGCAGGACAGCCTGACCGAGGAGGAGTTCATGCACCAGTTTTATAACGAGGGGCTCTCGCTGGTGGAGCGGTTTGTGTAACGGAAAACGATGAAATCCTTAACCTCCAATCTCATCGCGGCCAAGAACGCCCTGGCCGGCGGCGCCCCCTGGATCTGGCTGGTCAAGCTGGATATCTACTTCGCCGGCTCGCTCCAGGACACCTACTACTGGACCTCCTGCGACGTGGACGTGGAGTGGGACAACCAGACCTGGGAGGCCTTTCCCCTGGCGGTCAGCCTGCCCGAAGAGTCCGAGGGCGGCGGAGCCCCCCAGGGCGAGCTGGCCCTGGGGAACGCGGACCGGGCCGTCCAGGCCCTCCTGGACGCCTACGGGGGGCTGGTACAGGGGAGCAAGGTCACTCTCTGCCTGGTCAACCACGATTACCTCTCCAACACCGCGGACAAACTGGAGTTCGGCTTCGAGGTGCTGGAGGCTTTCGAGTCAGCCCCGGTGGTCCGCCTGGCCCTGGGCTCCCCGGCCGACATCCAGGACATTTATTTTCCCGGCCGGAAGCTCCTCCCCGACTACTGCCAGTGGCGCTACAAGGAGGACGGCTGTTACGAGGGCGACTCCATGCCCTCGGGCTTCGCTCACGACGACGAGGACTGCGACAAGACTCTGGCCGGGGCCAAGGGCTGTAACTACCACAACAACGCCGCCCGGTTCGGGGCTTTCCCCGGGTGCAAGGCGGGGGCCGACTGATGGGTTTTAACCCTCACCCCCCCTCTCTCCCCCGCGGGCCGTTTCAGTTCGGCGCCACCCTGGGCGGGATGTACCTGGGCTCGATGGTGGGAGGGCCGCTGGGGGCGGTGGTCGGGGCCGCGGTGGTCGGGACCGCCTTCAACCTGCTCTGGCCCCTGGAAGCGGACCTGGAGACGCCGGATTCCTCCACCTATGCCTGGGGCGGTTATCAAAACCAGATGCGCCCCGGGGGCCCGGTCCCGATAGTCTACGGCAAGCACAAGATCGCCCCGCCGGTGGCGGGCTCGGTTGTGACCTACCGGCTGGAAGCGGACGGGGCCTATTTCAAAATCCCCGACCATGCCGACCTGGAGCTGGTCCTGGCCTCCTCCGAGGGGCCGGTCCAGTCTCTCTCCGCAATCAAGCTGGACAGGAACGCGATAGACGGCGACCCGGACATCCTCTCCACGGTCAGCCTGGGGGAGTGCTCACCGGCCGAGGACTACACCTTTCCCCGGGCCCGGACCCAGGTGGTCAAGAGCCTGGACATCTCGGACGGGGAGACCAAGTCCTTCACCACCGACGGGGACGTGGACCGGCTCTGGTTTAACTTCAGCGTGGAAAAGCTCTACCGGGCCGCCAACCAGGGCCTGCTCAGCTCCACGGTGCACATCCAGTGGCGCTACCGGATCAACCCGGCCGGGGACTGGTCCGAGTGGCAGGAGAAGATGATCCGCGACACCCGAACCGGGAAGGCCTATTTCGGCTTTGCCGCCTTTGAAGGCGAGGACCTGGACACCTACGACATTGAGCTGAAGCTGGAATACCAGACCAACGACGACGTCGTCCTGGTTTTGGAAAGCACGGTGGAGCAGAACAGCGAGATATTCAAGTTTCCCTATACCGCCTGGGCCCGGGTCTACCGGATCCCGGTGGAGAAACTGCGGGGCGGGATCCCCACGGTCACCTGCGAGATCGAGGGGCGCAAGCTCCGCTCCTGGGACGGGGAGTCCATGCAGGCGGAGGCGTACAGCAACAACCCGGCCTGGATCGTCCTGGACATGCTGACCAACAAGCGCTACGGGGGCGGGAACCAGATCTCCGACGACGACATAGACCTGGACAACTTTAAGGCCTTCGCCGACTACTGCGACACCCAGGTGGACGGTGAGAACCTCCACGAGATCAACTGCGTGGCTGACTTCCGCTCCCGGGCCCGGGACCTGGTAGACAAGGTCCTCTCCACCTGCCGGGCCTCCCTGGACGACTCCTCCGGCAAGTACCGGATAATCTGGGACCGGGCCCAGGACCCGGCCGCGGTCTTCAGCATGGGAAACATCATCAAGGGGTCGTACTCGGGGCATTGGTTTTCCCGCCGGGACCGCTACAACACCCTAGAGATCTACTACATGAACGAGGACGACGACTGGGAGCGGAACGTGATCAACCTCCAGGTCGGCGACCTCTACGGCTCGGCCCCGGTGGAGCCGGAGCGCAAGCTCTCGGTGGAGCTCTTCGGGTGTACCCGCTACACCCAGGCGGCCCGGGAGGCCAACTACAACCTGCGCAAGATGGCCCTGATCAACCGGGCGATCGAGTTCACCGCCGACATCGAGGGCCTGGGCCTCCAGCGCGGGGACGTGATCGCCTTTCAGCACGACGTCCCCACCGGCTGGGGCTGGGGCGGGCGGATATCCTCCAAACTCTCGCCCGACCGGGCGGTCCTGGACCAGGAGGTGACCCTGGCCGAGGGCAAGAGCTACAAGATCGTTATCTGGCTGGACGACAACACCGTGGCCGAGGCCGATGTGCAAAACTCCGCCGGGGCCACGGACGAGATAAAGTTCGACACGGAGGACATCGCCTTTGCCGCCTTTTCAACCGGCCAGCCTTACATTATCTACGAGACCAGCGCGGGGGAGCTGAAAGAGTTCCGGGTGGCGGAGATCACCCCGGCCGAGGGGCATTTCCGCCGGATCCGGGCCCTGGCCTACGACGAGGACGTGTACAGCGAGGCCACGATCGAGGCCCCGACCAGCACGGCCGCCGAGCCGCCGCCCTCCCCGATCGCCGCGCCCCCGGCGGTGACCGACCTGACCCTGACCGAGAATCCGGAGCGGATGGGTTCGATCCTGGTGACCTGGGCGGCCGACTCCGACTACCTCTATTACGACCATTTCCAGGTCCTTGTCAGCAAGACCGGGACATACTTTATCCAGTACGCCGACGTGGGGGGGTGCTCCTGCGCGATCCACCCGGTGGACCCAGGGTCGAAGTGGTGGGTCCGGGTGATCGCCTGGAATAAGCAGGGCCGGAGCTCCTCGGCCGTGACCGGCTCGATCGAGTTCACCGGGCAGATCTACTGGTCCCCGGCGGACGTGACCGGCCTGGAGCTTTTCGGCCAGGGGCACGGGACCGAGTTCATGGGGCGGGACGCCAAGTTCCGCTGGACCCAGACCTGCGTGGGGAAGGGGGCGGACTTTGAGCCCGCCGACGAGGAGATCTGCGGCTCCGGCCAGGGCTACCAAGCGGAATATTTCGACGGCTACATCGTGGTGATCGAGAGCCTGGACGCCGATTCCAACTGGGTGGAGCGGCGGCGCGAGCACGTCTACGAGAACAGGTACGTCTACACCTGGGAGAAAAACTACGAGGACCACGGGGGATCTCCGAAAAACCAGTTCCGGATCTCGGTCTGGGAGATATCCAAGCAGGCGGTCATGTCCGTCAACCCGGCGGTCCTAACCGTCTCCAACCCCGCGCCCTCCCGGCCCTCCGGGGTGACCGTGTTCGAGTCGCTCAAGGGGATAATGCTGGTCTGGGACCGCAACCCCGAGGCCGACGTGGCCGACGCCGGGGCCTACCGGGTCTGGGCCAGCCAGACCCCGAGCTTCGAGCCCTCAAACGACAGTTTGATTTACGACGGCCCCGCCAACCTGATCGAGAAGAAGTGCGGGACCAACGAGACCTGGTACTTCCGGGTCGCGGCGGTGGACAGCTTCGGCACCGAGTCCGAGCGGACCGACGAGTACAGCGGGACCAGCTCCTTTATCCAGAGCTTCGACCTGGCCTTCGACGCGGTCGGGGACGAGGCGGCGATCAATATGCTCCGGTTCAGCGATTTTGAGGCCGACGACGCCCTCGACTATTGGGACGCCCACCAGTGCACCCGGGCGCGGGAAAACGGCGAGGGGGTCTCGGGCTACGCGCTCGAGATCACCAAGAGCCTGGGAGCCGGGAACGAGGCTTATATCTACACCCCCTCGGCCAAGCGGTTCGCCGCCCTGGCGGGGGAGAAATTTGTCGGGTCGCTCTATGTCAAGTCGTCCGACGGGGTGGACTGCTACCTGTTTCTGGAGGCCTACAACTCGGGCGGGAGCTTTATCAGCGCCTTTGCCAGCGACAGCGTCACCGCCTCCTCCAGCTACGCCCGGCTCAGCGCCACCGGCACGGCCCCGGCCGGGACCGCCACCATCCGGATCCGCGTGGCCTTCGACTCGGACGAGGACGCCAGCTCGGTCATGTACCTCGACCGGGTCATGCTCCACCGGGGCGAGAAGCTCCGGGGATGGGTGGCGCACCCCCGGGAGTTCATCGAGCTGGGGCTCTACCTGCTCCAGCACGCCGAGCTGGGCGACGACGCGGTGGACACCAACAACGTCGCGGCCCTGGCCATCACCACCACCGAGATAGACGACGACGCCATTTCCACCCCCAAGCTCCAGGCCAACTCGGTCACCGCCGCGATCGTCTACTCCGGGGTGACCATGTCCCTCCGGATCGCCGCCAGCAACCTACGGACCGACACCGCGGTAATCACCCAGGCCGCGCAGATAGCTAACCTGATCGTGTCCCCCGGCAAGCTCACGGTCTCCCAAATGGAAAACCTGATCTCGGGGTCTGGCTTTTATTTTGTTGAGTCTCCAGGAGAGAATCCTATAATTCCGTGTTGGGCTGTAACCGGCGTCTCCGGCCTGGAAATTCACCAATTCAGTTTTGGTGGCCCGGTCTCGGGCGGAGGGATCAGGTACACAACAACCAGAACAGATGCCACTGGTATCTTGATGAGTGACGAATTTAGGGTAAAAAACAAGGACACGCTCAGCATTTCGGTTTACGCCCGGACAAACAACATCTCTGGCTCTAGCAAGTCATCCATGTACATAAAGTGGTACGATGCCTCCCACTCGTATATAGGTTCTTCGTCTGCGGCTGAGATAAGTGGTGACAGTGGCTGGGTCTGGCTAAAAGTCGAGAATATCCCAGTCCACGGTGGCGCTTATTATGCCAGGTTGACCCTGGTCTGTGGAAAATGGGACGGACTCCAGGATGGAGGACACACAGAATTTGACGCCCCGGCTGTGGTCAGCGGTGAGCAGGCCGCAAGCGAAGCATGGCAGGCCCTGGGATTGACAGAAGTCGAAGGCAGGCTCCTGACCACCGGCCGGGTCCAGTCCACCGACAAGAAAACTTATTTCGACCTGGACGACCAGCGGCTGGTCATGGTGGACACCTCATGAGTCATTTATATTCGTCAATCCGCAATCCGCAATGCCTCTTGACGCGGAGGCCAAGAGCCGCTTTAGTAGCAATCGTAGTGGCCGGGCTTGCCCGGCATACAACGGCCTCAGATTTCCCCCCACGAAAAATTCCCGGCCGGCTGGTTCCCGGCCGCAGGAGGGTGACTCAATGTGGCAGAGGACTTTTTTCGTGGGGAGCAAATCGCGTCATTCCCGACCTGATCGGGAATCCAGTCTCGGGCTTAGGTTTTTACTTAACCGCAGCCTTGTTTTTCTTTTCCTTTTCCTGGTCTCCTGCGGCCAGGTCCCGCTCCAGTACACCTTCGACCTTCCCAACCCAGAGATTGAGGAATGCGGCGGCCAGGATTGCCTGGCTGGCGACGATTTCGAGATCCTCTATGATTCGGCGACAATGGCAAACCGCTTATTAATAGGCAAAGACTCCGGCGGTAATTACAAGGTCCGGCTGACCAAGTCGGGCTATAACGCCATCACCGACTCCGACGACACGCATTATATATTTAATTCTGACCGGAATGTATTCAAAATCGCGCAGACCGGAACGTTTAGCAAGACGATCGGCGAGGGCTTCAACTGGGGCATTCACACGATAACCCACAACCTGGGCTATCAGCCGATGGTTCTTTTTGCCTGGCGGCGGTCAGACATGTCTCTTGAGTACAACACTCCATTTTTTACATCTATCAATAAATGGGCCGCCGACGAGGAGGACGGCTCGCCCGACTTCCAGTTCTTGGCCATAACTGCTCTGCTTAACATCTACCACTCTTCTGTCAACCAGACGACTTTCTATATTGAGCAAAGCGAAGACGCGCCGGAAGGCGGGACGACGTATTACTTCCGGTATTATTTTTGCGTTGAAACGGCAGATTCTTGATAATGCAAACCCTGGTAATAAAGGACGGCCTTGATCTCTGGACGATTGAGGAGTATAACCCGGCCCTTCACCCGGCGGTCGACCTCAACGACGAGAACGCCTACACGCCATCTGCACCGGGGGCCGCAGTTGTCTTGGTATGTCACGAATTCCGCGCCAGCCGCCACAAACTGCTGTTTGATTCTCACGGTAATTACACTGGCTTCCGCGATACCCGCACCGGGGAGCTCGTTGAAGGCTTTGACCCGGAAACGGGCGAGACCTCCGAGCTCCCCCTCGCCTTTTTTGCCCGCCCGGAGGAGCGCGACGGTGTCGTCGGCCTCCTCCGGATCTTCGGGCCCCTGGGCGCGGCGGCGGAGTGGAAGGGCAAGGGGCCCCTCCCGCCGGACCATCTGGGGGGCGATCCGGTCCCGCTGAAGGATCGGGACCCGGATGAGGGGATCCCGCTCTGGGGCCTGGGGACCGACGGTCTCAGCGGAGGCAAGGTGTCCGTGACCCCGGGCGGCCGGGGCAATCCGCAATCCGCAAGAGGAGCGAACGATGTCCCAATATAAAGCCGGCAACGTCGACCTGACCAACGGCTCCGCCGCCGTAGTGGGGCACGACACCGTATGGACCGCGGCACACGAGGGGAAACCCTTCCGCCGCCGGGGCCTCGGCACCGCCTACATTATCCAGACCGTTACCGACAACACCCACCTCACCCTGTCCACCGTCTACGGGGGTTCCTCGGAAAACGGGGTCAACTACGACATTTTCATGGACTTCACCGCCAACTGCAACTTTAAAGAGGTGGCCAAGGGGGAATACGACGGATTCTGGGCTATGACCGACAACATGCGGAAGATAGATGAGATCCTCCAGAAAGAAGTCCGCTTCTTTATCTCCGGCGACCTCTCGGCCGCCGCGGGTCAGGGAGGGGTCTGGGTGGCCAACTTCTCGGGCGTGATCAAAAAGTGCATCGCTTATATAAAGGATACCGGCTCCTCCGGGAGCACTATCATTGACGTCAATATCGCCGGGACATCAATTTTTGCCACGAGGCCCGAGATCCCCTACAGCTGGGCCGAATGCCCCATGGACACCGGCACGATTGATACCGACCACGACGATTTCGCCGAGGGGGACGTGATCACCGTGGACATAGACCAGATAGCCGGCGGCACCCCCGACAACCTGACCGTGATTCTGTTTCTGGGGAAATGATCAACATCAGTAATCTCCGGATAGACCCCGACCTGGAGGCCCGCCGTCCCGCCGGCCTGGCCGCCTGGGATTTTTTTCACCCGACCAACCCCCGCCGGCGGATCCGGATCGTCCGCAGGAAGGACCCCGTTTATTCGACCCGGGAGATTGTGGTGGCGGCCGAGACGGTTAAGCTGGGCGGGATCGGCCTTACGCCACTGACCAAAGCGGCCCCGGTCGCGAGCCTGGCCGAGGGGAGGGTGACTTACCCGGGGGCCTGGACGGACTCAGATGTCGAGCTCAAACGGTCGTTTGACCAGGCCAAGGGCTCTATCCTTATTAATAGCACTAAATGCCCGGCCTCGTTTGATTTCCGGGTGTCTCTACCCCCGGGATGCCGCCTGGAGGGCAGCCGGATCGTGGACGGCGACGGCAACCTCCGCGCTTGGATTCCCGGCGCCTGGATGGCCGAGTTCTCCCCGGTGGTAGCCCCCGAGGGAGGGGTAGCCCCCGAGTTTTACTCGGGGGAAGACGACATCGGCCAGGTCGCCTTTGAGCAAATCGGGGAAACCGTAGTTAGATTTATCCCGGATCGGGCCTGGCTAGAGGACAAAAACAGAAAATTCCCCGTGATCCTCGATCCCTCGGTAACTCGGCAGGGTGCGAGTTATATTGAGGACGCGTATGGGTCTGGTTATTTTTCTAATCCACCTAAAAATTTTGGAGGGAGAGTTCTTTTTTATGTGGGCAATCATGGTGGCAATATTTGCCGGGCGTGGCTGAGGCTGGACTCTTCGGCTATCCCGGACGGAGAAATAACACTGTTTCAATTGGGTGCGTATTGTCTGGGTTTTGTTACCGGTTCGGTGGCGATTCTTATACTGTATCAGATCAAACCCGCTAACGATTGGGTAGAAGGGACCGCAGATGGTACAATACAAGCCGGATCGTCGTGCTGGAATTATGCTAAGTATGATACCCAGCCCTGGGCAGGGTCTGCTGGGTGTGGAACGTCTGGTACTGATTATTTTGCCTGGGAAGCAGGAGATCCCGAGACGATTGTTGACGCTACTGGCGCATGGTTTGATTGGGATATTCCTACGGATTGGGCCGATGCCCGCAAGGCCGGGGAAGACGAGGGGATTTTAATGGTCAGCAACAGCGAAGGGACGCTGACCAAACCGAAGTTTTCCTCCACCGAATACACCACCGACCCCGATCTCCAGCCATATTTTTATATTGAGTATGAGCCGGAGGCCGCCACCGGCTCCGGGCGCCGCCGCAGGATGGTTCAACACCGGAGGATTCAATGCTGAGAAAAAAACAGGCGACCGCGGACGTGATCCTCTCCCTGCCGCTACTAAGAAACGATGGGACACAGGCGTCCGGTTTGACCCTGGGAACGCTGTCAACAAAGATTATCAAGCCCGACGGCACGGCTTTATCGGGCTATACTGAGGCGACGTTCACGGAGCCCGGCGGCGACGGTGTTTATGTCTGCAAATTCCCGGCCGGGGCGGAAACGAAGGCTTTTAATCAGGAGGATCAAGCCAATCCCTACGTCGTCACCCTGGACAGCTCCACCGAGGATGTGGAGCCCACCACCGTCGAGGTCTGGATCGCCTCTCAATATCCCTGGGCGTCGGGCCTGGAGACTACGCTGACGGCAATCAAGGGGAGCGGTTGGTCGGATGAAACGCTGGTGGATATCCGGGCCGCGATCGCGGCCCTCGTGCCCCCGGCGTACAGCGAGCTGATCCTGGTCCAGAACCAGGAGATCGTCCTCTCGGGGCAAACCGGGCCGTTCAAGATCAAGAAAAATGACCGCCTACCGGCGTTGACCATCCAGCTCCTAAACGGCGGGGACAACAGCGCGATCGACCTGACCGAGGCCTCGTCGGTCAAGGTCTACATGAAAAACAAGTCCACCGGCACGCTCAAGATCAACGGCTCCAGCGCCACTGTCACCGACGCCGCCAACGGCCGGGTCAA
>Ga0180431_10008595_pt1 | contig 11688 bp, 13 predicted proteins | sample SS_ome_11_FD_132459 | JGI IMG/M metagenome (GOLD analysis project Ga0180431, IMG submission 132459) | Hypersaline lake sediment archaeal communities from the Salton Sea, California, USA - SS_1_MS_1 metaG | ecosystem: Environmental > Aquatic > Non-marine Saline and Alkaline > Hypersaline >...
CGCCACCGCCGCGTTCGTCCACCACCTCATGCGGCGGGAGCCGCGGCTGGCGTTCCGCGCCGACATGGCCGCCGGCGCGGTGACGTTCCACCCCCGCCACGGCGGCCCGGCCGAGACCCTCGACGTGACCGAGCGGATGCGCTCCGGGCACGGGGGCGCCGACGCGGGGATCATGGCCGACTTCTTCGACGGTCTCCGCACCGGGCGGGCGCCCCGCAGCGGGCCGGCCGAGGGGCGCGCGAGCGTCCGCGTGGGCCTGGCCGCGCGCGAGTCCTGCGACACCGGGCGCGTCGTCGAGTTGACCTGAGCCGGTCCCCGCCGGCGGGGAAGAAAACTCTACCGGCGGCGGCGCCCTGCCGATACCATAACGGTCCAGGAGATCACCCCGGAGTCCCTGCGAGATGACCCAGCGCAAAGACGCGGACAAGCAGCCGGCGAAGGACGAGCAGGCCTCGGCTGACGACGAGCGCCGCAACAAGACGCGCCGTCAGAGCGTGGTCGACCGGCGGTTCGGGCTGGACCGCCGCCGGGGGCCCGGGCGCCGGCGCAGCGACGACCGGCGGGCCGCCGAAGAAGGCGAGATGACCGACGAGCAGTTCGAGTTCCTCATGGCCATCGACCGCTACAAGCGGGTCAACAAGCGCCCCTTCCCCACGTGGACGGAGGTCCTCGACGTCATGCACGCCCTGGGCTACCGAAAGGTTGCCGAGCCGCAGGACATCGAGTAGAATGCTGATGGAGGCGGGCGTGAAGGGCTGAGATGATCGGCAGCGAACAAGTGGGCCTGAGCGTTCAGGCGGCCGCGGTGCTCGCGCCGGTTGCGGTGTATTTCTTCATGCTGGGCCTGCTGAACAGCCGGCCCCGCCCCCAGCTCCTCAGCGGCCGGACCGACTTCATCCTGCTGACGGCGGCGATGCTGCCGGTGTTCTTCGGCCCGGTGCTGGGGTACCTGGGCGTGTCGGTGTGGGGGCTGCTGGCGGCGGCGGGGGTGATGCTGGCGGGCGCGGCGGTGCTGGCGCCCCCCCGCGCGGGGAGCTGGGTGATCTACAACGCCTCGGCGTCGGAGGCGCTGCGGGCGTCCGAGCGGGCCCTCCGGACCGCGGGCGAGCCCTTCCTTCGGCAGGGGCGGAAGCTCGTCGTGGCCGGGGGCGACGCGGCGCTGAGGCTGCGGTCGGTGCCCCTGCTGCGGAATGTGTCGGTCTGCGCGGAGGGCGCGTGCCCGCCGGGGCTGACCCGTCGGTTCGCCGCCGCCCTGGGCGAGGAGCTGGGCCGCATCCACACCCGCCCCAGCCGGATGGCCGTGACCTTCCTCCTGCTGGCCACCGCCATGATGGTGGCCCCGCTGGGCCTGTTCGCCGACCGGATGCCCGAGCTGGTCCGCATCCTCACCGACCTGGTCCGCTAGCGGGGCGGGCGGGCGTTTTCCCCTTGATGCCGATGGACCGGCGCCTATAGTGGCGGCCCCGACGCCCCGGGCGCCGGAGACAGCGCGAGCGAGACAACCATGAAGACGGACATCCATCCGGAATACAAAGAGGTCACCGTCACCTGCGCGTGCGGGAACAGCTTCACCACCCGGTCGACGCTGTGCAAGGACATCCGACTGGACATCTGCTCGGCGTGCCACCCGTTCTACACGGGCAAGCAGAAGTTCGTGGACACCGCCGGGCGGGTGGAGAAGTTCCAGCGGAAGTACGGGGGCGACTACTTCAAGAAGCCGGGCAAGTAGACGCGCCGGCCCGCCCGCGCCCCCGCCGGCGCGCCGGCTCCGTCGGCCGCGCCGCCGCCGACCATGTCCGATCCCCCGTCCAACCTGATGGCCCGCCTGCAGGCCGCCGCGGAGCGGCACGACGCCCTGACCGCGGAGATGAACGACCCGGAGGTGGCCACCGACGCGGTGCGCGTGGTGGCCGCCGCCAAGGAGCAGGCCCGCCTGCGGCGGATCGTCGAGCCCTACCGGCGCTACGACGACCTCCGCCGCCAGGTCCGCGAGGCGGAGGCCATCTGCGAGGACCCGGCGAGCGAGGAGGGGCTGAAGGACCTCGCCCGCGCGGAGCTGGAGGCGCTGCGCCCGCGGGCCGAGGGCCTGCTGGAGGAGATCAAGCGGCTGCTGGTCATGTCCGAGCAGGCGGGGGTCGATTCGGTCCTGGTGGAGGTCCGCGCCGGCACCGGGGGCGAGGAGGCCGCCCTCTTCGTCGCCGACCTGCTGAACATGTACACCCGCTACGCCGAGCGCAGGGGCTGGAAGACGGAGGTGCTCTCGGCCAGCGGGACGGACCTGGGGGGCTTCCGCGAGGTGATCGTGAACGTGCGGGGTGAGGGGGTGTACCAGCACCTGGCGTTCGAGGGCGGAGGCCACCGGGTGCAGCGGGTGCCGAAGACCGAGGCGCAGGGTCGGATCCACACGTCGGCGGCGACGGTGGCGGTGCTGCCGGAGCCCGACGAGGTCGCCGTGGACATCGACTGGGACAAGGACGTGGTCGAGCACGTCAGCCGGGCCGGCGGACCCGGGGGCCAGAACGTCAACAAGGTCTCCTCGGCGATCCGCCTGGAGCACGTGCCCACCGGCATCACGGTGTCGATGCGGGACGAGAAGAGCCAGCACAAGAACCGGGCGAAGGCCCGGCGGGTCCTGGCCGGGCGGGTGTTCGAGCACCATCGCGCCGCCCGCCGGGCCGAGGAGGCCGCCGCCCGCCGGAGCATGATCGGCTCGGGCGACCGCTCCCAGCGGGTCCGCACGTACAACTTCCCGCAGAACCGCTGCACGGACCACCGGCTGAAGGCCGGCGGGGGCGAGGGGGCCAACTTCAACCTGCAGCAGGTCCTTGCCGGCGACCTCGATCCGGTCGTGTCGGCCCTGATCGCCCAGGAGACGGCCCAGAAGCTGGCGGCCCTGTGAGCGCCGGGGGCTGGCGGAGCGCCTGCCGGGGGTGTTAGAATCCGCTTCGACGGGCGGGCGTGGATACATCGGCGGCGGGTCCGCGCGTGCAGGTCTCCTCCTCGCCGGTGCGCCCCCCGGCAGCGCCGTGTCGGAGAACGCATCATGTCGAGAACGATCCTCACAGCCGGGCGCGTGTCGGTGGTCGTTTTGGTGCTGGCATCGGTGCTGGTGCTGGCCGGGTGTCCGGCCGGGGGCGCGGGAGGCGCCGCCGTCCCCGCGAGCCGGCACGTCGCCCGCGTCGACGGCCGCACGCTCATCGACGAGTCCTACAACTGCAGGATCTCTGCGCCCAATGCCAAGTGGAGCGTCGAGGCCAAGTACGCCCGCATGGGCGACGCGATGAACCTCGGCCAGCTCAATCGCGTCGAGTACAACGCCTGCGTGACCCTTGCCGTCAGCAGGTACCGCCAGCCCACCCTGGCGGCCTTCGCCGGCGTCGGCTCCTATAACCCGACCGAGTCCCGCTTCACCTACGTCGCCGGCAAGCCCTGCTTCTACGCCACCAAGCCCGTCACCGCGCAGGGGTTCACGTTCAACACCGCCGGGTACAAGTTCGTCAGCGAGGGCAAGGGGTACATCATCACGATCGTCTACCCGCAGCAGTTCACCCACCACGACGGGCTGCAGCAGGAGATCGACGAGGTGCTCAATTCCTTCGGGTTCCTCCGGCCCGACACGCAGGTGGCCGCGTCCCCGGAGGGCAAGCCCCGCCCGGGCAAGCCCAAGCTGACGAAGGTCGCGGTCCTGGAGCTGATCGACCTGTCCACCGGCAAGGCGAGCGAGACGACCAGGGGCCTGACCAGCGCCCTGCAGGACCGCTGCGCCGCCCGCGGCCGGTTCCAGCTCCTGGAGCGGCGCGACCTGAAGGGCATCGCCGCCGAGCACGACCTGGCGCGGTCGGGGATGCTCTCCGGCGACCCGGCCGTGCGGGCCGGGAAGCTGCTGGGCGCCGACTACCTCATCACCGGCAACCTCGGCACGGTCGGCGGGACCTGGGTCGTGTACGCCCAGGTCGTGGACGCCCGGACCGGCGCGATCGTCTCCACCGCCAGCATGCGCCGTAAGAAGGGCAACCCCGACGCCCTGCTGGACACGATCGCCATCCTGGCCCGCAAGCTCGCCGAGGGCGTCTGACGCCCCGCGAGACGCGGTCGGGCTGGACAGTGCGGCCCGGCTCGGGTATGATCGTCGGCGTGGGACGGGCGGGCAAATCTTCGGGCCGGGGCCCCGCCGCCGGCGATGACGCCGCCGACGTGGTGGCCCTCGTCGACGACCTCCTCGCTCGCGCCGTCGAGGCCGGGGCCTCCGACGTCCACTTCGAGCCCACCGCGCGCGGGCTGACGGTCAAGTTCCGCCTGGACGGGGCGTTGAGCGTCTTCGAGGAGCTGCCCCGCGCCGTCGCCGACGGGGTGGTCGCCCGCCTGAAGGTCCTCGGGGGGCTGCTGACCTATCGCAACGACGTGCCGCAGGAGGGCCGGCTGGACCGCCCGGGCGGCGCCGACGTGCTGGAGAAGCGCCTGGCCGTGTTCCCCACGATCCACGGGGAGCGGGCGGTGGTGCGGATCTTCTACGCCGAGCGCGAGCTGACCGACCTGGACGCCCTCGGGCTGCCGGGGCACATCCTGGCGGCGCTGAAGCGGATCGCCTCGGCGGGCGAGGGCGTGGTGCTGCTGACCGGCCCGGCCGGGAGCGGCAAGAGCACCACCCTGGCCGCCCTCCTGCGGCACATCCTGGCCCGCTGGCCCGGGCGGAGCATCGTGACCCTGGAGGACCCGGTGGAGCGGCACGTCGAGGGCGCCACGCAGGTGCAGATCCCCCCGCGCGGGGAGATGACCTTCCCGCTGGCCCTGCGGTCGCTGCTGCGGCAGGACCCCGAGGTGCTGATGATCGGGGAGATTCGCGACGCCGAGACCGCCCGCATCGCCGTCGAGGCCGGGCTCACCGGGCACCTGCTGCTGAGCACCATGCACAGCGGCGCCCCGGCCGGGGCCCTGCTCCGCCTGCTCGAGATGGGCGTGGAGCCCTACCAGGTCACCAGCAGCATCCGGGCGGTGGTCAACCAGCGACTGCTGCGGCGGCTGTGCCGGCACTGCCGCCGGACGGGCCCGGGCGGGCGCCGGCGGCCCGTCGGCTGCGAGGCGTGCCTGGGCACGGGCTATCGCGGGCGGACGCTCATCGCCGAGATGGTCGAGCTGGACGGCCGGCTGCGCAAGGCCGTCCTGGCCAAGGCCGACCTGGAGACGCTCACCGAGATGCTCGCCCGACGGGGCCACATGGACCTGCGGGCGGCGGGCATGGCCCTCGTCGCCGACGGGACGACCGCCGTCGAGGAGGTCCGCCGGCTGTGCGGGCCGGGGCCGGAAGGGGAGGACTGATGGCCATCTTCGAGTACAAGGCGGTGACGTCCGCCGGGCGGGTGATGAGCGGCACGGTCGAGGCCGACAGCCCAGAGGACGCCGAGGCCACCCTCCGCGGGATGGCCCTGAGCGTCCGCTCCGTCGCACGCGCCGCCCCGCCGAAGCCCCGCACGCCCATCGGCCGCAGCGAGTTCATCCTGTTCAACCAGCAGCTCGCCTCCATCGCCCGGGCGGGCATCCCCCTGGAGCGGTCGCTCCGCGAGCTGGCCGGGGAGGTCGGCTCGCGCCGGATGCGCGGGCTCATCGAGGGCATCGCCGACGACCTGGAGGCGGGCAAGGGCATCGAGGAGGCGTTCGCGGCCCGCCGGCGGCACTTCCCGCCGCTGTACGGTCGGATCGTCTCGGCCGGGGTGCAGACGGGCCGGCTGGGCGAGATGCTCACCAGCCTCAACCGTCACCTTGAGGTCGCCGGTCAGACCCGCCGCATCGTCTGGGAAGCGGTCAGCTACCCGCTGGTCGTGCTGGCCCTGGCGGCGGTGGTGATGACGGTCCTCTTCCGCTGGATCGCCCCGCGGTTCGGTGCGATATTCGACGCCTTTGACGCCGAGCTGCCCGGCATCACCCGGCTTTGCCTGTCCATGTCGCACCACGTCCTGGCCTTCTGGGGCAGCGTCGTCGGGCTCATCCTCGTGGGGGTCTTCGCCCGGCTGCTCCTGCGGACCTTCCCGGCCGGTCGGCGGTTCACCGAGGCGCTCTTCATGGGCCTGCCGGTCCTGGGGCGGATCTACCGGGCGACGGTCCTCGCCCGCCTGGCCGAGGCCATGGCCACCCTCATCAGTGCGGGCACCGACATGCCCGCCTGCCTGCGGCTCGGCGCCGACGCGACCGGCAGCGAGACCCTCCGCGCCGAGGCCGAGGACCTCGCCCGCGGCGTCGAGGCCGGGCAGGACCTCGGCGAGCTCATCCGGCCCGGCAAGGTCATCCCGGGCATGTTCCTGTACTCCATGCGGCTCGGGGCGCAGCGGAACGAGCTGGCGGACAACCTCCACGGGCTGGCGGAGATGTACGCCGGCCAGGCCCGCGCGAACCAGGGCCGGCTGCACGGCGCGCTGATGCCCCTGCTGCTGATCGTCGTCGGGGCGATCGTTGCCCTGATGGTCACCGCCATGTTCCTGCCGCTGACGTCGCTGATCGGCACCATGCAAGGGCGCTGACCCGTGGCCTTCTGGCTGTGCTACATCCTGTTGCTGGCGGTGCTGCTGGTGCTGGCCTGGTGCAAGCCGGGGCTGGCGCTCATCTGCCTGCTGCTGGTCATTCTGGGGACGCTGGGTCTGTTCATCTACCGCGGGAGCGTCGAGGGGTCGTCGCTTTGCGCCTTCGGCGCGGTCGCCGTGCTGCTGACGGCCCTCATCTCCCGCCGGCAGCCCGACACCGAGGGCCCGGGCCCTTACGCCGCCCGCTGCCTGCTGCTTGGCGCGGCGTGGGTCTACGTTGCCCTGGTCGTTGTCGGATCGGTCTTCTCTCCGCTCGGGCTGGTGTTCGTGGTGGCCCTGGTCGGGCTGATCCTCCAGTACATGCTGGCCACTCGCCGGTCGATGGCGGCGGGGGTGCTCTCGACGATCTCGGCGGCCATGCGGCAGGACCTGCCGCTGTACGACGCCCTGCGCGCGGCCTCCGACGGCCGCACCGACAAGGTCGCCTGGGCCCTGCGTCGGATCGCGGCGTGCCTGGCGCAGGGGGCGTCGCTGACGACGGCCATCCGCCAGGGCTACCCCGCCTGCCCCGGGCACGCCCTGGGGGCCATCGAGGCCGCCGAGCGCGTCGGCCGGCTCCCCGCCGCCCTGGCCGCCGTCGAGGCCGACGTCGCACGCGACATCGAGCGGAAGCGCGAACTCAGGCCCTTCTTCCCCGTCTATCCGGTTGTCCTCCTGATCGTGGTCGTGGGTATGTGTACCGGCATCGTCATGTTCGTCCTGCCCAAGTTAGAGATGATGCTCTGGGACTTCGGCCTGGATCTGCCCGCCTCCACGCGGCGCCTCGTGACCGCGCTCGAAGGGCTGGCGAAAGCCGGTCCGCTGATCGCCCTGGCGATCCTGGTGGGCGTGCCGCTGGGGATCTACGCGGCCTTCCGCCCGCGCCGCCCGGACAGGCCCCGCGCCCTGTCGGTCGTCGGGGACTTCCTCAGGTGGCGGCTGCCGATCCTGCACTGGTTCGAGCGCAACCGCTCGCTCCTGCGGACAGTGGAGATGCTCCGGCTGTGCCTGGCCGCCGGCTGCACCCTGGACCGGGCCGTCGCCAACACGCTGGCGGTGGATGTGAACGAGACCTACCGCGCCCGCCTGGCCCGGTGGCACCAGGCCGTCGTGGCCGGTCGGGACGTGGCCGCCGCCGCACGCAACGCCCGCGTCGGCGAGCCGCTGGCCTGGGCCTTCGACCGCAGCGTCAACCCCGGCAATGCCCCGGCCGTCCTGGAGATGCTCGAGACCAACCTCCGCGCCGCCTACGACTATCGGGGCACGCTCGCGCGCTACATCATCTGGCCCTGTCTGGTCCTGGCCCTGGCCGCGCTGATCGGAGCGGTGGTCTACGCGATCCTGGCGCCCATCTTCGCGGTCCTGTATCCGGCGCACCTGCTGATGGTCCCATGAGACGAGAGCGAGACAAGACGACGCGGACGTCGCCCGGCTGGGCGGTGGTGGAGGCCCTGATGGGGGTGGCGATCATGGGCCTGGTCGCGGCGGGCCTGGCCCGCAGCGTCATCGCCGCCGGGGCGATCAACCGCCATCATCTCGTCCGCCAGCGGTGCATCGCCGCCGCCTCCGCCCAACTGGACAGCCTCTCCGCCGTGGGCAAGCCCCTGCCCGAGGCGGGTTTCCGTCGGCTGTGGCCCGGCCTGCGCTGCCGGCTCGCCGCTGTCCCCGGCAAAGGCGACTGGGCCGGGCTCATCCTGCACACGGCGGTCGTCACCGGCACCAGCCGGGGCCGCCCCGTCACCGTCACCCTCGCCCGCTACGCACCGCCCGGAAAGGAGGCCCCGTGAAGCGCGCCGGCTGGACGCTCATCGAGGTCATGTGCAGCATGGTGCTGCTGACGGCGGCGGTGGCGGTGGGGGCCGGCGTCTTCGGCGACGCCCTCCGCGCCGTGCCGCGCTCCGCCCGCGCGGTCGAGGCCGGCCGGCAGCTCGCCGACGCCCTCCGGCAGATGCGGCGCGACGTGGACGCGGCGGTCGGCTTCGCCCCCGCCGACGACGCCCTGCTCATCCGCCGCCGCGACGGCGTCGTCGGCTACGCCGTCGCCGACGGCCAGGTCACCCGCTTCCGCGTCACGCCGGCCGGTCGCCGCACCGAGCGGACCTGGTCGGCCCCCGGCGGGCGCATGGACTGGCGCTTCCGCCCCGGCGCCGTCGAGGTGCGCACCTGGATCGAGCTCGCCCGTCCGGACCGCCAGCCGCTGACCAGGCTCGCCAACGCCCGCGTCCTCTTCCTCCCGCCGGGCGGGGAGGACCGACCATGAGACGCCGACGCGGAGGCTACGTCATGATCTTCGCCCTGATGGTCCTGGCCCTGGTGGGCGCGGCGCTGGTGCTGGTGGCCCAGTCGTCCGGCAGCATGACCTTCCAGACGCGGCGGATGACGTACGAGGCCCGGGTGCGCGACCTCCAGGCCAGCGCCCGGGCGTGGGCGGCGACGCACCCGGGCAGGCGCGGGCCGACCGCGCTGGACACCGACGCCCTGGGCATCCCCTCCGGCGGGCTGAAGGTGACGATCGCCGCCGACGGCGAGGTCCGCGTCGAGGCCACCTGCGTCCTCCGCGGACGACCCGTCACCCGCCGGCGCGCCTTCCGCCCGCCCAGGCGCCCGTAGGCCCCGCGCGGCGTGGGGCGTCCCATTTCCCCGTTGAATTGGCGCCGGCGGCGACGCAGAATCCCCGGCCTGCCCTTGAGGCGGCGGTGCGAGCGAAGCTCGCGCTCCCGGCAGGCATCGCGGTTGCGCCGGCTTCGCCGCCGCCCGCCGTGCCAAGGGGTCAAGGAGTCGGATCATGGCCAAGCACCGGGCCGTCGTCGTCGGCGCGGGCAGCATCTCCAACGCCTGGTTTCCGCCGCTGGCCGCCGAGAAGGTCGACGTCGCCGCCGTGGTGGACCTCGACCTCCACGCCGCGCGCCGCCAGATCGCCAGGTACGCCCTGGACTGCCCGGCGTCGACCGACCTGGCCGCGACGCTGCGGAAGGCCCGCCCCGACTTCGTGGTCGACCTGACCGTGCCCGAGGCCCACTGCGCCGTCACCTGCCGGGCCCTCCGCGCCGGCTGCCACGTCATCGGCGAGAAGCCCATGGCCTCGAGCATGGCCGAGGCCCGCCGCATGGTCCGCGCCGCCGAGAAGGCCGGCCGCATGTACATGGTCAGCCAGTCGCGCCGCTGGGACCCCGTCCACGAGGCGGCCCGGCGGGCCCTCGCCGGCGGGCGCGTCGGGCCCGTCACCACCGTCAACTGCGACTTCTACATCGGCGCCCACTTCGGCGGCTTCCGCGACGAGATGCCCAGCCCCCTCATCCTCGACATGGCCATCCACCACTTCGACCTCGCACGCTTCCTCACCGGCGCCGACCCCCTCGCCGTCTACGCACGCGAGTTCAACCCCCGCGGGTCCTGGTACCGCGGCGACGCCGCCGCCAGTTGCATCTTCGAGATGACCGGCGGGGTCGTCTTCACCTACCGCGGGAGCTGGTGCGCCGAGGGCTGCCCCACGAGCTGGAACGGGGACTGGCGGTTCGTGGGCACGAGGGGCACGCTGATCTGCGAGCAGGACCGCCCGCCGCGCGGCCAAGTCGTCTCCGGCCGCGGCGGCTTCAGCCGCAAGCTCCGCCCGATCGAGCCCCCCCCGGCCCGGCTGAAGCACGCCGGCATGCACGGGGCCCTGCGGGCGATGCTCGCCTTTCTCCGCGCCGGACGGACGCCCCAGACCCAATGCCGCGACAACATCAAGTCCCTCGCCATGGTCTTCGCCGTCATCGACAGCTCCCGCCGCCGTCGACGCGTCCCCGTCCGGGCGTAGGCCGAGCATATGCCGAAGGCATCGTGGCCGGCGCCTGGCGCTGACCGCCCTCGGCTTCGGCTCCGCTCGGGGCCCCGAACCTCTCCACCAGCACACCCAGGATCATCTGCGCGTAGACCTTGTGCCCGAAGTCGTTGGGATGGTTCAGCGGGTCGCCGATGTCGTGGAAGTCCTTGCGCTTCAGCAGCTCGGCCCAGACCGCGGTCATGTTCACGAAGGCCGCGCCCTCCTTCGCCGCCAGCTCCGACAGCGCGGCGGGGTAGGTCTCGAAGCACTTCGGGTTCGGGGCCGACCATTCCGGCCAGGGCAGCATGGGCGAGACCAGGATGAACTCCGCCTCCGCGGCCAGCTCGCGCACCTTGTCCATGTCCCCCGCCACGCGGGCGGCGAACTGCTCGGCGGTCCTTCCGCGGCACCAGTCGTTCATCCCGAAGGCGATGACGGCCAGGTCGGGCTTGCCCAGGTCCCGGCCCCTCTTGCGGAGGCGCTCGATCTGAGACGTCCCCCAGCCGGCGATCCGGCCGTTGCCGGAGATGTTCGTCACCCGGACCTTCGCGCCGTAGGCCTTCCGCAGCCCCATGGCCACCTGGGTGAAGTAGGCGGGCCGGCCGGGCGGCTTCCTGTCCCTGCGCATGCAGGTCGCGGCGTGCCCGACGGAGATGCTGTCGCCGACGACCATCAGCCGGACCGGCCCGCCGGCCTTCAGCTTCCCGATGGTCCGCGGCAGCTTCTCGCCCGCGAACTCCGGCACCGGGCCCTTCCACAGCCCCTTGGCGTGGGTATACGTAACGGCCGCCTGGCGAAGGTGCGGGTCGAAGTCCCATCGGGCCAGGACCGTGCCCGGGTCCCCGCGCTTCGGCCCCCAGTCCTTGCGCCCGGCCTTGGCCTTCGGCTTGTACAGCTCCGATCGGGTGGTCACCGCGATGCGCGACTTCGGCGTGACGCGGAGGACGCCGCCCTCGCCAGCCGTGAAGTCCCGCCCCTCCTCGTAGACCGTTTCGCCGGTGGCGCTGGCGATCGAGAGGATCTTCTCCGGCGGGAACAGGAGCCTGGCCGAGCCCGGCTGGCCGGCATCGCGCTCCTTGAACATCACCGTCTCGTTGCGCATCGTCCCGGAAGCCCAGAACGGCTCGAACAGCTCGGCCAGGACGTCCGGCGGCTCCGGCGCGCCCCGGGCGCCCGGCTCGCCCCCGGCCGCGGCCGCGATCAGGACCAACGCGCAGACGCCCTTCACGCTGAGGCGCATGTCCCACATGCCTGCTCCTTTCCGTCCTGGTGCGTCGGTGCGGCCCGACGGCGTCATGGGCCCTCCCCGCGGCGGTCCGGCGCGCGTCCGCG
>Ga0180431_10008597_pt1 | contig 11688 bp, 10 predicted proteins | sample SS_ome_11_FD_132459 | JGI IMG/M metagenome (GOLD analysis project Ga0180431, IMG submission 132459) | Hypersaline lake sediment archaeal communities from the Salton Sea, California, USA - SS_1_MS_1 metaG | ecosystem: Environmental > Aquatic > Non-marine Saline and Alkaline > Hypersaline >...
GGTGCTGCGACAGACCCTCAGTGACACTATCTCCTGGGTGATCGAACGCGTCGAGGATGATGGATGGAATTTTCAACGTATTAAGGTTCAATTGGCTTTGCCCTAAAAATGCAAAAGTTTAGTACTAAGACTCGCCGCCCCAAAGCCAAATTGTATCAGAGAATTCGTATTCGACGATTTCATCAGGACTGAAAAACAGGCTGATTTCTTTTTCGGCAGATTGGGGGCTGTCGGAGCCGTGAATGAGATTGTAGCCCCTCGAACAGCTAAAGTCGCCTCTGATAGTGCCCGGCTCGGCCTCAAAGCCGAAGGTAGCCCCCATTATTTTTCGCGACATATTGATAATACCTTCTGCCTCCCAGACCATTACCAGGGAGGGAGAAGAAGATAGATACTTCACGGTACCCTCAAAAAAGGGTTTGTCCTGATGAACCACATAGTGTCGGCGTGCCAAATCTTCGGAGATTTGCATAAATTTTGCGGCAACGAGCTTGAAACCCTTCCTCTCAAATCGGGCGATTATTTCACCAGCCAGGTGTCTTTGTATGGCATCCGGCTTGATGATTATTAAAGTACGTTCTCTTTTGCTCATCTGGGGGAGTTCGTCTCTCTTGTCTGATTAAATTGTAAATCTTAAAGAAGTCCGGCTAATCTCTATCAAACTCCCTCCGGTACAATGTAAATCTCTACACGTCTGTTTTGTGGATTTCCTTTTTTACCGGGCTTGTTTGGGGCGATTGGGCGAAACTCTCCAAAACCTCTCACGCTCATCCGCTTCGATGCAATGTTGTTATCTGCCATCACCCGCATCACGGCTATTGCTCTGTGGGCGGAGAGGTGCCAGTTGGTCGGGTGTTTGGCACGGGTTGCCGGTTTGCCTATGGGTATATCATCCGTATGGCCGGCAATTATAACGTCAAACTTTTCACCTTCCTTGGAATTCATAATTGTGCAAAGCGATTTAACAGCTTCAATGGCCGCCGGCGCCACCGTATCGCTGCCAGGTTGAAAGAGTAAATCACTTTTGAATTTCACAATGCCTTTGCTCGAATCATAAGCAACCATTTCCTCATCTTTAGCAAAATCCTCCAGCATAGTACTAAGTTCGACCGGCAAAGCCGCTCCTCCAAAGAGCAGTTGCTGTCGCATCAAAGCAATCAAAGCCTTCTTGTCCTCGATGTTCTTCTCGAGCGCAGCAATTTTCTTGTTCAGGGCATCGGTTTCGATGCCGGCGCCGGCCTCGGCGGTCTCAAGTTTTCTTTTTAACTGGTCGAGCTTCAGGTTAGCAGCGGCAACCTGGCTCTCAAGGTCGGCGATGCGCTTGCGCTGTGTATTATTTTGAATCCTGAGGTCTTTATACTCCTGCTCTGAAACACAACCATTCACCAGTATTAACGCACAGACAAATACGATTAACGCCCCCGAAAATTTTAGAATACGCATGGTTCCTTCCTTTCCAAAAAACTTAAGACAGATAAAAGATTTCTCCGGCTGTCCCATAAAAACAGCCGATTCATATCTTCAGGTTGCTGACACCAGCCAATGTCGCTATTGTCCACCATCGTGAGCAAATAAAACCGATTTTGATTTATCCGTCAAGAATAATTTTCAAAATAAATACAGAGTGCTGATTTGGGTCATTGCAGGTAAAATTTGAGGTTTATGAGGTGTTTGCAGATGGAGAAGACCAATGTGGTCTTATCTGGGTAAAAGCACAGCTAATTGAGGAACAGACATTAGTACCCAATCAGTCAAAGCCGAATTACCTTATAGAAAGTCAGCGAGCGACTTCAACAAACCGAAAGTTAATTTTTACTCGATATCGCTGCTGCACAAACGACTGCGGAGCTTATTTGCCTTTAGCTTTTTTCTTTTTGGCTTTTTCTTTTTTAGCTTTTGGCTTTTTGACTTTCTTCTCCTTAGCCGCTTTGGGGCCGGCAGATTTGCCGGCAAGGGCAAAAGGTACGCCGATTATCAAAAACGAAGCTACGACGGCAGCAATCATAACATACCAGATTATGCCCTGGATTTGCTCGAGAATGACAGGCTTTGCACTGCTGAAACCCGCCACGACCACAATTGCAGTGTAGATAACAGCCAACAGGGGCAAAATGAGCATAATCCCAAACGCATTGCTCACAGTATCCGGCGTCGCCTCAACATACTGGGCGGCAACGGGTCGAACATCTATGCCGACCTCTGAGGTGCCAAGCCCTTCCTCTGCAAGCATCTCTTCATGCCCGACAGTCACTGCTGAACCGGGTTCCGGTATCTTCTGCTCTTGCTCGCTCTCGGGTGTGTAAATTTCATCAAGAATACCGCCCAACGAAGTATCATCAGCCTGCAAAGAAAGGTCCAACAATCCTGAGCCGCTGCCGAAACTGTCCAGATTTACATCCTCTTCAATATCTTCCAAAGATATTTCGTCCGACGGAGTCGAGACCTCTCCTGCAGATGAAGTTAAAGAGCCTTGGTCCAGTGAATCCAAAGCACCTTCATCCGATACGACCCTGGTCTCTCCCATCGTATCATCGGTGAGCTTGTATTCGCTGTCTGTCTCTCCGAGAACGTTGATACCTTCGGTGGTTAAAGCGGTATCGGCGCCGGTCAAATCAGTTCCACCAGCCATCTCTTCAGTTGACTCTACTTCCGGCTCGAGCAACGGTTCGGCCTTTGGTTCTGACTTCAATTCCGGCTCCGGGGCCGATTCAGGCTCAGGCTCCGGTCCCAACAAAACCTCGTCCTTTTCTGTCTGCTGCTCTGAAGGAGCGGATTCTGAAGGTTCTGCAGATTCTTTGGGTGCCGTAATGCTCGTGTCGGCCATTAAAGCCTCAACTTCATCAACCTTAAAGAGTAAATTCGGACCGTCACGAAACTCACGCAATCTGCCTTCCCTGACTATTTCTTTTATCTCTTCCTCAGTTTTATTGAGCTTTCCGGCGGCCTCCTGTAATGAATAAAACATACCAGCCATAATTATCTATTCTCCCAAAAAACCAGTTTAATTGTTTTTTTCGGCATTTTGCTTCTTCTGCAAAAGACTATGAAACTTTACCTTTTTATTCTTACCTCAATTACCGCTGTTAGGTTCGATTATTTGCAAATAATTAAAGCCCGAATCCTTCCCTTTACCCAAATTCTGTAAAAGTATCCTTACCTGTTCCGGCGTAGGCTCGTCCGTGTTGTACTGCTGCAGCATTCTATCGTACCGCCAGCTTCTGGCGGCCAACAACTTCAATCGACTGTGAGGCGGCGCCTTGCTGCTTAACTCATAAACCCACAGCGTCTGACCGACCGTATCGACCATTGCCAGGGCGGAGCTTTCTCGTCCGATTTGAATCGGAATCACTAAAATGCCGTTCTGCTCACCGGCTTTTAACTGAGCCAGCGCCTTGGACGGCAGGTTCAACCTGCCGGCTGCAAAAAACAGAAACAGCACGCACAAAACAATAAACGCCGGCAACAGCCATTGTCTTTTCGTTCCGAAACTCATAGTTTTTTAAGATGTAATTTTCCTATCGGTTACAAACCCTGAATAGAATTATATCTTAACTAATGCAAAAATGCAAACTATTTTTTAATGAAAATTGGCGTAAGTTGAAGGCCGGAAAGCAATTTCGAAACACATCCGGGCTGAAACACGATTTTGTTGCAATGCAGGGCTGTTCTCGGTAGAATACATCAGCCGATATATGGATTATTCGGTGTTTCGGGGTGTAGCTCAGTTTGGCCAGAGCGCCTGCTTTGGGAGCAGGAAGTCGTAGGTTCAAATCCTATCACCCCGATTTTGAGCGATGAAATCGCTCAAAATAGAGCAGTAGAGAGTTGATAGTAGAAAGTAGAGCAAAACACCGGCTGACGCCGCGGGCAGATAATCAGGCAAATCTCACAAAAGAATTCTCTCTGCTGCGGCCTCCTGTTCACCTGCCCAACTGCTCACAGCCAATGTCTGTTCAATTTGCTCGATTTTCGCCTTTTATATAGCTGTATAATCTAACAGCAAACAGCTTAAAGACAGCCTTGAAAATCGAGCAGATTGCTGGGAGTAATTGAACCCTTCAACGTTCTTGTTTTTCGACCCCGGAGCGGTCGAATATCAAAAGAAAGGTGTGGTTGTTCTTTGACAGTGAGGGTATTTGACGTTAGGATGGGTAATCCCTAGTTGTTATCTGAGCCAGAGAGGCTAAGTATGGAAATAAAATTGAAGTTTCTCGGTGCAGTCCAGAACGTTACCGGCTCCCGGCACATGCTCGAGGCCAACGGTACAAGGCTGCTTATAGACTGCGGACTCTATCAGGAACGGCATCTGAGAGAAAGAAACTGGGACCCCTTTGTTATTGAGCCGGAAACTATCGATGCGGTTCTTCTGACCCACGCACATCTTGACCACTGCGGTCTGCTGCCGAAACTTGTCAAAGAAGGATTCAAAGGCAAAATATACTGCACGACAGCGACGGCGGAGATTGCACAGATTATACTGCTGGATTCTGCACATATTCAGGAAGAAGACGCAGAATACAAGCGCAAACGGCACCGAAAAGAAGGCAGAAAAGGCAAATACCATGAGATTCCGCTTTATACAACCACTGACGCAGAAGCGTGTTTACCGCTGTTTTCGCCGGTCAACTACAGAGAAGCTGTACCCCTTGGTGATGGTGTTGAGGCGACATTTTACGATGCCGGTCACGTCCTCGGCTCATCGGTTATAAGAGCAAAGGTACGCCAGGACGCCGATGAGCGAATTATTATATTCTCCGGCGATGTGGGCAGGCCGGACAGACCTATTGTCTGCGACCCGACCGTCTTTGATGAAGCCGATTACGTCCTTATCGAGTCCACCTACGGCGACAGGGTTCATCAGAGGTGTGAAGATGTAAAAAAGTCGATTGCGCAGGTCATAAACTTGACGAAGCAGGCCGGCGGTAAAATTATCGTGCCGAGCTTCGCTCTCGAACGGGCGCAGGTGATTTTATATTATCTCAACGAACTGCTGCTGGCCGGCACGATACCGAAATTGAAGGTCTTCTTAGACAGCCCGATGGCTAATAAAATAACAAAGGTCCTTCAAAAACATCCTGAGATGTATGACCAACAGATGACAGAGCTTATGATTAACCATGAGTCGCCGTTCGGGTTTCCAGAGCTGAAAATGGTTCAGACGACCGCCGAATCAAAATCGCTTAACGATATGACGGGGACATTTCTGGTTATAGCCGGCTCCGGTATGTGCACGGGCGGCAGAATTAAACACCATCTTGTCAATTATATTTCCGACCCAAAGAATACGATAATGTTTGTGGGCTATCAAGCGGTCGGGACACTCGGCAGAACAATCGTTGAAGGCCATAAAGAGGTTAGAATACTCGGCGAGAAACGTTCGATAAAAGCGAAAATAGTGCAGGTACACGGTTTTTCAGCTCATGCGGACCGGGATGAGCTTTTCGACTGGTTAACCAACCTGAAAAAAGCCCCTAAAGAAGTGTTTGTAGTGCACGGCGAAGCTGAAAGTGCAAAGGCCTTCGGCGATTACGTCAGGGAAAAGACCGGCTGGAAAGTAACCGTTCCAGCATATCAGGACGAGATAGTTCTGGATTAGTCGATGCAGGCGACCACGTGGAGTTTTGCAACATCCGCATCAGGGAACTAAAGTAAAAAGTGAAGAGACAAATAAAAATTCAAAAACTAATCTGCAACCAAGAAATCAGCTTTGTTGCCAAGCTCTAAGTAGCGTTGTGGTGCTATGATTTTTCCCTGCGGCTTGCAATATAACTCAAGAGAATACCCAGCTCGAACAGCAGGTACAGCGGCACCCCAAGCGTTATCTGAGAGATTACATCAGGCGGAGTAACCATAGCTGCAATCACAAAGACAGCGAGTAAGACATATTTTCTCGACCTTGTCAGGGTGTTTAGGGATACTAATCCGGTTCTGTTGAGAAAGAAAATTGCTGTCGGCGTCTGAAATGCCAGGCCGAACACCAGCATAAGATGAGTTACAAAAGACATATAGTTTTGAAAAGTAAATTGTGAATTTACTCTCAGCATTTTCTCATTGAACTTTACCAGGAAGTTCAGAGTAAGAGGAGCTACGACAAAAAGAAAAAAAAGCGCCCCGCAGATAAATAGAACCGCTGAAAAAGGGGCGGCGAGATAAACATATCGTTTTTCGTTCGGATAAAGCCCGGTAACGACGAACATCCAGATATGGTAAAAAACCCACGGGGATGAAATTATAAGTCCTGTAATTAAAGCTATTTTTATGAAACTGATAAATCCATCTGCTGGCGAGAGTGTCTGGAGGCGGGCTTCCTGTCCCATCACACTGATGTACGGTTTTTCTATTAATGTTATTATTTTCGGGCCGAAACAAAAACCGATGACAGCACAAATAACCAATCCCGTCAGAGCGTAGATTAACCGCATTCGCAGTTCTTCGAGGTGGTCGCCCAAGCTCATAGTGGAATTTGAGAGGTCATTTTTCTCGTCGGTATCGCCCATCTGAATCAATTGATTATTGATTATTGATTATAGTGGGAATTATCCCTTATCAATAATCACTGGTTTTCGGTGTCGGAGTCATTCAGCCCCGCGGCATCCTTGGCCTCTTCTGCCACATCATCCTTGATTTCTTTGACTTCGTTTTCCAAGTCGTCCTTGGCTTCTTTGGCCTCATGAACGCCCTTTTTGAATTCGGTAAGACTTTTGCCTATGTTGCGTGCGATTTCAGGCAGCCGTCTGCCGAATATCAACACGGCGATAATCGCAATAATAATAAGTTCAAGGGGGCCGGGCGTCCAAAACGCAAGATACTGCATATATTCAGTCATTTCAGTCTCCTTTTCTCTTTAGCGTTATTGTAAATCCATCCGGACTGCTTTGTCAATGAATAAGGCCTTGCCAAATCTTCAATATTGACAGAAATACCGCCAAAAACTATAATCTGTTTTAGTTTGCCGGTCAAGTAAATTGTCTTTATGGAGTTGGCTATGGTTTCGGTTCCGACCCGGGCAAGGTATTTTGAAACTGTTATAAGTATCTGCATTTTGGCGGTTCTTTCACTTATCGGCCTTGGGGTGTTCGTAAAACAATTCTACGTTACACAAGGCGGTGTTGATATAGATGCCATAACCGCAGAGTTATTGTCAGAAAAGCCGGCTGATTCATTCTTCGCCGGTCAAATCGATTTAGGCCGCCTGACACCTTCCGGGTATGAGAAACTGTTAAAAACCGAGGTCTATGGCGAAGATATTCTTTACGAAAAAATAAACGGCAAGGCGCCTTTTTATACCGAATCGAGCTTCGAGAAATTATCCACTCAGCGATTTGTAAGTAAAGCCGACGATGGCCTCTGGGCTGAACTCTATCTGTTCGATATGGCTACCATAAGAAATGCCTTTTCCGTTTACAGCAGACAAAAAAGGACCGATGCAGAAAGCATCGCACTTTTGAATTGCCCCTTCGGTTATAGAACTGAAAACGCATTATACTTCGTAAGCGGGCAATACTATATTGAGCTGGTCGGCTCGGCTGAATCCGATGAACTATTCGAGGCAATGACGGCAATCGCGCAGAAAATCGGGGCCGGTTTAGACTTTGGTCATACGGCAATTGCCGAGCTTGAGTCGTTTGGCCGGGAAGCTTTGGTCGCTGGCAGTGAGAAGTTATACCTCAGAGACGCCTTTGGGTTTGAGGGATTGACTGATACCTTTACAGCACAGTATAAAATCGACGGCGAAACCGTTACAGTATTCTTCAGTAAGCGCTCTGACAAACAGGCGGCAAAAAATCTGGCTGACAGTTATTATAAGTTTCTTATTGACAACGGCGCGAAAGACAAAGAGTCCGGTTGGCCTGTTGACTCCGTTAGAAATTCCACAAAAAGGAAAATTTCTAACGGGGTTGATAACGGCAGGGTCGTGGATTTTTACGATTTGACAGAAATTGTCTTCAGCAGCGGGCAATATACAGCCGGCGTACATCAGGCGGAAAATACCCAAGCAGCGGTAAAGGCGGCGGTAATGTTAAATGCTCAACTTGAAAGTCTGGATAAAAAGTGAGTCAGGAAAAAGATGAAAATCTGACGCGGCGAAGGTTTCTTGCACGCTCTGCCAAGGCGGGACTTTCTATTACAGCCGCTGCCGCGGTTTCATTAAGTCTTTATGACGATAAAGGCCCGGGGGCTTTTGTCAAAACAGAAGGACAAGTGAAACTGTCCGATTTTTCCATACCATATATAGACGGACAAACTATAAGTATCGTCCGGGGCCCCGACAGGAAAAAAACAGTTAATAAAGCGATAGAACTTCTCGGCGGAATTGGGCGGTTCGTCAAAAAAGGTGATATTGTTGTAATAAAACCGAATGTTGCATTTGCGAGCCCGCCGATGCTGGGCGCTACGACTCGCCCCGAACTTATCGGCGAGGCGGTTCGGCTATGCTACAAAGCCGGCGCAAAGAAGGTGTATGTTGCCGACAACCCCATCAACGACCCGGCAAGTTGTTTTACGTTAAGCGGTATAGGCAAAGCGGCAAGTGCAGCCGGTGCGAAAGTCATACTGCCGAAGAACCATTTATTCAAAAATACCACACTTACCGGCGGCAAACTGATTAAAGACTGGCCGATTTTTTACGGGCCTTTTGAAAAGGCGGATAAAGTCATTGGCATCGCCCCTGTAAAGGACCATCACAGAAGCGGCGCTTCAATGACGATGAAAAACTTCTATGGGCTGCTGGGCGGACGACGAAATATTTTTCATCAGGATATTAACACCATCATCGCCGAGCTTTCGATGATGGTAAAACCGACACTGGTAATACTTGACGGCACCGAAGTTATGATGACCAACGGCCCGACCGGAGGCTCAGTTTCGGATTTAAGACGGGCAAACACACTAATCGCAAGCACCGATTGCGTAGCGGCTGATTCCTGCGGCTGCGGGCTTTTGGATTTGAAGGTCTCGGATTTGCCTTACCTTGCCGGGGCACAAAAATTCGGCGCCGGAACTACCGACTATGAGTTACTAAAACCAAAACTTGCTACAGTAACCTAAAAACGTAAATTATGAAAATTGTACAGACAAGACGAATAAGCCAGGTATTCTTCTTTGCGATGTTTGTCTGGTTCTGCATTGTCAGCACATTAGGCGAAAAGTTCTGGCAGTTGCGGGGCTGGCCGGTAAACTGGTTTTTGCAGCTTGACCCACTGGTTGCTCTGGCGACGATATTAACTACTCATACACTCTACTGGCCGCTGCTGTGGGCACTGGCTGTTGTTATATTGACGATTATATTCGGGCGTTTTTTCTGCGGCTGGGTCTGTCCTTTCGGCTCAATACATCACTTTGTAGGTTTTTTAGGCAATAGGGAAAAAACACCGGCACAAAAAATCCAGCTCAACAAATACCGAAAGCCGCAGTGCATAAAATACCTGGTTCTGGTGGTATTGCTCAGTATGGCTGCGTTTCCATCAATCAGGGCAACTTTGCAAACCGGTTTGCTTGACCCGATACCGCTTCTAACACGTTCGGTCAACCTTCTGCTGCTGCCAATCGCCGACAAAACTGCCAACTTTATCTCGGTAAAGGGGCGCTTCTATGAAGGGGCGTGGCTGATTTTTGCGATATTCCTAACGGCGGTTCTGCTTAACCTGGTAATTCCAAGATTTTATTGCAGGTTCATCTGTCCGCTGGGTGCACTGTTTGGCGTAATTGACAGATTTGCACTCTGGCGAATCGGCAAAAATCAGAACGAGTGCAGTAATTGCAAATTGTGCGAGAAGTCCTGCGAAGGCGGCTGCGAGCCGGCCGGCAGTATCAGAATAAGCGAATGCGTGCTCTGCTTTAACTGCCGAGAAGATTGTAAGGATGAAATAATAAATTATCAGACACAGAAGTCTTTGGGAGGGGAAATAACAGACCCTGATATCTCCCGCAGGGGCTTTGTCTTTTCATTGGCAAGCGGCATCTTTGCCGTTCCGGCCTTGGGTCTTAGCAAAAAACTCGGCAGCAACTGGTACCATAAGGTCATTCGGCCGCCAGGAGCAATCGCTGAAAGCCAATTCTTAGAAAGGTGCATCAAGTGCGGCCAATGTATGCGCATTTGTCCTACTAACGTGATTCAGCCCGGCGGCATCGAGGGTGGGCTGGAAAATCTCTGGACGCCCGTATTGAACAACAGAATCGGCTCAAGCGGCTGTCAGTATAACTGTGTGGCCTGCGGGCAGGTTTGTCCGACCTCGGCCATCAGGCCAATTACGCCGGCTGAAAAACACGGTCTCGGCGAATTTGCCGAAGCAGGGCCAATAAAACTCGGCACCGCCTTTATCGACCGCAACAGATGCCTGCCCTGGGCGATGGATAGGCCCTGTATCGTCTGCCAGGAAAACTGCCCGACAAGTCCCAAGGCAATCTATACACACGAATATTTCAATACGATAAGAGAAGGCACTTTTACCGCAAAAAAAGTCATGGATAACACGATAGAGACCGTAGAAACAAATCTTTTGCCTGACAAATTCGCTACAGGTGATTATTATTGCATCACTAAGAAAGGTGAGCGCAGGAAAATCACAGCAAATACCGAAAATACTATCGTCCTGTCAAACAATGAACAATTCCGTGAAGTCCCTGCTGCAAACAGTAAAATTGAGATTCAAATTCGGCTGCAAAAGCCCTATATTGATATTGAAAAGTGCATCGGCTGCGGTATTTGTGAACACGAATGCCCTGTCAGCGGTAAAAAAGCAATAAGGGTCTCCGCAGAAGGCGAAACAAGAAGCACTGACAGAAAGTTATTGCTTAAAAATTAATTCCTTGAGGCTGTTGCATAAATAATTGTTCTTTTGACAAGTGAATAATTCCAGCTTTTCGGTTATAATGGGCGTAATGGATTGTTAAACATTAAAGGATTATGACATGGCTTACAATTTCCTGCCTTGCGACCGAAATCAGGCATATCTGTTACCGCCATCTTTGATTGACTGGCTGCCTCAAGATCATCTGGCGTGGTTTGTCCTTGATGCGGTGGGACAGATTGACCTTTCACAGTTCTACAAGAAATACCGCACTGATGGTGTTGGCAACTCTGCTTTTGATCCATCGATGATGGCAGCTCTGCTGATATATTCTTACTGCACAGGCGAGCGTTCCAGTAGAAAGATTGAAAAACATTGCCAGACAGATGTAGCCTATAAAGTCGTTACTGCCAATCAGTATCCCGACCACAGTACTATCAGCCGGTTTCGCAAGGACAACCAGTCGTATTTAAAGAAGCTATTTCTGGAAATACTTCGTCTCTGTGCTGAGGCCGGTTTGGTCAAGCTCGGCAAGGTATCACTGGACGGCACAAAGGTTAAGGCCAATGCTTCGTTGTCAGCCAATCGAAAGTTAAAGCATCTAAAGCAGGAAATAGATGAGATGCTTTCGGAGGCAGAAGCTAAAGATGCCGAGGAAGACAAAGCCTATGGTGCTGATAAGCGAGGCGATGAAATGCCTGGAGATTTGCGGGATCGCAACAGCCGGATAAACCGCTTAAAAGCCTGTAAAGAACGTTTAGAGCAGGAAAAGGCAGAAGCTGAAAAACAGCAACAGGATAAAATAGACAAGCGTGAAGCCAAAGAACAAAGCACTGGAAAAAAGCCTCGCGGTCGTAAGCCGAAGTTGCCCGAAGAAGCTGGAAATGAAGATGCCAAA
>Ga0180431_10008598_pt1 | contig 11687 bp, 10 predicted proteins | sample SS_ome_11_FD_132459 | JGI IMG/M metagenome (GOLD analysis project Ga0180431, IMG submission 132459) | Hypersaline lake sediment archaeal communities from the Salton Sea, California, USA - SS_1_MS_1 metaG | ecosystem: Environmental > Aquatic > Non-marine Saline and Alkaline > Hypersaline >...
GAGAAGGAGAAGATCAATGAGGCTCCCCAAGCTCTCATGCTATGCCCTCGTCGCGGCATGGGCCGTCGCGGTTTTGCCCGCCCCCCTGCGGTGCCAGGAGCTCGACCGGACCACCCTGCAGGAGGTCAAGAGCCGGGTTCTGGCAAAGATCGTCCGATCCCTGCCGGAGGAGCTGCCGCCGGGCTATCTGGCGGTCCTGCCACCCGAGATCGTCGCGCCTGAGGCGGTCGACCCCTCCGTGGCCACGACCTGGGTGACCGGGGCGGCGCAAGCCCTGCAGTCCCATCGGCCTGAGGTCCGGCTGACCGATCGGACGCTTCTCGAAGCGATCCTGCGCGAGCAGAAGTTCGGGGACTCGGTGTATGCCGATCCTCAAACCGCCGTCGCCGTCGGCAAGCTGGCGGCGGCGCGGATGCTCCTGCTGACCCGGCTGCACGAGTTCCGACCCGAGGAGGGCCGGGTCCGGGTCCACCTCGAAGCCATCCTGGTCGACGTCGAAACCGGGGCGAACCTGTCGTCGCTGGAGTTGTCCCGCGGCCTCTTGCCGATCTGGGTGGTGTGGCTGCTCGCCGCTCTGGCCCTGCTGGTGGGAGTGCCGCTATTGATCGTCGCGAGCCGGATCTGGAAGAAGCGTCGTCGCAGCCGCCTGGTGGAAGAGGAGCTGCCCGACACCCACTCCCGGGTGCGGGTGGACGTCGACGCCCTGGTACGCGCGGTGAACGAAGCGCGTGAGCGGCTCTACCGGGCCGGCCAGGAAGCGACGGCGACGGCGATTCAACATGCCCGCGTGGATCTCGATCCGGTCCTCGACCGCATCCGCCACGCGCTGCCCGGCGGTGCGGTCGACCGCAGCCGGCTCCGGGATCTCCGCGGTGCGCTGCGGGAGGCGAAGCGGATCGGCTCTCTGGTCGAAGATCTCCGCCAGGCGAGCGACGCCACCGACAACACCCGCGACGCCGGCCGCGAGCTGGCCGAGCAGCTGGTTCAGGGCACCAGTGAGCTCCGCCGCGCCGTCGACGCTTACCGCGGCTGCCTCGGTTGAGGAGCTCACGATGCGCTGCGCCAAGTGCCATGCCTGGGCGACCCCCGACATGACCACCTGTTCGGCCTGCGGGGAGCCGTTGCCCCGCACCGCCACCGGAGACGCGCTGGTCGAGAAGTACCAGCGTCAGATCCGGGCCAGCCGCGAGCGGCTCGCCGCCACCGTCTTGCCCGACCCGGAGTTGCTGAAAGACCTGGACGCCCCGCGCCCCGGCGAGGTGACGATCGACGCCACCCCCCTCGGGGTGCTCAATCTTCTCCTCCTCCACGCCGGCTTCAGCCCGTTTCGCCACCTTGCGGTCCGCGACGCTCCGGCGGGCGCGCGGCTGCGGATCACCGCGCGGCCGCCCGCCGTGTTGGCCAAGACCATTGCTTTGGTCGATGCCGAGGAAATCGAGCCGCCGGCGCTCGAGCCCGACCGCGAGGTCTTCTTCGCGCTTGAGGAGGCGGTGGCGGGTCAGCTCGATCTGGCGGTCGTGGCCGCCGACGCCCGGGGTGAGGAGCCGCCGATCGCCGCGGTGAGCGCGTCGGTTGTGGTGCAGAATCCCAACGAATGGATCAACGCTCCGGGCTGCGAGGCCGCCCTGGCCGGCGTCGTCACCCCGAACGCCGCGGCGGTCACCGAGATCGTCCGCGGCCTGCCGGGCGACTTCACCGCCTACCAGACGGACGATCCCCGGCGCTTCGGAGAAGAGATCGCCGCGGTCTACCGCGGCCTCCGGGATCTCGGACTGAGCTACGTCGGGGTGCCCCCGTCCTTCGAAGGGACCGGACAGAAGGTGCTCTATCCCGACCAGGTCCTGGCTTGGAAGCGGGGCTGCTGCGTCGATCTCGCCGCGCTCACCGCGGCGGTGCTCGAGCGCCTCGGCTTCAACCCGTTGCTGATCCTGACGCGCACCGCCGACGGCGACCGGGGTCACGCCCTGAGCGGTGTGTGGAGCTCGGAGATCCGCGCCAAGCAGCCGGTCGTCCGCGACCGCGACGCCGTCGCCCGGGCGGTGGCCGAGGGCGAGCTCATGGTCTGGAACCCGACAACCTGCTGCGCGCGCGCGGGCGACGCGGAGCTCGCGGCGGCGATTCGCAACGGCACGCGCCTGCTCGACGACTTCGAGTACGCCCTCGACGTCGCGGCCTGTCGCCACCACGGATACAAACCCCTCTCCAGGAGAGCATGATGAGCGACGAGAAACGACCGGACGTGGACCCGCGCGCTTCCCGGCGGTCCGACGCGGGCATCCGCTGGGTGCGCCGTGAGCAGGAGATCGCCACCCGGATCGTCCCGGGGGATCTCCAGGGGCTTCTGCGCCGGGGTCTGGAGGTGCAGCCGGGGACGCGGGCCCTGCTCTTCGCCGGCGGCCGCTACGTCGGCACCCTGCCGCCCGGCCGCCACCGGCTCGAGGGGCTGCGGGAGAGGCTCCGGATCGGCGACGAGGGCGAGGCGAGCGCGATCGTCGTCGACGACGGCGAGCTCGGCCTCGAGCTCAGAGTCGGGGAGCTCGCCGCCGCCGATCACCACCAGGCGATCCTCCACGCCCAAGCGTCGATCCGCCTGGCCGATCCCGAGCTCTTCATCGCCAACCTCTTTCGCGACCGCGGGCGGTTCACCACCGCTGAGCTCAGCGAGTTCCTGGGCGGTGAGGTCCGCGAGACCCTGCGCGAGCTGGTCGCGCGTTACCCCGCCGAAGAGCTTCACGGCGGCCGCGCGCGCAGCGAGCTCGAGATGGAGCTTCTGTCGCGCTGGAAGGCGAGCTTCGAGCGCAGCGGCTTCGTGCTGCAGCGCTTCCGGGTGCTGGAGTTCGAGCTGCCGGGCCTGGAAGCCGCCGCCGAGGTGCGCGCCGAAGCCGCCGACGCCCTGCGGCTCGACGGCGTGAAGCGCGAGACCCGCGAGGCGTTTTTCGACGAGGAGCTCCGGGGCTTCCGGCTCGACACCGAGATGCTGCGCCGGCGCGGCGAGGAGGAGGGCGAGCGCGCCACGGTCGAGCTCGATCTCGAGCTCCGGCGACTGCGCCGCGACCTCGACCGGCTCGAACGTCGCAATCCCCTGCTCAAGCGCCTGCAGCAGGAAAGCCTCCTGGAGAAGATGGGAACGCTCAAAAGCGACGAGGAGTGGCGCCGATTCCGTTTGCAGGTCGATCGCGAGCGCCTGATCGAGGACGACGAGTGGGCCGAGCTGCGCGGGGAGACGGCCGAAGCCGACGCCCGGCGTCAGATTCTGGTCGAGCGCGCCCAGGGCGACCTCGAGGAGCTCAAGCTCAAGCAGGGGTATCAGCACAAGCTCTTCGAGATGCGCGGCGACAACGAGGTGATCGACCAGGAGCTGCGCCGCGAGCGCTTGCGGCTCGATCACGAGCTCGAGTCCCGCCGCCGGGTCGCCGAGGCCGAGTGTGCCGAGCTCGCCGGCGTGCGCGCCCTGCAGCTCGAAACCATCGAGCAGCTGGAGAGAATCCGCCAACGCGACAGGGATCAGGAGGCCGCGCGCGAGCTCCAGACCGAGGCCAGCCAGGCGGAGCTCGAGCGCAAGCGCCTCGCCCAGGAGAAGGAGACCTTTACCGCCATGAACCCGGAGCAGATTCTCGCGATTGCGGTGGCCCGGCACCCGGAACGATCCGGGGAGATCGCCGAGGCGTTTCGTGCGGTGCGCGCCGGCGAGGCCGACGCGCGCGAGCGCGCGCTCTACGAGCGGCTGCTGGCGGAAGTCAAGGCGGCCCACGAGAGGTCCCAGGCCCTGGACCACGAGAAGTTCCTGGCCGGCCTCGACGCCGGCACCCGGCACCGGCTGCGGCGCGAGGCCCTCGACGAGCAGGAAAAGGATCGCCTGACTCACGTCGCCGTGGCCGGCCTGAGTGCCGACGACAAGAAGAAGATCGTCTGGCGCCGTTGCTCGGTTCATCCCGAGGTCAAATATCCCGCCGACGGCAGCTGTCCGCTTTGCGCGCAGGAGATCCGCTAGATGTCGGACCCCGAAATGCCGTCGGGATGAGGTAAAGTCCATGGTATGCGTGGCCGAGCATTCAGCGCTGGCGAGCAATGAACGAGAGGAAAGTTTGCGGCCGGAATCCGCAGGCTCCGCAGTCCCCAGGGTCATCCCGATGGTGAGAGAGCTGTTATTGGAAGTTCCCACCCGCCTGACGACGACCGGTCAGGGCAAACTCTCGTTTACCGTCCGGATCCACGGCAACGAGTATCCGGGATGGGAGCGCACCTGTCGCATCGAGGGGCTCACGGGCACCGGCCACGACCTCGGCTCCAGCCCCTTCCATGCCAGCGGGGTGGCGGCGCTGCTGATCCCGGGCGACGTGTCCGGGACCTTGCTCGCCTCGGTCGATCTGGCCGAGCCTCACGGCGGCATCCGCCTGACCGGGGCGTTCCAGCTGACCATCGACCGGTTCAGCGACGTCAACATACGGATCGACGCCGCCAACCAGGAGCTCAGCGAGCGAGGCGTCGTCTACCAGCCGATCGACGTCCGCGGCGTCGGCACCGAGACGCTGGAGGTCGTCGGCGACCGGGTCCGCCTGCCCATCCCGCTGGTCGAGGAGCAGCCGGCCCGTTCCATCCCGCTCGAGGACGTCCTGGAGCTGGAACGGTACCTGCCGCTGCCGGAGCGCGACGACGGCATTGCGCGCGTGTTCTCGATCCACCTCGGCCCGACCACGGTGGTCGGGCGATGCTTCGCGTCGCAGCTCGATGCGAAGTCCGCGGCGCTCGTCCAGGAGCTCGGCCAGAGGTGCGTTCACTGGGTCACCCTGTGGGACGACTGCCGGGTCAACAAGGTCTCGGCCATGCTCCGCTATCTTCCCTCGGGGGACCACCAGAGCCTGGCGATCCGCAACCTCACCGACTACTCGCGGGCCCGGCGGGAGCTCCACATCACCGACGCCGGCGGTACGCGAACCCTGCCTCCCGGCGAGTTGGTCGAGATCCCGCTGGAGGCCGAAGACCTCCTGGCGATTGGCAGCGGCGAGGGCAGAAGCCACCGGATGCTGGTGCGCTGCCGATATGAAGAGGTGACGATCGGCAGCATGAAGCTGCCGCTCTTCCGCACCGAACGGACGACCTTCCGGTTTCCTCCCGACGGCTCGGAGCTCAGTTTACAGATCCACTACCTCGGGATCTGGTTGCCGTTCGAGCTGGAGACCTTCGAACGCTCCCTCGACCTTGCCGCAGAGCCGCTGAAGGTGGGATTTCCCCGCGACATGGTCTATTTCTGGATTCGCTACCGGCATGCGCACAGCCTGCTCACGGTGAGCAGTAACGAGGATCTCCGGCAGTGCTTGCAGTCGAGGTAGACGATGGAGCCGCGCCCACACCCGGATCACGACACCTTGCTCTCGGTCGCCGCGGGCGATCCCCGGGCCGCGCGCGAGGCGGCCCGGCACCTCGCGGAGTGCGAGCCTTGCCTGGCGCGCCTGGCCGAGCTCCGCCGGGTCCTCGAAGCCGCGTCCGAGGAGCTCCTCGACCTGCGTCCCGATTGCCCGCCGCCCCATGAGCTCGCGCTGATCCCCCCGGGCGGGGAGTCGGACCACCCCCACGTTCGCCACTGTCCCCTCTGCCGGGAGGAGGTCCGTCTCCTCTTCGAGTTTGAAACCCGGGAGCGCTTGCAGATCGCCATCGGCGACGGCCCTTTCGTGCGCCCGGAGCTCGTGGAAGGGGCCGCCACGATGGCTTACCAGACCGCCGAGGCGGCGTCCGAGCTGCCGCTGCGCCACGGCGCCGAGACCGCGGTCGCGATCGGCGGTGCCACGGTCCGGATGCGCGTTGCCGGAGAGGAGCTCGTCGTCGAGCTCGACGGCCGTCCTGAAGGCGAGCTCGTCGTGGTGCTGAGCGATGATCTGCTCGAGAAGAGAGTGTCGCTCGCAAAGGCGACGCTGCGGATCGCCGTGGGCCGATGGAAGCGGGTCCGTATTGCCGCGCGGTAGCACGGTGCGGGGGGTAGAGGGTTGCAAATATTGCCAATTGCGCATATCCTGATTGAGCATGGGTACTGTCGTCCTCCGAAATCGGAGAGATGCGCGATGGCGTACAATGGACGGTTGCTGCAAAATCATTCGCCTGGTTGCGCGGACACCTCGGATCTCGATCTGAGCCGCTCTGAGGTCGTGTCATGAGAGCCGAGGGGCAGACCGGGGCGGGGGGGAACGTGACGAGAACCACGACCTTGGCACCGTCGCATCTGGAGCAAGCTCGGGAGGATCTGGCCGTACTCAGCCGTCGTCTGGCCCGCGGGGAGCTCGACGAGGCGAGCTACCAGCGCCAGCGGCGGCTGATCCTCTCCCACCTCACCCCCGAAGAGCAGGAGGAGCTCGGGCCGACGCCGACGCCGGCGACGATGTCGGGCAGCTTTGCGCTCGGGCCGTCGGGCGGCCAGGGCGGCGGGCACCGCACCTCCGTGCCCACTCCGAACGGCCCGGCGGCCAGTCCGAGCGGCGTCGACGGCGCTGCGGTGCCCACCCTCGCGGATCTCAATTTGAAGCCCGGGACGATCCTTTTCGATCAGTGGCAGATCGTCCGCGAGATGGGCCGCGGAGGTTTCGGGGCGGTGTTCGAGGCCGAGGAGCTGAACCTCGCGGAGACCCAGGCGGTGAAGGTGCTGGCGCCCTCGATGGTGGCTCAGGACCTGCTCCTGGCGCGATTCCGGCGCGAGGTGACCCTGATGCGCAAGCTCGTTCACCCCCACATTGGGCGGGTCTACGACTACCGCGAGGATCTCGGGCAGCACCTGGCGCTGATCAGCATGGAGTTCATCGCCGGCGGCACCGTGCGCGATCTCAACGCCTTTGCCAGGGAGTGGAAAAAGTCGATCCCGCTGCCCCTGGCGCTGGCGATCCTGACCCAGATGCTCGAGGCCCTGGCCGCGGCGCACGCTCAGGGGGTGATCCATCGCGACGTCAAGCCGGGCAACATCCTGCTCGCCGGCGGCACCCCGGAGGAATTCTTCCTCGATCCGCTGCGCGATCCCGGGGTGAAGCTCGTCGACTTCGGGATCGCCGGACAGGTGGAATGCCCCGAGCCCTCGGACCGCAGCCTGGTCCTGGGGACGGTCGCCTACGTGGCGCCGGAACTGGTGGGATCGTCGGCCGAGGTGACCGAGGGAGCGGACGTCTACGGTGCCGGGGCGGTGGCGTACGAGCTGGTGACCGGGGAGCTTCCCCTCGGCCGCTTCGATGCGCCGTCCCAGCTGCGGGAGGGGCTGCCGGAGGGGCTCGAGGAGATGCTCCTGGCGCTCTTGAGCCGGCGGCCGGCGGAGCGGCCGTCCGCGTCGGCGGTGGTGGCGTACAGCCGCGAGCTGGCCGAACGCTCCCGGGAGGTCTGGGATCGCAACCAGCAGGTGGTCGAGCTCGGAAGAGAGCTCGAAGCGGCGCTCGACGAGGAGGACGAAGACGAGGTCCTGCGGCTGTTTCATGCCATCGAGGAGGTCGCCAACGGCAAGCCGCCCCCGTGGATGGAACGGGCCCGGCTCTGGCTCGCACAGCGGGGGCATACGCTCTGGGAGAACGAAACGGAGGTCTCCGGGAAGCTCGCAACCCGGCAGGCGATAGGCCTTCAGGGATGGCAGCGGCAGTGGATCGCAGCGCTGGCCGCTTGCGCCCTGGTGGCGCTTGTCGGCGTCCTTTGGCTCTTCTGGCCCCCTGGGGGCTCTTCCGATGAAGCGTACTCATCGCCCGCCGCCGTGGAGAGCGCCCCGCCGAGCCCTGGCGGAGCGGAGCCGCAGGCGGAGACCGAGGCGTCGCCGATGCGAGTCGCCCAGCTGCCACCGGAGGAGCCCCGGCCGCGGGAGCGGACCAAACCGCAGCCGCCGCCGAGCTCCGACCCGGCCCGGGAACCGAGCGAGCCGCAGGAATCACGGGAGGCGCCGCCGGAGCCTGAGGAGGAGCTTGCGGCGTCCCCCTCAGAGCCCGAAGCGCAGGAGCCGAGCGCGGCGCCGGAGGAACTCGAGCCGCAGGCGGAGATCCCGGCATCGCCGCCGGATCCCGAGCCGCAGGCGAAGACCGCGTCGCCGGAAGCGTCGGACTCGCCGGGGGAAACCGCCTCGCAGGGACCGCGGACCGACGACGAGCCTGAAATGCAGCCGGCATCGCCGTTACCCGAGGACGAGGTCGAGTCGCGGGTGCAGCCGTCATTTGAGTTGCCGCGGGAGGATCCCATGCCCCGGGTGCTGCCGGCGCCTGAGCTCGCGACCCTGAGGATCCGATCGAACGTCTCGGCGAATGTGGTCTACCTCGACGGCCGACGCGTGGGCTCGACGCCGCTCGACAAGCAAGTGCGTCCGGGCTCGTATCGCGTGGAGGGACGCAAGGCGAAATGCGTCAGCGACAGTACCATGGTCAGTGTTACGGCCGGGAACGTCTACGATGTTTTTCTCACCATCCATTGTCAGGCAGAGGCATCCGAGGCGAGCGCCACCGAGTCCCCCGGCAGGCAGGCCGGATCGAGCTCCGGCAAGTGGATGGCATTCAGCGGACCGGGCACCTTGTGGCGGGAGAAAGAGTCGGGGTTGAACATGAGTCTTCATTTCGTGCCGGCAGGACGATTTTTGATGGGAAGCCCGAGCAACGAGAGGGGGCGCGCCCGGGACGAGATCCGGCATGAAGTTCTCCTCACCCGCGCATTCTGGATGGCGGAGACCGAGGTGACGCAGGGGCAGTGGAAAGCTCTGATGGGGCGCGATAACAATCCTTCGGGCTTTGCCGACTGTGGCTATCAATGTCCCGTCGAAAAGGTCAGCTGGTTCGATGCCTTGGCATTTGCCAACGCCATGTCCGTGCGGTCGGGTTTCGAACCGTGTTACCGGCTGAAATGTCGGGGTCAGCCCGGCGTCAACCTGGCGTGTACGGATGTGGTTTTTCTCGGTAAGGACTGCAAGGGCTATCGGTTACCCACGGAGGCGGAGTGGGAGTACGCGGCGCGTGCCGGGACGGTCGGTCCTTATTCGGGCGGGAGTTTGGAGGAAGTGGCCTGGCACTACGGAAATTCCGGTTTCCGGACGCATTGGGTAGGCAGGAAAGCGGCCAATCCATGGGGTCTCCGGGACATGCTCGGCAACGTCTGGGAGTGGGTGTGGGACCGCTACGCCGGCGGCTATCCGCGCGTTCTGGCCACGGATCCGGTGGAGCCTTTCCGGCCCACGGATCTGGCCAGGGTATTTCGCGGTGGAAGCTTCGGTTTCACCTCCGGCGGGGCCGACGAGATCGATTATTGCCGCGCGGCCAGCCGTTACCAGGGTCCGCCGGGCGATCGCGCCAACTATGTGGGCTTTCGCTTGGTGAGGACCCACCGGGAGTAGTGGCTGGTGGGTCTTTGAGGATGGTTGAGCCATTGATCCCCCGCCACGGCGGCTACCGGCGGCTCAAGAGCTTCCAGGTGGCGCAGCTGGTCTACGACGTGACGGTGCGTTTTTGTGCACGCTACGTCGATGCCAGGAGCCGCACCCGGGATCAGATGACCCAGGCGGCACGCAGCGGGGTACAGAACATCGCTGAAGGGAGCCAGGCGAGCGGCACGTCGAAGAAAATGGAGCTGAAGCTCACCAACGTGGCCCGGGCCAGCCTGGAGGAGCTGCGGCTTCGTCCATGTCGTCCATGTCCGGAGCTTCCACCTCCTACCCGGAAATCGTCGCCAACGGTGCCCTGGCACTGATCGCCGTGGCCGCCAGCCTCCTGGACCGCCAGATCGCCGCTCAGGCCCGGGCCTTCGAGGCCGAGGGCGGCTTTACCGAACGCCTCTACCGGGTGCGCTCCGCACGCCGCCGCCGGCCGTCAGGCCCGGATCCTGCACCAGGCCGCACCCCGCCGAGGACGGGTCCCGACGACGGATCACGAACCGGTTGAGGGATCCCCCTTCCGAGGCGAGGCCGCGAAGCGCTCCCACTTCTCCCGCGGCGGGGGCGATCCGGCCAGGCTCACCACCACCAGCACCACCACCGAAGCCACCAGGGCCGGGTAGACCGCCGGCAGGTTCCAGGGGTGGTGACCCATGAGCTTCTTGGCCACCTCCCACCCCACCGTGACTCCCATGCCGGCGGCCATCGACCACACCCCCCCCGCCACCGTGGCGCGGCGCCAGAAGAAGGTGGCCATCAGCGCCGGGGTGAGGCCGGCGCCGTAGACGGTGTAGGCGGCGTAGGCCGCTTCCAGCACGGTGCGGAAAAAACGGATGAGCAGATACGCCGTTCCCCCCAGGACGATGACCGCCAGTCGCGAGAGGATCAGGCTCACCTTGTCCGAGAGATCGGGCTTGAAGAAGCGCTGGTAGACGTCGCGTACGAGGTTGGTGGACGGCACCAGCAGGAAGCTGGTGGCGGTGGAGGTGATGATCGCGGCGATCGAGGCCATCAGCAGGCAGCCGATCCACAGGGGAAGCGACCGGAGGGTCACCAGGAGGATGATCTTTCCCGACTGATCGGTGGCGAGACCCGGCACGAGCGCGCTGCCGGACACCGCGATGGTCTGGATGGCGAAGGCCAGGATCACGCCGCCGATGATTCACCCCACCACCGACCGCCGGGCCTCGCCTTCGTCCCGGGCGGAGAAGAAACGCTGATACATGTTGCCGTTGCCCAGGGCCAGGAGCAGGGTGGGAATGAGGTAGCCGGCCGCTTCGAGGCCGCTCATGTTGCCAAGGAAGGCATGGTCCCGCGGCGTGGCGGCGATCAACATCTGGCTCCATCCGCCGGCGGCATGGAGGACGGCGGGCAACGCGATGAAAAATCCCAGGAGCATCACCACGCCGTTGATCAGATCGAGGTAGGCCACCGAGAGCATGCCGGCGGTGAGGGTGTAGATCACCACGAACAGCGTCATCCAGAGCATCGCCTGCGATTCCGAGATCTGGCCGTCGGTGATCAGCGAGATGACCCAGCCGCCGCCCCGCAGCTGGTAGCTCACGATCGTGACGTAGGCGATGACCGTGGTCAGGGTGGCCAGGATCCGGGCGCGGTGGTCGTAGCGGGCCTCCAGGATGTCCGGAACCGTGTACTGGCCGAATCGCCGCACCCGTCCGGCGATGAAAAAGACGACGACGATGCCGATCCACCCGCCGGCGCTCCCGATCAGAGACGAGTAGCCGTGCCGGTAGCTCAGATCGGCGACGCTGAACAGATCGCCGGAGCCGATCCAGGTCGCCAGCAGCGTCCCCACCAGGACCGGGGCCGTGAGGCTCCGCCCCGCCACCATGAAGTCCTCCTGCCCCTTGACCCGGCGGGCGAGCCAGATCCCCACGCAAAGCAGCAGGGTCATGTACGAAGCGATCGTCCAGACGTACGCCATGAGTGTCTCTCCTTTCCCCGCGGCGTCGCGCGACGGCCGCGGGCCGGGTCCCGCGGACCGGTCCTGATTTGGCGCCGGAGTCTGGCAGATTCCCCGCACGCTGCCAACCGGCCTCGTCCCGAACCCTCATCCCCCTGGCCTCCTTTCCCAGACAGGCCCTCTCCCGGCCCGGGAGAGGGGGAGGATGAGGAACTTGATCAGACTCTCCGGGCATCGACCCCCCAAACGTACTTGTGCAGCTGGAGCTGCAAGCGCACCGGCAGCTGATCGCGCAGGATCCACCCGGCTAGCTCGATGAGGTCCAGCTCGCCGTGAACGGGCGAGAAGTGGACCGGACAGAGCTCCGCGAGCCGCCGCTCGCGCACGAGATCCCGCGCCCAC
>Ga0180431_10008599_pt1 | contig 11687 bp, 7 predicted proteins | sample SS_ome_11_FD_132459 | JGI IMG/M metagenome (GOLD analysis project Ga0180431, IMG submission 132459) | Hypersaline lake sediment archaeal communities from the Salton Sea, California, USA - SS_1_MS_1 metaG | ecosystem: Environmental > Aquatic > Non-marine Saline and Alkaline > Hypersaline >...
CCCAACGCTCCTCGAGCGTTCGCCGACCCCCGAACCTCCCGTTCTTTGAATTGCCTGATCGTGGCTCGGGCTAACTCGAATGTGGTCTCAAAGTGGGCGATCCCGCGTCAGTCGTCTCCGAGGGGAATCCGGCGGCCGCTTTCCTGGCTGACCGCCGCTGCCTCGAGAATGCGAAGAGCCCGCACCATGTCGCCGAGGCCGCCAATTCGGCGGACCAGGCTGGTCGTGGCCCGGTGGAACTGGAGCAGCATCGATTCATCAACCGGCCGCTCACTTTCAAGTGACTCCTGATGCCGCCCCGCATCATCGAACCAAACCAGTCCCGCCGGAAGGTCGATGAAGGCGATCCCCCGTTCGCAGGCGACCTGAAGGGCTGCCGGCGGCCGGAAGCCGATCGCCTCCTCCCAACTGGCGGGGATGTACTGGCCGCTGCTGATCTGTGCCAACGGGCCGCTCCCCGGCCGGTCGCCGGACGAGAAGTCGAGGCTCATCATCTGGTAGTCGCTCGCGTCCCTCTGATCTGAGGTGGCATGCCGGACTGAGACAACGCTGGATGGCGGACGGTTCATGACATAGCAACACCAGTCGATCATCTCGATCAGGTTGCGGCGGGCATGCTCGGCCTGATCCCGGCTGTCGCCTGCCGGCTGGGGAACACGCTGATGACAAAAGACCATCCGCGGCAGGCCGAGTCTGGTGGCGATCAGTTCCTTGAGCCGCACGGTTGCCGGAGCGTGCCGCCGCGACAGCTCCGCCATGAAGGCGATGCCCGACTGCTCCACCCGGGCCAGCAGATGGTCAATTTCTCTCCGCGGGGCGGGAAGTGAGGCCGCCGAGTAAATCGCCTTGCCGGCGTCACAGGCTGCGAGGATCGGCGCGACGCCGTACCATTGATCGGCCAGGTACAGCAGGGCATCGATGTCGTCACGGCCCGCCATGACGCGGAACCCATCGGCAGCAACCGCGTTCAGTTCGGCAGCAGCCCGGTGGGCCCGATGAGAGACCTGCTCGCAGACGGCGCGAACCTCAAAGCGGTCGGCCAATGACCGGATTGCGGGCAGATATCTGCCCTCCCAGCGGTTGCCGAGGCCGACGATCCCGACACCGAGCCTCATAATCTGCCCTCTGGAGCGGCTGATACGGGCGGTGACTGATCGGGGGCGGCAACTGCAGCCTGTTCCCGTTCGTGTTGCAGCCCCTTATCGGCGATGTCCTTGCGGCACCAGCCGCCCCGCCAGCGAATCTCCCGCACCGCTTCGTAGGCTCGCAGCTTGGCTCTGGCCAGAGAGCCGCCCGTGGCGGTGACGGCAAGCACCCGTCCCCCGGTGGTCAGTACCTGTGGCGGGTCAGCATGGTCGAGCTTCGTTGCGGCATGAAAAATCTCGACATCGGGCAGTCTGGCTGCCTGGTCGAGCCCACGAATCGGCAGGCCCTTGGTGATCTCGCCTGGATAGCCCTCGGACGCCATCACCACGCTGACACTCGACCCCTTCTGCCACCTTGGCGGCGGCAACTCCGACAGCCGGCGGTCGACGGCGGCATCGAGCAGGTCGAGGAGGCTCGACTCCATCCGCACCAGCAACGCCTGGCACTCCGGGTCACCGAACCTGACGTTGAATTCAAGTACCTTCGGACCCTGGGCAGTCAGCATCAGCCCGGCGTAGAGCACGCCATGAAACGGCGTTCGCCGCCGCCGCATCGTATGCACGGTCGGAACGAGAATTCGCTCTTCAATCTCCTGGCGGAGGGCCGCATCGACGAACGGTGCCGGGCAGAAGGCCCCCATGCCGCCGGTATTGGGCCCCTGGTCGCCATCGTACGCGGCCTTGTGGTCCTGGAGTGGCGGCAGTGTCACGATCGTCCGGCCGTCAGTGATCGCCATGATGCTGACCTCGACGCCATCGAGTCGCTCTTCAATCAGCACCCCACGGCTGGCTTTGCTGAACTGGGGATCGCAGCGAAGCTGTTCGACGGCCGCGATCGCCTCGGCGCGGGTATCGCAAACAAAGACCCCTTTGCCGGCTGCCAGGCCGTCGGCCTTGACCACCACCGGCTCGTCTTCTCGAGCCTCGAGAAACTCTCGGGCCTGCTCCAGGGAGTGAAACTGCCGGTGCATGGCAGTCGGAATGTCGCCGGCGTGTAGCACGTCCTTGCAGAAGATCTTGCTGCCCTCAAGCTGCGCAGCCTGTGCAGTCGGCCCAAAAGCCCGAATGCCGGCAGCTGACAGCGCATCAATGAGGCCGGCGACAAGAGGGGCCTCAGGGCCGACGACAACGAGGTCGATCCGATGCTCCCTGGCGGCTGCAACAATGCCTTCGGCGTCGGTCGCTTCGATGGGCAGGTTGGTGCCGCACTCGGCGGTCCCGGCATTGCCTGGCGCCGAGAAAACCTCAGCCCCATCGCGGGCGAGCTTCCAGGCGAGAGCATGCTCCCGGCCCCCGCTCCCAACCACCATCGCTTTTGTAGTCTTCTGCATCATGCTCCACGTTTCCTCACTGTCGGCAGTCCGGCGGAAAACAAACTCCCGTTTCTCTAAATTGAGACAGGACGCAGGTTCTCCGCCCGAATCCTTCGCCAAACCATGCATTGTGGCGGCCAGCCCGGTTTCGAAAACCCCGTGAGCCGAATTGGCCCGCGGTGGTTTTCCGGGGGCGGCCCACCGAGAGCCGACGTTGACACCTCCGGAGCCGCCGATACAGTAGAAGGAGAGTTTGTGAAAAAAATCACGAAGTCGCCTATCTCCCGTTAATGAGGCTAATTTACGACGATTGATGAGGTGATTCGCGACCAATCATGCGGCTGAGACCGACTGGCAACTGATACCGATCCACTGATGTGCGTGCTGGAGGCCGTGCCGCGGCCAGGGCATTTGCATACTGAACGGACGAGGGTTTTTGATGGCTGACAAAAAGAAGATGTCAGTGGCGGAAATTCTTGCTGCCGCCCGCGCGGATGGCAAAGCGGCAGCTCCGGGAGAGGCTGCGGGCCAATCGCCTCCTGAGGCAACTCCGCCGAAATCGCCCGAACCTGCCGCTCAGGCACCAACAGCCAGCCCGGCTGCCCCCAAGCCTGGAAGTGCAGGTCGTCCGAGCGTCAAAGACATTCTGGCGATGGCCCGGGCCAAAGGCACCGCTGCCGAGCCCGCCGCCGAGGCACCCGCTAAGCCCAAGCCAGCCGCGAAAGCGTCTGCTGCCAAAACAACAGGTACTCCCAAACCGGTGGCGGACGTCGCGGGGCCGAAGAAGAATGTCCAGCGTGACACGGCGAGCATTCTGGCTGCTGCTCGCAGTGGGGCCAGGCCCGGGCCGGTCAGCAAAGCTGCCGCTCCTGCTCTCGCCAAACCGGCGGCGAAAAAGGCCGCTGCGAAACCGCCGGCGCGGTCGGTGCCGCCCCGTCCCGCCAGGCCCGCTGCGGCCAAGCCAGCCAAGTCGACTGCGACGGAAGAGCGGAGGAGTATTCTCAGCTACGCCGTCGGCTCGTTCATGGCGGTCGGGTTCACCGCCCTCTCAGTAACCGGCGGCCTTTTCAGCCTGGGATTGGCCCGTTATTTCTTCCCGAATGTGCTGGCAGAGCCTCCCAGCCGGTTCAAGGTCGGCAGCAAAGAAGGCTTTCCCGCGGGGAAGGTCGAAACCAAATACGTCGCCCAGTATGGCGTCTGGGTCGTGAACAGCGATTTCGAGGGGATGCAGCAAATCTATGCTCTCAAGACGGTTTGTACGCACCTTGGTTGTACGCCGAACTGGCTGGAAGCAGAGCAGAAATTCAAGTGCCCCTGCCACGGTAGTGGCTTTTACAAGGATGGCATCAACTTTGAGGGGCCGGCTCCCCGGCCACTGGAGCGATACGCGATCCGAATCGCCGATGACGGCCAGCTCGAGGTCGATAAGAGCAAGTCATTTCAAGAGGAACTCGGGCAGTGGAACGATCCCGAGTCTTTCGTCACCGCGTAACCCCGTTCATCTTCCCGCGTAGCGGGTGCCCCACCATCTCGTAACCGGACCAATACCGATGGCGATTGGCGAAACAATCCGAAACTCGCAGATATGGAAAAGTATCTTTCGGCATCCGATGCCGCTTGACAGGCGAAATCGGATCGTCGTGATGCTGACGAATTTCTTTCTGCATCTTCACCCTGTCTCGATCAAAAAGCAGGGGATTGCCCTCTCATTCACCTGGTGCATGGGGGGCGTCACATTTTTCTTGTTTCTGGTTGAGACCGTCACCGGTGTGCTGTTGATGTTCTATTACCGGCCCACGTTGGAATGGGCCTACAACGACATTCTCGCCCTCCGCGATGTGACCAGCCTCGGCATTCTGCGGGAATTACACCGGTGGGGTGCGCACGCGATGGTGATCACCACCTGGCTGCACATGTATCGCGTCTTCCTGACGGGCAGCTACAAACCGCCACGGGAATTTAACTGGGTGGTCGGTGTCATCCTTTTACTGCTGACCCTGCTGTTGTCGTTCACGGGCTACCTGTTGCCTTGGGATCAGTTGGCTATCTGGGCGATCACAGTCGGTTCAAACATGGCTCGGGCGACACCGATACTCGGGTACGAAGGGCCCGGGCAGCAATTGCTGACGATTGGTGGTATCGACATGATCACAGACGGATCAGATGCCCGATTCGGTCTTCTTGGTGCTCGGTTTGTCGGTGAAGAAACCCTTAACCGGTTCTATGTGCTGCATTGCATCGCCATTCCGTTGGCCGTTGCCCTGCTGCTTGCGATTCACTTCTGGCGGGTACGGAAGGACGGCGGCATCAGTGGGCCGCTGTAGGCGGCGTCATTTCAGTCGGAAAAGATCACCCCACGCGGATTGCGTTCCATGCACTCAAACGGCTTTTTTCTCAGCGACGTCGCCGGATTCCTTGGCGGGTATTACACCTTCCTCGCGGTCATGAATGGCATCGCGGCGGTCATCCTGTGGCGGCAGCAACAGCGGGCCGGCTGGGCCATGGTCTGGGCGACGTTTGCTGGGGCGATGATGATTCTCGCAAGCCTCGCTCTTTCTGGATCAGCGAGCATGGTGCCGGTGTTGCCAGCTGCTGTTCGCGGGCTGGTCAATCAGCTTTCTGGCCCGGTGCTTTACACCCTGGGGACAACGGCCTTTCTGGTGTTGCTGTTCGTCTTCCGAAAGTTCTTCGTGCAGCCGATGGTTGCCTGGACGGTTTTCAACCTCTCCCTGCTGCTCCTTGGCTTGTCGATGGCAGATGAAAACTTTGCCGCCATCGTGATGAAGCCAGACAACGTCCCGATCGTCGGTCTCGTCTATCTGCTTGCATTTTTCACCTGGGTTGCGACCAAGCAGGCCGTCGTGAACGATGAGCGGATCAAGCAGGGACTGCCGGTGATGGAAAAGGTCAATGACGAAAAGGTGCTCGTCTGGCCTGACCTGGTCTACACCGAGTTGATCTGTATGGTGGCCGTCTCGGCCTTTCTGCTGGTTTGGGCTATTTTTCTGCCAGCCCCACTGGAAGAACCGGCGTCGAGTGTGAAGACGCCGAATCCCTCGAAGGCGCCGTGGTATTTCCTCGGCCTTCAAGAAATGCTCGTCTATTTCGACCCCTGGTACGCCGGGGTTGTGCTCCCGAGCCTCGTTGTTTTCGGCCTGATGGCCATGCCGTATCTCGATTTCAACAAGAGTGGAAATGGCTATTATTCGATCGAAGAGCGAAAGTTCAGCTATCTCGTTTGGCAGTTCGGGTTCTTTGAACTTTGGATTACGCTGATCATCCTTGGCACGTTCCTGCGAGGGCCGAACTGGAATTTCTTTGGTCCCTTCGAGTACTGGACGCCGTACAAGGTGGAGGTGCTCAATAATGTCGACCTCCCGCAGATGTTCTGGGTGCAGTGGCTTAATCAGCCCCTGCCCCGGGCGCCACAGGATGCCGGGTTGCTGGCCCAAATTGGCTACATTCTGCTCCGCGAGGCGCCCGGGCTGATGGTCATGGGGGCTTACCTCGTGCTGTTGCCACCGCTGCTTGCCATCACGGTTTTTCGTGGCTTTTATGCCAAAATGGGCTTCATTCGCTACATGGTGATGGCGAACCTCATGCTGCTGATGCTGACGTTGCCGCTCAAAATGATCCTGCGGTGGACGCTGAACCTGAAATACATCATCAGCATTCCTGAGTTTTCCCTGAACTTCTGACCGGCTTTTCGTTCAAAACCTTCCTGACCTTGTCCTGCGCGAGCTTTTCCGATGCCTGCCACTGAACAGACCTGGCGCGACATGAAGATCCTCCACGTTGTTTTTGGCGTGGTGGCCCTGATCCTTTTGTTGGCGACCGTGATCATGCTCACGGTCGATCACAACCGCCCCTGGAAGAAATACCAGAGAACTTTTCGGGCACTCGAGACGTGGACAGCAGCGGCTCGGGTCGATGCTGAAGACACCCGGGCGTTTGCTGAGAAGACAGCGGAACTGGAGACTGCCCTCGCGGCGATCCGACGAGCCGATCTCGATCCGGAGTTGATCGGTGCCTTCCTCGCTGAGGCCGAGGCTGTTCCGGAAGATGCCCAGGCGGCGGCGGCCGTCCGGGAGGACGTCGCACGCCTTCGTGAGGAGGCCGACGACGACGAGCGGTTTGTCCTCCGTGGAGATTTGTTGCAGCGGCTGCAGGATATTGTTGATCGGGCTGAGTTTCGCGAGAACCAACTGGCGGGCACGCTGAAGCTCCGCAAGGCTGAGTTGGACAAGCGACGGGCTGACTATGAGTTGGCAATTGCTGACGAGGCGCCGGCGGATCGCCAGCGGGAACTGCTCGACTTGGCAGATGCCAAGCGTGCCGAGGTGGCAGAGGCGACGCAGGCATTTCAGCGGGCTAATACCCACCGCAAGTCGCTCAACGGAACGCTCGGGAAAATTACCGAACCAGAGGACTTGGCAGCTAAAAATCTGGCGGACCACCGGCAGTCTCTTTCATTGCTGCGGAAGGTGGTAAGCGATCGTTCACCGAATTTTGGCAAAACCGTACTCGAACTGCCGGTGCTCGATGCCTTCAATGGCCCGCTTCGCGTCGATCAGATCTGGTTGCCGAAGCTGACACTCAACAATAACTTCCGTGATGTGGCTCGATTTGATCGCTGCACGACGTGCCACCAGGGAATGACCAAGGCGGTGCCGGGGCAGCCGACTGAGCCGGCGTATCCGCAGGCGGGTTCCGTCGAGGTAGTGTTGGCAACGCCCGATGAGCCGCCGAGTGACAACCTGACTGAGGCTGAACAGCTTGAAATGCTTTATGGCTTTCAGCTTGCCGAACAAGGTCTGTTCAACGCTGCCGATCCGACGGTAAGCGTGGTGTTGCCCGAGTCGCCAGCAGCGATTGCCGGGCTGCAGAGCGGGGATGTGATCACGGCGATCGGAGGCGGCCGGACTCCGGTTCGTGAGGTTGCCGTCGCCGGACTGGTTGAGAACGTCGCCTGGGGAACCCCGCTGCGATTGGAACTCCAACGGGGTGTGCCTCAACCTTACTCAACGCATCCGCGGCTCGATCTTTTCGTCGGTGATTCAAGCCCCCACCCGATGAAAACATTTGGCTGCACCATCTGCCACCAGGGGCAGGGGAGTGCGACAAGCTTTAAGTGGGCCTCGCATACGCCGAACACGCCCAAGCAGTCGCATGTTTGGCATGATGATTATGGCTGGTTCAACAACCACCATTGGATTTTCCCGATGCTGCCCCAGCGGTTTGAGGAGTCAAGCTGCCTCAAGTGCCATCACCAGGTGGTTGATCTCGAGCCAAGCCCGCGATTTCCGGAGCCACCGGCTCCTAAGCTTGTCGAGGGCTATCACCTGATCCGGCAATATGGCTGTTACGGCTGCCATGAGATCAATGGCTGGTCCGGGCCGGACCAGCGGATTGGGCCCGATCTGCGGCTGGAGCCTAATTATCATGAGGTTGCCCAGGCAGTATCTGTCGATCCTGGTGTTGGTGAGATGGGGGCGACGTTCCGGCAATGGGTCGGTGATGTCGTCAGCAGCCCCGACGGAACGGATGCGCGGCAACGTCTCTACGAGGCGATTCAGGCCGATGCAAACCGCGGCGATGAGGCCGTGCTGAGTGACCGCACGCATGTGCTTGCCCCGCTTCTGAAGACCCCCGAAACGCCGGGTCAGTATCCGAAGGTCGGCCCGAGCCTGCGGCACGTCGCCAGCAAGGTTGGGTTCGACTGGCTGTATGCTTGGCTTCGCAATCCGATGGATTTCCGTCCGACCACCAAGATGCCGAGGTTCTTTGGGCTCTGGGAGCATCTGGAGGGCGCAGGTCTGGAAGAGTCGCAGCGGTATGAGCCGCTCGAAATTCGATCGATGATCGCCTACCTGACCAGCAGCAGTCAGCCCTTTGAGTACATCCCCGAGTACACCGGAATTACGGCGACTCCCGACGTGGAGCGAGGGAAGAAGGTGGTGGAGGTGCGGGGCTGCCTGGCTTGCCACCAGCACGCTGACTTCCCGAAGGCCCAGAGCAACCACGGCCCTGACCTTTCCCGAATAGGGGCCAAAGCGGCGTCGCACCCAGACGGTAAGCGTTGGCTCTACAGCTGGCTGCGGAACCCCGCCGCTTACCACCCACGAACCATCATGCCAAATGTGCTGCTTGAGCCGGTCGAACTCCCAGACGGCTCTGTCAGTGACCCGGCGGCGGATGCGACTGCCTACTTGATGCAGTCGACAGAAGGGTGGTCGCCAGAAGGCGTTCCTGCGCTGACGATGACAGCAGAGGAACGGACGGCGTTGGAAGAGCTCGCCCTGCTTTACCTTGAAAGTCGCTTTCCGTCAGCGAAGGCCGCCGATGTACTCCGTGACGGACTTCCGGAGGACGACCGTATCCGAGGTGATGAGCAGATGTTTGTCGGCCTCGGTGCGGCGGAACGTGACGAGGTGCTGCTGACCTACGTCGGGAAGAAAACGATCGGCAAGCTTGCTTGTTACTCCTGCCATGACATCCCAGGGTTTGAAGATGCGAAGCCCGCGGGTGCTGCGCTCGCCGACTGGGGACGGAAGGATCCTTCGAGGATAGCGTTCGAGCAGATTTCGCACTTTGTGATGCACCAGTTGGCTCACGACGCAGGGCACGGCGCCTCGGGCCATGGCACTGGCAATGACCAGCACCACGAGGCTGAGCATGCCCCGCAAGCTCCAGAGCAGCCGGTCGATCCGTTGCTGGGGACCGACCTGGCCTATGCGGTCAAGCATGACGCAGAGCATGTTTCTCCGGAAAGCGTCGATCCCGACACCGGCTTTTTCCTCGAGAAGATACTCGCCCACGAACGTGAGGGCTTCCTCTGGCAGAAACTTCGACAGCCTCGTAGTTACGACTACAAGAAGGCTGAGAACAAGTCCTACAACGAGCGGTATCGCATGCCGCAGTTTCCGTTCAACGCTGAACAGCGCGAAGCGGTGATGACGTTCGTGCTCGGGCTCGTGGCCGAGCCACCGGCGCCCGAATTCGTGCATACGCCCGGGCCGAGAGAGCAGGCTCGCTTGGATGGTCTGGTGGTGTCTGAGCGGTTCAACTGCGGCGGCTGCCACACGCTTGAGATGGACCGCTGGGACCTCGCTTACGAGCCCGACTCAATGGGCTTTCCGCCGGCTTTCAATGACTATCCGTTCCTGAGGGGGCACTTTACGCCTCAACAGGTTGAGGACTCGCTGGAAACCGACAATACCGGTCGTCGGCACGCGACGCTTGTTGGGATGCCGGTGCTCGACCCGGAGACCGGGCTTCCGACGCTCGTCGATGAAGACGGAATTCCGGTTGAACCGGACGAAGAGGACGTGGTCTTCCACCGTCAGGTCATGCTCTGGCAGGACGCCTTGGTCGACGGTGAGCCGCGTCTTGTGGGGGGGCCAAACGTGCTTGTTCCACAGCGAGCCATCGAGTCTGGCACGCACTATCCAGCCAAGGGGGGGGATCTTGCCCGACTGCTCTTTCCCGTCGTGATAGAGGACGAGTTGGAGATTAATCCGAACGTCAAGCCCAGCGACGCTTGGGGCTGGCTCCCTCCGCCGCTCGTCGGTGAAGGCAATAAGGTGCAATCGGCTTGGCTTCACAAGTTTTTGCTTAATCCCCAGACCATACGGCCCGCGGCCGTTCTCCGGATGCCAAAGTTCAACCTACAGTCGAAGCATGCGGCGGCCTTGGTGGATTACTTTGCCGCCGTTGATGGCGCTGCGTTTCCGTATGTTTATGATCCGCGGCTTGATGAGTCTTCGCTGGCCACTGCCGAGGCTGTCTATCCGGGCCACCTCGACGGTGCGATGAAGATCGTGACCAACAACAATTACTGTGTGAAGTGCCATCTGGTCGGGGACTACTCCCCACCCGGAAATCCGAAGGCACTTGCGCCCCAGCTGGGCGTGGTCTACGAACGGCTGCGTCCGGATTATGTGCACGACTGGATTGCGAATCCCAAGCGGTTCCTGCCGTATACCGGCATGCCGGTCAATATCCCGCACGACAAACCTGTCAGCCAGGATCTGTATGCCGGAGATAGTGAGCAGCAGGTGGCCGCCCTTACGGATTTGCTCATGCACTTCGATGAGTTCGTCAAGCAGAAGTTCACGCTCGAGGCATATCTGCCGGCAGCTGCGCCGGCTGCCGACAAGGCCGCAGCTGACGAGGACCGACGCGACCAGCAGGACGACCGAGTCGACCAACAAGTTGACACGACTGTCGATGAGGTAGCCTCAGATCCGGCCGTTCCTGATCGTCCGCAGGCGGCTTCTGAGGATCGGGCAGCGACCATTCAACGCACTTCCGACAAGCTGGCATCCGTGGGTTCGTCCGGCTGATTCGGCAAAGATTGAGTTTGGTAAACCTGAGTTCGAACGAAAGGATCTTGTCATGTCCACCATTCCCACCGTCCGTCAACACCCTCTGTTGATGTTCGTGGCCGTGCTGCTCGCCACAGCCCTCTCCAGTGCGTCGTCGGCTGCCGAGTGGGCCTCGCTCAAGGGCAGGTTCGTCTTTGACGGTGATGCTCCTGAGCCGGCGACCATCACCGCTGATAAAGATGTGGCGGTCTGCGGAAAGTACAAGCTTGTCAATGAAGAGTTGGTGGTTTCGGACGGGAAGGGCCTGGCTAATGTGGTGATCTTCGTGCGGTCCAAGAAGGTTTCCGTCCACCCTGACCTTGAGGATGGCTCAAAGGCTGATGCGATGCTACTCGACAACAAAGATTGTCGGTTTGAACCGCACATCGGATTCGTTCAGACGGGACAGACCCTCACCATCAAAAACTCAGATCCGGTCGGTCACAACAGCAACATTGCCACGATGAAGAATGCTCCGAGCAACAGCCTGATCCCGAGCAATGGTTCAACCGATGTCGTTTTTGGTCGAGACGAAGCGATTCCAGCAACCGTCACCTGCAATATCCATCCGTGGATGAAGGCCTATCTGGTTATTCGTCCGAATCCCTATGGGGCGGTTTCGGCAGCTGACGGCAGCTTTGAAATCGAGAATCTGCCGGTTGGTGAGGAACTCGAGTTCCAGCTCTGGCATGAAAAAGGAGGATATCTCGACGCCTTCACGTTGGACGGCAAGAAGACGAAGGCGAAACGAGGACGGATCGACTTGACGGTCAAGTCGGGTGGAACTGACCTCGGTGACATCGTGATCGCCGGGAAGGTCTTTCAATGACACGTCAGAGGATCTCGGTCGCGAAAGAATTCCC
>Ga0180431_10008600_pt1 | contig 11686 bp, 21 predicted proteins | sample SS_ome_11_FD_132459 | JGI IMG/M metagenome (GOLD analysis project Ga0180431, IMG submission 132459) | Hypersaline lake sediment archaeal communities from the Salton Sea, California, USA - SS_1_MS_1 metaG | ecosystem: Environmental > Aquatic > Non-marine Saline and Alkaline > Hypersaline >...
CGCAGTGCTGGCGACCCAGCCGCCGACACTGCCGTCGGGGTTCTGGTGTCGATGCGCCGGGACGGGCCCGGCGCCGAAGTCGAAGGTGGTCTCGGTGGTCATGGCTCGTCTCCGCAGTACACGGTGATGGTCGTGACGCGCTCTTTGACCTCGACGTCGACGGACTTGGGGAGGATGTGCCGAGCTCTGGTGTAGAGCTCTTTGAGCACGTTGCACTGCTTCTTCGACTCGGCGACATACAGGACGCCGGTGTAGTTGAGCGGCGCCAGCGCCTTGAAGCCGGGCACGACCTTGTCCAGTAAGCGCAGCAGCTTGCGCTCCGTAGCCTGCGGCACGTTGCCGACTGCGCGGACGACGTACTCGTAGCGTGTCATTCGCCGCTCCCGCAGTTGGGGCACGTTCCGACGGGCCGCCCTTCGGGGTCCACGTAGCCGCAGATGCCGCAGCCACCGCAGTACTGCTCGTCGTCGGGCTCGTCTGGGATGTCGTCGAGCTTCCCGCTCGGGTCGAACATCTCGGCGAGCTCGACGAGCGCTTCTCCCGTAGCGTTACGAAGCCACATGTCGTAGCCGGCGCTCACGCGTTTCAGGAGCTGCAGGACGTGGCTCATCTCGACGTCGGTGATGTGCTTGGGTACCATCTCCGGGTGTGAGCTGACGACGGTGCGCAGGTTCTGCAGGTCGTTCACGATCGCTGCGAGCTGCTCCTCGACGGCGCTCGTGCGCTTGCCGACGCGCCGGATAGCGCTCGCCAGATCGATGACGCTAGCGCTCACTGGTCCTGCTCCGTGATCTGAGCGAGCATCGACTTGCGGCGCGGCATCGCGCGCAGCCGGTCCAGCAGATCCTGAGCGAACCGCTTCTCCTCGTCGGTGCCCTCGCTGCGCGTGTCGAGGAGCTCCCCGACGCTGTTGCAGACCGGAGCGACCTGCGCCTCGTGCGTGCGGTGCTCCTCGCACATGAGGAGCGTGGAGACGGCCAGGACGGCGCCGGCGATGGACCGCTCACGGTCGCTCAGCGGGGCGCCGTCGAAGACGAGAGCGCTCACTTCGTGCGCTTCCGGTTTGTCGGGATGTACTCGCCGGGGCCGATGAACAGGACGTTCTTCTTCCGGACGAGGCGCACCTGCGCGTTGATCTTGCGCCGCACGACGTAGAGGGCCGTCTGCTTCGAGATGGCCTTGCGGTCGGTCTCGAAGGTGAGCTTGTGCGGGACGGTCTCGCACTTGCGCAGCAGCGCCGGGTTCTGTCCGTACGGGGCGCGCTTGGCGCCGTCGGTCATGATCTTCTCGAACTCTTCCTTAGAGATCTTCTCGAGCGTCATCAGGAGGTTTCTCCTTGTCAGGTGCACGCGTGTCCGCGTGCTGTTACTCGCCGACGTCTTCGGTCGGCTTGGTGTGCCGCGACTTCTTCACGGCGTGGGTGCCGTCGGTCCTGGCGTGGAGCCAGAGCTCGGCGGCGTGCAGGAAGTACGGGGCTGTTTCCCGCGCCCCGAACGCCAGGATCGTGACGTCCGACGAGAACATCGGGAACGGCGGAAGGTTGCGTGCGTAGTCGTACAGTTGCGATTTCGTGTCGCGCAGCTTCTCTCTGGTGGCCAGGGGGTGGTGGATCTGCACGGACTCGTCGATGGCCAGCGAAGCCTTCGTGAGCTCATCGACGAGCCGGCCGCAGGCGTCGTTGGAGTCGCCGGTCACGCAGACGATGCAGGTGGTCTTACGCACGGGGCGTCCTCGTCCCGCCCATGTAGGGCGCCTGTACCCACGACGTCAGGTCGTGGCCGCAGGGACCGCGGTCGCGCGCGGGCGCAGAACGCTCGGAGCGCTCGACACCCTTGATGTCGCGGTCGGCCCATTCTGCCTTGGTGGCGAGGCGGATGTTGATCCCGCCGTTGGCGAACGACGCGCTCGACACCTGCTTCAGGCACAGGCGCTCCAGACGGGCGAAGTCTTCTCCGTGCAGGATGCTGAGCGGTACGACGCTCGTCGGGTGCCGCGAGCTGACGTGGAGAGCTTCGCCGTCGTAGATGAAGCTCGTGACGGCGAAGGCGTGATCGCCGTTCTTGTCCGAGTGCATCGCCGGGAGCGTGAACCCGACGCAGAGCACGCCGTCGTCGAAGGCCTCGAAGAGCGTGCCGGGCTCCAGCTTGGTGACGTCTGGCATGCGCTGCCGTCCGCCGTCCACGAACTCCACGTCGCCAACGTGGGACTTCAGCACACCGGCCTCTACGAGCCGCTGGCCCAGGAGGTGGAAGCGCCCTCGCGCGCCGAGTGCGCTGTACTCGCGTGCGAGCAGGTCCTCGACGGACCGCTGCGGCGCCGCCGGCAGGAGCTCGTCGATCTTCTTCTTCTTCTTCTTCTTCTTGGCGAGACCCTTCAGGTCGTGCTTCCGCATCGACAGCTCCTGCTCGCGTGCGATCTGGTTCAGGACAGCGGCGTCGTCGACTCGGCGACCAGTCGTGGTCAGGCGCATGCGCTCCGTGACCTCGTGCTGCAGGGCGTCGCTGCTGACGCTCTTCTTCGCCCGCGCCTCCATCATGGAGATGAGCTCTCGTTTGCGCACGTTGTAGAGGTCTTGCATGCAGAACCCCAGTTTCTGCACGGCGATATGCCGGAGGTCCAGCACTGTCAGAGCGCTCAGGTACTTCCAGGTGTACTCGATCTCTTCCTGCTCGCGGAGCTGGTAGATGCGCTCGATCAGTGCGGTCTTGGACATCGAGAGCGCTTCGCCGCGCTTCACGCCGAGGTTCCGAGCGATCTGACGCAGGCTCTCCGCCCCGGTGCGGTTGAGCGCGTTGCGCACCTCCTCCGGAACCGTGGAGGTCTGTGCGACGGATCGGATCTTGCCCAGGCTCTCGAGGAGTCTCTTGGACTTGGGGTCGGTGTCCGCCGATCCTCGCGCCGCGATGCTGGCGCGGACGGCGTCCTGGATGTCGCTTCTTGGCATGGTTGTCGTCTCCATAGCGGCAGGGTACGCCGCGTAGAACTCGTCGAGTAGCGCCGCTGCGCGTTCTTCGTCGATCATCAAAGCGTCGAGCATCACGCTCTCCTGGGTGGACCCCAGTTTCTTCGGGAGCGCCATGAGCGCTGCGAGGGCGCGGAGCTCGATTTCTGCGTAGTCGATGGCGAACACGTCGGGGTCGCGGTAGCCGAAGTTGGCCATCTTAGCGTCTTTGCGCTGGTCGGACATCAGTGCGTCTCGTCGTTACCTGGAACGATGAAGACCACTTCGGGCTCTCCGGCCGCTGCGGCTTCCCTGAACAGAGCGTGCTGCGCTTCGATGATCAGATCGTCGAGCCCAGACGTCAGCAACGACCCTTCATCGCTCTTGTCAGCAAGGTCAGCGAGGTAGTCGATGTCGATCCCGAGCTTGTCAGCCATGCCGGCGATGACCGGCTTGTACGAATCGGCGACGACGCCGTTCTCGCAGCTGACAGAGACGATGACCACGGCGGTCTCCACGATGAGCCGCTTGGTCTTCTTGTCCAGGTCCTTGACGCGCATCAGACGCCCCTCTCCTTCTTGTTATACACCACCTTGTCGAGGAGGTCGAATCGCTCGATCCAGGTCTCGGCCTTTCCGATGAAAGGCTCGATCGCCTCGAAGATCGTGTTGGACGGCACCGGCCCGTCCGAGGAGGCTGTGATTTCAACCTCGAGGATGGACGTTTCTTGAATCGTGAGTCCGAGCTGGGTGAGCGCGCTCTCTACAAGCGCCACGTCGTCCCAGTCCATATCCGTGTTGTAGACGCGGATCTCGTAGAGGGACTTCGCCGGGTTCAGGTTCATCAGCCGGGCCTCAGCGCTCGTGGCGCGAAGAAGCTGTGCCTTCGCGACTCGCTTGAGGCGCTCTACGTCTCCGGCTTCGTGCAGGTCCTTGATGGTGCCCTCGGTGGGGTCGTTGGCGATCGTCCACTCCCGGTCGCGTTCCTGGTGGGTCAGGTCGCGCAGGTGAGCCATCACGCGTCCGGACCATTCCTTGTGCTCGTTCTTGGGCAACGTCACGCGATCCTGCGCGTGCACGCGCCGGTAGTGGTCCTCGGCCTGCTCGAGCGGGAGGCCGGCGAGGTTGTCGTATCCGAGATCCCGGTAGAACGCTCGCACGTCGTCGACGTCGACACGGGCCAGGGTCTGGTTACGCCGGCTGGTCTGCCGGTAGCCCTTGTCGAAGAACGCCTGTGCGGCGGCCTCCGGGGTCAGGGCGGTGTTCACGATGAGGGTGGCCATTCACAGTTCCTTCAGCTGTCTGAGGATCCCCTGCGCGCGTGGTTCGCGCTTCGGAGTCCCCGGTCCTACTCTGCCGGATCGACAGAGCGCGATTGCCCGTTTGCACTGCTCGACAGTGAACATGCCGAAGTGACAGTCCTGCGGTAGCAGGCGCATCTCACGGGCGAGACATTCGTAGGCGCGCTGTCGCGCGCTGCTCTTCTTCCATCCGTAGCGCATCAGCATCTTCCAGATGGGGTCGAAGACTTCGTGTCCCTTCTTCTTCCAGTGGCGCAGCTCTTCGTTTGCGAGCCGGCCGAGCGGATCGGTGGTGCCGGGGTGGCAGCCGACCCAGGCGCGACAGGGCGCGCAGTGCCAGACGGGTCCGTAGTCACGGCCGCCGTAGACGACGGCGCTTGAGACCAGCTGGGCTTCGCGCCCGCAGTAGTTGCAGGTGACCATTCTGTAAAGATACTGCCCGCGAGACGCGGGCAGTTCAAGGCCGACACCTAGTCGGGGCCGACCATGACGTCGACGGTGTCGCCGTCGAGGATCTCGGTGCCTGCGTGGGCGGGAGAGCCGTCCACGAGGACGACGCCACCGAACCGCACGTCCTGGATCTCGCGATCACCCAGGACATCCTGGACGGTGGGCGCTGTTTCGTGGACGACTCGGTGCCGTCCGTTCACTACGATGTGCATGGTGCTCCTTTTGCTCGGTAGAGCGGTCAGGGCGCGCTATGCGCGCGCGTCGTGGTTGTTGTCGCTGCCGCACTCTGCTGCAGCGAGATGCAGGGCGAGCTCGTCCGGGGCACCGTCCCGGTCTCGGAGCTTGTTGAACATGCGATCGCAACGACCGCAGTCGTCGCACTCCACAGTCTGCTGCGACGTGGAGTAGATGCACCGGTACATGGTCCTCCTTCCGCTCGGTAGAGCGTATTGTTCCGGTTCGCTACTCTTATAGCTCGAAACTGTTAGTTTTTTTAGCTTCTACAAGCACGCCATCGGCGCACTATCTCTACGATCGCAGCGCAGCTGATCAGCATAACCAGCACCAACGATACCGCCGCGATGTGCGGACCGCCGCGGGCGGCCTGATCTGCCAGCAGTACTGCCCCTCCAGCGAGCACGCTGCCGAAGACCACACAGTTGTAGACGAAGGCCACGACGGCGATCACGAACATTACGACACAGGCGACCAACATGAGCCAGAACATGGGAACCTCCAAGTAGTTCTATCCAATGCTCTTATGGCCGATTCGAGACGCTCCTGCAGTATTGCGATCAACGAGTGTCTGCGCTACACTGAGGGCCACGGAGGTCGTGATGCGCTCGATCGGTGCCGAAGTCGTGAAGCTCGCTGAGCAGCCTTCCGCGCAGATCCAGAAGGAGCGCAAGACCCCGGCGATTCCGTTGAAGGTGAAAGGTTCTATGCGCAAAGGCGCCGAACGCGGCAAGCTCGGCGCAGAGGTCTCGAAGCGCTTCGGGCCGGCGGAGTTGTCAGGAGGGCTCGAGGCCAAGCCCGGCGGCGCCGAGGCGTACGCGAAAGGCTCGGTGGGGCGCAAGGCGGGGCAGTTGTACGGCAAAGTGTCGCGCGAGCTCGTCCCGTTCAAGAAGAAGCCGTCGACCGGGGCCAAGGTAGGCGTGAAGAGCAGCATCGGCCCAGTGGCCATGGACTTGTCCAGGAAGTACAAGAACATCGCCAGGAAGGGCGGCCGCAGGGGCTCGACGCAGGCGGCGCTTACGGCCAGCCTCGGCAAGCGCACAGACCTCGGCGTGCGCGGGTCTGTCGACGATCCTGAGCACGGCAGGAAGCTCGGATGGCAGGTATCCGGGTTGTTGACGAGGAGGTTCTGATGAACGCCAAGCAGCTACTCAGGCGGACGAAGCTGTCCGTGCTCTTGGACGAGCTGCGCAGACGCAGCCCCAAGCCGGGCACCCTCCTCGCCATCGCAGCGACGACCCCGATCGCGGCGAGTCAGCTCGGCGTCAAGAAGAAGGCATCGTACGAGGGTACCAGCGTGTACCACCACGAGCTTCGGCCCGGAATGCGCAAGAAGCGCAAGGGCGACAAGGGGATCTCCGACAACATGCACAGGTTCATAGGCCCTACGCTCGCCGCCGCCGTCACCGGTGCCGGCCTCGGTGCTGCGACCTCTCCCAAGGGGACGCGTCTGGCGGCCGGGAAGAAGGGCGCCGTTCTCGGAGCGATCAACGCCGCACTCTGGCGAGCGCTCACGCGCGGATACCACAAAGCAACTGGCGTAGACGCAGGTGTCTGATCAGACACAGACCAGGAAGAGCTACCTCAAGTGGTTCGGTCGTCAGAACCGCTCGGCGCTGAAGGGGGCGTTCAAGCCGAAGCAGAAGGAACCCACGAAGCTCAAGGACATGTTCCCGAAGCCGGACGTACTCAGCCTCAGCTCCGACAAGAAGGGCCTCCGAGTGACGACACCGCCGATGGCGATGTCCGGCGCTTGGTGGAAGGTGAAGCAGCACCAGATGTCGCCACAGATGCGCCGGACGCGCAACAGGCTCAAGCGCGACAAGGTGTCGTACACTCCGCTCGGACGAGCGATCCGCCCGCTCTTGAAGCGCTGGCGTGAGCCGTAGGACGCGGATCGCTACAATAAGGCTTGACAGCTACCTCTCGTGTGTATAACACTAGGGGCCAGGGAGAAGGTGATCGCGGCCCTCGTCCCTGCCGGTCCCAACGCTTGCGCGGCGGCACTCCAACCGGCAGGGGCGGGGGCTCCCTTCTATCAGCATGTTCAGTATTGACCGCCCACTCCTGAACGTCCTACAATAGATGTGCAGTTGGGGGAGGTTCCGATGGACAGAGAGACGGTGCCGATCGGTGTAAAGAACGTACACCGTCGTCTGCGCCGGGATACTCTCTGCGAAGAGATGAGATCGCTACGTGATCACCTCCTCCAATCTGATAAAGATCTCCAGCCGGATCGAATAGATTTCGGATTCTCTGCGCTCGATGTGCGTGCTTCTTTTTGCGACGGCTCCATCCTGCTCTTTACATGGGCATTCGACGGGTCTGAGGACGTCGAGTTCCCGCTCCATGAGCACGTCGGCGTTCATGAACATACTGCGCTGACGACGACAGGGCTGCTGGTGTTCGAGACAACGCAGGGCGTGCGCAAGACGTTGCGACGTCCCGGCGACTCGTTCTATGCCGATCCAGGCGTAGCGCACAGGCTTCTGTTGTCGGCAGAGGGTGGGCCGGCGAAGGGCTGGACTGCATTCCAGCCGCCAGACATGGATCTAGTACCTACGGACATGGACGGTAACTGTTCTCTCCGCCCTCTAGGGAGGTGCGGTGGTGACCCCAGAAAGTGCATGCACAGCCGTGTACGTGCACTGATGCAACAAAGCGCCAAGCAGACGTAGCGGCCGGGGCGTTGAGGGCACAGTGGCGACAGACGATCGTACTTACTCGCACAGGGAGGGGTGCCGGCAAGGCGACCTTCTAGCAAGTAAAGTTGACGCTCTGCAGAACCTTTCCGTAAAACTATCCACGCTAGTAGAAGTCCTGCAAGACGATGTCGAGAAGCTAGAGACCAGAGGTGTTGACAAGACACAGCTGTCGGCGTTGTCTAAGCGCGTCGACGCTCTTCACCGCCGCGTCTCGGAGCATATGGACGCAGCCGGGACAGCATTCAGGGACGTGCACGAGCATGCGGAAGCATGTGCGACACAAGCAGAGAAGAGGGTAGTGACACTGCTAGATCAGCGCATTCAAGACTTGAAGCTAGACAAACAGGATGCACTGCTAATCAAAGTCGAGCGACATGACGAGTTCATCAGTACGTTCAAACAGGTGGCGATCAAGAACGGGCTGTTTGGGGGCGGACTAATTCTCGTCATAGGCAGCGCGCTCATCTACATCGCTCGTGGCATCTTCACCGGCGACTGGAGCCCCTTCGTCTAGGGCTCAACCGTAAAGGAACAGCGCTCGCGCGCCGTCCTTTCCTGGTTGACCTCGGCACCAGGAGGTGTGGTCGTCCTAGAGCGCGCCCCAGTCGAAGCTCCGGACCTTCTTGAGCTTGGACTCCGCGTCGACCTGCTCGTACCAGGGCAGGGCCTCCACGGTGCCGGGCTGCGGGATGCCGAAGGAGTTCCTGAAGGAGCGCATGACCGCGTCGACCTGGAACTCGATGAACAGGCAGGCCATCTGGGGCCGCGCCGACTCGTTCTGCAGTGCCTCCTTGCGCTGCAGCTTCTCGTTCAGGGCGCTGTCGGTGTACTCGTCGTGGGCGACGAAGCCTCCGCCCACCAGGAGCGCCAGGACCGCCACGATCGTCAAGAGCTTGCCCATGATGTCCTCCTAGACTTAGGGCCGGTGGGATGCTGCAGCGTATTTCGCTCAGGCTTATTCCCGGTTCACTACTCTTATGACGCGAAACACACTCGTTTCAAAGAGCCGACGGTACTCAGGAAACGCTTCCGTAGAGTCTCCTTTACTCCGCAGGCACGTACGGTTATCATCATGCTGGAGCATACGTGCCTGGAGAGCACATGAACGCTATACTGCTCAGGGAGCTGCTCAAGGCGAAGACGAGGCTGAAGCTCCAGGCGAAGCCAGGGAAGCGGAAGCAAGCCGCGGAGAAGGCAGCTGACGGCAGTATCGTGATCGTAGAGAAACCAGAGATGCTTCCGCTGATCGACGCTGATGGCAAGTGCACCACCATCGACGACGACACCCTCGACGCTCTGCTGGATGCAGTTGCTGAGGCGGTGGCGGAATACATGGCGAGCGCCGTGGTCATCACGCAGGTCAACGTCGCAGCAGTCACCCCTGGGCCCGGGGCAGCAACGGGCATAGGGCAAGGATCGCTTCAGTAAGGAGGGTCGAGATGAGCCGTCGTCTGTTCAAGGTTGCCCAGGACATGATTCCGGGGCAGGCCCCGCAGCAGCCCGGGTCCGCTGTGCAGGGAATGCAGCAGGACATCGCGTCGCAGCAGCCCACACCCGACGCTGGTCCGGTGGGCGCAGGCGGTCCTCCGCCGATGCTCCCGCAGAACGAGTCCCAGTGGATCGGGCCGAGGGTGTCGGTGTTCAAGAGCACCAGCTCCAACGTGCCCAACGACCCACTGCAGCTCGACGACTTCGTGCTCAACGAGCTCTACCGGAAGCATCCGTACCTCAGCCGCTACCCGGCCGAGGTATCGCTCGTGAAGGAGGAGGACCAGGACAAGCTGGGCGACATCATCCTCGCGAACGAGATGGGTGCCAAGGTGAGCGTGCCCTTCGTCATCCGCGACGGGAAGCTGAAGCCCTTCGTGGCCGTGGCCGTCGACGGCGAGCTCTACGCGCTGGGTGACGAGGAGGACTTCATCGAGCTCATGGAGTCCCCGATGCCGGTGGGCTCCACCGGGAAGCCGGAGCCCAAGCCGGGGATGCCGGGCCAGGACCCGAAGATGAACCTCTACACCGAGGGTCCCGACGAGCTCGACCAGAACGAGCGCCGCGGCACCCTCGATGCCATGGGCAAGACGGCGAACCTCGTCCCCGCCCTGGTCGAGTCCGGCGTCAGCGCGATCGTGGCCGAGGCGCTGCAGATCGAGCCCGACGTCGTCCAGTTCAAGCGAGTACCCTACGGCGTGCTCAAGAAGACCGCCTGCGCCGACTGCTTCGATCCTCGGCAGGAGCGCGTCTCCTTGGACGAGACACCCGTGCAGTTCATCCAGGACGCCTTCGAGCGGAACGACTTCGCCACGGTCCTCCCGAAGATCGCCGCGGACGACGAGGACCAGAAGAAAGCCAAGAAGAAGGCCATGAAGAAGGCGACGAGCAAGACCCCCGTCGTCGGCTTCGGGCGCAAGAAGATCGAGCTCAAGGGAGAGCCCGAGGGCAAGTCCGGCGACGTCGAGGACGCGAAGGAGCCCAAGGGCGACAAGAAGGAAGGCAAGCCGACCGCGACCGTGATCGTGCAGGTCTCCGAGCTGATCGACCACAGCAAGCGGTACAAGAACGAGGAGAAGGCGCGGAAGAAGCACATGGGGCTACCGCCCTTCGGCGTCACCTTCGTGGACACCCGCGGCGTCGGTCGTCAGACCGCCGTCTACGAGCTGTTCCCCGAGGACCGCTTCTGCGGGATCCAGTCGCGACCGATGGCCTACGAAGCAGACGAGAACGACGAGGACGGCGGCTGGATCGCCTTCGCCGACGACGGCACCTACGCCTACTTCGACAACTACAAGCAGTACGTCGGGCTGCCGCTGCCGAAGGTCCCCAAGATTGGGATGCCCATCTCGAAGGCGTTCGCCGCCGGCAAGGGCACCCAGGGCTTCCTCATCTGCAAGATGCCGCGGCGCCACGGAGGCGTCGAGGAGCTCCACGCGCTCGGTCCGATCGACTTCGTGAAGTCCGATCAGGTCATGTTCGCCGGCACCCTGCACGACCTCGTGCTCTCGGACGCCGTGAAGAAGCCGGGCCGCCAGAAGCACGCGATGGGCGTGAGCCTCTACGTGCCGAAGAGCTGCACCTTCATCCCGGCGCAGAAGCAGGTGGTCCTGAAGCGCTACGACCCCAACGAGGTCGTCGGCGACATCGTCCACGTCGAGAAGACAGCGGACACCACCGGCGTGACCCTGCACGGCTCCGCGCTGGGCGACGCCCGCTGGGAGGGCGAGAAGCTCGCCGGCATGGACCTGAGCTTCGAGGACGCAGCGTTCGTCCTGGGCGCCATGGGCGTCGACGAGGACGAGGCCCTGGCCAAGATCGCCGAGGCTCGGACTTCCGGCGAGCGGCAGCGCGTCGAGGTCTTCCAGCGGCTCTATGCACCGAGGCCCGTCGACGTGGACCTGAGCTTCATGAAGTTCGCCGCGGCCATGCCGGAGCAGGCGGACCGCTTCATGGCGATCCAGATGATCGGCTCGAAGACCCTCGACAAGGTCCTGCAGAAGCTGCCGGCCATCAAGGAGTTCGTCGACGACATCGCCAAGATCACCTTCATGGCCCAGATCGGCATGGGCGACGTCGAGGAGACCGTGTCCATGCAGGCGCTGCGCAACCTGCAGGAGCTGGTGCGCCAGCTCGAGGGGCTGAAGTCGGAGCGCGGGATGACCGGCGCTGCGGAAGCATAAGGAGACGGCGATGAAGACGATCGGGCAGCGGGCGGCGATGAAGACGATCGGGCAGCGGGCGGCGGAGTTGTCGAAGGTGGCAGTTCGCCCGGAATCGGCTGCGTCGGCGCTTGGAGACATCGACCGAGGGTCGGCGAACGTGCGGCGTAAGGAGCGCATACTTCAGCACGCACTAACCGCGAACCCAGAAGGACGCGCGGCAGGCCCAGCGCAGAAGGAGTTCGATGCTGCTGTAGGCAGTTCTGATCGAGCGAGTAAGCGTGCCCTCAAGCGGATGAAGCCGGAGAAGTGATGCCATGCGGCTGCCGTGCGAGCGGTACATCAGGCTCTGCGCGCTCCGTGGCCAGCCCACGGTACAGATCCATCGTGCGCTCACACGGCTGAG
>Ga0180431_10008603_pt1 | contig 11682 bp, 12 predicted proteins | sample SS_ome_11_FD_132459 | JGI IMG/M metagenome (GOLD analysis project Ga0180431, IMG submission 132459) | Hypersaline lake sediment archaeal communities from the Salton Sea, California, USA - SS_1_MS_1 metaG | ecosystem: Environmental > Aquatic > Non-marine Saline and Alkaline > Hypersaline >...
AGTACTGGTACGACATGATGCTCACCTACCGCATGCTGGTCGAGTTGGGATTCGACCATGACCACATCTATGTTCTTTACGGCAACGGGGTCGACTTCGTCAGCGCCCATGCCTTCTACCAGAATCCCTACCCGAATCCCATCACCGATTATGCATGCACCCGAGCCAACATCCAGAACATCTTCAACTGGCTGGCGACCGGCAATCCGGCCGAGGGCATTCCGGCGCTGACCACGGACGACTTCCTCTTTGTCTGGTGGATGGGTCACGGGAGCGGTGACGCGAGCTGCAACACGACCTTCTCGGTGAGTACCACCGGGGAGCACGTGACCGATGCCGAGCTGGCCACCTGGTCCGGCGCGGTCGCGCATCGGCGCCGGGGGTTTGTGTTCATGACCTGCCACAGCGGCGGCGCCATGGATGATCTCCAGAGCAACACCACGGTGACCATGCCCTCGTGCACTTGTGCCCAGGGCTCGGCCTCGGCTATGTACGACGTGGTCCATGGGGAGTGGACCTACTGGGTCGACGGCGCGTTGCGGGAGGTCTTGCCCACCGGAGGCGCGGTCGCCAGCGATACCGACGGCAACAACCTGGTCTCCCTCCAGGAGACCTTCGACTGGGGCTCGACTCAGCCGATGGCGTCCACGCCCCAGCTCAGCGATGTGGGCGGGATCGCCCCGTGCGTTTTCATGCGCCTGGAGGAGCCCGGAGAGGACATCGAGATATTCAGCAAGGATCACGTCAACGACGATGCCACGGTACCCTCCTCTTACGAGGTCTGGTATCACGGTCCTGATCTGTGGGTGCGGCACGCGCAGGACGCCGGCACGGCCCACCAGGACCCCGAGTACGGCCAGACCAACTATGTCTATGGCAACGTGCATAACATCGGCTGTGCGTCCGCCAATAACGTTTCGGTTGAGTTCTCCTGGGTGGAACCGTCGGGCTGGTGTAATCCGGCCATGTGGAACACGATCGGCACCGCGACCATTCCCGCGTTGGCGGTGCTCAATACCGAGACGGTGAACGTCCCGTGGATGCCGCCGCTGCCCGGCATCTATTGCGTCCATACCCGGTTGAACGTCACCGGCGATCCGGAGAATGCCGACGGCCGAGCCTACCTGGACGACAACAAAGTCCAGATCAACGTCACCGTGGTGGATCTTTGGGCCGGGGTGCCCACGAAGCGGTTCTTCTTTATCGAGAACGGCGGCAAGGACGCGGTGCCCATCGACCTGACCTTCGACAGGCTGGCGATGCCGGCAGACGCGGCGGTACTCGTGGAATTGCCTCCCGAGCTCCCATTCGAGGGCACGAAAGGTATCGAAGAGTCCAGGACCGAAGACAAGTGGACGGTTCTGAAGATTCCTCCGGGAGTGAAGGAGGCGGCGAAGGTCGAGGGCGTATCACTGAAACCCGGCGAGAAGCACCGGGCCATCGTGACCCTGACGCTGCCGCCGGAGGTAAGCGAAGTCCGCAGGAAGAAAGCGGTGTTCCTCTTCGAAGAGCGGGTCAAGGACGAAGTGGTGGGAGGCATCCGCTTCGTGGCCCGTACCGCTGAACCAAAGACCGTGATGTGCGACCTAGTGCGCAAGAAGGTCAACGTTTTTCACGGTCTGGCCAAGGAGTTCGGCATCGATCGGGCGGAGAAGGTAGCAAGAATCTGCAAGGAAATGGTGGTATCGGGCCAGTGTGGCGATGAAAAGGGCTTCATCAGCGGCATGACCGAGATCGCCGGACCGGAACGCGCCATCGGCAAGAAGCTACGGGACAAGGATCCGCGATACGGCGAGCGCTACTTCATGGCGAGCGAAAAGCTCTTGAAAGCCATCGAGACGGGTAAGCTGCCCGCCATCGTGGAAGCCCAACAGGACGTGTTGCTGTACGCATCGATCATTCTCACCGATGCTCTTACCCGCTAGGGACACCCCGTGGGGGTGCACTCTTTTTGAGCGGATTGAGGGCCGAGGGACAGGCACGGGGCCTGTCCCTCTCGTTAACTTTCAACCAGATAGAGCTCCAGCAAGCGCCGCCGGCAACGGTGCAAGCGCACTCCGAGAGCGTTGGGGCTGATGCCCAGCCGACGGGCCATGGCGTGGCGGTCCTCGCCCTCGACGTCGCGCAGCAGCAACAGCTGACGGCACTGGGGATCGAGCTGCTGCAAGGCCCTGCGGATCGACAGCCGTTTCTCCGGCGAGATCGGCTGCGGAGCCGGCAGCTCGATGCGCTCGTCCAGCGACTCGAGCTCGCTCGAGCCCCGTTCGCGGCGCCACATCCGGCGCACTGCATTGGTCGTCACCCGGCACAACCAGCCATCCACGTTGACGACCTCGTCGCTTTTCCCGGCGGCGATCTTGCGCGCCTGACCCAACGCCGCCATCAGCGCTTCCTGGACGACGTCGTCTTCCTGGACGCGCGCGAGATGGCTCGCCGGAGCAAAGCGGCGCACGAAGAATCGGCAACGGCGCTCGACCTCCCGGACGGCCCAGTCGCTGCGGGGGCCGGTGAGATCGGTCAGGGAAAGCGAGGGCGTGGCGTCGCTCGTCATATGGGACTCGGTGCCGAGTAGAAGGCAGCCATCCCCGATCACGGCGCCGGAGCGCATCTCCCCGTCCGGCGCCGGATCGCTCTGCTACGGGCGGACTGCCCGCGCGAGTTTAGCGCTTCGCTGCGTCTTTCGGGACGGATTCGACGGCGGTGTCGCCGGCAACTCGCCTTCCCGCGTCGCCTACCTCGATGACCGTGCCCTCCGGCGCCGTCGTGGGCTCCGCCGTGGCGCCGGCTGCTTTCTGCGGCGAGCTCGAGCTGGGCGCAACCGGGGAGGCTCGCTTGCGGGAAGCCAGCCGCTCTTTCAGTATTGCGCTCCGAGAGAAGGCGAACGCTCCGGCCCGACGGCCCATGCTCAAGATCGGACCGCTCAGCCGCAGCGACCCGACGATCAGGGCGAGACCAGCGAGCAAGGCGACGATCCAGGCCACCGCCGGCGGTCCGGGGAGATACCGGCAAAGGGCGACCACTCCCGCGCCCGGCAGCCCGCCGTGGAGACGCGACGGCAAACCCCCGGCGAGCTCGAGCAGGATCGCACCGCCCAGCCACAAGCCCAGAAGCCGCGGCGCGATCCTCCCACGCGCCGGACGGCGCAGCAGCCAGATCGCCACCAGGGGTCCGATCAGGGCGAGCGGACCCAGGGTCAGGAAGACGGCGTCGGAGATGCGCTCGAACAGGGCTCGCAGCAGCAACCCGGGATGCCACCAGGCGCTGCTGAGCAGCCGGCTCGGCTCCGGGAAAGGCGCGATCCAGACCGAGAGCTGCACCACCGCCAGCACCACCACGAGCGCCCCCTCCCAGGCGCTGCGACCGCGCGCGATCCAGCGCAGGGCCGCGGCGATCCGCTCGCCGGCAGGGCTCATCGGAGCATTCCCACGAGATGGTACCAGGCCGTCTCGTAGGCGCGGGGGATCGCCCGTAGCGATTCGGCGTCGAGCAGCTCGATGGTGCAGACCAGCGTCGCCGCCCAGATCCAGAGCGCGGCCACGAGCGGGGGCACGAGGCCGTAGCGCCGCAGATCGGGCTGCCGCGGGCTGAGCTGGGCCACCGGCAGCACCAGGGCGATACCGAAGAGTCCCGCCAGGAGCAACAGGGGTATGCGCTCATAGCCGGGCAGAGCCCAGGCTAATGCCACCGGCAGTACCAGAATCGGGGAGATGCAGTACGGGGCGATCGTGATCAGGAATTGCCGGGCCCAGCGCGCCGGTCCCCCCAGCTCGAAGTGGGTGATGCCGCTGCCGCGCATGGCGGAGACGGATTTCGGCGAGGCGCCCACGACCAGCGCCGCGATCACATGCGTCATCTCGTGCTGCAAGGTGTCGAGGAATCGGATCCGGGGATTCTGCCGCAGCTGCAGGAAGGTGATGGCTCCGGCCACCAGGCCCGTGAAGATCCAGGGATTGCGGCCCTGAACGTGCAGCATGCCGACGATCAGGCGCATGCCGACGCCGACGAGCTCGACGGCCGGAAGCCCGACGGCGGCAATCAGCACCGCGACGAGCGTTCGCTCCAAGATGGCTCTCACCGATTGTCTCCTCTGATCGGCTTTATCTCGTGCCCCCGGGACGGGGCACAACCATGCATGGGGCTTATCGTACCTCGACTTCACCGGCCGGTGCGTCGAAGCGCACGACCCGCAGCTCCGGGGCCTGGCGCAGCTCTTCGACCACGTAGACGGGCTTTTCGCGACATCGGGCCTCGAGCACCGTCTCGCCGGCCTGCTCGCGCACCAGCTCGACGTGCTCGACCCAGCGGGTCGCCTCGAGCACCCCGGCGACCCGGCGGGCCCCGTCCGCGGCCGCCTCGCCGCGGACGACGATGCGCAGCGCAAAGCCCAGCTCGTGAACGTACTCCGAGAGCTTCGCGACCACAAAATCCCGCATTCGCTCGGCCAGCGCGTGCAGGGCCTCACGACCGGCCCGCGCCGGATCGGTGGCATCGGAGGCGCGCACGTCGTCGAAGCGCTGCGCGGCGATTTCCTGACCGCTCTGGCCGGAGAGGATCGCCAGGTTTCCCGCCGCCGCCACCACCGGCCGCAAGACCGCGGCATCGACGTCGTAGCCCAGCGTGGCGGAGTCGCTCGCCAGCTGCCGGGTGTCGGCCCAGGCGACGATCACCACCCCGGCCATCGCGCGCAGCCCCAGCTCCTTGCCGGTCGCGGGATCGGGCGCCTTGAAAAACGACTCGCCCAGGCCCTGCCCGGCCCGTTCGAGATGCTCGGCCGAGGGCACGACCACCTGGGTGGTGAAAAACGGGTCGGCGAGGATCGCCGCCAGGATCTGTCCCTCGATCGGCTGTCCGAGGTTGGTTTCCCGTACCAGCAGCAGGGTGGTGGTCGCCGACATCATCCGGCGGAAGGATTCTTCGATCGGCTTCTCCGCCACCGTCAGGCGGACCGTGACCACCAGCTCGTCGCCGTCGCGGCGGGTGTCGAGCACCTCGAACGAGCGCACGTAGCCGTGAGTATGGGCGCGGATCTCGCGATCGATCAGCTCGCCTTTCTTGATCAGCGAGCTCGACTCGATGCGCAGCCCTCCGTAGCGTTCGAGTCCCCGGACCAGGGCCGCGCGCACGGCCCGTTCGCGGGCGCCGGCGAGGTCGTCGTGGTAGATGGCGGCGCGGCCGGTCGCGGTCAGCGTCGGCGAGGGGGGAGCGAGCTCGGCCGCTGCGATGGGCGGCGCCATGGCAGCCAGGCACCAGGCCGCCAGGATCTCCGGTCGCCAGCGTCTGCGCATGATCATTCTCCCGGATGGCCCAGAACCAGAACGATTCTTCCGGCCCGCAGCCACTCGCGGAAGGCGAGGACCTCCTCCGGAGCCAGCTTGTCGGTGAGGAAGAGGTTGCCCTGCGACACCGTGACCTCGAATCCCCGGGGCGAGGATCCCGCCCATTTGCGGATCGCCTCCTCGTCGCCCGCGGAGGCCACCGGCAGGCCGGCGGTGATGCGGTCGGGCGGCAGGTCGAAGACGCTGCCCAACTCCGAGCCGGCCGCGTCGTAGATCACCGGGGCCGCGCCCACGATCCCCGCCTTCCGGAGGAGATAGAGCGCCGCGCCGGTGTGCCCGGGCCGTGGCGCCGGGGGAAGCACGAAGCGCGCGGGCCGTGGGCCGGCGCCGGCGTCGCCCTCCTCGCTCGGCGGCGCTTCGGCGCTCGTTGCCTCCGCGGCCGGCGCCTCGGAGGCCAGCTCCTGCCCGGCGGGGATTTCGAGCGCCGGCTCCGGCGCGGTCGGCTGCGCTCTCGGCTCCAGGGAGATCCGGCCGGAGCGCAGGGCCTGAAGCAGCACCGTCTTGAAGCTCATCAGCCGCTCGGGGGGGATCTCGACCACGACCCGAGCCCGGACCGCGTCTTCGAGATATTCGACCGAGCCCGCGGACGGGACCTCCTGCGCCGCCTGGACGGTACTGGTGTAGGAGGCCTTGAGCTCCTGATCGGCCAGGGTCAGATTGCTGATCGTGGTCTGCGAGGAGATTTCCAGCTCGCCGAGGCGTTCCGCGGCCCGCAGCTGCGCGTAGTAGTAGGCCTTCCACCGTGCCCGTTCTACGGCGCGGGCGCGATCGCCTTCGCTGATCTCGCCCCCGGGGCCGGCGGTGAGTCGCTCGATAGCGTCCCCAGTCACCCGGAGGGTCTCGGGCCACCGGGCGTCCCAGCTGAGCTCGACCCGCGTCCCCCGGAGCCACCATGCCCCGGCAATCACCATGGCCGCAAGCGCCGCAAGGCCGACAATCATCACTTTTCGCATCGCCTGCCCTCCTCCTGTCGTCACGGGTTCTGATCCCCGGAGGGTTCGAGTGTTACACGCAGGGTCTCGATCTCGTCGCGGTGGGAGCTCCCCGGCGGGGCCTCGCGCAGGAGCGCGGCGGCGGCGCCGGGCTGGGATTGCTGACTGAGAATCCGGGCGAGGGCGAGCCGCAGATCGCCGCGCTCGGGATGACGGGCCAGGGCCGCGGTGAGGATCGTCCGGGCCTCTTCGAGGCCGACGGCACCGGAACGGGTGAGCACGAGGGCCAGGCGGCTGGCGACCTCGGGGTCCTCGGGGTGCTCCGCCAGGAGCTCGCGCAGGAGCTCCTCGGCCTGGCGCAGTTCCCGGCGGCGAACCAGCGCGTCGGCTTCCAGGATCTTCGACGCCGGTGCCGGCGTGGCGACGACGGGCGGCGGTTCGGACGCCGGCTCAGACGCCTCGATCCGGGGCGCCTCGTCGCCGGCCGGCGCTGCGACGTCATCCGGAGATCCCGCCGGTGCCGCGGTTTTCGTTGCCACGGGCGCGGGTTCGGGGCGCTCAGTCTCGCTCGCTTCCGGGGCCGCGGGTTCCGGTCGCACGGACTGCGGTTTTTCGTCCATCTCCCTGGGTCCGGCGGTTTGCGGTTCCTCCTCCGTCGCGGTCACCGCGAGATCCTGATCCGCCGGCGCGTTCCCGGTGACGGCGGCGGCCGGCTCCTCCGGGGCGGCGCCGTCGTCCCAGGGACGCAGCCGTCCCAGGCCGTAGCCCATGAGGATGATCGCGACGGCGGCGATCACCAGGGCCGGCAGGCGCCACCCGGCAACAAACGGCTTCAGCCCGGAGGCGGAGTGGGGCGGGGGTGCGCTGGTACGCGACCGCAGCGGGGGCTGACCCACCCTCAGGGGTTGCAGGCTCTCGGCCAGCCGTACGATGTGCTCTCGGGCCTCGCGTGCCGATTGGAAGCGCGCTTCGGGGTCCGGCGCGGTCAGATGGGCGAGAAGGCGATCTGCGTCCAGGCGGATCGCGGGGTTGCGGGCGGCCGGGCGGTCCTCCGGGAGCCTCAGAGCCGCTGCTGCGGCAGGCTCCCGGTCGAGGGGGTTGCAGCCGGCCAGGATCCGGTAGAGCGTGGCCCCGACCGAGTAGAGGTCGGCCAGGGGCGAGGCCAGGATCCGGGGGTCGGTATAACCGGGATGTCCGGTCCGGAGCTTGCGATCCTCGGTCAGCTGGGTTTCGGGGAAGATGGTGTTGGGATCCATGAACATGCCCACGCCGAGATCCCCGAGCACCCCGCGCAGTCGGCCGCCCTCGCGTTCGACAAAGATATTGCTCGGATGGAAGTCGCGGTGGAGGTAGCCGTGACCGTGCAGGCTCTGAAGTCCCTCGACGGCGTCGGCGAGGATCAGCAGCGTTTCCGCGGCCGGCATGCCCCCCTCCAGCACCTCTCCCAGGGTGCCGTCGGTGTAAAACGGGAAGAGGCCGAAGATTGCGGCCGGGTCGATGCGGTCGGCCTTCACCGCGAGACAGGGAACGAGGCGCGGCACCTGGAGATCGAGGGAGAGCCGGTGATGGCTCGCGAGCTCGCGGCGGAAACGTTCCACGATCTCGACCTCGCCGAGACGTTCCTCCCGGATCAGCTTGAGGGCGAAGCGGCTCACGGCCCCGCCGGGCTCGTCGCGCTCGACAAGGACGATCGCCCCCATCCCGCCGGTGCGCACGAAGCGCACAAAGCGCCCGGCGCCCTCGAGCGCGGCATGGCGCTGACGGTAGACCGCTTCGGGATCGTTGTTGGGCGCTGCTTCGACGTAGGTGGCCGCAGCGGGGCGATCGGCAGAGACCCTCATGATCGATCTGAGTCCCCGCGGCGGCGATCGTTACTGGTATCCGGCTGGGATTCCTGCACTGGCGAATCCTTCCGGAAGTCGCAGACGAGCTCCGGCTGCGAGCAGCGCTCGAGATGGACGCTCAGGAAGGGGCCGGTGCGGGCGTACCACGTCCGTCGCCCGTGCTTCGCCCAGGCGACCAGCGCCTCGCCGAGCTCGGCGGTCACGGCCTCGAGCACCGAGCCCCAGCGCGCGAACTCGGCCTCCGGCAGTGCCAGATCGATCGAGTTGGGCAACACCCGGCGCCCGTCGACCTCCTGGCTGAGGCGGTCGAGCTCCGCTTGCAGGGACTTGAACAGATCGCGCCAAGAATTCACAAGAAGACGATTCTACCGCGGCGTGCAGGGACTCGCCAAGGACGTGGGCGAGTTCGAGGCCGAGAAGCGCATCAGGCGCCTCTGCACCAAAGACGGGATCGGAGATGCGGCTGGGAGCGCAGGCGTCTCGCCTGCATGCCGGGAGCGCAGCCAGCCGACCGCCTTTGACGAACGACCACAGACCCGTCTTGCAGCCTTGCGCGGGCTTCAGAGCCCAACGCCCGAGACCCACACGGCCATGGACCGCTCCGACCGCTGCTTGCAACGACACGAGAGATATCGGGGGTAACAGATGAAAAGACTACGCCATTTCTTGATCGCGACGATTGTACTCAGCTCGACACTGGTGGGCTGTGGTGACAAGACGGAACCTGACGAGGGAGCAGCGATCACGGCATTCGTCAATGCAGCAGTCCTATTGGAATAGTTTCAACCAAGGAACAGAAAAGCACTTGGCCTTCAGGGGACTTGAGGATCTGGTGTCGTTCAAGTATGCGCTCGATAGATTATTGTTGAGGGAATTGCACGAAGCGGGGATATCTCTGCTTTTGGCAACCGATGCGAGCGGACTGGAGGGACTTGTGCCTGGTTATTCGGTTCACGATGAACTGCGAATCCTGACCGAGAACGGATTGACGCCATACGAGGCCATCGCTACCGGCACGGTCAACGCCGCCCAAGTGGTCGAAAAAATGAACGGAGAGGGGGATTTCGGTACCATCGAGATTGGCGGCCCGAAGACGGCCACCCGTCCCTTGCCGACAGCTTATCGCAACGTTCTGCGGCTTGAGACCGATCACAGGGGCTCGGCCCCGCCTCCATCGCCGGGCGGCCCTGGTAGGTAGCCGAGCGGAGCGCAGGATGCGTAGAGCTACGGAGGGTTGCCTCCTTCCATGGCCGGTGCTAGACTGCTCCCATGGCCCCCCAACCACCACGCCCGGTCTACTCCGCCCCGGAAGGCTCCACGGCCCCGGCGTACCGTCTGCCGGCCTACGGCTCTCCCCTGGCGGAGCCGCCGAGCCCCGTCCGCGAGCCTCCCAAGCCGCTCAGGACCCTGCGGCTGCCGGCGGTCGATGACCGCCTCGCCGATCCCCAGTGCCAGCTGGCCTACCTCGGCCGGGCCTGCGTGGCCGACGGCTATGTCGCCTCGACCGAGCTTCTGACCCGTACCGACCGCGAGTACGACTTCGCCACCGACGTCTGCGTCCACCGGGAAGGGACCGACCCCGAGACCGGTGGCCGCTACCCGGAGGAGATCTCCTTCGAGGTGGCGAGCGCCCAGAGTGCCGCGAAGCTCAAAAAGCGGGTGGAAAAACTCGTGGCCCGGGGAGTGCGCCGGGTTTTCGGCATGTGCGGCATAATTCACCTTCAAACAAGGAGAAACAGAGATGGGTGATAAGGGAAAAAAAGACAAAGGCAAAAGGGAACAACAGAAAAAGGCCGCGCTTAGTCCGAAGGAAAAACGAAAATTGAAAAAAGAAAAGAAGAAATAAATACCCAGTGTTGTCCGGTGACCTTCAATCAAGCACGGAAGTTGGCAATACATCTTCCCGTCGAGCAAGCTCTCGAGCCACTCGGCTCCCGTTGCTGATTGGCGTCTTCCGCTTCGAGGCGCTCGAAGCTGTCATCCTGAACAAAGCCTCCAGCTTGACGGCGTACTTCTGCCGCTGCTGGCCGCTGTGCTGGTGGTGTCAGCTGCTAAAGAAGCGAAGCGTCCATGCGTGGGCTGCGCCCACGAGCCGGCTGGAAGCCGGCGCTCCCAGCGCTTTCCGAGGGCACGGGCGACCGGTTGCGCCCGTTCTCATCCACCATGATCTTCATCGGTGGATATCCGCTCCAGCAAGCGAGCATGCGCCAGAGCACGAGCGTCCGCTGCCGGCGGAGTGGTTACCGGCGGGCGATGATCCTACACCGTGCGCACCATCTCCACTCCAACCGGCGATTGCGCGAGCCGGCCACAGTCATTGCCCGCCCTCCTTGCCGATGATCGAGCAAGCAGATACCGGTCTCGACCAGCGCTCGAGGGTGGTCTCCTCGAAGGCCCCGGCCGGCGACGCCACGTTCTGCATCTCGAGGGCGAAGACCAGGGCCTCGGGATCGACTGCGGAAGCCATCCGCGTCGCATCGAGTAGCACCGCACCAGGCTCCGCCCCCCGCCGATCAGCTCGGCGTCGACCGCCTTGGACGAATGACCACAGTGTCCGTCTTGCAGCCTTCCAGCCGCACTTGCCACGATCGGCGAAGCCCGCTATACTTCAACAGTGATGGCTGCCAACCGGTCGCCGGAAGCGACGCTGAGACGATCCGAACATCGGGAAAGGGCAAAAATCTTCAGCCTCTGGGACGAATTGATCCCTTGGAAGCGGCAGCTCGGCCAGCCGGTAGACGCCGCGGCTCAGCCGCTCGAACTGCCCTTCATCCCGGAGGCGATAGAGAGTCCGAGGGTGGGGCCCCCCAGGGGGAAGGTGCCAGAGTCATGTTGGAAAGGGCGGCGCCGGATTGACGTGAGGAGGGCCAACCCTTCCCGGAATCTGTTCCGTCGACGGCCGGAAGCTGGCCGAGATCTACAATCAAGTTCTGACCGCGGTCAGGAGGTGTTCCCATGCTTCATCCAAAACAGTTTGAGGTCAACGAAGCCTGGATAGCGTTCCGTCTCAACAACGCACCTATTCGGACCGAGCGAGATGGAGACTTCAACTGCATCGCGCTGATGGATGCGGCGAGTTGTTTCATTCTGGCCTCCGAGCTCATTCCTGTGACTGCCGTGGACCTTACTCGAGACCAGTGCCGCCGCCTGCTGGAAAATGCACAACGGCATAAGCAGCAGCTACCCAAGACTCTGTTCGTCCCGCGTGAAGACGTCGCTGATGTGCTAACTGGCGAGGCAACAGAACAGAATATCGATGTCGTGCGACTCTCAGAGAGTGAACTTCTCATCTTCATCGGAGAGGCACGCCAGGGGTTCTCCGAGCGGTTTGAGGAGGCACCGCGGTGAAGCCTAATTAACTCCTATGTGGACAGCGAGCTCACCCTCCGCAGCATCTTCGAGGCCGGCCTGGCCGGCTACCTCAAGACTCACCTGTGGCTGGACGCCCCCGCCGCCGCCCGGAGAATGCCAAGCCCTCTTGAGCGGGCGCCGTCGAGTAGCCTGGCGCATTCATGGCGTGCGGTCGTGCGGCGATCTCGATCCCGATTGCATTTCCCCCCGGGCGACCGG
>Ga0180431_10008604_pt1 | contig 11682 bp, 10 predicted proteins | sample SS_ome_11_FD_132459 | JGI IMG/M metagenome (GOLD analysis project Ga0180431, IMG submission 132459) | Hypersaline lake sediment archaeal communities from the Salton Sea, California, USA - SS_1_MS_1 metaG | ecosystem: Environmental > Aquatic > Non-marine Saline and Alkaline > Hypersaline >...
CCCGAAGAGCTGATCGAGACGATCGTCGCCTCGGGCCTCCGCGGTCGCGGCGGGGCGGGATTCCCGACCGGGCTCAAGTGGCGGTTCGTCGCCAAGGAAGCCGGTCCGACGAAGTACGTCGTCTGCAACGCGGACGAAGGAGACCCGGGCGCGTTCATGGATCGGAGCCTCCTCGAGGGAGATCCGCACGCGGTGATCGAGGGGATGGAGATCGCGGCCTACGCGGTCGGCGCGACGCACGGGTACGTCTACGTGCGCGCGGAGTATCCGCTGGCGATCAAGCGGCTGACGGGCGCGATCGACCAGGCGCGCCGAGTTGGCCTCCTCGGAGCGAACGTTCTCGAGACCGACTTCTCGTTCGACATCGAGCTTCGGATCGGCGCGGGGGCGTTCGTCTGCGGCGAGGAGACGGCCCTGATCGCATCGATCGAGGGGAAGCGTGGCGTTCCCCGGACGAGGCCGCCGTACCCGGCGGTCTCCGGCGTCTTCGGGCGGCCGACCCTGATCAACAACGCCGAGACGTGGGGGAACATCCGGCACATCGTGCTGAACGGGCCCGAGTGGTTCTCGTCGGTCGGTACGGAGAAGAGCCCGGGGACGAAGGTGTTCGCGCTCTCCGGCAAGGTGAACAACACCGGCCTGGTCGAGGTTCCGATGGGGACGACGTTGCGCGAGCTGATCTTCGACATCGGCGGGGGAATTCCGGACGGCAAGGAGTTCAAGGCGGTGCAGACCGGCGGCCCATCCGGCGGCTGCATCCCCGCCGAGTACCTCGACACGCCGATCGACTACGAGTCGCTCAAAGAACTCGGGACGATCATGGGCTCGGGCGGCGTGATCGTGATGGACGAGGACAACTGCATGGTGAACATCGCCAAGTTCTTCCTCGAGTTCACCTGCGACGAGTCGTGCGGTCAGTGCGTCCCCTGCCGCGCCGGAACGCGGCAGATGCTCGACATCCTCGGCCGGATCACCGACGGTGAGGGCCGGCCCGACGACATCGAGCGGCTTCGCACGCTCGGAGAGACGATCATCGACACGTCCCTCTGCGGGCTCGGGCGCTCGGCGCCGAATCCGGTCCTCTCGACGCTCCGGCACTTCGGCGACGAGTACCGGGCGCACATCGAGGAGGGAACCTGTCCGGCGAAGGTCTGTACCGCCCTGATCCGCTTCGAGATCGACGCGGAGACCTGTCGGGCGTGCGACAAGTGCCGGAAGGTCTGTCCGGCCGGCGCGATCAGCGGGACGCCGGGGACGCCGCCGTACCGGATCGACGCCGAGGTTTGTATCCGATGCGGACGGTGCGCCGAGGCCTGTCCGTTCGGTGCGATCCGCGTCGAGAGCGGACCCGCGAAGAGAGATACCTAGGGGGTTGGAGGAAAACCGTGGAAACGATCAAGCTCAAGATCGACGGCCGAGAGATCACGACCGAGGTCGGCAAGACGATCCTCGAGGTGGCGACCGAGAACGGGATCCGCATCCCGACGCTCTGCCACCTCGACGGACTGGAGGACGTCGGCGTGTGCCGCCTGTGCATCGTCGACGTCCGAGGGCAGCTGGTGACCTCCTGCACGACGCAGGTCGCCGACGGGATGGAAGTCCAGACGCAGACCGAGCCCGTTCGGGAGTACCGCAGGACGATCCTCGAACTGCTGTTCGCGGAGGGGAATCACGTCTGCTCGTTCTGCGTCTCGAACGGGGACTGCGAGCTGCAGGATCTTGCGTGCGAGTTGGGAATGCACTCCGTCCGCGTTCCGTACACGTATCGCCGGCACCGGATTGACGCGACGCATCCGCAATTCCTGATCGACCGCGACCGATGCGTCCTCTGCGGACGCTGCGTCCGCGTCTGCGCCGAGGTGGAGGGGGCCCACACGTGGGGGTTCGCCGACCGCGGAAGCGCCGCGCGGGTGATCACCGATCTCGACGTCGATTGGGGCGACGCGGAGTCGTGCACGAGCTGCGGGAAGTGCGTCGAATCGTGCCCGACCGGGGCGATCGTACGGAAGGGCGCGTCGAACGCCGAGATGCGGAAGCGGACCGAGCTGGTCGGCGAGCTGACCGAAAGGAGGGCCCGTGGATAAGGTGCGCGTTGCCACGGTCTGGTTCAGCGGGTGCGCCGGCTGCCACACGTCGGTCCTCGACGTCGACGAGACGCTGATCGATCTTCTCGACCGGATCCAGTTTGCGAACAGCCCGTTGACCGACCTGAAGACGTTCCCCGAGGAGGGCGTCGACGTGACCCTGATCGAAGGGGCCGTCGGGAACGAGGAGCACGTCGAGATCGCGCTCGAGGCGCGCGCGAAGTCGAAGATCGTCATCGCTCTCGGCGACTGCGCGGTGACCGGGAACATCCCGGCCCTTCGCAACGGGATGTCGGCCGACCGGATGATCGAGGCGATCTACGGACCCGAGGCGACGACGAACGGGGAGCTGCCTTACGAGGTTGTCCCGCGCCTCTTGGATCGGGTCCGGCCTCTGCACGAGGTGATCCCGGTCGACTTCTTCCTCCACGGGTGCCCGCCGCCGCCCGGCGTGATCGCCAAGGTGATCCTCGCGCTCCTCGACGGGAAGACGCCGGAGCTCGTCGGCGACGATCTGAAGTTCGGTTAGGAGACGAAAGATGGAGAAACAGATACACATCGAGCCGGTCACGCGAATCGAGGGACACGCCAAGATCACCGTCTTCCTCGACGACGCCGGCGACGTGCGCGACGCCCAGTTTCACGTGACCGAGCTGCGCGGCTTCGAGAAATTCTGCGAGGGGCGAACGCTCTGGGAGATGCCCGGCTTGACCGCCAGGATCTGCGGGATCTGCCCGGTCAGCCACATCCTCGCGTCGGCCAAGGCGTGCGACGCGATCCTCGCGGTCAGGGCACCGGAGACCGCGATCCTCCTCCGCCGGCTGATGAACCTCGGCCAGATGGTGCAGTCACACGCGCTCAGCTTCTACTACCTCTCGGCGCCCGATTTCCTCCTCGGCTGGGACGCCGATCCGACGATCCGAAACGTCGTCGGGCTGGTTGCCGAGAATCCGGACCTCGCGCGAAAAGGGATCCGCCTTCGCGCGTACGGCCAGGAGATCATCAACCGGCTCGGTGGGAAGCGGATTCACCCCGCGTGGGCCGTCCCGGGCGGCGTCAACCAGGCGTTGACGGCGGAGAACCGCCAGTGGATGCTCGACAACCTTCCCGAGGCGCTGGACACGATTCGGGAGACGATCGACCTGCTCAAGACGTCGTTCGACTGCGAGGCGCGGGGCGTCCTCGGCGAGTTCGAGAGCATGTACATGGGCCTCGTCGCGCCGGGCGGCAAGTGGGAGCACTACGACGGCCTGATCCGGATCGTCGATCAAGATGGGTCGATCGTCGTCGAGGGGCACGATCCGTCCCGCTACTTCGAGATCATCGCCGAGGCGAGCCGGCCGTGGACCTACCTCAAGTTCCCACACTACCAGCCTATGGGCTTCCCCGAGGGGATGTACCGCGTCGGGCCGCTCGGGCGGGTCAACGTCTGCGAGTCGTTCGGCACGCCGGAGGCCGACGCCGAGTTGGAGGCGTTCCGCGCGGCGACGAGCCGATGTTCGGGCAAGGTGTTCGACTACCACTACACCCGCGTGCTCGAGATCCTCGCCAGCCTCGAGCGGATCAAGGTCCTGCTCGATGACGAGCGGATCCTCTCGCCGCGCGTCCGCGCCGAGGCGGGAATCAACCAGCTCGAGGGGGTCGGGATCCACGAGGCGCCCCGCGGAACGTTGATTCACCACTACAAGGTCGACGAGAACGGCCTGATCGAGACGGCGAACTTCATCGTCTCGACCGGGCACAACAACCTTGGGATGAACCGGGCCGTCGCCGAGATCGCCAAGATGTACATCCACAAGGGGGACGTCACCGAAGGGATCCTCAACCGGATCGAGGGGGGCATCCGGGCCTACGACCCGTGTCTCTCCTGCTCGGTGCACGCCGTCGGGCAGATGCCGATCGAGGTGTCGATCGTCGACGCCGACGGACGGCTGCACCAGAGGTTGACCAAAGGGTAGGTGACGATGGATCTGGTCATCGGGATCGGCAATCGGCTGCGCGGAGACGACGGAATCGGCCCGGCGCTCGTTGAGTCGCTCGAGGAGCGGCCCGGGCTCGAGCGCCACGTCGTCCATCAGCTGACGCCGGACTTGGCGCCGCGGTTCGGCGAGGCGGATCGCGTCCTCTTCGTCGACGCGGCGATCGACCGGCGCGAGCTCGACCTCGATCGCCTCGCGCCGAGCGAGGCTCGGGGGATCGGCCACGCGCTCTGCCCGGCCGCGTTCCTCGACCTTGCGGCGAGGCTGTACGACGCGGCGCCGCCCGCCTGGCTGCTGTCCGTCCCCGGGAGCGACTTCGAGATCGGAGAGGCGCTCAGTCCGGAGGCGGCCGCTCGCCTTCCCGAAGCGCGGCGGCGAATCGAAGCTTGGCTCGAGGCCGGATCCGTTCCAGTTGGGACCTGACGAGGAGGAAGTGTGAGAAGCCTGCTTGAGAAGTACCCGCAGTCGACGGAGCACCTGCTCGACATGCTCCACGACCTGCAGGACGCCGAGCCGCGCAACTACCTGACGCGCGAGGCGTTGCGGGCCGTGGCCGAGTACGTCGACCTGCCGCTGTCCGACGTCGTGAGCACGGCCACGTTCTATTCGATGTACAGCCTGAAGCCGCGCGGCCGCCACATCATCCGGATTTGCGAGTCGCCGCCCTGCCAGATCGTTGGCGCAGAAACGTTGATCGATCTCCTCGCCGAGCACCTCGGGGTCGGCGTCGGGGAGACGACGGAGGACGGGCTGTTCACGCTGGAGACGTCGAGCTGCCTCGGGGTTTGCGGCGTTGCGCCCGCGATGATGGTCGACGACGAGCTGTACGGGAATCTGACGGCGGCCCGAGTGGTCGACGTGATCGAGGAGACGAGGAGGCGAGATGCGACTGGCTAGAGGACACGTGTTGATCGGGATCAACGACGAAGCCCTCCTCGCCGGCGCGCGCGACGTCGAAGGCGCGCTCCGCCAAGCTCTCGACGACCGCGGCCTCGCGGAGGAGATCGAGGTCATCGAGACGGGGGATCTCGGCGGGACCGGGCTCGGCGTGATGTTGAGCGTCTACCCGGACGGCGTCATGTACGGGAACGTCCGGGTTGACGACGTCGCCGAGATCGTCTCCGAGCACCTCCTGAAGGGGCGGCCGGTCGAGCGGCTTCGCCTTCCGATCCGCCCGACGACGCCGACGGGCCTCACCGGGAAGCAGCCCCGGATCGTCCTCGAGAACTGCGGCGTGATCGATCCGGAGAGCTTGGAGGAGGCGGTCGGAGTCGGCGCCTACGAGGCGATCGCCCAGGTGATCGAGCAGAAGACGACGCCGGCCGAGGTGATCGACATCGTCAAGCGATCCGGGCTGCGAGGCCGGGGCGGAGCCGGGTTCCCGACCGGACTCAAGTGGTCGTTCACCGCTCCGGGCGATCAGAAGTACGTCGTCTGCAACGCCGACGAGGGCGAGCCGGGGACGTTCAAGGATCGGCTGATCCTCGAGGGGGATCCGCACCGGCTGATCGAGGGGATGATGCTCGCTGGCTACGCCGTCGGCGCGTCGAAGGGCTACGTCTACATTCGCGGGGAGTACCACCTGTCGATCCGGCGGATGCAGGCGGCGATCGACGCGGCGCGCGAGGCGGGGCTCCTCGGGAGCTCGATCTTCGGTTCCGACTTCGCGTTCGATATCGAGGTCAAGAAAGGGGCCGGCGCCTACGTCTGCGGCGAGGAGACGTCGTTGATCGAGTCGATCGAGGGAAAGCGCGGCTATCCGCGTCTGAAGCCTCCCTATCCGGGAGCGGTCGGCCTCTGGTCGAAGCCAACGGTCGTCAACAACGTGGAGACGCTGGCGAACGTCCCGCCGATCGTGCGGAACGGGGCCGAGTGGTTCCGCGGTTACGGGACCGAGTCGTGTCCCGGGACCAAGGTCTACACGATCCTCGGGCACATCGCACACCCGGGCCTGATCGAGGTCGAGATGGGGACGAAGCTGCGGACGATCATCGACGAGTTCGGTGGCGGGGTGAACGACGGGAAGGCGTTCAAGGGAGCCCTGATCGGCGGCGCCGCGGGAGCGTTCGTCTGCGTCGATTGTCTCGAGCAGCCGATGGACTTCGACGGGCTGAAGGAGCTGGCGGCCGTGCTCGGTTCGGGGGCGATCCTCGTGCTGGACGAGGACGCCTCGATCGTCGAGATGCTCGACGGGATCCTCGCCTTCTTCAAGCACGAGTCCTGCGGGCAGTGCGCTCCCTGTCGGGCGGGAACCCTCGCCCTGAAGGGGATCTCCGAGCGGATCCGGGCCGGGAAGGGGCAGGCCGGTGATCTCGACCGGCTCGTCGAGGTCGCGACGACGATGCAGGCGGCCTCGCTCTGCCCGCTCGGGCAGTCGGCGATCCTGCCGATCCAGAGCGCTCTCCAGCACTTCCGAAGCGAGTTCGAGGAACGGATCCCGTCCCTCGTCCGGTCCTGACGGAGTCGACACCGGCGGACGCCGCGGCGCGTGACTTGCCGCGCCTTGATTCGGGGAGGCGGGCGCCCTATTCTGGCCGGTGGATACGCGGGAGGTACGCGTGGATCGTGAGATCTCGCCGCTCGATGGGCGGTACCGGGAGAGGATGGATCACCTCGGAGACTACTTCTCCGAGTTCGCTCTGGCGAGGGCGCGATGCGCGGTCGAGCTCCGCTACCTCGACGCGCTCGACGCGACCGGGCTCTTCCCTCCGCTGACTGGAGACGAACGGTCGCGGATCGCCGCTGCGGGGGAGGCGTTCACCGAAGCCGACTTCGTCCGCGTCAAGGAGATCGAGGGAGAGATCGGCCACGACGTCAAAGCGTGCGAGCTGTTTCTTCGCGAGCGACTCACGCTGGCGAACCTGAACATGATCCACTTCGGGCTCACGTCCGCCGACGTGAACAACCTCGCCCACGGCCTTCTTCTCAAGGGCTACCGGGACGAGGTTCAGCTTCCTCAGCTTCGCGAGCTGATCGGAGCCCTCGCCGACTTGGCTGAACGTTGGCGGGACGTCCTCTTCCCGGCGCGAACGCACGGACAGCCGGCCTCCCCGACGACTGCCGGGAAGGAGATCGCCGTCTTCCTCGATCGTCTGCTGCGGCAAGTCGAGTACCTCGCGGCGCAGCGATTTCGCGGGAAGCTGAACGGAGCAACCGGTACGTACGCCGCGTTCGCCGTCGCCTTTCCGGATTTCGACTGGATCGCCTTCTCCGGGGCGTTCGTCTCCGAACTCGGCCTGGAGCCGAGCGGCTGCACGACGCAGGTCGAGGGGCACGACGCCCTCGCCGAATACCTCTCGATCGTGTCGAGGATCAACGGCGTGATCCTGGACTTGGACGTCGATCTCTGGGAGTACATCTCTCGCGGCGAGATCGTGCAGACTCCCGCGGAGAGTGAAGTTGGCTCGTCGACGATGCCGCACAAGGTGAATCCGATCCGGTTCGAGAACAGCGAGGGGAACCTCGTGGTCTCGAACGCCCTCCTCGGCGCTTTCTCGGAGAGGCTGACTCATTCCAGGATGCAGCGGGACCTCTCCGACACGACGGTGAAGCGAAACGTTGGCGTCGCCCTCGCGCACGCGTACTTGGCGATCGACTCGGCGATTCGCGGCCTTCGCGAGGTCGAGATCGATCCGGCGGCCGCGTCGGCGCACGTGGAGGAGACTCCCGAAGTCTTGGCCGAGGCGTTCCAGACGATCCTTCGGGTCGAGGGGCTCGAGGATCCGTACGAACTCCTGCGCGAGGCGACACGCGGAAAGGCGCCGACGCTCGGCCAGTTGCACTCGTGGATCGACGGGCTTCCCGTCGGGGACGACGTCAAGGCGCGGATGAAGGCCCTTCGTCCTTCCGACTACGTTGGCCTCGCGCCACGCGTCTGCGATGCCGTCTTGGCGCGAGCGCGCGCTTGGCTGACGAGGTGACCTGCGGCGGTTTCCTGCGGGAGCCGGTTGCGATATGCTGTTCCGGTTCGTAGAGGGGAGAGTCATGTTCTGGAGGAAGCAGAAGGAGATCGAGTCGCTCGTGCTCGAGCATCTCGGACACGTCGACGCGACGCTCGAGGCGTTTGCCAAGGCGCTCAAGGCTTACTTGGTGGAGGGAAACCTCGAAGCATCCGACGCGTTCGCCCTGGAGACGCACCGGGCCGAAGGTCGCGCGGACGACGCGCGTCGCCGCATCGAAGCTCAGATGCTTTCCGGATCGCTTCTGCCGACATCGAGGCGTGACATCCTTCAGATCATCGATCAGGTCGATCGGATCGCCAATTCTGCCGAAGAGATCCTCGACTACCTCCTCTTGCAGCAAGTTCGGGTCCCCGACGGAGTTCTGCCTGATATCCTCGAGATCGCCGAGCAAACGGAGAAGGCGTTCGCCGAGGTGAAGGCGGCCGTCGAGGGGCTTTTCCGAAAAATCAGCGAGGTGCTGATTCACACGAAGGCGATCGAACAGCTTGAGGGGGACGTCGACCACTTGGAGCGGCGAGCGACGAAGAAGCTGTTCCGGCTCGACATCGACCTCGCCGAGAAGATTCAGGTCTCCGGGTTCCTCCAACGGCTGGTGCGTCTCTCGGACCGCGCCGAGGACCTCTCGGACGTGATCGAGTTGATCGTCGCCGCGCGGCGCGTCTAGCTGCGACCGAGAGCGAGCGTCAGAATCCGGTAGAGGCAGAACGAAAAGAGACCGGCGGCCGTCGGCGTGGCGACCCAGCCGATTGCTATCCCTCCGATCCTTCGTTTCTTGACGGTCCTCAGGCCGTGCACGAGGCCGACGCCGACCACGGCGCCGACGACCGCCTGCGACGTCGAGACGGGGATGCCGACGATCGAGAAGAAGTGGACCGCGAGAGCGGCGGCGATCTGTGCGGAGTACGCGCTCACGGGGCCGAGCGGCGTGATCCCGCTTCCCACGGTCTGTGTCACGCGGGAGCCGAACGTCATCGCGCCGGCGGCGACGGCGAGTCCGCCGAGGAGCGTCAGCCAACTCGGTTGAACGCCGAGGTTCGTGATCGGCCCCATCGCCGTGCCGACGTGGTTCGCCCCCAGCGAGAACGAGATGTAGCAGGCGCTCAGGATGAGAAGCGCGCTTGGCAGGCGCTGCCAGAGAGAGTTCTCACGGAGGCGCCGGAGGATGAAGATCGAGCCGAGGTAGATCGCGACGGCCATCAGCCCGACCAAGATCGGGCAGACGATCCAGACCTCGGCGATCTGGGCGACCTTCATCAAGTCCACCTCGGCTCCGCTTGCGAAGCCGACTCCCGCGATCCCCCCGACGATCGCCTGCGACGTGGAAACCGGGAGCCGGAGAAGCGTCGCCGCCGTCACGAAGAGGCCGGCCGAGATCATGGCGGCCAAGATCGCGAGGGAGGAAAGGTCGGAGGTCACGATCCCCTTGCCGATGGTCTCCATCACGCTGCCGCCCTGCAGGAGCGCGCCGGCGACGGCGGAGACGCTCACCAGAAGAACGGCGCGACGATACGAGATCAGCCCGGAACCGACCGAGGTCCCGATGCAGTTCCCGGCGTCGTTTGCCCCGATGTTCCAGCCGACGTAGGCGCCCGCCAGGAAGAGGGGGATCAGTCCGATCACGGGGAAGCGTCCTTCCTGTGCTGACGTTGTCTCTCAGCCTTCAACGAAGACCTCCTCACGGGTCGACTTCGGGGTTCTCCTTCGACGCACCCCAGGCCCTCGCGTGCGTCTTCTCCGCCGGCTGCCGACGGAACGGTCGATGGAGGACGTGTCGGTCCCGAGGGCTATATAGAGAATATACAAGACGGGTCGATCCGACAACGCGAGGCGCGTCGGCTTCGAGAGCGAACTCGAGGCGCTCGCGCGAGCGCAGCCTCGCGGCGAACGCCTGTCTCGGGGCAGTCGAGTGTCAGACCAGTATCTCGCCTCGGAGGACGGTGGTCGCGCGGCCGGCGAGCCGGACACGATCTCCGACGAGGCGGACGTAGACCGTCCCGCCCCGTTTCGATGCCTGGAACGCGACCATCTCCGTCTTGCCGAGCTTGGCGGCCCAGTAGGGCGTGAGGGCACAGTGCGCCGAGCCGGTGACCGGATCCTCGTCGACCCCGACGCCCGGTGCGAAGAACCGGGAGACGAAGTCGAAACCGCCTTCGTCGGCTCGTGCAGTGATCATCACGCCACGGACGCCGAGGCGCTTCAGGGCGAGGAAATCTGGAGCGGCGTCGCGAACCGCGGTCGCATTCTGCAGCTCGACGAGATAGTCGAACCGCGTCTTCCCGACGTAGGCTGCAGCGGAGCCGAGGGCGCCCAAGAGGCCGTCCGGCGCCTCGATCGGTTCCGGGGGGGTCGCCGGGAAGTCCAGTTCGATTCGGTCTCCGTCTCGCCCGGCCGTCAGGAGGCCACTTCTGGTGTGAAAGCGGGCCCGAGTGCCCGGAACGAGAATCTGCGTCTCCGACAGCACGTGCGCGGTGGCGAGCGTCGCGTGGCCGCACAGATCGACCTCGACGGCCGGCGTGAACCAGCGCAGGTCGAAGTCCCCGTCCGGCCGCGGTACGGGAAACGCGGTCTCGGAGAGGTTCATCTCCGCAGCCACGCCCTGCATCCAGCGGTCGTCCTTCGGCGCGTCCAGCATGCAGACGCCGGCCGGATTCCCCGCGAACGGCACGTCGGTGAATGCATCGACTTGGTAGATCTGGACTGGCATGGGACCTCCTTCGCTGCTTGGGAGCCGCGGTGCCATCGTATCGCAGGGCTCGCTCGGGGTCACGCCCCACGGAAAGCGTGAGGGGACACGTGTACCACCCGAGTGTGATGAACAACACGTCGCGGGACTGCCGCGGTCCCGTCCTTGTCAACGTGACGCACATAACATCGTCGCGGAATGGCTCGGAGAGCCGTTCCACCAAGCTGCTCGAAGAGCAGTAGCTGTCTGCTGCCGAAAGGCAAAAGGAAGTGGTGAAGATGACCGACCGACTCCGGGTGGTGCGTAGGTTGGGAATCGTGCTGTCGGTCGCACTCGTCGTCCTCCTCGGGGCGATCCCGGCTTGGGGTGACGACGAATGCACGAAGCGGCCGGACCTGTGGCTTCCTCCGGACGGGACCCCGGGACTGGCGAACGGGGGGGTCTCCGTTCAGAAGACGAGCGGCGACGTCTGCCAGGGCGGTGTCGTCACGATCACGGTCACGATCGACAACCTGAGCTGCGGCGACGCGGGGGCGTTTGACGTGACCGTCTACTACGACGATGACGTCCACCTCATCGGGACGCAGCGCGTCGACGAGCTGCCGGGCTGCGAGTACACGACGTTGGTCTTCAAGTGGGACACGGACAACGTGCCGACGGGGGAGCACGAGATCATCGCGTGTGCGGACACCGCCGGCGAGGTCATCGAGCTGAATGAGGGGAACAACTGCCTCACGATCGACGAGACTCTGATCGTGCGCCCGAACGCGCCACTGATCGAGGCGACGAAGACGTACGAGGATCCGAACGGTGGGACGCCCGCACCGGGCGAGACCATCCAGTTCGAGGTCGTCATCTGCAATCTCGGGTGCGACGACCAAGACGACAACCCGGGCCACGAGTTCACGGACACGCTCCCCGACGAGCTGACGGCGATCAACTTCGTGTCGGCGACGAGGGGGACGATCCTCCTC
>Ga0180431_10008605_pt1 | contig 11680 bp, 8 predicted proteins | sample SS_ome_11_FD_132459 | JGI IMG/M metagenome (GOLD analysis project Ga0180431, IMG submission 132459) | Hypersaline lake sediment archaeal communities from the Salton Sea, California, USA - SS_1_MS_1 metaG | ecosystem: Environmental > Aquatic > Non-marine Saline and Alkaline > Hypersaline >...
GAAAAATGAAAAAGACAGTAATTTTATCTAATAAATCTAAAAAATAGTGTAAAAATGTATAAATATGTACAATGATACACAATATTTAAATAATATTTTATATTAAATAAATAGTGGGGAAAAATATGAAAAAAATAATATCAATATTAATAATGGGGATTTTAGTAGTAAGTTATGTTGCTACAATAGGAAATGGTAAAAAAGCTGATATACTAACAATAGAGATACATAGCAATTTCTCAGAGCCTAGTATGAAACAAACTGCAATAGAAGGACAAACATTTGTAGAGATGATTGCTGATAAATCATTTGGTACTTTATATCGCCCTGGAAAACCGTTAATTCCTCATAAGATAAAAACTTTTGAAGTTCCATTTGGAACAAAAATAACAGATGTTTCATGTGAATTTAATGGTATGCAATCTTTTTTGTTATCTCAAAAAATCCTTCCTGCGCCTGAACCTGTTATAATCGGAATTGAAACACAAACTGTTTTTACAATGAATAATGAGATATATAATTCAAATGAGTTTTATCCAAATGATTGGTACAAGATATCAACTGGTAGCGGTTTAAACGATAATAATATACAAAAGACATTTATTACTGTTCAAATCTTTCCCGCAAGATACAATCCAATAGAGAATAAAGTTCTATACGTTGAAGATATGACTATATCAATACAATATCAAGAACCTAAAGATTCTTTATTATCTGGAGATAATGAATTTGATATGGTAGTTATTGCTCCAAAAAAATTTGAAAACTGTCTTCAGCCACTAGTCGATCACAAAAACGATGTTGAAGTCAAAACATTTTTGAAAACAACTGAGGAAATTTACATTGAATATAATGGTGTTGATAAACCAGAAAAAATAAAATATTTCATTAAAGATGCAAAGGAAACATCGAATATCACCTATGTACTTTTAGTTGGTGGTTTAAAATCACCTATATATGGTAAACCTAGGGATGATGCTAATCAGGGCTCAAGAGATTGGAATATACCTGTAAGATACACCAACCTTGTTGAACAAGGTTCCTTTTATGATCCTGGTTTCATTTCAGATCTTTATTATATGGATATCTATGATGGAGATGGGAATTTTTCTAGTTGGGACTCAAACGATGATGGAATATTTGCCAAATGGACGTATTTTGGTGGCGATAAAGATATTATAGACTTTTATCCTGATGTATATGTAGGTAGACTTGCCTGTCGAAACCGGTTTGAAGTAAAAACAGTAGTCAATAAGATAATAAAATATGAAAGTACACCAGTCGATCAATCATGGTATAACAGAATGGTGCTTGTTGGAGGTGATAGTTTCGATGACTCAGTTTTTGGTACTAATTGGCCTGAGGATGAAATGTTGTGTGATAAATATCTCTCCTATATGAACGGTTTTGAACCAGTAAGACTCTATGCATCCAATAGAGAAAATGACTCGGAGCATACTCCTCTTACCTCAAATATCATTAGAGAAATTAATTCTGGCTGTGGTTTTATCGTGTTTTCAGGACATGGCCAACCGTTCAGATGGAATACTAATTGGTGTGGTGAGTTTGATGGACCAATTCAAGATGGTGGTATATCAAATATCAATCTTTTTAAAATTTGGAATGGAAAAAAACTCCCGATATGTTGTATTGCTGGAGGCTGTCACAACAGTTTATTTAACGTAAGTTTGTTGACAACTTTCTTAGATAAAAATAATTCTAATCATTTAATGACATATGGTAGAGCTACATCTGAGTGTCTTGGATGGTCATTGGTTCGTAGACGTGGAGGTGGAGCAATTGCAAACTTTGGATATCCTAGTTGTACCTTTTTTTCTCCAGGTGAGAATGGAGATCTTGATGGGGATGGTGTTAATGAGCCAGATATGTTTGAAGCATTGCGTCCTTACATGATAAGGCAGTATTATAAAATAATTGGTGAAGGGGCTGAATTCCTTGGAGACGTTGCAGGTGGAGCCGTCAGAAATTATCTTAATACATTCCCAGGCATGGGTGAACAGTTGGATGCTAAAATAATTGAACAGGTTATATTCTTTGGTGATCCTAGTTTAAAAATTGGCGGCTATAGTTAGAAATTTGGTGATAAATATGAAAAAAATACTTAGTTTATATGTAGTATTTATATTATTTATTACTGTTTTTTCAGCTGCAGGAAATGAATTTAAAAATCCAGAAAAATCACTTTTAAAACCACCTATTGAATGGGAAAAAACATATGGGAGTGCAATGGTTGACTGGGGGCGTTGTGTTCAACAAACATCAGATGGAGGATATATAATTTCTGGAGCCTATGATAGGAATGTCTATATGCCTTGGCAAGGTTATGTATATTTATTAAAAATTGATGCTATGGGAAATCAAGAATGGGAAAAACAACATGGAATATATCCCTATGAAAATCTTGGTCAATATATTCAACAAACATCAGATGGAGGATACATTATAGCAGGATTTATTGGTTACACCTACCATATCGATGCCTATGTGTTAAAAACAGATTCTGCTGGAGATCTAACTTGGACGCGTATACTTGGTCACTTTGATTATTATGATAATAGCTTATCTGTTCAGGAGACAACAGATAATGGATATATTATAACTGGATGGACAGGTTCTTATGGTGCTGGAAGTAGTGATACATGGCTTATCAAGCTTAATTCATCTGGAGAAGATGAATGGAATACAACATTTGGAGGTAGTGATCTTGATGGCGGAGAGTGTGTTAGACAAACATCTGATGAAGGATATATTATTTCAGGATCAACAGAGTCTTTTGACTCTGGCGGTAACGGAGATGCTTGGCTCATTAAAACCGATATGAATGGTAATGAAATTTGGAATAAATCCTACGGCGGTCAATATCTAGATATTGGAAAGAGTGTTATACAAACATCTGATGGCGGATATGTTTTAACTGGTTCAACATCTTCATATGGTGCTGGAAATCATGACGCCTGGCTTATTAAAACCGATATGTACGGTAATGAAATTTGGAATAACACCTATGGAGATAGCTCGTGGGATCAAGGAAAAAGCGTTGTACAAACTGCAGATGGTGGTTATTTCATAACTGGTGATTATACTGATCCTATTCAGGGTGATCTTGAATTATACATGATAAAAACAGATTCTGATGGGATTGAAGAATGGAATTATATTATTGAACATGAAAGTTTAGGTAGTACTGATTCAGGTTCTTATGGTATACAAACAAATGATGGCGGATATATTGCAACAGGGGAAACTGGTGAATATAATTTAGCAAAAGTGGATCTTTTGTTAATAAAGTTAGAGGGAACAAATTCTCCACCAAACATTCCAAGTAACCCTGATCCACAAAATGGTTCAACAGGTGTTGATATTAATACAGATTTGAGTTGGAGCGGCGGAGATCCAGATGGTGATTTAGTTACATATGATGTTTACTTTGGAACAGATACAAATCCACCTCTAATGGCAGAAGATATTGTTGAAACTTATTATGATCCCGGGATTCTTAATTGTAATGCCACTTATTATTGGAAAATTATTGCAAAAGATAATTGCAGTGCATCAACTGAGGGACCAATCTGGGAGTTTACAACAGAAGAGTATGAACTTGATTTATCATTTACAATTAAAGGTGGACTTGGAGCTAATGTAGAGATAACTAATAACAATATTGAAGATGCAGAAGATATAGAATGGGAGATTCATGTAGAAGGTGGAATTCTCGGACTGATTAATAAAACAACTTATGGTATAATAGATGTTCCAGCAGGGGAATTGGTATCAGTTGGAACAGGATTTCTATTTGGTCTTGGAAGCATCGACATCAAAGCAACAGTAGCTAGTGAAGAAAAATCAGCAACAGGGATAATTATAATTATCCTAGTATACATATTAAATTGAATTTAAATTCTATGGTTAAGTGATAGAAATGAAAAAAACTCTATCAATATCAATAATTGGAATTTTAATACTTAGCGGACTTGGAGCAGGTGCGTCTTATTCTCAAAAATCTTCTTTGAAACAATCTTCATATGAAAGCCATATATTAAACTTTGAACAAAAAGCAAGTATTTTCGAAAGTTTTGAAGAAGGATTTGGTCCCTGGGAAGCTGATGCTGACATGCCATGGGATCCTGAAAAAGACACACCACCCTCATGGAATGTCACAAGGACACAGGAATATGCACATGACGGTGAATGGTCACTTAACTTTACAGCAAATGGATTGTTTGATGATGGGACTGTGTGGATTGTTCGTGAGATTTCTTTGCCACCTGGATGTTGGGATATTGGACTAGAATTCTACTTTTGGAGTATGGAAAGTGAGGTTAATAATTGGGAAGTTGTAGCTTACATCGGGGAAATTCGACCTGAGGCAGAAGAAAATTTCACCGTTATTGGAGATGCAGGAATTGAAGGATGGTCACCTTACCAACATGAAGTAACTATTGAATTGTTGGAACAAACAACAATATGGTTAGCACTCGGCTATAACATTGTGTGGGAAACCTGGCGTACTCATTATTTTGATTCTGTAACTATTTCGGGTTTGCCTAATGAAAATAATATGGTAATTATTGCACCAGATATGTTCTCAGATTCAATTCAACCATTAATTGATCATAAAAATTCATTGGGTGTTCAAACTTTTTTAAAAACGACAGAGGAGATATATAATGAATTCTCAGGTAGAGATCCTGCTGAACAAATAAAATATTTTATCAAATATGCTAAAGAATCTTGGAATACAAAATATGTAATGCTTGTAGGTGGGAAAGATATCATGCCAGTACGTTTTACGAGAATGTGTTTTTTAGATAGTAATTCTTCATCTATCTATTCTTATTATATTAGTGATCTCTACTTTGCTGATCTTTATTTCCCAGATAATAGTTTTTGCAGTTGGGATTCAAATAATGATAGTATCTTTGCAGATAAGAACATAGAGGGATATGTAGATGATGTTGACCTCTATCCAGACGTGTTTTTAGGAAGAATTCTAACAAATACTGAGTCAGAACTGGAAACCGTTGTTGACAAAATAATTAATTATGAAAATAGTGCTTACAATCAAAATTGGCTTAAAAATCTTATATTATGCGGTGGAGATGATGCGAGATCTTTTCTCATTGAAGCAATGCTGCCCTTACAACTTGGAAGAATTGGTTATCCAGTTTTTGATGGAGAATTTTTAGGTAATCAAGCTTCACAGATTTTAAGTGATTTTACTGCAAAAAAGGTTTATGCAAGCGGATTATTCCGTCCGTTTGTTAAACGACTTACTGTTAATAACATTAACACTGCAATAAATGAAGGAGCAGGATTTTTAATGTTCAACGGTCATGGACTACCCGATACTGCAATTCTTACAAATTTTCCTTTTATGAAGATATGGTGGTTACCAAAACCTCATGGATACACCTCTTCAGATGTTGAACAGCTTACGAATGGATACAAACTCCCGGTTGCAATATTTGGCGGTTGTAATTGTGGCGATTTTAATGCATCACAAAGCCCTGTGGCCTGGAAATTTATTGCACATGGAAATGGTGGAGCTATAGCAAGTTTTGCATGTACAGCTGGAGCGGTTTTGTTACTTTCAAGTTTATGTACAAAAAGTCTCCATGGTCATATAATTATGAGTGTTTTTGAATCCTATGCTGGGGGAACAGAGATTGTTGGTGATATTTGGAGTGATTCTATAACCAATTATCTCAATGATGAGGACGCATTAGAGCTTGGAGATGCTTTTAGTATGTTTAACTGGCATCATCCTCTTTCGAATCATTTTGTTATTGAAGAGTGGACATTATTTGGAGATCCCAGCTTGAAGATAGGTGGGTACCCATAATTAGACCTGATTTAATCATTCCAAATATATGCAAATTAATAACATAGAAAAGAGATAAAGAATTATAAGCACAAAAATAGTTATGGTCTTTACTGGGTTGTTAGTCTACTTATACTGATTCCAAGTAGTGCAGCTATCTATTCTGCATCATCAAATTTACATTCCACTACTAATTACACCTTTATAGATAATCTGTTATTAATAATAACTCCCCACAATGTTTTTCAATTTTGTATTACCTTATAATATATTATTTGCAAGGTCGCATTGCACTTATAACACACCTTGCTATTGGTCCAGGCGATGACTTATGGGGAGATTACGATATAAATAGCTATGTCTTCTTCTTCCTTTACTCACACTCGCGAATCGTTTTGCGTTTTGGTATAACATCTGTAACAAAATTGCAGAAGATTATAACTAGGATATATCCAAGTTTCTCCGATCCTAGGCTCTTTGACTATTGAAAGAGATTTTTTATTTGGTTTTTCCCAAACGTTTTCTTATAGTATATTAATGAAAAGCAATATGCCGGGCGCCAAGGTGCAAAGACATGAACAAGAAAAAATGTAATATATTATTATTAATAGGCTCAGTTGTAATAGGAATGTCAGCAATGACAGTATCGGCAGAAGATGAACTAATAACTGACGATGTAATTGAACATGACGCTTCAAATGGAGAACGAGATTTAGATATTACTGCTGAAGAAGATAATCCAGATAATGGCCAGTTAATAATAGCTCCATCACCAGATGGCGATTTGAAAGAAACCGCAGTTCTTGCAGGTGCGACAGAAAATGATGAAATTGGTACTATTGGAATACCTATACTTGGTGCATTAGGAATTATTGCATCAATTGCAATAGCAGCAGTTTTAATCAATAAAAGGAAATAAAATAATTTTTCCTTTATTTCTATCATTTTTTTTTAAAAAAATAAAAAAAATTCTAAATATTGCTTTATGGTATTATTCTCTTTTTGAAATAAAATATAGGCCAATTAACAAAAGCCCAACACCAACAAACTGCATAATCTTAGGAGTTTCAGAAAGCATAAAATATGCAAGGATTGTAGCAAACACCGGAGTCGATAGCTCAAGTGCAGAAGTCTGAGCAGCTTTAATTCTTATGAGAGATTCATAATATAGAATTGTACCAAGACCGATTATAATTCCAAGCGCAACTTGGTAATAATTTGCTATAAAAAATCTATTATTAACTATTAAAAAGATAGACAGAACAGCTGCTGCAATAGAAAATCTATAAAATGTGAGAATGCCTGTATTTAGATGCTTTACATATTTTCTTGTTACAATTGCAGTTGTCGCCCATGCAATTGTAGCAGATAATACAAACAAATCACCAATAGTGCCAAATTTAAAGCTCAATAGATTTTCAAAAGTTTTAGTCGTAACAAAAATTCCTGATAAGATCATAAATAAAATTCCGGTATAATCAAAATATGTAAGTTTGTCAGATTTCAGGATAAAAAAACCAAATATTACAATAAATATTGGCTGCAAATGGCCAATAATTACAGCATTGATTACCGGTACTTGTGAAAGTGAAAAAACATACATAAAATCAGCAAAGAGTGTTGCGACAAGTGCAATATAAACCATAGGGCCGATATCTTTCTTTGATATTTTCAACTCATTAGTTTTTCTCTTTAATAGAATGTATATAAAAGCAACGAGTAATGCAAAAATCGCACGAATTGTATTTGTTTGAATAAAATCTGAGGTTTCATAAGATAACTTCACAAATATGGGTTCTATAGCCCACATAATACTTGCAAGAAGAATAGCAATTATTCCAATTGTTTTATTTTTCACAAAATGAAAACTAATAACAAATATATTCTATTTGTGAAGTATAAAAAAACTGTGTAATGTTGCCTTAATACATAATCATACAAACTAAATATATGCGCCTTAAATGCAGTTAACATATAAAACGAATCAAAACTACCTGTAGCCTTAATGTCTGATTTTCCACCATCTTAATACACAGAAACATGCCTAGTTTCAACTCATTCCCAAAACGCGTAACCAGAGGGATTCCCTGGGACCCATTCAGGTGGAACACGGTAAGCTCGATACAGCTGCTGGATTCTAGTTGGTGAGATGTAATCCCAGACGATTTTTGATGCGTTGTTCACTTCAAAAACCCGTCCGTTTGTACCCTCTGTAATCAACGTGTTGCCGTTAGGTAATCTTTGAGCGGAACTCATAATAGAGCTGTAAAACCTGTGATTATCACTGGTGCGAGGGAACCACAAACGTAAGGAATAGTGACTGTAATCCCAGACGATGTCAAGGGTCAACGGGTTAAATTCAATCACCTTTGACATTAGCCTGATGTATCGTGGCATCCCAAAATACCCATATCCCCCCCATCCGCCATTGTCAAACAGAAGGATATTACCTTCCCCTGGAAGACCTTGAGGAATCATATGAGCGTGGTGCAAGCCGATTAATTGACCAAGTTTGCGACCAGCCTCTGTGTCCTTTGAATAATTAGGTCCAATTTTCCAGACGATATCTCCAGTTTCTCTACTTATGATGGCTATAAAGTTTGTGTGCCGTGAACTGATAATAATATTTTTGGGATTAAAACATGCATTTTTAATCGGATCAGCAGTATACCATTTGTTTGGGCCAAGCAGCGACATGGAGTTCATGTGGAAGATATCTCCATCTCCTAGGATACCAGGATTTACATACATGCCGTGTTTGGTTTCCTTGTTGAATCCGATTTGGTTGAAATGCTCGCAAGTACTCCATTCAAATCCAGTCTGGGTACCATTCCAGTCAACTTCATAAATGACATCATCCTTCAAAGGTAAACAGCTGATACTAGTATTTAGAACTGTTTTATGGGCAAGGATAAGGGTCTTTCCATATGGGAGAAAGTCTTGGTCTGGAGCATAGTAACCAACTGGATTCCCTTCACGTTCGAAATCATGATGCTGACGCGCTCGGCCGTTCGCCCAATTGTTATAACTCCACACGATATTCCCGTTCCAGTCATACTCATTTAGATAGGTAAAATCACCACATCCAAGCCCTAAAACTCTGAATTTTTTTCCCGCGATGATGGAACCCCCTGGCAGCATCTTTGCAGGTTGAGGGAAATATGATGGCCATCTATGGATGATGGTCCCGTTCATATCAATCAAAACGGCATTTGTTTGTCTACTAAGCAAAGTGTAGCCCTCGCAGCATCCTGGAGAATAGTTGATGACAGCGTCAAGAACATCATTTTTTTCAAAGAAGGAACTCGAAGAGGTAAATCCTGTGATAACCCCAGAAGATATAATAAGTAATAGGAAAACACAAATAACTTCTATTAAGTGTATCCTCTTTGATTTCGATGTCAATGTGGTACCTCCTGCCCTTTTTATTTAAAAATATAGTCTTAATTAGAATATAAAATCTTCTATAAATTAAAAATGCTAATAAATAGCATATCTGGGATGAAATTATAAACTCCTATTTTATAGTTCTATTTATTAAAACAAGTTAATATTGTTATATTAAACTTAGTTAATATTGTAAAAATTCGAATAGAATATCTTTAATTGCAATATTAAAGCATGTTAGACTTTTTAATTTTTTTTTAAACTAATTTTTCTTCAAAATCTGATACAAAATATTTTTTACCTTTTCTGATTATTTTATGACCTTCATTTTCTAATAGTTGTTTATGTCTCATTGCACCACCAGGATATTTCTCATTTAATTCTCCAGTGTTTTTAATAGTCCGCCAGTAAGGTACTTCACTGCTTGTTTCTTCTGCTGCATTAGCTACAGTCATTACAAAGATACCAGTAGTTAGAGTACAACAGTATTTAGTATTGTGTTTTTCAGCAAGCATGCTACAAATTTTATTTAAGGTAATTAGTTTGTTTTTGGGTATGTTTTTCATTATTTCATTTATTTCTAACGCTGGTGCGAGAACTACACTGTCACCTGGCTTTGCACCTATTTTTAGTAAAGCTTTGGCACATGGGAATTTAGTGTCAAATTCTAATATCTTTGGCATATTTTTAGAATCATGTAGTTTTTCATTCCAAGTTTTTTTAGCCATAATAATCAAATCCTGATGTAACATAATAAAGTTATTAATATTTTTAATATTTACATCTATTATATTAAGGGGATAGTCTAAAAATGAATGATATAAAAGTCATAGACCTTGCACCTGAAAATATTGCTGACTATGGTGTTTGTGGATATAAAGATGTTAAAAAACATTTGGAGTTAAGAAAAAAAATTGAATGGTTTAAGAAGTATTATCCAAAAGGACTTAGGATAAAAGCAATCTTATCAGAAAAAGGTGGATATCAAGGAATGCTTGAGTATATTCCCGGAAAATATGCTCACAGGCCTGTTGATGCAGACGGATTTATGTTTATTCAATGTATTTTTGTAGGTTTTAAAAAAGAATTCAAAGGGAAAGGCTATGCTTCATCTTTGATAGAGGAATGCGTAGCTGATGCCAGAAAAAATAATATGTTAGGAGTTGCAGTAGTTACAAGAAAAGGTTCATTTATGGCAGATAAACAAATATTTATAAAAAATGGTTTTGAGGTAGCTGATAATGCAAAACCTGATTTTGAGCTATTGGTTAAAAAATTTGATGAAAATTCAAAAAATCCACATTTTAAATCAAATATGGCAGATAATCTAAAAAATTATCAAGATGGATTATATGTATTTCGCTCTCCTCAATGCCCCTATACAGAAAAAAATGTAAACGCCATACTGGAATCGGCAAAAAACGAATTTAACCTAAAACCAATACTAATCGATTTACAGGATTCAAATGCTGTTCAAAATTCACCATGTGCTTTTGGAACTTTTTGTATTGTTTATAACGGGGAAATTATCAGTTATCATCCTATAAGTAATACCAGATTTGAAAACATAATGAAAAAAAAGATAAAATCCACCAGCTGAGATTTTTTTTTGTTTTAAATCCTGATTGTAACAAATTCATTTATATTACTTAGGTTTGTCAGATATATAAAATAAAATCTTAAAAGATATCAGGAAGTGCTTTATTTTTATGTACCTGCAAATAACTTTGATAGTTATATTTTCTAATAGTATCTGGGTATTTTTGAATTAAATCATCCATTATTTTTCTTAATGAGTATACGTCTTTTACCAAGAAAGAAAAATTGTAATCTCCATATCCAACAATTGATTCAAAATAAAATAGATTAGGATTCTTTACTAGATTATCTATTAATTTTTTTATTTTCGAATATTTTTTAAACTCAATTGTTACAACATAGAAATTATAGCCTATTTTAGGATAATTAATCGAACAACTAAAACCTACAATCACTCCTAAATCTATTAATCTTTTTATTCTATTATTAATTGTTCGTGAGGTTGAATTAAGTTTTTTTGCGATCTGAATTGTCGGCATTCTAGCATTAACACTCATTATTTTTAAAATATTTTTATCCATATCATCGATTTCATCAGTGATGTTGAATATATTGTCCTTTGTTAGATTAAAGATATTTTCTATTTTCCTTTCTTTATTTTCATTTAATAAAAATGAATGACTCAAATTGAGATGACTGCCATTAACAATAAACTCACGTTCTGCAAAATAATCACCATATTTCATAATTGTTGCTTCATAAAAGGAAAAGAAATCATATGGAGATCTTATTGTGAAGTTGACTTCTAAATCAAATTTACCATCAGTTGAAAAAATAAAGGTAGTTAAATCGCTTTTAACAAAATACTCAATTATTTCTTTTTTTATCTCTGGTGTTGTATATTGAAAAACA
>Ga0180431_10008606_pt1 | contig 11680 bp, 11 predicted proteins | sample SS_ome_11_FD_132459 | JGI IMG/M metagenome (GOLD analysis project Ga0180431, IMG submission 132459) | Hypersaline lake sediment archaeal communities from the Salton Sea, California, USA - SS_1_MS_1 metaG | ecosystem: Environmental > Aquatic > Non-marine Saline and Alkaline > Hypersaline >...
AATAGTACTTTTCGTAATAATATTCACTGTTACGTATGTAATAATGAATCTCTCCAAGTGGGGAAGAAAAATATACGCAATCGGGTCTAATCCTCTTGCATCTTTTCTTTCGGGGATCAATGTTAAAAAAGTAAAATTTATCGGTTTTTTATTATCAGGCATTACAGCAGCCCTTGGAGGATTGGTGCTTACCTCATTGACGGCTGTAGGCATGCCCCAGCACGGACAGGGGCTTGAACTGGTCATAATCTCCTCAATAATCCTGGGTGGGACCGCACTCGGAGGTGGCCGGGGCTCTATCCTGGGAACGCTTGCTGGAGTATTCATATTGAGTATTTTATATAATTTCCTGACAATAATGAATGTTTATTATTTCTATATACAGATAGTACAGGGTTCAGTACTGATTCTTGTTGTTGCAGCATATGAGATCAGGCAGTCAATGGCAATAAAAAGAATATGAGGAATTTATTTAAATAATCTCAAGTTTTGGAGGATAAATGGAAAAGACAGTGAAAAAATATTCACAGATCATGAACTTCTTGAGAACCCCTACACCAACCCTGATCGGGATATATATAGTGATGATAATCCTGTTCTCGCTCACCAGTGAGAATTTTTTAGCGGTACAAAACATAAAAGGTATTTTTAATAATTTTGCCGTATATGGAATAATTGCAGCAGGCGTTACCGTTGTTATGATTGGCGGAGGATTTGACCTGGCAGTTGGTTCTACTGCAGGTCTTGCAGGGATAGTCAGTGCAGTACTAATAATGGATGGTATAGAGATCTCTACCCCTTATGTATTCCTGATAGCATTGGCGATCGGTAGTCTTGTGGGGCTAATAAACGGTCTGATTATTACAAAAGTCGGTATCAATCCTATCATTACTACGCTTGGTACTCTTGCAATAATAAGGGGCATATGTTATTTCTGGGCTGATCTAAATCCCAGGATAGCTAATGTCTTTGTACAGAATCTGGGAAGGATATATATCGGTGGTGTTTTTCCGATTACCACAGTTTATATAATAGTTGCTTTTGTAGTATTAAGTTTAATACTTAAGTTTACAAGATTTGGCAGAAACCTCTTTGCAATAGGAGGTAATGAAAATCTTGCAAGACTTGCAGGAATACCAGTTGACAGGGTAAAAATAATATCCTATGTGATCTCAGGGTTCTTTTCTGCGATCGCAGGTCTTATCCTTATCTCCCAACTTGGTTCCGGCAGACCGGAATATGGTACTGGTGCAGAGCTTGAAGTCCTGACTATTGTGGTACTTGGAGGGGTAGTGGTCGGCGGCGGCAAAGGTAATTATCTCGGTGTGTTTATTGCCCTGGTAATAATACAAACAATCTCAAATGGTATGGTTCTGCTTGATGTGCCGGTATTTCTCCGTATGGTAGTAAAAGGTGCACTATTAGTGCTTGTCATCTCAATTGATGCTATAAGAAGCAGGAGGCACCAGCTTCTGTATTGAGTATTTTTATATAAATCTGCATGTTTCCGGGGTAAGGATAATAAAAATGATCTACAGGCTGGATCTTTATAGAAGTATATTTTTAAAAAAACGATAAGAAATCTAGCATGAGCACAGATAAATATATTTTTGACTTCATCAGCGACAGGCAGGGACCTCATAAGATATCGAAGGCAAGCTATCTTGAAAAAAACAAGCTTGCACTGATGATAATAGACATGCAAAATTATATGACGGACCAGGCTTATAGGGGAAAATGGAGTTCAAAAGGGTCAGATGAATACTATTATGACCGTACAGGAAAAACTGTCATTCCAAATATTGAAAGCCTTTTAAAATATTTCAGGGAAAATAAATTACAGGTCGTTTATACGAGGATTGCTTCTCTGGATAAAAAATTCTTAGATGTACCATCGACCTCAAGGAAAAACCTTGTAGATGAAGAAAATGTAGATATAAATGGGAATAGATGGACCCTGCATGAGGAAGATAGCGCAAGCTTTATTGAAAAAAAACTTCAGCCTTCCGACAATGATATTGTAGTAATAAAAGGCGGAAGCGGAGCATTTTGTTCTTCAGAAATGGACCTGGTACTCAGGTCTAATAATATCTCAAGGATTATTTTTTGCGGCGGCCTTACAGATGCATGTGTTTCTTCATCTTTGAGACAGGCATGGGATAGGGGTTATTTGTGCACAGTAATAGAAGATGCCTGTATTGCTTCGTGCAAAGAAGATCACGATGCTGAGATAAGGATATTGGGCAAATATTATGCCTGGGTTGCAAGAACGGATGAAGTTTTAAATCATCTGGAAAAGAGTTGATGCATTGGGTTTTAAATAACCGGAGCTCTTGTTATGAAAAAAAATGTTTTCTTTTACAGCAATATGATAAAACTAGGCGGAATTATAAGTATGCCTGAAAATATAGCCGAAGATGAAGCAGTGCCTGCTGCAGTTTTATCACACGGTTACGGTGCTTCGAGGGATGAATTTGGAGATTTTTTAATCCTTACAGAGATCTTGAATTCAATGGGTATTGCTGTATTCAGATTTGATTATAGAGGCTGCGGACGCTCAGATTATCCGCTTGGCAGAATGCTTTGTAATGATGAATGGAAAGATGATTTAAAAAATGCCATATCTTTTGTAAGCAAATATACCAGAGTTGATAAGAATAAGATCTGTTTAATCGGGGAGAGTATGGGTGCTTCAGTTTCAATTATGGCTGCGTCTGAAGATCACAGGGTAAAATGCATCATAGCACTTTCACCAATTGCTGATGGATATGAGTGGATAAAGCAGAACTGGACCAAAAATAAAAGCAGGAAAGAATTTGATTCTTTTCTACGAGAAGTACAGGAAGACAAAGAGAGGGAAGCAATATACGGACAATCGAATTTATTAAAAATGGCTGATGCCCTGGCATACGAGGATAGATACCTGGAACTGATAGAAGAAATACATAAAAATTTCGATGACAGGGAGTTTACATACCATATACACTACGCTTCTATTGCATCAATTTTATCAATGAGACCCATAGAAGCTGTAAAGAAGATTTCTCCAAGACCGGTTCTTCTATTAGCCGGGAAAAAGGATGGTATAGTTCCGTGGAAGATGAATTCCCAAAAGCTTTATGAATCTGTAGGGGAAATAAAAAAATTAGTTATTTTTGATGAGGGGGATCACGGCCTGTTAGCTGAACCTACCAAATCAGAGACAATTTCAGAAATAAAAGATTGGCTGAATAATTATCTGATTAATTCCTGATGGGATGTTTTATTAATAAAAAGGTTATTTTTAAACGGTTCTCAATAAGATGATGAAATTTGCCAGATTTATTGAGTAATAAGAGACATTTTTAATACTACCAGCTTTATGGAGGAGAGGGTACCGGGCTGGTGCTGTAATGAATAGAGGGTCAGCTTTTTTAAAACATGCGGCACCAGACCCAAAAAAGGAAGATATGAATACCAGGGAACGCTTTAAAGAAGCAATGGCCTTTAACCGCGATATCCCCACAGTCAAATGGGAATTCGGTTACTGGGGCTCGACTATAAAAAACTGGTACAGCCAGGGTCTTCCCGAGAGGAAATATCCTGTCATTCCCAGGAAAATAACTACACTCTCGGCAACCCTATATACAACTGCCTGGACTTTTGACTGGCAAAAAAGAGGAGCAGACAGCAGTGAAAGGATAGTGCTTCCCAATGGCATCGGAGTCTGGGGAGGTGCCACTTACTGGCCAAATCAGGGATTTCCCATAGATAATGATGTTACAAATTATTTCGGTATGGACAGGTCCATGATCCTGGTAAAAGTAGAGCAGCTGTTTTATCCAAAGTTTGAGATAAAAATACTGGGGGAGGATGAAAAGACAGTCACATATATTGACCTTGACGGCGTGGAAAGGGTATTTTTAAAAGAAGAAGCCACCATCCCTACTTCCATGAAATGGCCCATTAGCGACTGGGAAAGCTGGAATAAAGTAAAGGAGGAAAGACTCAGCCTGGATAATATAGGGGAGCGCTTTCCTGGTAACTGGGATGAGCTTATGGAGATATATAAAGACAGAGACTTCCCCCTGGTCCTGGGAGGCTATCCAGTGGGGCTGTTCGGGACCCTTTCCCATCTGCTGGGTTATGAGAACCTTTTCTATTATTATTACGACAAACCGGACCTGGTAAAGGACATGCTGGACACTTTTACCGGATTATGGCTTGCCATATGGGAAGAAGTACTGGCCAGGACAGATATTGATGCAGTCCATATATGGGAGGATATGTCTACAGGCACTTCATCTATGATATCGCCAGCGCTTTTCAGGGAGTTTATGACTCCTTACTATAAAAAGATAACCTCATTTTTCAAGGCCAGGGGCGTGGATATAATACTTTTAGATACTGATGGTGACTGTAATGAGCTGATACCGCTGTTCCTGGAGTCAGGCATTACCGGGCTATATCCCATGGAAGCCAGTGCCGGTATGGATGTCCTGGCTGCCAGGAAAAAATATCCTGAGCTGCAGATACTCGGCGGCGTTCCCAAATCAAGGATAGTTTATGGAAAGACAGAGATAGACAGGTTCCTGGGACCTGTAGCCGAGCTTCTGAAAACAGGCGGGTATATACCACATGGTGACCACCTTATTCCTCCAGAAGTGGCCTGGGAGGATTTCAGGTATTACAGAGACAGGCTGGACCACCTTATAGACAGCAGGGGAAAATCATAAAATAAGCTATAAAAGCAATTATTTTCAATAAACTGCAATTATACAAACTTGACAGGAAAATTGTGATAAATAAAATGGTTGTAACGATTTAATAAGCCTTTATCCCCTGAAAAGCAATGATTTTTAAGGCAAAAAGGAGGAAGGATGATATATGAGTGATATATTAAAAAAGCTTAAAGATATTGTCCTGGAATTTGATATTGATACTGCCGAGTCCACTGCCAGGGAAGCGATCGAATCAGGAATAGATCCCATAAAGGCTGCTGATGCACTTACAGAAGGCATACAGATAGTAGGGGATAAATTCGGGTCGGGAGAGCTTTTCCTGCCCGACCTGGTATGTGCTTCCGAGGTGCTTAAGAAAGCATTCCCTGTAATAAATGCCGAATTTGAAAAAAGGGGACAGGAGACTAAAAAGCTGGGGAAAGTGGTGATAGGCACTGTATTCGGGGATATACATAGTATAGGCAAAGACATGGTCGCCACCCTATTATATGCTGCCGGCTTTGAAGTCATCGACCTGGGGATAAATGTAAAAGGGGAAGATTTCCTAAAAGTAGTAAGGGACCAGGATCCGGATATACTAGCTATGTCTGCCCTTCTTACCACAACTTCTTCAGAACAGAAAAATGTCATCAATGGACTCAAGGAAGCAGGCCTCAGGGACAAGGTAAAAGTAATTGTGGGAGGAAGCCCCATAAACCAGGAATTTGCCGATTCCATCGGGGCTGACGGCTATGGTTCCACAGCTCCTGAAGGAGTGAGGCTGGTCAAGAAATTTTTAAATATTGGTTAGGTGATAGGAATGCAGAATGGATATAAAAGGAATTTTGAACCATTAAGGATACTTTCCCAGAGCCAGGTAGAGCAGCTGCACAGTTCTACCCTGCAGGTGCTGGATGAGATAGGCTTTAAGTATGAATCTGAAAAAGTCTTAAAACTGCTGGAAAAGCACGGATGCAGGGTAGATCATGAAAACAGGATTGCCAGGATCCCTCCTGACCTGGTGGAATGGGCCATAGCCAAAACTCCTTCCAGTTTTATGGTCAGGGCCAGGGATCCTGAAAAAAGCATCAGGCTTGGCGGAAATACGGTATATTTCATGAATTCAGCTGGTGCCAGGTATGCCGATGTGGATACCGGTGAAGTGACCATGCCTACACTGGAGCAGAACAATGAAGGAGTAGTAGTCTCTGACGCCCTGGAATCGGTACACTGCTTTCCCTCATATACCCCCTATTTTGAGATAGGCGGAGTCCCTCCGGTTATGTCATGTCCTGTAAGCTGTGCCCAGAGGATGAGGTTTTCTACTAAACCTTCCCGCGGAGCCCAGCCCACTGATAGCTTTATATGGGAGACCAAACTGGCCCAGGCAGTAGGAGCCCAGCTCATGGGGTGCGTGGAAGGTGCAGCACCTCTATCCCTGGCTGAAGATCCCTGCAATGCAGCATTTTATTACCTGGATGCAGGGTTTCCCATCTATATTGCTTCCGGCTCGCTTATGGGCGCTTCCCATCCCATAACCATTGCCGGCGCTACCGTAAGCCATAATGCTGAGCTGCTGGCTATTATAGTAATGCTGCAGTGCATAAAGCCGGGATGCGGTGTCATAGCCAATAATTTTGTATCAGCTATGAATATGCAGACAGGCGACCTCAATTTCGGGACTGCTGCCATATCCCTGCACCAGATGGCGTATAATCAGATCTGGCATGACCACTATAAGATACCCATAAACAATACCGGGGCTGCCTTTTCCAATTCCAAGATGATAGATTACCAGACTGCAGCTGAAAAACTGCCCCTGGCAATGTGCTCAGCTATTTCGGGAGCTAACCTTATCGTGCTTCACGGAGGAGTAACCGGTGAGCTGGCATATAATCCCATACTGGCAGTAATAGATGATGATATTGCCCGGACCATAGGCAGGATGTTGGAAAGTTTTGATGTCACCGATGATATGATAGGCCTTGATGTTATCAGGCAGGTAGGAGTCGGGGGAACATTTTTAAATACCAAACAGACCCGTACCCTGTGGAGATCAGAAGATTATATGCCAAAAGTTTTTGATAAGACTTCCTACCAGGAATGGGTAGCCGGGGGAAAGAAGACTATACTTGATAAGGCAAAAGAAAGGACAGAGGAAATACTTTCTACCCATAAGCCCGATCCCCTTACAGATGAGCAGGAAAAGGATGTCGAGTCTATACTCAAGGAAGCTACAAAATATTATAAGGAAAAAGGATTGATATAAATATGTTTAATATATTAGAAGGAGGTTTGCATGATTAACTCAAAAACCCTCGATCCCTACCCGGGAGAACCTGATATCCAGAGGCTCCTGGATGCATTTAAGAGAAAACCGGTAGACAGGGTACCTAATTTCGAGGTCCTCTATGAAGACCAGCATGTGGAAAAGTTCCTGGGCCGTTTTGCCGGAAATACTTTAGCCTATGGAGGAGACCCTGCTAAGGGTGCTGATGCTGAACAGGGTCGGCCGATGTATCCAGATGACTATTTGGACCTGTGCGAGATCATAGGCCAGGATGCCCTGCTGTTTGATGCCGGACTTTGGACTCCTTACAGGAGGAAAGACGCCGACGGAAACCTGGTTCCGGCTTATGGGCGGGATGTCAAGACCAGGGCCGACTATGAAGAGCTTATCCTGGATTCAGACGGGCAGATAGCAGATGTAAAAAAATACCTGGCTGAATACAAGGAAGCTATCAAAAAAAGAAACTCCAAGATAGGTGTGGGCGGCCTATACGGCTGCATATCCCAGACACTTTATGAATTCGTAATAGGCATGAATGACTTTATGATGATGGCTTATGAGGACAGGGACCTTGTAGAAGAGATGCTGGAAGAATCCACAGTTCATTTTGTAAAGACCACCCAGGCCCTGATAGACGGTGGAGCAGACTTTATATGGCCCGCAGATGACATAGCTTTCAAAACCGGGCTTTTCCTGCCTCCGAAACTCATGAAGGAGATATGGGTACCCCGTATGGCAAGGATCTTTGAGCCAGCTGTAAATGCAGGCATCCCTATCATGTTCCATTCGGATGGAAATGTAGAAGATATAGTAGAAGACCTCATTGATATGGGACTTGACTGCTTAAACCCCATGGATCCCTATGGTGTGGACTATGCCGACTATAAGAAACGGTATGGGGACAGGCTGTGCCTTTCCGGAAATGTAGACATCGAATTTCCCCTGTCAAAGGGAACCCCTGAAGATGTAGATGCAGATGTAAAAAAGCATATGGAGATCTTAAAACCGGGAAATGGATATGTGGCTACCGTGTCCCACTCAGTAGTAAACTATATTCCCCATGAAAATGTAATAACATATTTAAATGCAATCCATAAATACGGAAGGTATTAAAAGAAAGGAAAGATAATATGGCGATACTTGATGATATTTACAAAGCTACCACAGAGGGCAACTATAAGGATATGGAGGAGCTGGTCAAAGCTGCAGTGGACAGTGGAGAGCACCCAAATGATATCGTAAATAAAGCACTGTCTCCTGCCATGATAGAAGTGGGGGATAAATTCGGCACCGGCGAGCTATATATGCCTGATATGCTGCTCTCCGCCAAAGCAATGCAGACAGCTATGGGAGTACTAAAGCCGCTTTTAAAGGGCGATGAAGCTCTGGTGGAAAAGGGTACGGTTGTAATAGGTACGGTAAAGGGAGACCTCCACGATATAGGCAAGAACCTGGTAATAACCATGGCAGAGGGCCAGGGCTTTCATGTGGTGGACTTAGGAATAGATGTAGATTACCAAAAATTTGTGGATGCAGTCAAAGAGCATAAACCCCAGATAGTAGCCTTCTCCGGACTACTTACAACCACCCTTGCCAATATTCCCGAGCATATAAAGGCTTTAGAAGATGCAGGGGTAAGGTCTGAGATAAAGCTTGCCGTAGGCGGAGCCCCGGTTACCCGCGACTTTGCCGACAGGTACGGCATTGAGATATATGCTGACGATGCTTCAGGAGCAGCCAAGGAGTTTTTAAAGGTGATAAGCTGATATATTTGATTAGGGCACAATATGCAGGATAGGATGACATCATCAAGGGAGAGGGTCCTTAGCGCTTGTCTTAGAAAAGGATATGACAGGATCCCTATAAAGCATGAAGGTACTCCCGAAATAAACCAGATGATAAAGGACCATTTTGGGCTGAAAAATGATGAGCAGATGCTGCTGGTCCTTGGAGATGATTTCAGGTATGTAGAACCGCCTTATACCGGACCAGAACTGAAGACTTTTCCCGATGGTAGCATGGAAGGATATTTCGGGGAAAGATATAAATATGTCCAGTTTGAAGGCGGAAGGTACCCGGAACCGGTCTATCAGCCCTTTGCAGGGATAAGACAGTTAAAGGACCTGGACATCTCACATTTTCCTAAATCAGAATGGTTTGATTATTCACAGGTCCATAAAGATGCCAGAACCTTAAGGGATAATGGCTTTGCCGTATGCATAGGTACTGCAGGAGATATGGACTTTATAAACGGGATATCAAGGGCCAGGGGAATGGAAGAAGTGCTCATGGACCTTATGGATGATAATCCTGTTTTCTTAAAGATAATGGAAGCAAGGTTTGAGTTCTATTACGGCCTCCAGGAAAATATCCTTAGGGAGGCCGGGGGGCTTATAGATTTTGCCCATGCCGGCGAAGACCTGGGAAACCAGAGGGGCCCTATGATAAGCCTGGAAGTATTTGAAAGGCATTTTGCGCCAAAATATAAAAAATATTTTGATATGGTGCACAGTTATGGGGCCAGGACCATGATGCATATGTGCGGTACTATCTGGCCCTTTCTTGAACGCCTAATTGAGATAGGGCTTGATGTCTATGATGTGGTACAGCCTACTACACCAGAAAATGATATCGGGGAACTCAAAAAAAGGTTTGGCAACAGGATAATATTCCAGGGCAGCATGGATGTCCAAAATGAGCTTGCCTGGGGAACTGATGAAGATGTCAGAAGCCAGGTAAAAAGAAGGCTGGGACTTTTCCCGGAAGGAGGCCTTATACTGGGACCATCCCATGCAGTGCAGCCTGGCTCTCCCCTGGAGAATATCCTGGCCATGTACAGGGAGGCGGGGAGCCTGATGGAGGATATCCCTGGATGGATATATGACATCAAGGGTACTGAAGATACAGGGCTTAATATGTCTAAACTGTTTTAACAATAAGAAGACCTATAAAATCTAGGAAAGGAAATGAAAATGAAACTTAATGTAGATGCACATCTGTGGTGCCTGGGCACCTATGGCGAAAGATATGTACCGGGAGGATACTTCGAGGACATGACAGCAGACCAGCAGCTGGAGATAATGTCAAAGATAGAAGGACTTACGGGGCTTTTTACTTTCTATCCCACAGCACCCCTTCCGGAAGACCCGGATAAATTAGTAGCCAAACTGGCTGATTTCGGCCTCAAGGTATCAAATATCGCCGTTGAATGCTGGTCTAACAGGAAGTGGAGGCACGGAGCTTTTGCCACCAATGAAGCTAATATAAGGAAAGAAGCGGTAAAGCTTTTTAAGGAATCAATTGATTTTGCCAAGGCAGTAAAAGCCGACAGCGTGCTCCTGTGGCCGGCCCATGACGGACTGGATTATCCCTTCCAGGTAAACTATTATGACGGCTGGAAGAATATGGTTGAGACGGTCAGGGAGATCTGTGAATATGACCCCAAGATAAAGATCGCCCTTGAAGCCAAGTCAAAAGACCCCAGGCAGAAGCAGTATATAAGGGATACCGGAAAAGCCCTGGCCCTTATAAATGATGTAGGGATGCCCAATCTGGGAGCAGCCATCGATGTGGGCCATGCCCTTATGGCTGGAGAGAACCTGGGGGAATCAGTAGCGCTTCTGGATGTCCATGACAAGCTTTACCAGGTCCACCTCAATGAAAACTATAAAGATGCGGACCCGGATATGATATTCGGTACCATAAACTTCTGGGAACTCCTGGAGTTTTACTATTATATGAATAAGACTGATTATGAGGGCTGGCAGGCAATTGATATCATTGCCCCCCGTGATGACAGGGAAAAATCGCTTAAGCTGGGCATAAAGATGGTCTGGAAATTACAGGAGCTGGCAGAAAAGCTTAAAAAGCACGAAAAAGAGATAGACGAAAATATGAAGGGCTATAAGTTTGCCGACAATATGGATATGATAACTGACCTTATATTTTAAAAGCTGGTTCATCGAAAAACCCAAAGGAGGAGATATGCAGAGAGTAGGATTTACTTTTAAGATAAAACCTGAGCTTAAGGCAGAGTATAAAAAAGCCCATGACGAGATATGGCCGGAGATGGCTAAAGCCATTAATGACTACGGAATGCATAATTATTCCATATACTTTAAGCCTGACGGCACCCTTTTTGCCTATCTGGAAGTTGACGGAGACTTTAACCAGGCTATGGAAGAGTTCGGAAAGACTGATGTCAACAAAAGGTGGCAGGAGCATATGGATAAATATTTTGTGAAGGAAGACAGTTCCATCCTGGGACCGGAAGTAGAAGTACTGGAAGAAGTATTCCATCTGGACTAAAAGCTATTAAACTGATAAACCGCTGAAAGGAGAATATGAACTCACGTGAAAAATTCCTGTCTGCCATGCGCATGGAAGGTGCAGATCACACCGGGGTAGAAGTCCCCAAAGTTGAATTCGGCTACTGGGCAGGCACCATAAGAAGATGGGCCGGTGAGGGCCTTAAAATAGTACAGCCGGTACCGGATGACATATCAGACGGCATAGCCATAATGGCCAATAGAAATATATATGCCGATATGGAAAAAGCAGGCGATGTCAATGTAGGACCTGTATTTGGCCTGGACCAGTATCTAACCAAGTTTCCCGTAGACTATAGCCCCGGCTTTGACAAAGAAATAATAAAGACTACAGATACCCATATAATATATAAGGACTCCTA
>Ga0180431_10008608_pt1 | contig 11679 bp, 11 predicted proteins | sample SS_ome_11_FD_132459 | JGI IMG/M metagenome (GOLD analysis project Ga0180431, IMG submission 132459) | Hypersaline lake sediment archaeal communities from the Salton Sea, California, USA - SS_1_MS_1 metaG | ecosystem: Environmental > Aquatic > Non-marine Saline and Alkaline > Hypersaline >...
GCAGGCCAAGACGGTCGTCAACCGGCCGCGCGTGCCCTGGTACTGGGACTTTTCCACTGTGCTGCAGGAGGAGCTGCACTTTGCGCTCACCCAGGCGAAGGAACCGCAGCAGGCAATGGATGACGCGTACGAGCGGACAATGGAGGTCAAGGCAGAGGCGGAGGCATGAGGGCCGTGTAAGCCCTTTGTGCATCTGTCGCGGGCAAGAGCGAGCGGAGCTGCCGGCCGGCTTCGCTCGCTGGCCCGTATCTCGAAATCACGCACAGGGATGCCTTCCAGCGACATGTGTGTGATGGGCCGGCGTTTCTGAAGGGAACACAACTATGAAAGATCTGGCCACTGAGCGTACCGGAGCACCGCCGGCCGTCCATAGGGCGATGCGCTTCTGGGAGAGGCTCCGCACTGGGCATCTGACCAAGCGCCAACTTGGCCTGCTGCTGTGCCTGCCGGCCTTGATCATGATCGTGGGTGTCGTGGGCTATCCCCTGGGGTACTCGATCTATATCACGTTCCACAAAATGAATTTCGCCAAGGCCGCCGTGGGCCCCGAGTTCGTCGGATTGAAGAACTATGCGCGCGTATTCGAACGGGCGGACTTTTGGAAGGCCTTCTTGCGCAGCTCCCTGTTCGTCGTATACGACCTGTTCGTGGGCATGCCGTTGGGCCTGGCCATCGCCATCTTGCTCAATCAGCGCTTCCGGTTCAGGGGTGTGGCCCGGGCGACGATCCTCCTGCCCTACGTCCTGTCCGGGACGGTGCTGGGCCTGATCTGGAAGTGGATCTATAACCCCAACCACGGTGCATTGAACGCGCTTTTCCAGCAACTGGGGCTGATCTCCGAATACGTCGCCTGGCTCGCCGAGCCGACCCGCGCCCTGCAACTGGTGATCCTGGTCAACCTGTGGCAGGGTACCCCGTGGGCGATCATCATGTATCTGGCCGGCCTGCAGACCATCCCGACGGAATTGTACGACGCGGCGAAGGTGGACGGCGCATCGGGCTGGCAGACGGTTTTCAAGGTCATCCTGCCGCTCCTGGCCCCGATCACGCTGGCCATGCTGGTTCTCAAGACCGTGTGGACGTTCCAGGTGTTCGACATCGTGTGGGTGCTCACCCGCGGCGGGCCTGCGAGCGCCACCCAGGTGGTCAGCTACTATATCTATTACCTGAGCTTTTTCCAACTGAAGTTCGGCTACGCGGCAGCCATGTCCTACGTTCTGCTGGGGATCGTTCTGGTGCTGGTCATGATTTACTACCGGTTGATGCGGCGCGAGGTCGAATACTAGGGAGGTATGGGAGATGGAGTTGACGCAGATCACAGACATTCCAGGGAAGCCTCGCCCGGGGCCACGTGTGCCCCGCAAGCTGTTTAGAGCGGTGATCATATACGCGCTGGCAATTGCGGTGATGGTCCTTTTCTTGGCCCCTATCGCCTGGCTCTGTATCTCAAGTATCACTCCCGAGACCCAGCTACTGACCGTGCCGCTCAAATGGATACCGGAGCAACCCTCCTTTGAGTATTATCGGCAGATCATCACGGCTGCCCCCAAGGCCAAGACCACGGCCAGCAATTTCAAGGTCGCCATTGGAAACAGTCTGATCATCGCTGGCTCGGTGTCGGTCCTGTGCCTGCTCGTGGGATCGCTGGCCGCCTACGCCTTTGCTCGGCTGGACATGCCGTTCGGCGACAAGCTCATCTTTCTCCTTCTTTTCACCCAGATGATCCCGGCCATCGCCGTGATGATTCCACTGTATCTGATCTTTAGCCGGCTTGGCATGCTGGACCGGCGCATCACGTTGGTGATCGTGTACTGCTCCTTCAGCCTGCCCTTTGTCATCTGGATGATGCGGGGTTACTTTCAGACGATCCCGTCCGAGCTTGAGGATTCGGCCATGATCGACGGGTGCAGCCGGGTCGGCGCGTTGTTTCGGGTCGTGATGCCCCTCTCCACGCCGGGTCTTTTCGCGACCGGGGTATTCACCTTCCTGGGGGCGTGGAACGAGTTCTTGCTGGCGCTGGTGCTGAGCCAGTCGCTGGTCAGCAAGACGATGCCCGTCGCGTTGGCCGAGTTTATCGGCCGCTTCCGAGTGGACTATGGGTTGATGTGCGCGGTGGGCGTGATCGCCTGTATCCCGCCCATCCTGTTCGCCCTCATCTTCCAGCGCTATCTTATCGAGGGACTGACGGCCGGGGCGGTAAAGGCGTAGGGTCCGGTGTAGGACAAGATGGCATCTTGTCCTACGTGGGGGTGAGGGCATTGGGTTCGGAGTAGGACAAGATGCCATCCTGTCCCACGTGGCGGTGAGGGCATTGGGTTCGGAGTTGGACAAGATGCCATCTTGTCCTACGCGGCAGAGGGGGAGGGTGTGGCTATGACGACTTCTAATCCGGTCTTGTGTGGTTCGATCGCCTCGCGGCCCAGCCAGTTTGGCATTACCATGCACAACGCCGGCTACACGGCGCTGGGCGTGCCGTTCACCTACGTCGCCTTTGGCACCCAGAACACGCGCGAGGCCGTGCTGGGCATGCGGTACCTGGGGATGCGTGGGCTGGGTGTCTCGATGCCGCACAAGATTGAGATTATGCAGCATCTCGACGAGATCGACGAGACGGCGGCCCGGATCGGGGCTGTCAACACGGTCGTGAACGAAGACGGGCGGCTGACCGGCTACAACACGGACTGGATCGGTGCCGTGCGCGCGCTGCAGGAGCAGGTGGACCTCGCCGGAAAGCGCTCGATCGTCATCGGCGCGGGTGGCGCAGCGCGGGCGATCGTCTTCGGTCTCACTAGGGAAGGGAGCCAGGTCACCGTGTACAACCGGACGGTGGACAAGGGTGAGGCGCTGGCCCGTGATTTCGGCGCCCGCTGCGGCGGCGGCCTGGCGGAGCTGGCCGCAATCCAGGACTATGACATCCTGGTGAACGGTACGTCGGTGGGCTTTTACGCTCCCGACGAATCGATCCTTCCCCCCTCGGCGCTGGAGGCGGGCGCGGTCGTGCTGGACGTGGTGTTCATTCCGCCACGGTCCAGGCTGGTGCGGGACGCGGAATCGCGGGGGTGCGTCGCCATCTCGGGCATCCGCATGCTGGTCCATCAGGCCGCGTACCAGTTCGAGCTGTACACAGGTCAACAAGCGCCCTTGGAGGTGATGGAGCGGGCGTTTTTGGAGAAAATCAGTCGTTCATAGGAGAGAGGTCGATTGAAAGTTGGATTCTACGGTTTTGTCAGGCAATATCACAATCTAAAGGCCGAGATCGACGCGGCGATCGAGCAGGTGCTCGAAGGCGGCGCTTACGTGCTGGGGCCGGCAGTTGCGCGTTTTGAGAGCGAGCTGGCGGCCTATTGGGGGATGCAGCACGCCATCGGCGTCAACTCGGGCACCGACGCGCTGTGGCTGGCGTTTCTGGCGCTGGGCATCGGCCATGGAGACGAGGTGATCACGGTCGCCAACACCTTTTTCGCCACCGCCGAGGCGATCTGGTTCGTGGGTGCCAAGCCGGTGTTCGTGGACATTGAGCCGGATACGTGCAACATCGACCCTGCCCGGATCGAGGCGGTCATCACCGGGAGAACCAAGGCCATCGTGCCGGTGCACCTGTACGGCCAGCCGGCTGGAATGCCCGCCATCGCCGAAATCGCCCGGCGGAACGACCTGCTTGTCATCGAGGACTGCGCGCAGTCGATCGGCGCGGCCGGTGATGGGTTCGCCATCGGCGAGTTGAGCGATGTGGTCTGCACCAGCTTTATGATCCGCAAGAACCTGGGGACATATGGAGACGCCGGTGCCGTCCTCACCAACCGTGATGACATCGTCGATCGCATCCGCGCGCTGCGCAACCACGGTTCGCTCAAACGATCCTTTCATCGCATGGGCTATAACAGCCGCCTCGATGATCTACACGCGGCCATTCTCAGTGTCAAGCTAAAGAGGATCGACGCGTGGAACGAGCGCCGCCGCGAGATCGCCGCCATGTACACTGCGGGTTTGCAGCACACTGGTCTCAAGCTTCCGGTCGAACGGCCCGGCTACCGGCACGTCTATCATCTGTACGTTGTCGAGACGGAACGGCGGGACGAGATGCTCAAGTACCTCAACGACGCGGGCATTGACGTCAAGACCCACTATCCCATCGCCATCCACCAGCAGGAGGGTTATCCATGGGGTCTGCCTGCCGATCTGGGCATCTCGCTGCCACTGACCGAGAAATCGGCCGCCAGCGTCATCTCTCTCCCGATGTTCCCCGAGCTGATCCAGGCGGAGATCGACCATGTAATTGAAACGGTCCGTGCCTGGAGGCGGTAGACAGGTTTCTCTGCCCCACAGCCTCTCACCCAGAAAGAACGTATCTTTGCTCAGGAGGTTACGTACAATGCTCCCAACTAAAGTCGTCGCTATCGGTGCTGGAAGCGCCAGTTTTGGGCTGAACACGGTCTCTGCCCTGATGGGCAGCGAGCGACTGCGCGGCAGCCACATCGCCCTGGTGGATCGGAACGCCCAAACCCTCGGGCTGATGTGCAAGCTGGCCGAGCGGCTCAACCGGGAGTGGGATTCCGGGATGACCATCACCACCCACACCCACCACGCTGAAGCGTTCGACGGCGCCGAGTTCGTCGTCTCAGCGATCGAGGTGCCGCCCCGCGAAGAGCTGTGGCGGTCGGATTACGAGATCACGCTAAAGTACGGTGTGCGCCAGCCCTACGCCGAGAATGGTGGGCCGGGGGGCTTTGCCCACGCCGCTCGCAACATCGGCCCAGTGATGGAGATCGTACACGACATGGAGCAGGCCTGTCCCGATGCCTGGTTCATCAACTATACCAACCCGATGATGCGCATCTGCGATGCCATCGCCCGCTATAGCGATATCAAGGTCGTCGGCCTGTGCCACCAGATCTTTGCCGGATACGGCATGGTTGGATTGGCGCTGGCCGACGACCTGGGCATCGAGGTGCCGGAGGGCAAAATCAACACGCACGCCGATCCCCAAACCTGGCCGCGGTTGTGGCGGGTGGCACGTCGGGCGCTGGAGCGTGTCGACATCAAGGCCGCGGGTCTCAACCATTTCACCTGGATGCTCGACCTGCGCGACAAGCGCACCGGCGAGGACCTGTACCCGCGCTTTGCCGAACGGTGGGCATCCTTCGACCCCACCTTTGAGCCGCTGACGCGCCGCGTGTACCACGCGTTTGGCTGGTTCCCGGTCCCCGGCGACGAGCACCTGTGCGAGTACCTGCCCTGGGTCAGCGACCCGCTCACCAAGCCGTGGGAAAAGTACGAGATCAGCCTCTACGACTGGGACCTGATGAACCAACTGCGCGGGCTCGGTCACGACGACATCGCCAAGATGGGCGATGGGCGAATGACGATCGAGCATCTGCGGGAGGCGGACAGCGAGGGTGCGTTGGAGATGATCGAGAACGTCGCCGGAGCGGGGAACCACTATCACCTGGCGGTGAACCTGCCCAACTTTGGTCTGATCCACAATCTGCCGGAAGGGGCGATCGTCGAGGTGCCCGGGTTGGTCAGTGGGGCCGGTGTACAAGGGGTTGCCGTGGGGCCGATGCCGGAGGGTGTGGCCGAGCTGCTGCGCCGTGAGATTGCAGTCGTGCGCCTGTGTGTGGACGCCGCCGTGCTCGGCGATCGCCAGGCGGCATTGCAGTGCCTGCTTCTGGACCCTGTCGTCACCGACCTGGACGTGGCACGGCAGATTCTCGACGATTACCTGGAGACATATCGCGAGCACCTGCCGCAGTTCTGGGTATGACCGCGGGTTGACTGACGGAGGACAAGATGCCATCTTGTCCAACTGGTGCCACTGAGCGGGGAACAAGATGGCATTTTGTCCAACTGGTGTCGGTGAGTGTGGGACAAGATGGCATCTTGTCCTACTATCGCTGGCGGATGAGGGAGGAAGGCAGAGATGCCTGGTGGACCAAAGCCCATGGATCGAAGCCGCCGGCTCGAGCTGGCGCGCCGCATCGGGGACCAGATCCGGGATCACTACCGGGACGACGTCCTGGCGATCGGCGTGTATGGCTCGCTGGCGCGCGGGACGGACGGGCCGTACTCGGACATTGAGATCCACTGCGTGGTCCGCGGCCAGGGCGTCGACGTCTGTCACGAGTGGTCCGCCGGCCCGTGGAAGGCCGAGGTGGACGTGTACAGCGAGGACGTCATGCTCGAGTGGGCGTCCGATCTGGACGTAGACTGGGCCGTGACCCACGGGGCGTGCGTCCACGTGTGGACACTGTATGATCCGACCGGCTTTTTCCCCCACCTGCGAGATGCTGCGCTTCTGCATCCCGATCACGCCTTCGAGGAGGCGATCCGCGACGTCATCGTCGGGGAGATCTATGAGCGCATCGGGAAGGTGCGAAATGCCCGGGCGGAGAAAAACGACGCCTGTATGCCCTACCTGACGGTCGAGCTGGCCAGGTGCGGGGTTTGTCTGATCGGGTTGGATCGCCGTCACCTGTACACGACGTCCACGTGCATGTTCGAGGAATCGTTTGAACTATCCGGTCGGCCGGAGGGGTACGATACCCTGTGCCGGATGGTGATGGCGGGGGATCTGGCCGATCCAGCCCGAACCGCTGATGCCGCCGATGCGTTCTGGAGCGGGGTCGAGCGATGGGCCCGGGAGCGTGGAATACAGATCGAACACGAATTGGAAATGCTGTTAAAGCGCGAATTGTGAGATCGGCTGCTTTCCCTGGCTCGCGCCAATTGGCACTCGAAGCGCTGGCCCACGCTTGACAGCGGGCTGTATTCTGTTATAATTACCTGTAATGACCGGTCATATCAACCACTGAGTCGAGTTAGGATGCTGGATAAAACCTCTGGAACTCCGTTGTACGCCCAATTGGCAGATCAGTTGCGCAAGCAGATTCAGGGCAATCAATTGCTTCCGGACACGCAGTTGCCGTCGGAGCGCGAGCTGTGCGAACAACACGGGATCAGCCGCATCACCGTGCGCAAGGCGATGGACGAACTGCTGCACGAGGGCGCGGTCTACACCTGCGTGGGCAAGGGCACCTACGTGGCCGAGCCGAAGCTGAGCGAAGAGCTACAGCCCTTTAGCAGCTTTACGGAGGATATGAAACGCCGTGGGATGGCGGTATCCAGCCAGGTGCTGGAGGCTGCCCTCGTGCCGTGCGACGATTTCCTCGCCACCCGGCTTCACGTACCCAGAGGGACAGAGGCGATCAATCTGCACCGCCTGCGCCTGGCCGATGGCCTCCCCATTGCCATTCAGCGCACGTGTCTGCCTAATCATCTCTGTCCAGATTTGTTGCGGTACGACTTTTCCTTGCGTTCGTTTCTCGACGTTCTCCGCACCGAGTATGGGTTCAAATTGGCCAGGGCCGACACGAGCATCGAGGCCGCCCTGGCCCGTTCCGGTGAGGCCCGTCTGTTGCAACTATCGAGCCCGGCGGCGGTGTTGATCAGCGAGCAGACGACGTACCTGGATTCTGGCGTCGTCATCGAGTGGACCCGATCTGTCTTTCGTGGGGATCGGTACAGGCTCCACACCCGCACCCGCTGAACGGATCTCGACGCCCGGTGGAGGGATAGGCCCCCGCGTTGCGCATCACGGAGGGCAGGGTGACGGTGGAACCACCAAGACCATCGCACTGGTAGCGGACGATCGAGGGCGGATCATGGGCGCGGGGCGGGGCGGCAACAGCAATTGGACCGGCCCTGATGTGGAACAGCCCATACGCGTGGTCGTCACCGCGGTGCAGCAGGCGCTGGACCAGGCCGGGCTGAGTGGGGCCGACGGCCCCATCTACCTAACTTTTATTCAGGAGGGGATGACGCCATGATGGATTTTCTCACCAGAATCAACGCCGTTCTGCACCATGAGGAACCGGACCAGGTTCCCTTTGCGCCCTACGACAACCTGGTACCGCGTGGAGAATTCGTCCGCAAGCTGAGGAACCGGGGGATGGGGCTGTGCGTCCGCCGCTCGACCGTCTGGGCAGAGACTCCCAACGTGACAGTTGAGACCCGGACCGAGGGCGAAACCGTGGTCACGGTCTATCATACGCCCGAGGGTGACGTGTTCACCCGCGCGAGAGGCCACATGGGCAGGGTCAGCGATGGCTTGTCCGTCGAGGTTGAGGGCATGATCAAGGGCGTCCAGGACTATGACCCCGTGATATTCATGCTCGAGGACACGGTGTTTCATGCCGACAACAGCACCTACTATGACACAGTCCGCGACCTGGGCACGGATGGGATCGTTCGGGATTGGGGGCTCGATTTCGAAGCCACGCCCTATGGCGCGACCAGAAGATACTTTGGAGACATGTTTGGGCTCGATCGGTGGGTGTACGAACAGCACGACCATCCTGATCATTTTGCCCGGTTGCTGGAGGCACAGGCCAAGCGGGATGAAAGGCGTCTGCAACTGGTGGCCGAATCGCCGGCCGAGTTCGTGGCTTTCGGATGGATCGAGGGTCTGTGGGGGCCACAGCAGTTCAGGGAGTACGAATTGCCGTTCTACCAGAAATGGGTCTCGTTCCTCCATGCGAAGGGAAAGATATGTGCGCTGCACTGCGATGCCACCAAGAACCTGAGATCCATGATGGGGTTGATCGGCGAGACGGGCATTGACGTGGTCGAGGCGTTCACCCCGCCTCCTGTGGGGCAGCTATCCCTCAGGGAGGTGCGGGAGGCGTGGGGCAGGGATATCATCGTGTGGGTGAATATCCCGGAGACGGTCTTTTGGTATGGGGCGGAGGAGACCAAGCAATACATGATCGAGCTTCTAAAGAGCGACGCGCCGGGCAATGGGCTGGTGATTGGTTTCACAGAGATGGGGCTGTGGGGCGCTACCGATGACGAGACCGAGCGATCCTTCAAGGCGGGGACGCTGGCGATCATGGAAGCGATCGAGGAATACGGCAATTATCCGATCCAGGCCTGAGGGGTCTCGAGGGGGAGGGTATGGCTGGACACGAGCCTGAGCGAGAATACGATGTGATCGTCTTTGGCGATACGTGTGTGGACCTGGTCGTGACCGGGGATGACGTCGTGCCGCGTTTCGGACAGGTGGAAAAGCTGGTCGGCGACTATGCGATCGAGATGGGGGGCTCGTGCTGCATCTTTGCCTGCCAGGCTGCCAGGCTGGGCTTGCGGGTGGGTATCCTGGGCCGGGTGGGTGACGATGGGTTTGGCCGATTGGTCCTGCGCCGCCTCGACGAGTGCGGCGTGGATACGCGTCACGTGATCGTGGACCCTGCGCTCAAGACCGGCCTGGGAATCGCGCTGGTTCAGGGCCGCGATCGGGCGATCCTGACTTACCTGGGTTCGTTGTGTGCCATTGGGCCGGAGGACGTGAGCGACGAATTTCTGGCCTCTGCCCGGCACCTGCACCACGGGAGTTACTTTCTCCACACCCGCCTGCGGCCGCATATGCCCGGTATCTTTCGCCGGGCCCGGGATTTCGGGCTCAGCACTTCGTTGGACATCAACTGGGATCCTGAAGAGCGCTGGAACTCGACGCTGCCGGACGTGCTGTCCCTCACGGACATCTTTATGCCCAACGATCAAGAGGCTATCCATCTGAGCGGGTGCTCCAATTTGGACGAGGCCGCTGCTTGGCTGCGCGACCGGTTGCCCGTGGTAGCGATGAAGCGGGGCGCGGATGGCGCCCGGCTGTACTATGAGCGTGAGATGATCGAGTGCGCGGTGAGCCCGGCCAGCGGTGGAGATAGCATCGGCGCTGGCGACAGCTTTGACGCCGGGTTTCTGGCCGGCTGGCTGCGTGGACTGCCCATGGACCGCTGCCTGGATATCGCTTGCGCCTGCGGGCGGTCCGTCGCCGGTGCAATTGGGGGTCTGGCAGGACAGCCGACCTGGTCCGACGTCTCGCAGAATCACCAATTATCTGACAAGAGAGGAGAACGGACAGATGACTGAATTGACTTCACGGCAGCGCCTGTTGCGCGCGCTGGCCCTCCAGGAGACGGACCACGTTCCCTGCTGTTTCATGAGCTTTACCGCGCTGCGCAAGCGTCACGATGAGAACATGTTCGAGCTTGCCAAAGCCGAACGGGCCATGGGCCTCGATTCGATGCTCTTTATTCCCGTCGCCCCGCGCCCCGAGCGGCCGGATCATCCGGACCTGCGGGGTTTGCCGATACGGTTCCATCCCGACGTCGAGACGAAGGAATGGCGCGAAAAGGTCGAGGGTGACTTTGATATTCTGCACAAGGAGTATGACACGCCTGGCGGCAGGTTGACGACCAGTGTGCGCCTGTCGGAGGACTGGCCGTATGGCAATCATATCCCCTTCATCGGTGACTATCAGGTCCCGCGAGCCATCAAGCAGCTCATCACCGAGCCCAAGGAGTTGGACGCACTTTTACATTTCCTCACGCCTCCTCAGGAAAGCGATATAGCTCGTTTCATGAAAGAAGCCCAGGAGGCACGTGCCTTTGCAGAAGAACACGGCGTGCTGTTGGCTGGCGGCTGGGGCGTTGGCATGGACATGGCGAACTGGCTGTGTGGGATGGAGAATCTCATGATGTCGACCATGCAGCAGCCTTCTTTCGTCGCCGACCTCCTGGAGATGATCCACGTCTGGAACATGCAGCGCATGGAGGTCATTCTCTCTGCGCCGGTTGACCTGTACATTCGCCGGGCCTGGTACGAGGGATGTGACTTTGTCACGCCAGGGTTCTACCGGGAGGCGATTCTGCCACGGCTAAAGGCCGAGGTGGACTTGGCGCACGAACGCGGAGCCAAGTTCGGGTACATCTGCTCCAGCGGGACAGAGCCTATGCACGAATTCCACCTGGAGGCGGGCATAGACGTTTTGATCGGGGTCGATCCGGTCCAGGACACGCGTATGGATCTGGCACTGCTAAAGGAGCGGGTTGGTGACCGGATGTGCCTGTGGGGAGGGGTGTCTGGAGCGGTGACGGTCGAGATGGGGTCCGAGCAGGAAGTGCGCCTGGCCGTCCGCCAGGCTGTCGAAACGCTCGGGCCTGCTGGCTTTGTCCTGTCACCCGTTGACAACATCACGGTGGATGCCCCAAGAACGTGGCATAACATCGACGTCTTTATGGAAGAGTGGCGAAAGCACTTTTAGCCCGTTCTCCATCTCATCGATCGCACGCAGCGATTGTTCACGTTCGTCCAAATCGGCCTGATCAACACAGGCCGATTTTGAGCATATATGGGCAAAACTATTGACGAATATGATCGATTGTGATATAATCGGCGTGTATCTACTTTCGAATCTGTCGGCCTGGATGATGAGGACAATATGGCTATCCCTCTGAAGGAAGAGCGCCAACAGCGGATTCTAGAGATCGCCCGAGACAGTCGGCAGGTCACTGTCGCTGATCTGAGCAATCGCTTCGACGTCAGCGAGGTCACGATCCGGCGCGATCTGCGCGCGCTGGCTGCGCGGGGGGTGTTGCGCCGGGCCCACGGTGGAGCGGTCGTGGCCGTGCCTGCGCCGCCCGAACCTCCCGTGGTTCATCGTATGGGGCGGGCGGAGAACTGCAAAGAGTGCATCGGCCGGGCCGCGGCTGCGCTCGTCTCCGATGGCGACTCGGTCTTTATCGGGTCCGGCTCGACGACCACCTACGTCGCCCGGTTCCTGGTCGAACGCAGGGACTTGACCGTTGTCACTAACGCGCTCAACGTTGCGACCGAATTGGC
>Ga0180431_10008611_pt1 | contig 11677 bp, 12 predicted proteins | sample SS_ome_11_FD_132459 | JGI IMG/M metagenome (GOLD analysis project Ga0180431, IMG submission 132459) | Hypersaline lake sediment archaeal communities from the Salton Sea, California, USA - SS_1_MS_1 metaG | ecosystem: Environmental > Aquatic > Non-marine Saline and Alkaline > Hypersaline >...
CCTAGCCTACGTTGGGAAGAGGAGAGAATCGACATGAGGGAACTAACGCTGGACAAGCTACCGAGGAAGGTGCTGGCTGATCTCGATATTGAGACGGTGTTTATCGCCTCCCGCTGTGTCATTGCGGCCGAACAGCTCCAGGTGTTTCGCAAGCTCCACGGCAGGGAGCTGTCCGCCGCCACGCTGGCCCGCAGGATCGGGCTTAGGTGGAAGCACAGCGCATCGTTCTTCGATTGCCTGGTCTATCTGGGGCTTCTGAAGAAGACAGACAACAAGTACCGGAATTCGCCCTTGGCGGCCAAGCATTTCATTGCCGAGCGCTCCATGGAATGGACGCGGCTCTGGTCGCACGAATGTGCGCAGGACTATGAAGCCCTGACCGCCCTGGAGGAGGTGCTGTCAACCGGCAGAGATTGGCGGGAGATTCTGGGCAAAGAGCGCAAGCCGGACTACGAGCTGGTGCAGGAGGACCCGGTGTGGGCGAGAGGGTTCGCCTTCGCGCTCTATGACATCCACCAAGCAGAGGCCGAGCTCCTCGCCCGCCATCTCGACCTATCGGGCTACCGCACCCTCTTGGATGTCGGTGGTGGATCGGGTGTCATGTCCATTGCACTGGCGCGAGCCCATCCGCATCTACGCGCATGCGTCATGGACTTCGAATACGTCTGTGCGGCGGCCAAGGACATCATCCGCCGGGAAGGCCTGTCGCGCCGCGTGCGCACGCTGGCCGGTGACATGAACGAGCGAATCCCCAGCGGCTTTGACGTGATGCTCTTCTGGGACATCGGCCGAATCGATGCGCGCGTGATGAAGATGGCGTATGACAACTTGCCTCGAGGAGGGATGATTGTCCGAAGCTGCCCCCGCCCGTCCAGATCGAAGGTAGTATCCCCCAGTCGATTTCTGCATCAATACGCCTCGGTTCGTCCCGAGGGGCAGAGCAAGGCGAGCAAGCTCGACGGGCTCAAGTCCGCGGGGTTCAGCAAGCCAAGGTACCGTTCGATCGGTCAGGGTTACGGGGTGATCTCCGGGCACAAGGGGTGACGCGTCCCTCTTGCAGACAAGATGGCCTACGCTGTGTGCAGCCGCCGCAGGGCCGCGTTCTCGACCGTCAGGGCGATCCGCGACATCAAGAGCGGTCTGTGGACCCCGGGCCGGTCCACTCAGCGGGTCGGGCATTTCGCAGCTTGCGTCTAGGTGCCGTGAGCCCGGGGTGCGGCTTGATGGGTGCCTGGCCGGAGGGTCATCGCCAAGGGGGAGCCGAGCATCGCCCGCGGGGGGAAGCCCGCACAACGCCGCTTCTCTCTCCACACCCCATCCTGACATGGCACCAATGATGGATCCGGCCGGTGGGGCGGATAAACACTTCGGGCGTATCGATGTTCATCAGATGTCCGTGGTCGGATGGTCCAGATTCCCGTTAGAATCGGCATCCGGTCCCGAATACCCAGGAGGGCTACCCGCCGACAGCCACCATATTGGGAGGTGTTTATGCATCGTTGGATCCTGGTCCTCGTACTTCTCACCTTGCTTGTGTTGCCCGCCGATGCGGCCGTCTATGTGGTGAATCCATACGGAACTGGCGACTTCCCCAACATCCAAGCCGCCGTCGTGGGAGCCACCGACGGCGATGTGATCGAGCTGACGAATGGGACATTCTCCGGAGATGGAAACCGGGACGTCGATTTCCTTGGGAAGGTGCTCACGATCCGCTCGGCCAGCGGCGACCCGACCTCGTGCGTCATCGACTGCGAAGGCGAGGAGAGTAACTTCCATCGTGGTTTCCACTTCCACTCGGGCGAGGGGCAGGCGTCCGTGCTGGCGGATGTGCAGGTCCAAAACGGGTGGGCGATCAGCGGTGGGGGGGCGCTGTGCGAGAACGGTTCCTCTCCCACCCTATCGAATCTGATCTTCGACCATGATCGGGCGAACCACGAAGGAGGGGGGCTCTGCTGCTACACCGGCGCCGCGCCTCTTGTGAGCGGCTGCGTCTTCACCTACTGCTCGGGATCATACGGTGGCGGGGTGGCTGGCGACGAAGCGTCGCCCACCTTCACGGGCTGTGACTTCATCCGCAACGATACCGATGGTCCCGGATTACTGAAGGGCGGCGGCGGAATCTATGCGAAGAACTGCACACTGATTGTGCGGGATTGCTTCTTCTCTTGGAACTTCGGGGAAGACTACGCTGGCGGGCTATCCTGCAGTGGCGCGACCGCAACCCTGGAGCTGACCGGAAGTCACTTCTATGACAACGGCACCGACGGCGCAGGAGGCGCGGCCAGTTTTGCATGCACCGGCGGCCAGGAGATCTCCAATTGCACCTTTGCCGACAACAGCGCGTTCCATCCGGCCGGAGGATTCGCGATTCGCGGCCCGGCCCAAGTGACTTACTGCACCGTCACGACCAACTTCACGTACATGGAGGCCGGTGGAGTCGGAGTCTCGGAGGGTGATGTCTCCTTTGAGAACACGATCATCTGGGACAACGCCGCGGAGTATTCCGCCCCGGAAATGATGATTTCCCCCGGTGCCTCCGTCAGTCTGACCTGCTGCGACGTCGACTCCGCCGGCATCGTCAACTCCGGCAATCTGAGCTGGGGGGAAGGCAACGTCTTCCTGGACCCGCGCTTCTGCGGTGACGAGAACCCCGAGGACCCTTACACCCTCCACGCTCTCTCTCCCTGCGCGCCTGACGCAAACCCGGAGTGCGGCCTGATCGGAGCTTGGCCGGTGGGGTGCGGAGGGCAAGGCGTCGACGTGCCGCTTGGGATTGTAGACGTCCGGCTGCACGCCCACCCCAATCCCACCCCGGGTGAAATCGAGCTGGGCTTCCAGGTTCCGGCCCCGAATCCGTTGGTGGACCTGGCGATCTACGATGCGACGGGGCGCCGAGTTCGGCGATTGGCCAACGGCCGGCGAGCCGCCGGCATCCACTGCATATCCTGGGACGGAACCGACGATAGAGGCCAGCGTGTGCCGGCGGGCGCCTACTTCGGTCGAATTACGATAGGGGATCAGTCAGCAGCGCATCGGCTACTGGTGGTGAGATAACCGAGGACGCGCGATTCCGCACATAGGAGGCCGTTGCGGAGCGATCCCCTCCCAGCGCGCCTTGTGCGGGCGAGGTGGTCTACTCCGTGCACACCTGCCGGATGCGATCCGCACGCTCTCGGAAACTCCCGTAGATCTTGACATCGGCATCGAAGTGCTCTTGGCGGGTGGCGACGAAATCGAGAGTCGCCGCCAGCTCGTGATAGATGTCCGATACGCTCCCCGGATCCCTCTTCTCCCTCGCCTCCAGCAGGGTGAGCAATGAGCCCGCCGCATCGGAATCGCCCTCGGCTTCGTGGGATGTCACATACTCGGTAAACGCAAACACGTAGTACTGGAAGATCGAACGGGGTGCGGCAAGCAGCTCGTCCATTCTCTCGATCGATCTTCCATCGCTGAAGTGCTCCAGGACCTCAGCGATGGCTTTGCCGTAGAACAGGTCGTGCAAGTACCTGACATCGAGATCGTCTTCGTACCCATCCCACGCCGCTTCATCGGGGACTTCGCGCTTCTCGGTCACTTCGGTGCCACCTTTCCTGGCTCGGCCGCTCCAATGGAGGTGCTGAGTCGTCAACCTTCGAGACGTTCCCCCACCGGTCATCGCGCGCCCGGTAAGCACCGCCGCCGGTGCAAGGACACGGTGCGGTAGGCTCTAGCGATTGATGCGCCAGACCTCCGCATCGCCGATCTTCGTTTCCAGCCGGCCCGATCTCGTCAGGAACTCCCGCACCCCCAACCCACGGGATTCGGACAGGGATCGCCACTCGACATCGTCGTAGAGAACGCAGTCAATCGCATAGGTGTCCAAGAGAGAGTCGGAGAGCGCCAGCGCGCCGAGGCTGGTGTAATCGAAGTACGTCTGAGGAAGATCCACGCCCAGGTGCGCGGGGCCCAGGATGACCGCATCCTCGGCAACATGAGAGCGGCACCAACGCGCAACCGCAGGTCCAGTGGCATTGCCGTGTCCGAGGATATGGGAATAGCCCACGTAGGCGGCCACGGCATGGACCAGGATCAGGGCGACGCACAGCGCACGCGGCCACCCACGGTCGCGAAGCGAGCCGATCAAGATCGCCCCGGCCAGCATGGCCGGGGGCAGGAGGGTGGCGAAAAACCGGACCGGGTGGTTCCGAAGCAACACGAGGAAGAGGAAGCCGGAGAGAAGCCAAACCACGATGAATCGCTCCCCTCGATCGGTCACGCGCCGGCGAGCAAAGAGAGAGAGACTCCCCAAGACCGCAACCGGAGAGCCGGCCAGCAAGATCGCCAGCGTCCGGGGCAGATCCGTGAAGCTCGGGTGCCCGCGGGCATAGATCCCCCATGCCTCCACGAATGCCTCGGGCCACCCCAAAGAGAGCGCGGCAAACACCGCGGCCACCAGGGCCGCTGCCGAGAGGTAGGGCACCAGCCCCCTGGCCTTCCAGCGGTTGCGGTCCCACCAGAGGAGTGCCGGCACGAGATAGAGCGACGTCGGCTTCTGCAGCACGGCCAGCGCCAGCAGGAGACCGCACCACCACGGGCCGCGCCGGTCGGGCCGGATCCACATCCAAACGGTGGCCAGCAGCAGCAGGATCTGGAGCGACTCGGCCAGACCGTACCGCTGATAGCGGACGAGAATGAAGTCGACGGCGAAGAGGAGCCCCACCCAGGGAGCGCTCCGCGAGGAGAGGAGTCGCCCGGCGATGCGGGTCAGCAGGAAGAACGAGATTGCCCCGGCCAGGATCGAAATCCCCCGGGAGACTAGGATGGAGGATCCGAAGACGGCATGCGCGGCGGCGAGAACGGTCGAGTAGAGGGGGAACCGCAGGAGATTCAGATTCCCTCCGTGGAACGGGTCGTGTGACGTCACCCAATTCTTCGCGACAAGTCCGAAGAGGCCCTCATCGAACGTGTAGGGAGGGATCGATGTGAGGTGCGGCAGGCGAAAGAGGAAGTAGAGCGCGAGGCAGGTGGCCCCGGGAAGGATTCGCATAACCGGGCTTCGATCGTCCACGTCCCGACCTCCCATCGTGCCGTCATTGTAGGGTCGCCTTCCGGATCGGCAAGCGCTATCCCGTCACGCGACCGGTCACCAGGGCGTGTGTGGGTGCAGCTAGGCGCTGCTCCTCAACATCGGAGAACCCCGCGTCGGTCATCCATCCCGAGTACTCCGGGATCGAGATCCCGCGCGTGGAGGAGCCGATCCGGAAGAGGAGGGCGAAGCCGTCGGCGACCAGATCGGGTGGCGAGCCGGCTTCCGGGTAGCGGAAATCCCACACCGCCACGGTTCCGCCCGGGCGGAGGCAGAGCCGCAGACGGGCGAGGAGATCACGATTCTGATCGGTGGTGAGGTGATGGATGAGATTTCCCAGGAAGGCGACATCGTACACGCGCTTCCCCAGATCCTCGGTCGCCGCATCCCCGGCCCGGTGCGAGACCACATCCTCGATCCCCTCCCGCCGGGCCATCGCGCGCGCGGATGCGATCGCGGCGGGGAGTTCCAGGACCTCGCAGATCAGCGGCGGATGCCGGCGGCAGATCATGGCGCCGTAGAGCCCGTGTCCGCCGCCGATGTCGATCATGCGGCGGGCACCCGGCGGCACGGGGACCTGCTCGGCCACCACGCCTGCGGCGGGGCGAGCGGTCTCGAGCATCGCCTGTTGATAGGCCGCCCAGGCATCGGCACCGGTCATCCGCTGGTGAGAATCGGTGCCCCGCCCCGTCTTGAGCACACCCTCCAACTCCCCGATCAGCGACCAGTGGAGATAGCTGTGCTTCACCCATCCGGTCAGTTCGGCCGGACTTCCGGGCAGCAGGGCGGCGCGGGCCCGATCGGTCAGCTGGTAGGTTTCCCCCTGTGGGGAGAGATAGCCGGCGCAGGCGAGAACGCGTAGCAGAAGATCGAGCGTTTCCGCATCGAGCGACAGAGTGCCCGCCAGGTCGGCGGCTGACCGAGGGGACTCGGAGAGCTGCTCGAAGATGCCGAATCTCCCCGCGGCCATGATCGCCCGGGCTTGCAGCACGGGGAGAAAAGGGTCGAAGAGCACCGCCGCAGCCGGGTTCGCGGACAAACCCCGGGCTTCGGCGTTGTTTTCGGGGACGAGTTGATACCGCATAAATGGAACCTCCGGGTTGAGTGGGGAAAAGCGGGAGCCAGGGTCAAGAGGAAGTTACTGAAGTAGGAGCATGATAGCGCGACCAAAACCGGCGCGTCAACTTCTCCAATAGGTCTGCTCCGGCTGGTAGCAGGACCCATCCAGGTCTCCGACCTTCTCCTGGAGGAAAGCCTGTGCATCCCGGATGGCCAGATTGTATACGGTGGGGCAGATTTCTCGCAAACAGTAGTCGAGTAGCAGCTCCGCCTTCAACTCGCCGATCTCGTCTTCCATCTGCTCATCGAAGTACCTGCGGATCGAGGCCGTGAGTTCCTTGCGGGCTTCCTTCGGGAGCTCGATGGTCACGCCGCCTCCTATTGCCGTGCCCGGCAGAGGTTCTTCCAAAATGGCTTGTACAGGAAGCTCCGCTCATCAAGCGAGCACAGCCGCTCGAACATCGGCTCCGTCACGGTGAAGGCGAGCCGGTCGGGAGGCAGCGAATGGCGCATGGCGATGTCGGTGGCGCCGATCATCGCCTGAGGCACGCTGAGATCCTCGAAGAGAGGCAAGAGCTCCATGCATCCCGAGCCGAACGGCGCCATGACCGGTGGCGGCTCACTGGGATCATGGTGGTAGTGGGCGCCCACGATGAGGAGGCTGAGTTGGTCGGGGTTCACTACAAACGTCACGGTGCGGAGGAACGCGTACTGGTCGTCGCGGAGGGGACCCATCAGGAGGTGAGGGTACTTCGGCCGGTAGGGCTTCTGATGATCGAGCCAAGCATTCATCAGCTCGTTCGAGGCCTTGAGCCCTTCCGTCTCCACCAGGAAGCGGACGAATTCATCGCGCGGGCGGCTCGTCTCGGACCAGAGCCAGTAGCTTGCCCCGCCGCAACCCGGGTTGTCACGGGTGACATGGAGCGTCTCCCCCGACTGGAAGTTGTCGTAGAACTCGAAGAGGCAACAACGTTGCCCCGCCTCGGGTTCAACCAGCGGATGGAAGGGGGAGGGATCAGGGGCGTCGTAACATCCGAGGAGAGGCGTCGATGCGCCGAGCTTCTCCAGCAGACGGCTTGGATTGGGAGGCATATCTCACCACCGCGTGTTTAGTCGAGTTCCGGCGTAATCAGTCCCGCGCCCTCGTAGGGTGCGTTCTCACCGGGAGCGACTATATGCGGTGTGATGAGGACGATCAACTCGCTCTTCGAGACTTCGTGCGTCACGCGGCCGAAAAGGCCTCCCAGGATCGGGATACGCATCAGCAACGGGATCCCCGAGCGGGTCGTCTCATCACGCTCACGGATCAGTCCCCCGATCAACAGCGTCTGGCCGTCGGCGACGAGCACGCCGGAGGTGACCTGGGCCGTCGTCTTCGAGGGCATTCCCTCCTGCACCAAACCGTCGGAGACCTCCGGGTTGACCTTCATCAGCACATGACCATCATCAGCGATGGTCGGCGTGATCCGCAGCTGAGCGCCGGTGTCGAGAAACTCCACCGATTGGATGATGGTTCCCTCGACGGTGGTGACGACCGCGAAGCCGAGTTGGCCACCGATAATGATCTCGGCCTCTTCACCATCGACGGCAAGCAGTCGCGGCGAGGCGAGGGTCGTGAGGTCCTCGACCCCCTCGAGCGCTTCGACCTGCGAGGCGAAATCCCCCTTGGCCCATGCCACGAAGAAACCTTCCGAGGTTCCTCCGGCTTCCCCGGAGAAGCCCGTATTGTCGATCGTTCCCGATCCGGTTCCCTCGGAGAAGACCAGCGACCAGTCGATCCCGAAGCGCATGTCGTGGGACAGCCTGACTTCCAGGATTTCCGCCTCGATCATCACCTGTCGGGGAGGGCGATCGAGTTGTTCGATGATCAGTGCAACCCGATCCAAGACGTCGGCCCGATCCTCGACCACCAGCGACCGCGTGGCATCGTAGGCGAGGACCTTTCCGTTGGCGGAAATGATCTCGGCCAGCACCCCCTGAACATCTGCCGGTTGAGCATAGCCGAGACGGAAGGTGCGGATATCGTGTAACGCGCGGGTAATATCATCCGTTGTCTGAGGCGTACGCACGAAGAAGATGTTTCCCTTGCGAACCACCTCGTAGCCGGCCATGGCCACGGCCGACCTCATCGCTTCGTAGAAGGGCACTTCGTTGAGATCAAGGGAGACCTTTCCGGCGACGTCCTCTTCAAAGATGAAGTTCAACTGGCGGGACGAGGAGAGCATCGAGAGGACTTCTTTGATGTCGAGGTTTTTCACCGAGATGGTGACCGGTTCCAGAACGATCGGCGGCTCCGGGCTCTCACCAGTGGCCTGCGCCGGTATCGGAGCGAGCAACACGATCGCGGCGACCAGCACCGTTCCCAGTCCGGCGGCGCACGGGGTGCGCATTGGAGACATCATCACTTCCCTCCCAGCCGCAGCCGCTCGACGGAATCACCCCGTCGCAGCAGCACCCAATCACGGTGGATCTCGACTACGGAATACCCCTTGATGACCGCCCCCGCCGTGACCACACTCCCGTCGATCACCGCCCGGCGAACGGCGCCATCGATGAAGATACCCGACAGCTCCGGTCGTCTCGGTTTGGGGGGCGGCGGTGGCTTGTTCTCGGCCCGCCGGATTTGCGAGCGTGTCATCGGGGAGAACAGGTCACGCCGGAGGGCGGAGTCCTGCTCCTCCTCCACCACCGCCGACGATCCTTGCGGTAGGGTGATCGGCGGGTTGGTCGGGGATTCGATCTGTGACTTGAGCGAGACATAGGCTGCCCGGGCTTCCGAGGCCGGGTTCTTCATCTGGTGCTTCTTGTACACCGGAATCGCGATGAGGGCGAGCATGGCCGCAGCCACCACCCCCAACAACGCCGGGGGGCTGTCGACCACCCGCTTGAGCGCTGCCGATGTCCTCTGTTCACCTGCCACGGCTAGCTTTGCTCCTCGGGAGCGAAGTAGAGGGCCAGGCGCATGTCGGCGGCCAATCCCTGCTGGCCGGAGGAGCTCACCATGTGAAGCTCCTCGACCCGCAGGAGCTGTTGCCCTCCTTCCAGGCGATTCAGGAATCCGTAGATGGACATGAACTGGCCCCTCACCCGAACGTCCACGGTCAGCTTGCGGAAGAGGCGGTGATCCTGGACCTCATGGGGCTGGAGGTTCTCGACCCGCACCTGGGCCTCCCGGGCCCAGGTCCCCATCTGCCCCAGAAAGGAATCGAGGTTGGCGACCCGGGGAAGTAGCGCCTCGCTGGCCCGTACGGCCTCCGTGACCAGCCGAACCTCGGCGTTGAGCCGGTCCACCTCGCCCTGACCGGGTGCCAGAACCTCCATCGCCTCCCGGTAAGCGTCCAGGTCGCGCTTCGCCGTCATCGTCGGCTGGAGCACGCGATAGGAAAGGAGCGCGGCGAATCCGATCGCCATCAAGGCGAGGATCAGACGGCCCGCGATATCGATTCTTCTGGGATCCATCATGCCCCAAGTCCCGGTTTTCAGCTCCCCTTATTGATCGGCCGAGGGAAGGGTGATGTGTGCTGCAAATCCCTCCCCTCTAGTCATCTCGTATCACCTCAGCCACCCGGCACTGGATCTCGAACTCGATCTCGGTCCTCCCCGAGGCAACCTCCTTTTCCCGGGCCGTGACGAGCCCCACGTCCTCGAAGGCCTCCCGGGCCATGAGATTCCGAATGATCTCCCCGATGTCCTTGTGTGCCGGTGCCCGGCCCCGCAGGCGGAGGCCGGCCCGACAGGGACCGTCTTCCTCGCTATCCGGCAGCCGGGGAACCTGGCAGCGGGAAATCCCGAATTGGTCGAGATAGCTGCGGGGAGGGAGGGCCTCGCCGAGGGTTTCGAAGAACCAGCAGACAGGCTGATTGGCGCTGATCATCTCGATCGCCTGGCGGCGCCGGGCCAGGCGGTTTCGCTCTTGGATGAGGTTCTCCGCACTCCGGATCCTCTCGAGGAGAGATTCATATCGCCCCGTCATCTGTCTCGCATCGTCCCCCCGTCCGGCCGCCACCTGGTGAAAGCCGGTGTAGAGGAAGCCGAGCACGAAGAGCCCCGCCAGAAGCCGGCAGACCCAAAGGCGACTTCGACTCCGGGATTCGCGCCGGATGAGCACATCGGCAGGAACGAGATTGATCATCGTCATGCCGCTTCCTCCTCGGTCCATAGGGCGCAGCACACGGCGGTGGCGTAGGTCGAGGCGCTGCCGGAGTCGCCCCAGTCGGGTAGGCGGATGAAGTCACCAATCCCCTGAACGGGTAGCTCCAACTCCCGCTTGAGGTACTCGGCCAGCGGCAGATGACAGGCCATCAGTCCCCCGATGAGGATCGACGAGACGGTGTGGTGCTGAAGGAAGGAGTTGCAGTAGCCCATGCACCCGGATGCCTCTCGCGTCAGCTCCTGAAACGAGGGCCCCAGGATGTCCCTCAAGGCGTGGGCCAGTGAACCCCCGGGGCTGATGTCGGGCATGGATGCTCCGGAGGGCAGCTTCTCGTTCTTCAGCAAGAGTCCCCGGCACTGCGGCTCAGTCAGGTCAAGCTCGCTCCGCAGGCGTTGTATGAGACGCTGCAGACTCCAGGGCAGGAGCCGTTCCAGGAGCACCTGCCCGGCTTGTACGACGGAGATCGATGTCGCCCCCTCACCCGTAATGATGAGCAGGTGTCGCGCATCGGGTGCCGCCCGGGCGATCCAGGGCGCCAGCGCGCATGCCGGCGTCACAATCCGGTCCACTACGAATCCACCCCCATCGAGCGTTTGCAGAACCGCATCGATCAACGTGCGCGGGGCGGCGAACGCCAGCACGGAAGCTCCTCCGTCTCCCGTGCGCGTCATTGCCTCGGGCAACGTGGCGAAGTCAACGACCGCATCCCGGATCGGGTAGCTGAGCTGCTCACCGGCGAGCGCGAGGATTCGGCTCTCGAGCGGCGCCGAGCCCGACGGCGGGAGCACCAGGGGGAAGATGTCGATTGCCGGTGAGCTGAGCGCGCAGACGGCATGTCCCCGAGTGATGCCCGCCCGCCGGGCGGAGAGGCGCAGCTGGCGGCCGATCTTGCCGGCGCCCCCCATGGCTCCCGCGGGGAGTTCCATTCCGGTGGCGTACCACTGCTCGGCCTTGCGTTGGGCGTGGTGCTGGGCGATTCGCAACCAGGTTTCACCCGCCTCGATACCGATGAGCGTGCCCGGTGGTTTCCGGCGTTTCACTTGTGGACTGCCGCGGCCGACCTTAGCTGTCAAAATCGACATCGCGCCCTCCCTGGAGTCTCAAGGTCGTCAGAGTCTTCACGATCGTTCCCTTCTCCAGCACCTTCACAATGATCAGCTTACAGTCGGTTGGAGTGAGCGATGTGGTCGACGGATTGTCGGGGTTGGCATAGCTGATGCTGACCGAGCGGGTGAGGTCGGAGATCCCGATCGCGGTTCCATCCTTCTGCTGCAAGGTCTGAGAGCCGTTCCAAGCCGTGTAGTCGTCTACGTCGTCGAAGAGCGTGCGATCGGTGGGGGGGCTCCATTCGCCGGCGTCGGGCCCCAGGGTCGTGCTGGCGGTCTCCGGGTCGTCGAAGG
>Ga0180431_10008613_pt1 | contig 11676 bp, 11 predicted proteins | sample SS_ome_11_FD_132459 | JGI IMG/M metagenome (GOLD analysis project Ga0180431, IMG submission 132459) | Hypersaline lake sediment archaeal communities from the Salton Sea, California, USA - SS_1_MS_1 metaG | ecosystem: Environmental > Aquatic > Non-marine Saline and Alkaline > Hypersaline >...
GGCCCCCGGTCTTGTCAACGACATCTGGACGATAGCCGAAAGTGCGGGACACACTGCCTTTATCCGCACCCGCTGCGGCCAGATTACTGACGACCACGTCCCGTTCATCCGTCAAGGCATCCCGGCCATAGACATCATTGACCTGCCTCACCCCGAGTGGCACACCGCAGAGGACACTCCGGATTGCTGCAGTGCCGACTCCCTCTACCAGGTCGGTGACACGCTGCTCCGCTACCTCTACGGCGTCAGACAATAGCCTCGGCCGGCCGCCGATATCTATCCATTTGCGGCTCGAGAAAGACGCACCAATTCCGTCGTCGCCACTCGCGGGTCCACCGCATCACTGATCGCCGAGACCACCGCGTACAGCGCAATTCTCTCCTCAGCAATCAACGCGATATTGTCGCCATTGATCCCTCCGATCGCGCACACCGGCAGTCTCGTGGCCGCCTTGGCCCGCGCGATCACCCCGAGCCCGACAGCCGCCTTCTCCGGTTTGGTCGGGGAATCGAAAATCGCGCCGATAGCCACATAGCTCGCCCCCTGTGCCTCTGCTGCTTTCACCAGCTCCATCGTTGGCGTCGTGGCCCCGATGATTGGCTCCGCGCCGAGCACCACACGAGCCATGTCTATCGGCATGTCATCTACGCCCAGGTGTACGCCGTCGGCTCCGGCAGCGACAGCTACATCCACCCGGTCGTTGACAATGACCGGCACACCTGCAGGCCTGCACCGCTGCAAAATGCTCTGTACCTCTGCAATCATCTGGCGCGTGGATTTGCTCTTTTCCCGGTACTGAACCATGCCCGCGCCACCGGCTACAGCTGCCTCGACCAACGCCAGCAGTTCCTTCGTCTCGATCCCGGCGGGAGTTATGAAGTATATCCTGCTATTCAGATTCGGCCACATCATCCTCGCGCCACCTTTTTCCCAACGCATAACTCAGCTGAGAACGCGCCACCATGCGGTACGCCAAGAGCCGCCCATGCGGGCGGCTCATTATTTATGTGACCGGCGCAATGCGAGCGGTGGCAGCCACCCGACAGAATCAGCCTGTTAGTCCATCGTGTATGGCAGAAGAGCCATCTCGCGCGCGCGCTTAATGGCCTGGGCCACGCCCGACTGGTGCCTTCTGCAGGCACCGCTCTGGCGCGCTTTCTTAATCCGCCCGCGCTCATCAACGAATCTCTTCAACAACGAAACATCCTTGTAGTCTATGATGTACTTGCCGCGACCTGCGCAGAACATGCACACCTTACGCTTGCGGTTGGGTCGGAACCGCCGCTCTCTCCGGCCTTGTCGTCTTCCGTTTGACACGTAACTGTTTTCCTTTCTATCCCCAACTGGCACAGGTTCTAAGTATAGCAGCATGTGCTCGATTTATCAAGCCTCCCCGGCCTCAACCTGCTGCGCCTTCCGCCGAGCACGCCGCCGCCGCAACCACAAAACCAGCAGCACCACCGGCACCCAGAAGATCGCTCCGGATATCACGACATAGACCACGGCATAGACCGCGCCCTCAACCAGACGCGTCAGTGCATTCCAGGCCGTCCGCACGTGATAACCGATCCGCCACATCTCCGGCTGAGCCACACCTGCCGGCCCAAGTTCATCTATGGACACCGTAATTGTGGATAGCGATACCTGGTTCTTCAGATACCGCAGTCGGCCCTCCATCTGTTCCACTTCACCCCGCACCCGGAACACTTCCCGCTGTACCTGCAGTATGTCCTCGAGCTCACCCTTCCGTTCCAGCAGGGCCAGCAGGCTTTTCTCCTCAGCCTTCTTATTGGCAATCCGCGCCTCGAGGTCCACCCATTCCTCCGTCACATCCTGGGAGTCTTCACTATAGCTCCTGGCCGACCCAAGCTTCTTGAGTTGCGCAAAAACCGCCGCGAACTCCTCTGCCGGCACCCTCAGCGTCACCTCACCCGCGCGCAGACCCTCGCTCGTCTCATACACATTGCTGCCCGCCAGGTACCCCCCGATCTCCTCGGCCAGCTTGCGGACCTGCTCTATCGTTTCAGTCAGGTCCGCCACCTCCAGCCGCAACTGACCGGTCATGATGATATGCCGAGTTATCCCAGCCGCAGCAGCGCTCGTCGCTGTCTCCTCCCCACCTTCTGCATCACTGTACGCCGCTTCCTTGACTGCATCGGCGGCCACCGGCGCTTCTGCCGAGGGGGCGCCCAGGCGCTCATCGCCTACCCCCTGTCGCGCCTCGTATTTCCCCCTCCCACAACTGCTCAGCACCACCAGCAGCGCCCCCAGTGCCATCACGATAAGCGTATACCGGCCATACCCTATTTTCCTCAATGCTCCCATCGTCGGTACCTGCTTTCGCCTCAACAGACGTCGTTCCCCGACCTCGGGGTTTCGCTATCTCCTACTGTGACGACCCGGACGGCCAGTTGGTTCCCCTGCGCCCGAACCGCCTCGCCCATGAGCAGCCTTGCCTACTCGTACCCAAGCTCCTGCCGCGCCGCATACAACTCCGCCAGCTTCTCATACGGAATCTTCTCCGCCGACCCGAGCTGCGCGACTGCCAGCGCCGTCTTGGCGAATTTCTCCAGTATCTCCATCCGGTAGTACGCCTCCATTAGGTCCGCCCCCAGCGTCAGCGCGCCATGATTCTGCATCAGAACCGCGTTGTGGTCAGGGAGGTGAGGCGCGATTGCGTCAACGATCTCCCTCGTTCCCGCTGTTCCATAGGCGGCGATCGGCAGGTCCCGGAACACTAACGCTGTCTCGGCGAGGATATTCAGTGGAGGCGCTTGACCGCTTATCGCATACGCCGTGGCCACTACCGGGTGCGCGTGGACTACTGCGTTGATGTCCGGCCGCACGCGGTAAACCTCAAGATGCAGGGCGACTTCCGACGTAACCGGCTTGCCATTGAGCAACTCCCCATCCAGGCTCAGCTCGGCCATTTCATCTGGCGACATGAACCCCTTGCTGACGCCCGTCGGTGTACAGATGACTCTCTCCGGAGCCGAGCGTACGCTGATATTGCCCTCATTTGCCGCCACCATACCGAGCTGCCATAGCCGCCTGCCCGCTTCGCATATCGCCTCTGCTATGCTACCCAATTGATTCACTTCCTCGGCTCTCTTCCCGACTTAGCAAGTTCCATAGCCCGAAGCACTTGCACCGGCCTCATCTCAGCCGCCGCAGTGTGATCGTCCAATCGGCAATATCCACCGCGTTCTTCTCCTCCTGCGTAGCCGGCCCCACAAGCGTATTGTCACCTACGCCTTCCTGCTCGAACAGCCCGTCGGAGTTCCTGATCGTGCGGAACTCGTTCAGCGACATCGTGATGTACCGGTTCCCCAGGTGCCCCAGCCCGTCATAGACGTTCTCGGTCGGCAGAGTAATCGTCGGGTCGAAAATCAGTTCGGTTGTCGTGATGATATTGATGCTGATGTTGTTGAGGTTGGCCCCAAGGTCCGCCACATCAATAGTGAACCGCAGCACTGCGCCCCCGGCGGGATTCTGATACTCATACGGCGGGCCGATCAGCGTCGCCGTCACCGATGTCTCCAGTTCTATCACCGCGGTGCCGTTGAGTTCTAGGTCGCCACACCTTATCGCAACACCGGCTATCGGGGGGGTTGCACTGGGGGTGTCGCTGTTTGCGTTGAGTGTCGCATTGGTGGTCACAGTCTCGCCGGTGCTGGCCGAGGTAAAAGCATTCTGGACATGGGCAACGGTCTGAGCAATGCCGAGCGTTTGTGCACCGGCTAGCGGCGCTCCCAGCGTCAGGGCTATCCCCACCGTCTGCAGAGAATCAGCCTCCAGCGAAACCCCCCCGACGTTGAGTGCATCAATCTCCGCCTGTTCTGCGGCGGTCAATGCCCGACTGCCGTCTGCTGCAGGAGTATAGACGACACTTCCCGCTACCGTCTGCCCGGCCGCATCGGTCTCGATACTCAACTCGCCGGCGGTCTGACAGCCCGTGTTGTCGGCCGCGGTAATCATCCCCGCTCCCGTCACGCCTACAACACCAAAATCAATCTGCGTCACCGTCAACCGGCTGGTACCTGCATCCGTGCTGTCAGGGACACCGTCGGTACCGGTAATGCCTGCCGCCGGGTTAGGCAAGTTCGCGGCCAGATCGGCCTTGTACAGAGCATAGCGCCCCTGATGGTACTCGACGAAATGCGTTATAGACCCTGTACCCCATCCGTTCTGCCATCTCGGCCCGGCAGCAACTGGCACCGGTCCGTCAAGGCCGTTATTACCATCAACATCCAGCGCCACGAAGTAGTAGAAGTTGTCCATAATCGTGCCGTTGAACTGGATGATGAACTCCAGCACTTTCTCCGGTACTACCGGCTGCTGGCCCTCGCCGCCACGCGCACACCCCGATAGAATCGCCATCGCGACCACAATGACCAGTAAGACAACTCCGACTATATGTAGGCGGTAGTATCCTTTCACAGCTCTATCCCAACCCTTGACAGAAGCGCTATTGGATTCTCCACAAGCACACGCTCAATCTGTTCCGTCTGCAGACCCGCGCCCATCGCCACTGTCCGCGCGAACTTCTCACTGAGCAAATCATCCGGCGCATGGGCATCCGTATTGACCAGCATTTTCGCCCCGGCCTCTGCTGCAACTCGCGCCACCAACCCGTTGCCGAGACAATGCCCTTGCCGGCAGGTTAGCTCGATGAACACCCCGTTCGCTGCTGCCTCCTCGGCCGCCTCGCTGCTCAGCAAACCCGGATGTGCCAGTATATCCACATTAGCACAGCGGCACGCCGCCAGATTCGTCCCTGCCGCCACTGGTTCGACGGGGCTCTCACCATGCACAACGACATACTCCGCCCCAAATCCCTTCGCTTGTGCAGCCAGGTCCGCTATTGCTTCCGCCGGCACATGCGTCAGCTCGACACCCGTCAGCGCCACGAAATCCCAGTGCCTGCGAGCCAGCTCGCAATCCTGCTTCACCTCTCTGGTAACCCGCTCCATCGTGCTGGCGCTGCAGTGGTCGCTGATGCCCAGAGCCGTATAGCCTGCGACGATCGCACGCCTGATTAGTTCCATCGGCAACAACACGCCGTCACTCAGCGTTGTGTGCGTGTGAAAATCAAATAGCATGGGCAGATGTCATCTCCATTCCACGGGGGCGCAAGGACCTATTCGCTCTCACCGATTAGCCACATCACGGCATTCCCCAGCAACTGCTTCGATTCCTCACTGGTACGCTTGTCATCAGCCACAAGTATCCCCCCGTCCATCACAAACACGCGTCCCTGTGCGCACAAGGTTGCGGAGGCCACCGATTCATTGCCGACCGCGACCAGTTCCCAGTCATCGAAACCCCAAACGCTGATGCCGCCGGGGATCTGCTGCAGATTCACGCCCTTCGTGAGCGGCTGCGTTGCGATGTGTGCGCGTCCGGCGAGGCGCGCAAAGCGTACGGCAAGCCCGAACTCCGCGAGAATGCGGTTCAAGGCAACAAGCCTTTTCTGGGTGTAGTGACTCGCCGTGGCGACGGCGAGCAGCGCACCACCGGAGCGCACATGATTCCCTACCGCGACAGCCTCGCCGCAGGTGAACTCCCGGTGTGAGCCCACAACAAGCAGTGAGGGCGCAGTCGGCATACGCGACACCAGCGGCTCAGGTTCCTGCTCTGGGTGGTACGCCAGTTTCCGCGTCTGCAAGCCGGCCCCGCGAAGCACTTCCTCCACAACCGCTCCTATCTGCGGCCACTTGTCATCATCCCCGCCGATCTCCCATATCGCCGTACTGGCCATCTCCATTGACGGCTGAGGAATATCCTCCATCGGTGGCAGCGGTTTGTCGGGCGTTTCGACCTGAGGTTTGTCGGGCTGAGGCTTGTCGGGATATTCCGGTTTCGCGTCCTCGGGATACGTCTTGTCCGCGATTGCGACACCTGCCGCCCACGCCGCCGCCTGTGCCAGCAGCCGTACCTGCTCGCGCGGCGGTGCCACATCCACACGCGTCGCGCTGACCAGGTCAATCGGCAGCACTACAACACGCCCCTTGCCAAGCACCTTCGCCGCAGCAACAACTCGACTGCCCTGACGCGCCAACGTTGCGTTCGCTTCGCCCACCAGCGTGAACGGTATCGCCGGGCTCCGGAAAGCGCTTATGCCCTCGGTTATCTCGTGCCGGGCAATCTCGATCTCGGCGACACTTTCCGGCTGGTAGCGCACATGTAGCCCCAGATCATGCAGGAAGTCCTGGTCCCGCTTAAGCTGTTCCTGGTCGGAGTTCAGCAGATAGAGCAGCCCACCACCCGCGCGCACCAGTGCCGAGATGTCCTCAGCTACCTTATTACGCATCGCCGAGTCCGACATGCAGCAGACGACGGCCTGTTCGATGCCTTCGGTGGGCACATCGTCTCTGCCGAACCACTTCACATCAAAGCCTTGCTGCTGCAGCGCGCCGGCGGCATGACTCACGTTATGACCCAAACCCCCGCTACTGGGCAGGTCAATAATGACCAGCGGAGCGCACCAGACACCCGCGCTTATCAGACAGACTGCTGCTCCAACGGCACAGGTTCGGACCAGTGACCTAGCTAGCCTGTACATCTGTATTCCTCCTTCGACCAGCGCCCGCTCACGCACCATGGCTAACTGCTCAATGAGACAGGCTAACCGGCGCCCCGCTCTCCAGCGCATCATGGATCGCCGAGGCCAGCACTACTGCGGCCTTTGCATCCTCCGGGCTGATCAGAAACTCATCGTCCTCGGATAGGCATGTGGCGAAGTGCTCGAGTTGGTACTTCAGCGCCCCACCTTGCTTCCCCCCGATTACCGGACCGTACGCGACATCGGGACGCGCCGAGCGTTCCGGTCCGGACACCTCCAGAGGCTCGCTATCCCCCGCCCGTACTGCGACTCGCCCTTCAGTACCTACCACTTCTAACCGTGCATCCAGCGTGTTCGGTTGCCCCTCCGGCACGATCCAGCATGTTTCCAGACATCCCACGGCATCGTTCTCGTACTTCAGCAGCGCGAAAATCGTGTCATCCGCACCTTCCTCTACCAGCACTTTTCGGCAGCTTTCCGCATAGACACGGACCGCCTCACAGCCGCTATACCAGCGCATGATATCCAGATCGTGGACTCCCAAAAAGTACGCCACCGACGTGCGCGGCCCAATCCGCCGACCGGACGCCACGATGTTGTTCCGGCGCCCGTAGATGTGCACGATGTCGCCTACTACGCCCTCATCTATCATCTTCTTGGCAACTTGGTATCTGGGGTCGAAGCGCACGACATGCCCGACCATCAACCGTGTGTCATTCCGCTCGGCCGCCGCAATTATCGTGTTACAGTCGGCACTGCTCGTAGCCAGCGGCTTCTCGACTAGAACATGCTTACCCGCCTCAGCCGCCGCCGTGCAGGCCTCCACGTGTGATTGATCGTCGGTGCAAACGCTTACCATATCCACACCCGGGGCCTCAATCGCCTCCTCCAGGCTTCCCGCTGCAAGGCACCCGTATTCTGCGGCCATCTCCTGCGCCCTTTCAGGCACGATATCATAGATTGCCACCAGTCGCGTATTGGGCAGCTCAGCCCACACCCGTCCGTGCCGCAGTCCCATCATTCCCAAACCTATCACAGATGCGCCCAACTCAGCCATACCTGACACCTTTCTGCCTCATCTCTGGACGTTGAATGCTCCCAGCTCGCCTCCACCACCTCAAGTCCCCACATTCACAAAATGCTCCACCAGTATCCTCACGCAGTTCTCCATCCCCCCGAGCGAGCCCACCTCATAGCCGTGGGTATTCTCAGTGGGGAAGCACAGACACGCAGCACGCCCTATCAGCCCTCTCTGAGCGCTGAAGCTGGCTTCACTGCCGAAGGACCGCACTATCATCCGCTGGCACTCGATATTCTGACGCTCGCCCGCGGTTATCAGTTCCCGCGACAGCACCGGATCATAGTGGAACGAGCTGTCCTTGAACAACACGATCGGCTGGTCATTCATCTCAACGGGATACTCGTCCTCTACGGGGCCCACTTCGACGGCGATGAAGTCACGCGGCTCCAGCGTCCGACTGATGAACAGCCCGCCGGATGCGCCACTTTCCTCGGCCGTCGTGGCGACCACATATACGTCGTGCAATGGCGGCTCCTCCTTCAGCCTCCGCGCCACCATCAGCACTATCGCCAGCGCCGCCTTATCATCAAGCGCGTAGCCGCCGACATACTCGCCCTCCAGGTACAGCGGCTGCTTGCGCGTCCTGGCAACCACTGCACGGTCACCTACAGCCACGCCACGCTTCGCCAGTTCCTCCCCGTCCAGCTTGCAGTCAAGATACATCATGTCCCAGGTCGCAACTTCCGTCTTGATCTTGTAGATGCGGGATGACAGCGCCGAGCAGTGCGACGCGCCCATATGCAGGACGCCGGGGATGACCTCTGTCTCCGTGATGATGTCAAACGGCCCCTCGCCGTACTTCACCGGTATTATCCCCCCGATGTTCTCTACCCACATCTTCCCATCATTGTCTATCTTGCGCACGATCAGCGAGTTCTCGTCCTTGTGAGCTGAGACGACCGTTGCCGGCCCGGGCTCCCTGCCGGCCATCTTCACATAGATATTATCATACGCATCCACATGCACTTCATCTGTCAGCTTCCCGAACTCCGCCCGCACGATTGCGTCCATCTCATGCTCGACGCCGCCCGGAGAGTGTGTCAACAGCACCTGATTCAGCAGTTCCGTCAGTTCCTCACGCATCAGTAACCCTTACCGCCTTTCCTATAGCTCTACCGGCTCGCCCTTATCTGCCGACTCCACCATCGCCACCAGCGCCTTGGTGATCATCAGCCCGTCATGGCCTGTTATCAAAGGCTCCTTACCCAGCAGCACAGAGTTGATGAAGTGCTTGATTGACTGGTTCACAAACCCCACCGGCTCCCCCATGACCTCACCGTAGGTGACACCCTTGTTGAGTTGCTTTTCATTAGTCGCAAGCACGAAATCGGGCAGCGCCGCATCTATGTTCACATATCCCTCCGTGCAGACCAGCTCGAACTTTGAATCCACTATCCCGGGCATCGACTCGGGCATGATCCAGCAGCTTTCGAAATTCCCCACACATCCATTCTCAAACTCCACCGTTGCCTGGTAGAAATCAGGCGTATCAATGCCTTCGCCCTTCAGCTTCACACTCCGGCACACGGCGTTCACCCGCTTCGCCTCCGACTTGAAGTACCAGCGCGCGATATCATACCGGTGGCAGATCAGCCAGAACGGCAGCCGCGTGGCACCAGACCACGACAGCATCTGCCGCGGCACGAACAGCGTGTTATTCAGCCGCGCATAGCAGTACAGAGGCTCACCGAGATCGCCGGCTTCTAAAGCATCCTTCGTCTGGGCAAACGAATGCATCCAACGGTTCGACCAGTTCACCATCAGCGTCTTGCCCGACGCTTTCTGCGCCGCCACGATAGCTTCGGCGTCTGCCACTGAGGTCGCCATCGGCTTCTCCACCAGCACGTGCTTCCCGGCGGCGAAGGCATCCTCGCATGCCTGCCGGTGCAGATGGTCCGGTAGTACTACCGACACCGCCTCAATTTCATCCACCGCCAGCAGATCATGGTAATCCTCGAAGACATCGTGCGCCCCGTACTTCGCTGCCATCGCCCGCGCCCGGGAGACATTCAGGTCGGCAATGGCAACTAACTCCGCGTTATTAGCTGCGGACGTACATTTCAGGTGATTCTCACCGTGCGTCCCGCAACCTATCACTCCATACTTCAGCACACCATCGGCATAAACCTTAGCCATTTCAATTCCACCTTTTTTGGGTACACTCAACTCGCATCCAGATTCATCTCTCTCGTCACATCTTGCCGGCATCCAGCCCCGCCATTTCCCTCTATCCCCGAGAAAAGCAGGCCGTAGGGGGTGCTAGCCCCGCCATCGTATTCCCTATTCCGTATCTCTTCCCCTTTTTCCTCTACGCTTGAGAAACGCTCTGCCTGAGTGCTATAATTGCACATATGAAACCGTACACGTATTTCATAGTGACTCTGGGTTGTCAGATGAACGAGCGCGACTCAGAGACTATCGCCGGCATTCTCGACACGCTCGACATGTACCCGGCACGCGAGGCCTGGGAGGCACGCGTCCTGGTTATCAACACTTGTTCGGTCCGTGCCAAGCCTGAGGAAAAGGCCTATTCCCGTCTCGGCCAGTGGCACACTCTCAAGCAAGACGACCCACGCCGCATTATCGTGGTCGCCGGCTGCATGAGCCAGGTCGCAGCCGCTGATATCGCCCAGCGCGCACCATACGCAGACATAGTCATCGGCCCGCGTAATTTGGGACAGCTCCAACAAGCCATCTCGCAACGTATTGCTGACAACACTGGCGACCCCATCGTCATTGTCGACAACACCGATCTACTGCCCGAGGGACTGCCGGCTCATCACAGCGACGGCATCTCTGCCTTCGTAAACATCAACTACGGCTGCGACAACTACTGCGCCTATTGCATCGTCCCTTACGCCAGAGGGCCGGAAGTCAGCCGAATCCCTGCCGAGGTGATTGCTGAGTGTCGCGATGCACTGGAGACCGGATACGTTGAAATTACTCTTCTCGGCCAGAACGTCAACAGCTACGGCCACGATCTTCATCCCACCATGGAATTCGCAGACTTGCTGCTCGAAGTTGGAGCTCTGCCCGGTCTCCGCCGCCTCCGCTTCACCACTTCACACCCCAAAGACATCTCCTGGCGTCTCCTCCAGACGATGACCGCCATCCCTGCGCTGTGCGAGCATCTCCATCTACCAATCCAGTCAGGCGACAATGAAATACTCACACGCATGGGGCGCGGATATACCTGCGAGCACTTCACTCAGATCGTCTCGGCGGCTCGCACAGTCATGCCCGCCATCTCGGTAACCACAGATGTCATGGTCGGCTTCCCCGGCGAGACAACCGCGCAGTTCGACAACACCATGCGAGCTTTCCACAGCATCCGCTTCGATCAGGCTTTTATGTTCAAGTACAACGACCGCCCGGGCACAAGAGCTGCCGAAATCCCCGACAAGGTGCCCGAAGAAGAAAAGCAGCACCGCCTCGCCGAACTCATCGAGCTTCAGAACAACATCGGCCGCGACATAAACCGGGCCACCCAGGGCCAAGTCTTCGAAGTGCTCGTCGAGGGGCCCGACCGCAAAACCCCGGGCGCGCTACGCGGACGCACCCGTCAGAACAAGATCATGATATTCCCCGCCACCACTGACCTCACCGGCCGCATCGTCAATGTCCGCGCCGGCGAAGGCTTCCTCTGGGGCCACACGGGCGAACTCGCCTGAACTCGCCGACTGACAACGACGCAACGATTCACCTCTGCCGTCTCCCCTTTGCCTCTCTCATGCAGGTGCATTACCTACCGAGAGCGAAACCTCCGCCCGTCCAGTCCCACCCACCGCATTTCTCGACGAAAGGTGGTCGCAGCCACCGATGAGCACGGTACTCGACACCACGACCCACCTGGTACATGCTCCAGCTCGTGACATTCCCGTCGTGCTTGACACTGACGTCCTCATCTGCGGTGGCGGGCCGGCCGGTACGGCTGCCGCCATCGCCGCCGCCCGCCTTGGTGCTCGCGTCACCATCATCGAGCGATACAATCACCTCGGCGGTCTGGCCACCGGCGGCCTGGTGATAGCCC
>Ga0180431_10008614_pt1 | contig 11676 bp, 4 predicted proteins | sample SS_ome_11_FD_132459 | JGI IMG/M metagenome (GOLD analysis project Ga0180431, IMG submission 132459) | Hypersaline lake sediment archaeal communities from the Salton Sea, California, USA - SS_1_MS_1 metaG | ecosystem: Environmental > Aquatic > Non-marine Saline and Alkaline > Hypersaline >...
ACGGAGAGTGGAGCACAATACGATCCCGGTAATCCCCCGATGGCGTTGAAGACAGCGGCGGGTACTTTCCTTGTTCCGCTACGGATTGCTGGAAGGCGGGACTACATCGCGAAGTACTCAGACACCCTGGAACTGGCCGTGCGAGATGGATATGACGCAGACGAGTTCCTTTCACGTTGTAGGGCAGAGGGGCTCCCCGTCGACGAGAAGGAACTGCACCACGCTCTCTACCAGAGAATCAGAGAACTCGACAGTGAGAATCAGAACGGGATTTGGGCGAGGATTATCAAGAATGCTTTCGCACCGCTGTTCATAGACCGGGTGGACTACTTGGCAGGCAATCCGCCTTGGGTGAACTGGGAGAGCCTACCACCAGACTACCGAGAGTCGACCCTTCCGATCTGGGACAAGTACCATCTTCGGCCCGAAAAGGGGCAGCTGGGTCGCATGAGAGGAGGGAAAAAGGATCTGTCCATGCTCTTCGTCTACGGTGGGGTTGACAATTATCTCAAGGAACAAGGACGTCTTGGATTCGTAATCACGCAGACAGTGTTCAAGACCAGAGGGGCAGGAGATGGATTCCGCCAGCTAGGCTACCGCACAAACGGGAAGGCAATCGTGGTGAAACCCTTGGTCGTTCATGACCTCAGCGGAATCCAGGTATTTGAGGGAGCCACGAACCGAACGGCGGTTCTCATCTGCGAGAAGTCCGTACAGGGGTTCGAGTATCCGGTCCAATACGTAGTCTGGCGAGGACCATCTCGTGTCGCTCAGGATGCTTCGCTGGATGAGGTGTGGACGATGACGGAGCGCTCGGAGCTCGGTGCAATGCCTGTGGATCAGGAGATCATAACCTCGCCCTGGTTGACTGCCCCCCCTAGAGCGTTGGCGGGAATCCGAAAGGTTGTGGGTCCAAGCGACTACCAGGCTCATGAGGGGGTGAATACCGGAGGTTTGAATGGCTGCTACTGGATTCGTATTCTCCGCAGCCAGAGAGGTGGAGAACTGCTTGTGGAGAACCTCTCCGATGTTGGGAAGATCAAGCTCAAACGGGTAGAAGCCACCATTGAGCCTGACCTCGTCTATCCTCTGCTCCGAGGTAGGGATGTCGTGCGTTGGAGAGCCACTCCTTCGTGCTTCATTGTTGCGCCCCAGGACAGGCAGAAGCAACGTGAGGGTATCCCCGAGAGCGTAATGAGAGAGAAGTATCCAAAGACTTACAGTTTCCTCAGACAGTTCAAGGTCGAACTGACTGCTCGTGCAGATCGGAAGTACTATCCTGATGGGTCACCGTTCTATACGATGCGCAACATGGCCGGCTACACCCGGGCGCCATGGAAGGTGGTGTGGCCGGAAGTGGGGCATACAGTCCGAGCTGCGGTGTTAGGTCCCAGCAGAGTCGAGACCATAAAGCCCACGTTGCCAGACCATACCGTCGTTGCAGTCTCCTGTGATAGCAGTGACGAAGCCCACTATTTGTGCGCTGTTCTCAACTCTTCTCCTGTGCAGAACCTTCTACGAGGCTACGTCGTCCTGCATCCCTCGCCTCATGTGCTGGATCGCATACGGGTTCCGAAGTACCAAGCTCGGAGTAGCCTCCATCGTAGACTGTGCGACCTCTCAAGGCAGATTCACGACGCCGTTGCGGATAACCACGAGAAGAGGACACGAACACTGACGAGGGAGATTGACACAACAGCAGCTGCACTCTGGGATGTTACCAAGAGTGAAATGGGAGCGATCCACGAGCATGAGATCCAGGTGGTGAGGCCCCCGGGAGAGGAATGTGAGAACAGAACACGGAGATCCCCCGCCCCGTCCATGACTGCGACCCCTTACCGAAAACCAAGACCTGCGAAGATCCCTAGGGCAGCTGAGGGCCGGGAAGTCTATATCACAGACTTCGACCGGGATCAGTTGATCGATGCCCTCCTCAAAGCCATGGGTAAGAAGAAATGGACCCGGGACGATGCTGTCCGAGCGGCAGCACGGAGACTGGGATTCAAACGCACTGGTTCAAAGATCAAGGATGCATTCAAGAGTGCGATCAACGGGGCGATCCGGCGGGGATTGATCGAGTACGACCGGGGCGAGATCTGGAAGGCGAAGTGAGGTGCAATGACCAACGCAAACGGAAGAGATATCCATGCAGGCGCATTTGTGGTTAGCACCCATCCTCTCTACTCCAAGCTCGGACTCGGTTGGGTCCAGCAGGTTCGTGGATCGTAGTTCCGAGGATCCCATTTGGGAGGAGGATGTAATGTGCCTGAATGCGGCCGTGACTGAATTCAGATAGCGGATAGTACCAAGTGGAGTTGAATCTCGGAGTGTATGCAACATGGACCCGAAGGAAACCAGGCGGAGACTCGCCGCAATTCGTAAGAAGAATCCGGAGCAAGAGGTGGGAGATCTGGTTTGCCCCGGTGCAAACGCTGTCGAACAGCTGGTGTTCGAGGTGCTCAGAGTGCCAACGCTCCGGTTCTCGGGTAACGACCGCAGCAAGGACAACACGTTCGTCTTCCAGAATGGCAAGAAGAGACATCCCGATTTCAGGCTTGATGATGCGCCCGACAAGGTAGTCGAAATGGTAGGTACTTACAGCCATGCGCCCGCTTGGGAATACGCAGAGCAGCTCAAGGAGGAATACTCATCCATTGGCGTGGATGTTCTGCCCGTGATTGAAGATGATTTCATCAAGGATCCCGAACGGTGGCGAAGAACCTTCTTGGCCTTCTATGGCAAATGCCCACACTGCGGCGGCGAGGTCTCTGGAGATCCTGCCGGGCCGGTCACTTGCAGTCGCTGTGGCCATCTGTAGGGGCGCCTTGGAAAGTTCCATGGTCCCTTGGGAAGACGTTCGTCCGTAGAGCAATTCTCTAACCGGGAGATTGCCACGTGGAAATCGATCCCATGCTGAAGCTGGCATTGTCGATACACAACAGTCCTCGAGTTTACGCTTTGTTGATAGGATCCGGCGTCTCAAGAGCCGCAGGCATCCCCACGGGCTACGAGATTGTGCTGGATCTTGCCCGCCAGCTGGCAATTGCTGAGGATGGGAAGCCCCCTCCTGACCCCAGAGCATGGTACGTTGAGACATTCGGTCAGGAACCCGACTACTCCTACCTGATCCAGGCCCTAGCCAAAACGCAGCCGGAGCGGATGAAATTGCTGCAAGGGTATTTCGAACCGACAGAGGAGGAACGCCTAGAGGGCAAGAAGGTCCCGACGACGGCCCACAAGAGGATCGCTGGTCTTGTTGGTTCTGGGTGTGTCAAGATCATTCTCACCACGAATTTTGACCGTCTGATCGAGGACGCACTGAGGAGTGAAGGGATTCCTTATGATGTGATTAGCTCCGAAGATGATCTCCGGGGGGCACTTCCTACCGTGCACAGCGACTGCGTTGTCGTCAAGCTCCATGGAGATTATAGGGATACCAGGATCAGGAATACACCAGAGGAGCTGGGCACATATCCAGAGAGCCTTAACCAGTTCCTGGATCGCATTCTGGACGAGTACGGGCTTGTTGTCTGTGGGTGGTCAGCCAGCTGGGACACCGCACTGGTGGGAGCTATCCTCCGTTGCCCAAATCGTCGTTTCACAACGTACTGGGCTCAGAAAGGCAGTCTGACTGAAGAGGCTCATAGTGTGATTGAGAAACGCAAGGCCGAGGTGATTCCTATCGAGAACGCTGATAACTTCTTCGATGACCTGCTGGACAAGATCGAAGCGATCCGTGATCTTCGAACTCCCGACCCTGTTTCTGTGTCTGCTGCCGTGGCAACTGTGAAACGCTATATCTCAGATCCCGGGCAGTGGATTCGCCTCGATGATATCTTTCGGGAAGAGACGGAGAGGACGCTGCAGGATCTAGATTCTGACGATCTCTTCCCCAAGGCGCCCCCCTCAAGTGACGAGGAATTCCGTGAGCGAGTCACCCGGTGTGAATGTGTGACACAGCAATTGCAGGCAATGAGCGCTGCCCTAGCGCACTATGACAAGGGCGAGAACTCACATCTCCTGGTTCGATCCATCCAGCGCCTTGCCCAAGCTCCGAGCGCCCGGCTGCGTGAGCTCAAACTGTACCCCGCCATGTTGGTCGAGTATGCTGCAGGTATTTCAGCAACGGCCGCTGCTCGGTTCCTGAACTTGGGTGCGATCTTGATGAAATCCCTGATCGCCAAAGAGGGGACTGGTGAGAGGACGCCCGCAATCAGATGGTTGAACCCTCGAATCACGCTCGGGTTGGCAAGACGCCCCCTATTGCGCAAGGATGGAAGCAACGCTTCGGTGGGCCCCTCTACGTATGTTCTCGACGTGCTGCGGCCAGCTCTGACAGATTACTTACCGAGTGATCGGGACTACGAGGAGGTGTCTGACGTTTTCGAGTTCCTAGTCGGGCTTACGGTCCTTGATATCACTAAGAAAGATTGGGCGCCCCTCGGGCGATTCGCTTGGCGGTGGGACTTGGAAGGGGATCGCTCCCCGTTCAAGGATCTGATCCGAAGGTACCTCGGTGAATCGGAAGACTCTGAGCTTCTACAGGCGGGTTTCTTCGGCGGATCCCTCGAATTGGCAAGAGAGCTGCTGGAGAGATACGAGGAGATTATTCCAGAGTTAAAGAGGAAGCTCGAATTCGGATCCTGAGATGGAATAGGCACAGGGCGACCGTCCCGAGTGTGTCTCTCACGAGACTCAATACTCCTCCCAGATCACAGATCCAAACACTCGCTCTCAGCCGGCACGTCGATTCGACCGCCATAGAGGCTTTCTGACGAACGATCTCCTTTCCTTCGCCCCCCGAGACCAGAACTCATACGATCGCTTTCCTGTGAGGCGATGAGGGCCATTCCCTGCAGGCCGAAACTCAACTCGGCGCTGCTTGCGCCTCGACCTACGAATTTCGAACGGAGAACCCATACGAACAGAGCCTCCATTACAAGATCTTCAAATTACAAATCCGGTGTGAGCCTGGATCCCGGGAGAGGAAGAAGAATGGGAATGCTGCAGTGTAAGTTGTTCTGAAGAACTCCGAGTGTGATTCCCACGCAGCCAATTCTGGACTAAAAGTAGGGCAGAAATTTCGAGGTCACATCAGAGAGACGATAACCCTTCTCGTGTGGGGCATGGAGGGTGCAGCTTTTTTCTTGAGAGGGCAAGAGATCACAACAGAGTTTTCAAATTGCGGGTGGGAAGTAAGGACGGATTTGGGGAGAGATAGAAGAAAGGGTATCGATGGTAGTGTAAGTCATCCGCATGCATGTGCGACACGAATCAGGAGGGACTGTATTCAGAACTAGAGTGTGGTACGTATGGATGATGCTAGCGGAATCCGTTTGCACTCCGCCGTCTTGCTGCGGCGCAGCACAGATGCGAAGCTGCATCGGGACTGTGTACATGTTGTACGTTCCCCGGCATCACGTGTGAATAGGTTACGCTCCCCCATGCATCCCCCTCTCTACTTACAATCAGCTCTTCATTACACTCCTACTATTCACCCTACTTACTACTTCCTTCGAAGTTCTACTTCTAACTGCACTCATGAAGACCCGCTGGATGGTGTCACTGCTGGACTTCCACCATTCTGAGGTCGATTTTACTAGAATAGACCCTCAAGGGCGGGGAATGCCGTTTATGGCAGTTTGGGGTAGGAAGGAAGTCGTTTTCGGTGCTTGGGTTCTAACCAAAACGGGGTGACCAATGTTGGAGATTTTGCCTAGAAACCTGTAACAAACTCCACGAATGATCAGTAATCAACGGTCATCAGCAATCGTGCTCCTCCCCGACCGTTGTCCGAAGCTCGCCAACGCTTTTCCTGCACTGCGGTGATTGACTGATCCATTGCACCGCCTCCCCGATGGGAGTATCATTCACAAGTGTAAGAACCACCTCAATCCAGCGTGTGTCGCTCCAGGAGGCCTCGAATGAACCGCCTGTCTATCGGTCTTGTCTACGCGTTGGTCTTCGCTCTACAGTCGGTAGTCGTTCCGTCCTTGACGGTCTCTCTCACACTGGCAGTGCCTGCTGGTGTGTGGGCGTCGGATTCTGTGACAGTTGAAGTGGCCGACGGGCAGCAGCAAGTCAGCCATGGAAGCCCCAGGGGAAGCAAGGAGCAATGGGTTGCTCGCCTTCTCGAGGAGATACAGAAATGCGAGCCCGTACCTTTGCCGGAATCGGTTCCTTCCAAAGGAACTGGTCGACTTGGCGAGAAACTCGTCTCTTACAACATCGCCACAGGCGAGGAGACCATTCACGATTACGGAGACGACTCTGTTGACAGGCCGGCAGCGGCTCGCAGCGAAGGTGGCAGGGGACCTGCCTGGAATATTCAGGAGGACCTGCGAGATGAGTTCTTGAATGGTATGAAGAACTTCTCAGATCTCACGCTCGTGCAAAACCCAGAGGATGATCCGTGGCGGGTAAATTGCAAACTGATAGTGCACTTTTCGGGACAGCCTGCGGAAGTGAGCTCTGGGGTCTTGATAGATCCCCTCCACGTCCTCACTGCGGGGCATTGTGTCTACGACTACGAGGGGGGTGGTGGGGCGGCGCAGTCCATCGAAGTCCTTCCGGCCTTCCCCGAGCCAGTGTACGGGAATGCGCAGGGAGTCTATCTCATGCTCTGGACGGGATGGACCGAGTCGGGAGACTACGACCACGATATGGGAGTGATCCAACTCGACAGGCCCGTTGGAGCCTTGACGGGCTGGCATGAGTATGGATACAACAACGATGATTCCTTCTTTACTGACAACACGTTTCACAACCCGGGGTATCCTGACGAAGACCCTTATGACGGTATGCTCATGTACACCTGGCACGGGGACTTTGATGAAGTTGGGACTTATCAACTCAAGTTCAACAATAGGTCCTACAGCGGACAGAGTGGGAGTGGTGCGTATCACAGCGTGGGTTCGACCCACTGCGTATACGCTGCGCTCTCCAACGGCCGAGTCGTCTGGCCGAGCTACACGAGAGATGTACGGATCACTCCGGCCAAGTTCGGAGATATCGAGTGGTTTATTAATGACCACACCCCCTCAACGTTCGACCTCATTCCGCTGGACGTGGCGGTTACCCCTGAGGATGTCGATGCTGGCGACCAGCTGTTCTCCATGAGCTACGTCGTGCATAACTACTCTCCCGCATCCTGGAGTGGTGCCGTAGATGTCGATGTCTACCTCTCCACGGATCCGGAGATCTTGCCGTCGGATACGCCCATACACTCACACACTATAAACAGGAGTCTAGGCGCCAAGTCCTCTGAGCTGGTGATTGTCTCACCTCCTCCTACGATACCGCCGGACGTTTCAGCCGGCTTCTATTACGTCGGAGTCATTCTGGACATCACCGACGCCGATGTCTCGAACAACCAGTCAAGCTACCAGGACGCTGCTGGGATCTACGTCCATGAGTTCGTCGACAACGATCCACCCCAGCCGGATCCGATGCACTGGGGTGATCTGCCCATGGCGACAAGCACATCCTGCATTTCTTTGCTGGCGCTCACGGCGACGGATGATTCGCCCCCTGTGGAGTACTACTTCGACTGTCTGGGGAGCCCAACTGGCGGTGGAGGATGCGACGACTCGGGTTGGCAGACGAGTACCAGCTATGTTGACTGCGGACTGGGGGTCAACCACGAATATGAGTATCGGGTCAGGGCCCGAGATGCGGTTGGCAATGAGACTGGTTACTGTACCCCAGCTACTGCATACACACTTGCCAACACGCCCAGTTCGCCGACGGTGTCCAACCCTACAACCACGACTCTCGATGTCGATGTGGATCCCAATGGGAATCCGTCGTGGACCCTGTTTGCACTCCGCAACACTACGGACGACTACTATGTTGCTGCCGATGGTGGAAACAACGGGGAGACGCCTGTGTATCAAACCGACGACGGGTGGGGGATCGTGATCGTGTCGGGATTGTCTCCGGAGGAGACGTACTCGTTCCGAGTCAAGGGTAAGAACGGCGATGGAATAGAAACGCTTTGGGGGCCGAGCGGATATGGCACAACTCAGTCTCTGTCCTTCGTTACCGACGTTGACTCCGTGACTGTGCCGGAGGGAGGAACCGCCGAGTTCCAGGTGAGAATGAATGGGGAGCCGCCATCGACGGTAGATGCCTCGGTCAACTGGGCTAGCGGTGATTCGGATATTTCGGTCCTATCTGGAAACACGCTCTCGTTCACGACCTCGAATTGGGATATCTACCAGCCTGTGATTCTCGCCGCCGCTGAGGACGGTGACCCCGCAGATGGTCAGGCTACAATTCGCATCCAGGCAACCTCTGGTCCCCCAGCGCTGTACACGGAGATCATGGCTACCGAGCTGGACAATGACCACACTTGGCACGTGGCAACCACCGGGGACGATATGTCTGGTGACGGAAGTGCTTCCAATCCCTTTGCCACGATACAGCGGGGCGTAGGCGCTGCCGGTTCAGGGGACACCGTGCTTGTGGCGTGCGGGACGTACAGTGATTGTGTGCATCTAGATCCGCATGGTCAGCTGAACTGCGTAATTATGAAATCCGGCATTTGTCTGCGTAGCGAAAGCGGTAACTCTGACTGTGTCACCATCGACGCCGATTCACTCGGCCGGGTGGTCTACTGCGAGAATGTCGATACGGCAGCCGTGATCGAGGGCTTTGCGATAACTGGGGGCTTTGTGACTGGGGCGTACCCCAACGACGCCGGAGCGGGCATGTACTGCTACAGCTCCTCGCCGACAGTCATCAAGTGCACCTTCTCAAGAAACTGCGCCGACCTGGGTGAAGGAGGTGCTGTGCATTGCCGGAATGGCTCTTCGCCCAGTTTCGTCAGGTGTAGACTGACCGATAACGTGGCTGGCATGGCGGGAGGTATCAGTTGCCGGAGCTCTTCCCCTGCGCTGATCGGCTGCACCGTAGCCAGGAACACAGACTACTATTTCTCCGAGATATGGTGCTGGGACGGCTCGCTCCTCTCTATGGAGAATACTATTGTAGCCTTCAGCACCAACGGGAGCGGGCTATATTGTGAGAATGACGGCTCGAATGCGAGTCTAGTCTGCTGCAATCTGTATGGGAACGCCGTGGGTGACTGGCTAGGTCCCATTGCGCATCAGCTAGGAACGAACGGCAATATCTCCGAAGATCCACTCTTCTGCGATCCCCCTGCCGGAGACTACTGTCTTCTGGAAGGATCACCGTGTATCGATGGCTACGGCTGCGGACAGATAGGAGCCTTTGGGGTGGGATGCTTCGGTGGGGATCTTTGGCACGTGGACGCTATGGGAACACCAGGCGTGGACTGTGACTGCTCTCTTATCCAAGCATGTATCGATTCTGCCTCTGCAGGCGATACTGTAATCGTGGCTCCGGGAGTGTACACGGGGGAGGGAAACCGTGACATCAGTCTCGGGGGGAAAGCTCTTGTCCTGAGATCCGAGAGCGGCTCGGACAGCACAATCATTGACTGTGCAGGGAGCGAGGACGAACGTCATCGGGGCTTCCTTTTCATTGGCGAGGGCCAAAGGACAGTTCTGCGAGGTTTCACGATCCAAGGCGGATTTGCGCCGGAGCCAGGTGGATGGCAGCCGGAAGCGCAAGGCGGGGCAATACGCTGTTCGAATTCTTCTCTTCTGATTGAGAACTGCACCTTCCAGGGGAATTGTGCTCCCGGTGCTTATGGAAAAGGGGGAGGCATCTGGTGCTCTGCCTCCTCGCCTACAATCAGGAATTGCACCTTCTCGGAAAACTCGGCCTACTCGTGGGGTGGGGGCATGTATTTTGACCTCTGGTCGTCTCCAACGATTACAGGTTGCCTCTTCTCTGGCAACTCGGTTGAGGATGGAGAAGGAGGCGGTCTTTGTTGCGATGGCTCCTTCCCCCCGATTGGGCATTGCATCTTCTTAGGGAATTCGGCTGTACGGGGGGGTGGGATGCATTGCAGCGTCTGTTCTTCGCTGGTGCTTACGAATTGTGTCTTCGTTGGCAACTCGTCGGAACAGCAAGGGGCGGGGATATACTGCTCGTACAATTCCTCTCCGATCTTTGAGAACACCATCATCGCATCCAACACCAATGGAGAGGCTGTCTTCTGTGACGGTACAAGCACCGCCACCCTGAGCTGCTGTGACGTATTCGCCAACGCCGGCGGCGATTGGGTCGGCTGCCTGGCGGGGCAGCATGGGATCAACGGAAACATCTCCGCAGATCCTCTCTTCTGCAATCCTGACAGCGGCGATTTCAGTATTTCGGAATACTCTCCGTGCGAACCGAGTCACTCGGATTGCGGGCTGATCGGTGCCGATAGCGTCGGCTGTGCCCTCACAAGAATTGCAGAACCCGGTCAGGAGAATAGCACAGGGGTCGTCTCCACGGCGCCTACCAAGTTCTTCCTCGGACCGGCCATTCCAAACCCTTTCAATCCCGCCACCGAGATCACCTACGGCATTCCCCCCGGAGATCCGTCCCACGTTGTCTTGAGCATCTACGATTGCCTTGGCCGAATAGTCAAAGCACTCGTGGATGCTGATCGAGAGCCGGGAACACATACTGTGGCTTGGGACGGCACGGATCACAGAGGAGTACCTGTGGCGAGCGGTGTGTATTTCTATCGACTCTCGTGGAACGGAAAGAGCGAGACGAAACGGATGGTCCTATTGAAGTAGTGTCGTCTGGTCTTGCCACCCCCGTCTCCAATATATCTCCAAGACTGGGGTGGATTCCAGGGGACTGGAGGGGACTCCCGGGGGACTCGAAAGATGGCGGATAGCGGCGGCCTCCCTACCAACCTCCCTGATCCCTCCTAACCGTGTAAGAAACCGACCAATTACAGCCCCGCCAGCCCTCAGAATCGGCCCAGAACCGTTAGCAAATCAGTAGCAGGGATCTGTAATTCATGTAATTACAGGTAATTACAAAGTGGCATTGGGCACGTAACCCAAAGGTCATAGAGCGACAGCGCCTCAGAAACACAAAGGTTGAGACACGGAGCCGCACAGTTCTGAGATAGACCCCACAATTCGCATGTGCCAGGTCTAGTCCCCAGAAATACCCTTTACCAGGCCTGGCCCCGCATGTAGAATCATCCTAGAGAACAGAGCGAGGATTGCCTCCAGAGGCCGGGCCGTGTCGTGAGAGGCCAATCGCAGCCTTGAGTACCCGAGGAAAGGACTCCCACTATGTCGGGCGAGACAATCGGAGACAGGATGAAGAGCAAGGCAAAAGACGTTGATCCCGTGATCAATGAGGTGAGCATATTCAAGCAGCTCATCAAAGAGAGAGTACATCCTCTCGACCTGGTTCGAGAACTGCTCTCAAACGCCGGTGCCAAGGAGGTCGGCGCCACGAGAATAGAGATCAGCTACACTAGGGACAAAGATGGCCACATCTTCGAAGTTACCGACGATGGATGTGGTATGGATTACACTGGGAACGTCGAAATCCCACACCGCATAGACAAGTTCATAGGCTTGGGGCTGTCCCAAATCGTCGATGTCGAATCAGACGAGTTCTCATGGAAGGGTCTTGGGTCCAAGCTCGCTTACCAATCGAGAAGAGTAGAAATTGAGACGTGCCGCAGCGGGGAATATCCTCACTACGATGTGCGGATAAACGAGCCCTGGGAGACGATCAATAACAACCTCGTACCCAAACCAAGAATCAGCGAGCACCCGCCTCAGG
>Ga0180431_10008617_pt1 | contig 11673 bp, 10 predicted proteins | sample SS_ome_11_FD_132459 | JGI IMG/M metagenome (GOLD analysis project Ga0180431, IMG submission 132459) | Hypersaline lake sediment archaeal communities from the Salton Sea, California, USA - SS_1_MS_1 metaG | ecosystem: Environmental > Aquatic > Non-marine Saline and Alkaline > Hypersaline >...
CCTTGCGGTACCAGCCGTAGCGATCCTCTTGCTTGGTGACGCCTTCTTCGCGGACAGGGACGGCTGTGACCTTGCCCGTATCGACCCAGACATAAGGAGGCATGTCGAGTGAGCCGCAGTGGCCGTAGTAGGTGTCAAAACCATTGATGTCGGGGCCGTTCACCACCGGCTTGGTGAAATCGATCGTCTTGCCTTCCTTGTGCCAATCCCAGCCGAGGTGCCACTTGCCGATCATGGCGGTCTGGTAGCCGGCGGCTTTCATCAAGTGCCCGAGGGTCGGCCGCTCCGCCGGAATCAGATGCTCGCTCGTGCCACTCAGCACGCCCCGTGCCAGCCGTGACCGCCAGTTGTAGCGGCCGGTCAGCAGGCCGTAGCGGGTTGGGGTGCAGACCGAGCTCGGGGTGTGGGCATCAAGAAAGGTAATGCCCTCGTCGGCCAGCTGCTGCAGCCGGGGTGTTTTGATTTTGCAGTCAGAGTTGGTCGCGGTGAGGTCACCGATGCCGAGATCGTCGGCCATCACCAGGATGACGTTCGGTGGTGCAGCTTCCGAGGTTGTTCCGAATCCAGCGAACAGTGCAAGGAAGAGCAGCGGTGCAAGCCGCCGGTGAAGATACGCAACCATCAAAAGTTTTCCTCGCGTAGCGACCAGCGAAAACGATATCGACCTCGGCGGTATACCATAACCGTTCGAGACTCCTTTCCGGGGAGAGCCAATTCTGGTAAATCTCGAGCCGCACGAACTCACAGCAACTTGCATTTCCTCCAGCCCGCTTTCCTTCGGGAGACGACACGCGCCATGCAACAAACGGTTCTTTTCGTCTGGTCTTCTATCATCCTGCGGAGTGCGCTGTTCATCCTCAGCAGTGTTTCCATTTCGGCGGCTGCCGCCAACAGCCGGCCCAATCTGATCTTCATTCTCTCAGACGATATTGCGCAGGGGGATGTTGGGGCCTACGGGCAGAAACTCATCCAGACGCCCACCCTCGACAGACTCTGCCGGGAAGGTACCCGCTACCTCTCCACCTACACGGGCACGAGTGTGTGTGCGCCGGCTCGTAGTTCGTTCTTTACCGGCCTACATTCAGGGCACTGCCCCATCCGCGGCAATCGTGAAGTTCAGCCGGAAGGCCAGAAACCCTTGCCAGCAGATTTGGTGACCGTTGGCAGCCTGCTGAAGCATGCCGGATATGCCACGGCAACCTTTGGCAAATGGGGCATGGGCATGTTTGACACCTCAGGAAGTCCATTGAAGAACGGCATCGACCGTTTCTACGGCTATAATTGCCAACGACACGCCCATCGCTATTTCCCGCCGTTTCTTTATGACGACGACCAGCGGGTCACGATTCCCGGTAACGCTGATGGAAAGACGAATGTCTATGCTCAGGAATTGATTCAGCAGCAACTTCTGCAATGGATCGATTTGCATGCCGATGATCAATTCTTTCTGTTCTATGCCATCACGCTGCCGCACGGCCGCTATGAGATTGATGATCAGGGGCAGTACGCAGACAAGCCTTGGACAGAACAAGAAAAAAACTACGCAGCCATGGTGAGTCGGCTCGATTCGGATGTCGGTCGTCTCGTCGAACTGCTCGAAAAGAAGGGCATTGCCGAAAACACGCTCATCGTCTTCGCGGGTGATAACGGTTCGTCATTCGCCCCAAACACGCCACTTGGAAAGCGGTTTGATCAGACGATGGGTGGGAAACTGCGTGGCTTCAAACGCGGCATGTACGAGGGAGCGTTGCGGCAGGCGGCATTTGCCTGGTGGCCAGGCACAGTGCCAGCCGGTCGGGTGACGGATGAACCATGGGCCTTCTGGGACCTGCTACCAACCTTTGCTGAATTGGCAGGGGCAGACCTACCTGCCGATTTTTCCACCGATGGCCACTCGCTGGTGCCGTTTCTGCGAGGCGGTCCCGCCCCGGATCGTGCATCGTTCTATTGGGAGCTACACGAGGGGAAAAGCCATATTCAGGCCATCCGTTGGGAAAACTGGAAGGCCGTCCGGCCCAAGGCCGGAGGTCCGGTGGAACTCTATGACCTCGCGACCGATCTGGGTGAAAAAGACAATCTCGCCTCCAAGCGGCCCGACCTAGTGAACAAGGCTGTGGGCATGATGAACGCCAGCCGGACTGCCGACCCGGCTTGGCCGGACCCCGCTTCAACGCATTAAAGCGACTGGAGTGGTGTGCGTTCTTCCTTCAACCGGGAGCCTCACCCTCGCCCATGACAAATGGATGGGAAAGGCGTACTGCGACCTGTTCACCGCTTGCGGCGACGAGCACGACGCCAGTATCGGTGAATTCGATCTCCGCGACCCGATCAAAGCTCGCAGGCACTGGCACCGCTGCCTGGATGGAGCGGACGTCAGTCGGGTTCTCGGCCGTGAGCTTGATCGCGGTCGGAATGCCCTGCTGCGACAGCAGGTTTGGCTCAACCGATGGCACCAGCCCGTCGGCAAAGAAACCGCAGATATCCTCAAGGCCGAGGCACTGATTGCGGCCGTTCCAGGGAAAACTGTGGCGGCCCCGGTTTTCAATCCAGAAGGCGGTTGTTGGCAGGACGGCCGGGTTTCGCAGCGAAAACCAGACCCAGTGGTCGCGGGTGTTGACCGCCGCCGTCCAGGCAGGCCTGCCCGCCAGGGCGTCGGCATCGGCGACCACGATCAGCAGATCGGTATAGCCCCGCCGCGCCGGTAGTCGAGAGCAGTCAACCTCTGCCGGTTCCTTGAACAGGCTGGGAACCCGGGCCAAGTCGGTGAAGGTCGCACCCAGGGCGAGGGCCTGATACTCCCCAATGGCCGGGTCGCTGAAGACACCAGGATTAGTCATGCCGAGCCGGAACGGGCTGGTCGAGATTGCGAAAATGCCTTCGTCGTCAGGCATCGCCAGCGTGGCGTGATGGCCGAGCGGCGTCGGCCCGGCGAAACCCTCAATCAGATGCCGCTGATAGATCACCGGCTGGCCGGGCCTGAGAAAAATCTCCTTGGTGACTCGGCCGGGCCGCAGCCTTGTTTCCAGTGATAGTGCCAGCCGCGACGTGCCATCGGCCAATGGAGCGTCAGACGCAAGCGACCATTCGGCGGTGGCGGTCTCACCGTGCGGGGGATGCTGTTCGCCGTTGAAGGCAGCTGCGTTGCCGCCGAAGGGAAGGCAGAAAAAATCGCCCCGCAGCGGCGTGAGCACGGCTGCCGGCATCGCCGGGTGATTTTCATCCTGCCACGGGCTGATGTAATAGGGATCGATCGGCTTCGGGCCGTCCACACCAAACGTTACGGGGGCAAGCTGTCCGCCCAGCCGGGTGACGGCCAATGAGACGGCGTCACTTTCCAACAGATAACTTGGCTGGGAATGGATGGTGTGGGTGGTTGTTGGAGGCATGAGGGCGTTCCCTGAAAAAAGAAAGAAGATGTGAGCCCGGAGAACCTCTGATCAGCCGACCACGACCCGCGGTGCGTTCGGTTCGGCCACCGCCGCTTCACCAACCCGCCAGGTCGTCATGCCCAAGTCGGCGAGCTGGTGCTGGATGCTGTCAGCGAAGTGAGGAGAAACCACCAGCACCATGCCGAGACCCATATTGAAGACGCGATCCATCTCGGCAGACTCAATCTGGCCCAGCCGCTGGACCCAGCCGAAGACCGACGGCACCTCCCAGCTGGCTTTGTCGATACGAATTTGAGTGTTCTCCGGCACGATGCGGCCGAGGTTTTCGGCCAGCCCGCCGCCGGTGATGTGGGCGATGCCGTGGACAACCTGCTTGACCCTGTAGTGCCGCAGGACCGACCGCACTGCTCGGGCATACAGCCGGGTCGGCTTCAGCAGCAGATCACTCACCGTCTTACCACCGCACTCGGGCACGGTGTCGGTGAGCGTTAGCCCGGCCATCTCGAACACAACCTTACGGATCAGGCTGTAGCCATTGGAGTGAAAGCCCGACGAGGCGATGCCGATGGCGACATCGCCCGGCTGAATCTGACTGCCGTCGATTAGCCGCTTCCGTTCCACAACCCCGACGCAGAATCCGGCCAGGTCATAGTCACCCCGCTGGTAGAGGTCGGGCAGGATGGCAGTCTCACCGCCGACCAGAGCGCAGTCACTGTCCACGCAGGCATCGGCGATGCCTCGGACGATCGCCTCCAGCAGCGGCGGCTCGTCGTGCGACATCGCGACGTAGTCGAGAAAGAAGAGTGGCTCGGCACCGGTGCAGAGCAGATCGTTGACGCTCATCGCCACCAGGTCGACACCGACAGTGTCGTGTACGCCAGCGGCCACCGCGACCTTCAGCTTGGTGCCGACGCCATCGGTGCACGAGACCAGCAGTGGGTCCTCGTACCTCCGGGCAAACAGGCCCTGCAACTGGAGTTGGAAGACAGCGGCAAACCCGCCCTCCTTGCTGATCACCCGCGGACACTGGGTCCGCCGCATGTGTGCAGGCAACCTCGCCATCGACTCTTCGTAGAGGGCAAGATCGACCCCGGCGTTGGAATAAGTGGCTCCGCTCACGGGGCTATCATCGCCGGCCGGCTGAGTCCTGCAAGGCCCGGGGTCAGTCACCGGTCGAGGCGTTGCCGCTGACCTGGACCGCCTGCATCCACTGCGATTCGTCCTCCAGCCGGATCACTCCCAGCCGATTGGGCCGCGGAGCGGCAAATGCTAGGGCGATCAGCAAAAGTCCGGCGGGTCGGCGGGTCTTGCCAGCAACCAGGCACCAGGGTGTTTCTGTGAGATCCTTCCCTGGAACCTGAAGGTGAAGCGCCAGGTTATTGGCGAAGCCACCGACGCTGACCTGATTTGGCCAGTGCCGAATCACTGGCTGGTCCCGAACGAAAAAAGCACCAAGCCCCGGCACCAGCTCGTCGAGCACGCCGGGGATCTCGGCATCGTCCGGCAATTCGATTCGGCCCAGCGGTGCCAAGGCAATGGCCCCCAGACGGGCCGGGAGGTTATGAACCTTGAGATCGGTTCGGCTGAGTTCTCCCAGCGGCTCGGCGGAGAGATCGACCACCCTGAGCGGGTCGACGAGTGAAATTTCCCGCGGTTTGCGGAAGACTTTGAGCAGTCGACGAACAATTGACCCGGCCACGAGCAGGGCGATGCCGGTACCAATGATCTGCCCGGTGGCCGTCGTGGTGACAAAATGGAGGGTCCGCTGCAGGGCGGAGGCGATGGTCTGCACGAGCTGTTGCATGCCCGCAGGATAGCAGACCAGCGGACCGAATCGCCAACGCTCCGAAATGTAGTCCGGCGGTGTATCATTCGGCCATGTCCAAGCCCCACCGTCTCAGCAGCCGCCGCCTGCATGCCCAGCAGGCTCTGCCGCCACTGCAGTTCAATTTCCCGCTGCCGTACGGCGCTATTCTCCAGTCAGCCGGCCCGGAGACGGTTGGCGGGGTCCAGTTTGTTGTCTATAGCCGCTCGGCCACCGCGATGCGGGTGTTGCTCTACGACCGGGTCGATGACGCTGAACCGGCCGAGGTGATTGCCCTCGACCCCGAGCAGGATCGCTGGGGGGATATCTGGAGCATCTTCGTGCCTGGGATCGGCCACGGTCAGCTCTATCATTTTCAGGCTGATGGGCCTTTCGATCCGGAGCGGGGGCAGCGATTTGACGGCAACGCGAGGCTGATCGATCCCTACTCCAAGGCGCTCGCGGGGCACTACCTTCCGGGTAACGATGGCATCGTCCGGCCGCCGAAAAGTGTTGTGGTTGATGATTCGTTCGACTGGCAGGGAGACCGGCATCTGCGGCGGGGGCTGGCCGACACCGTCATCTATGAGATGCACGTAAGGGGCTTCACGCAGAGCCCCAGTAGCAGCATCGAGCATCCTGGTACGTATCTCGGGGTGATCGAGAAGATTCCCTACCTGCAGTCACTCGGGGTGACCGCGGTCGAGCTGATGCCTGTCCATGAGTTTCCGACCGAGGCGATCGACGGCGTCCGCGGGGAACGGTCGAACTACTGGGGGTACGACCCGATGGCGTTCTTTGCCCCGCACCGAGGCTACGCGGCCGGCAGTGAGCCCGGCTCCCAGGTGCGGGAGTTCAAGGAAATGGTCCGGGCCCTGCATGCCGCCGGTATCGAAGTGATCCTCGATGTTGTCTTTAATCACACCGCTGAAGGCAACGAACTCGGCCCAACCTTCTCATTCAAGGGCCTGGAAAACCGCGTCTACTACATGCTGGGCGATGGCGGCTCGAGCTACCGGAACTACTCCGGCTGCGGCAACACGATCAATGGCAACCATCCGATCGTCCGGGAACTGATTTTTCTCTGCCTGCGGCACTGGGTACACAACTATCACATCGATGGGTTCCGGTTTGACCTGGCCAGCATCCTCTCGCGTGATCGTAATGGCGACATTATCGCCAACCCGCCAATCGTCGAGGTGATCACTGAGGATCCGATGCTGGCCGACACCAAGATCATTGCGGAAGCTTGGGACGCAGCTGGTGCCTACCAGGTCGGTTCCTTCGCCAGTCTCCGCTGGGCCGAGTGGAACGGCCGCTACCGCGATGATGTCCGTCGGTACTGGCGGGGTGACTACGCTCAGACTGGCCACCTGGCCACCCGGATGGCCGGCTCGAGTGACCTCTACGGTGACAACGGCCGGCAGCCCTACCACAGCATCAACTTCATCACGTCGCATGATGGTTTCACGATGAATGATCTCGTGAGCTATCGCGAGAAGCACAACGAAGCCAACGGCGAGGGCAACCGCGACGGTGACAACAACAATTTTTCCGATAACTACGGCGTGGAGGGACCGACCCGCCGGGGAGAGATCAAGGGGTTTCGGGCCCGGCAGGTGCGGAATCTGCTGGCCACGCTGTTGCTCAGTCAGGGTGTACCGATGCTCGTGGCAGGGGATGAGTGCCGGCGGACGCAGAAAGGCAACAACAACGCCTATTGTCAGGACAATGCCATCTCGTGGTTCGACTGGTCGCTGGTCGAGCAGCATGCCGATCTGGTGCGGTTCGTGCGGGAACTGATCCGCTTTCGGCTTGGCAACCCCACGCTTCGGCGGCGGAGCTTTCTGCACGGAGGCAGCAGTGCCGGGGGTGACCTGCCCGATGTGGAATGGTTTTCGCCGGAGGGAACCCATGTCGACTGGTACGCCGCCGATGCGAGCCTGGTCTGTTTTTTCGCGGCTCCTGACCGGCGACGGTTGCTCGAAGAAGACGATCTGTCGGCCGGCGGCACCGAGGGTGAACCCCGACATGTCCTGATTTTCAGCCATGCCGGTTCGGATGCGCGGAGCTTTCAGTTTCCCGTTGCAGGGGCTTTGCGAGCCCTTTCGTGGCGGACATTCATCGATACGGCGGCCCGGGCCCCGCACGACATTGCCAGCGGCACTGGTAAGCCGATTGATGTCACGAGGCCACTGGAGTTGATCGACCACAGCCTGCTCTGTCTGGTGGCTGATGCCCGGCCGAAAGTGAGACGCCGCATTGGCCAGGGACGCCCATAACGGGTATCCTTAACACGACATCACCAAGGAAAGGCCCGCGGCAAATTTTTTCCTCGGGCTGGTGCCACACCGTCCCAATCGCCTCGTCGTCGCCAATTGCGGCCGATCGGGTCGACCATGCTCCTGGAGTTCGCCCAATGACTTTCCGAGTTTCAACGCTGGCCGCTATGCCGCAGTCCCCCGTCTCGCTTTCCCTGATCGGAATGATGTCGATTGGGTTCACCGTCCTGAGTGGTTGCAGTGGTGAGAAACCCACCCCGCCGCCGCAGGCCGCAACCCCGGCGCCGCCAGCGGTCACCATGGAAAAGCCGGTGGCTGCCCAGAAGAAAGAAGACCACGATCACGACCACGACCATGAGATTGAGCTTCCCAAGACCATTGAGGGAGCGATTGCCGGGCTCAGGGAAATCGGTGTGAAGGTCGAGAAGGCTTTGGCTGGCGGGAACACTGAGGCCGCTGATGACATCGTGCATTCCATTGGGCACCGGATTGAGGATCTCCAGGAAAAAATTGCGGCGGCAAAACTGGGCGAGAAGGCCAAGGCAGCAGCCAAGGCCGCGGCGGATGAGATTTATGACGCCTATGGAGCGATCGACGAGGCCCTGCACGCTGCCGAGGCAGAGGTGAAGAAACTCGACTTCAAGCAGTACGCCCCGAAAATTGAGGAAGCGACGAAGAAACTGGAGGACATGTTCGTAAAGGCGAAGCAGGCGTTGGTGGGCGAGCAGCCGACTGAATCAAAGCCGGCCACCGAGCCCGAACCCAAGGCTGCACCCAAGGCTGCACCCAAGGCTGAACCCAAGGCTGAACCCAAGGCTGAACCCAAGGCTGAACCCAAGGCTGACGGAGAGCCAGCCGCGGAGGCTCCGGCCCCGGCAGCCAGCGAAGAGTAGAGCCAGCGCGGCTCACCATCCATTTATCAGGGAAGAAACAATGGTCACGAAAGCGACGAGAAGCCGGCGTTGGCTCATGATGAGTCTGCCGCTGGTGGTTGGGCTGACGATCCTGACCGAGCGGCTCGTTGAGGCAGCCGCCGTTGATGTCGAGGCTCTTAGAAAAAGTCTGGTCCTTGCCGAGGAGCCAGCCGGCGCGATGACGCCGACAGCCGCCAAGGCGAAGTTGACGAAATCGCCACAAAAAATGGTGATTGCCGGAAGGATCGCAGGGAAGGGAATTGACCCGTTTGTGAAGGGTAAGGCATCGTTCGCGATGCTCCAACTGCCCGACGACCACGCTAAGAAGCCGGGGCATAACGCTGACGATTGCCCGTTTTGCAAAAAACGGTTGGCCAAGGCACCAATGGTCGCCGTCCAATTTGTTGGGACCGATGGCCAGGAATTGCCGATCGATGCCCGCGAATTGCTTGGGGTCAAGCAGGAGGCAGAGGTGGTGGTTGTGGGGACCGCGTCGTTCAATCCCAAACTGGCCCTGCCGATCATCCAGCTGAAAGGTGAGGGGATCTACATCCGGAAGACCCCATGACCGCTACTGAGATCGCTCCGGATCGCTGGGCGTTCAAGGAGTGGGCTGTCATCTGCCGGGCACTGGCGTCCGGGAGGCAGGACGTCATCCTGCGGAAGGGTGGGATCGTTGAGCCTGGTGGGCAGTTCCGCTTAGAGGCTCGTGAATTTCTGCTGTTGCCGACGTTCCTGCACCAGTCGGCCGAAAGCATCCTGCCGGAAGCTCGCGACCTGCTCGAGGGGATTGACGCCGACCGGCCTCTGGCAGGCAGGGTTGCCTTTCACCATCGGGCCCGAGTGACTGATGCCTTTGTCATCAACGAAGAGGCCAACCTGGCAGGCCTCCGACCGCGACATATCTGGTCAGATGCGGTCGTGGAAGAGCGTTTCCACCGCTGGCAGCGGCGGCTTGATGTGCTGGTTGTCGAAGTGACTCCGCTGCCGACTCCCCTGCTCTTTCCCTGGGACGATTCGTACGGCGGTTGTAAATCGTGGGTGCGGGTGCCGGGGGAACCGATTGAGGTGGTGTCCCAATGAGCAGGCCATGGCCAGTCGAAGCCGGTTCGGATGTGTCGGCGTCAACAGCCCATTGGTGGCAGGATGATCGTGCCTGGCCACTCGTCCTGTGGGGAGGACTGCTCGTTCTCAGCGGTGTGGTCCACCTCGCCATCTGGGGCATCACAGGCGGTCCCTGGGAGGGACCGGTCACCTGGCGAAAGCCCATTCTGTTTGGTGTTACCGGAGGGCTCACCAGCCTGTCGATGGGCTGGGCCTGGAGCCATCTGCCCCGCTGGCGGTACGACCGCCTGCTGGCTCGGTCAGCAACGCTTGCGCTGGTGGTGGAGGTTGGCCTGATCGACCTGCAGTGCTGGCGGGGAGTGGCCAGTCACTTCAATCGTGCGACCCGGTTCGACTCGCTGCTGTATGACGCGATGGGGCTGCTTATTCTCTGGGTGACCGCGGTCATTCTGATGATTACGGCCCGCTTCTTTCGGCAGCCGGTCGCGCTGCCTGCAGACATGCTCTTGGCTGTTCGGGCCGGACTGATCTTCCTGGTGATCTCCTGCCTGCTCGGCATCTGGGTGGGTATCAACGGTGACCTTCGGTTGCAGCAAGGGCTCGAGCCCGAGCAGTTCGGCCGGGCCGGGGTGCCAAAATTTCCCCATGGTGCGGTGATCCATGCCATCCAGTGGTTGCCAATGCTGGCCTGGGCGGCAGCAGGGGCGGGTTTTTCAGCCGCGACCCGGCTGCGGTTGGTTTCGATTGCAGCCCGGGCAACAGGGCTGTTGCTGATCTATGCCTTTGGAGAAACACTGCTGGGCCGAGCCCGGTTTGATCCGCCGGCAGGCCTGGCGGCGTTGCTGATCGTGGCCGTCGCCGGCTTGTTGCTTCCCGCGGGGATTGTGGCGGTGGGTCTTGTGTCGCGGATGCTCCGACAAAGACTCAGCCCGCCACCCCCCGCGTCAGCAGCTTGACGCCAGCAAGTACAAGGACGAAAGCCATCAGCAGGCGAAGGCTTTTCGGTGGCAGTCGGAACGCACCAAGTTGCCCACCGAGGAGCCCACCGACCATGACCGCGACAATCAGGGGCGAACCGATTGCCGGCAGCGTGTTGCCGGCGATGTACCAGCCGGAAAGTCCGGCAATCGAGTTGACCAGAATGAACGGTGCCGACACCGCGGCCACCTGCTTAACCGGTGCGGCGTTGAGTGCCAGCAGGGCCGGCGTCAGGAAGACGCCGCCGCCGACGCCGGTGAGGCCGGAAAGCAGCCCCAGTAAGCCACCCAGCGTGATGAGTGCCACTGTCGGAAGAACTCGCTGGGGGCTGGTGGCCCGTTCGCTTCCTGATGAGCGATGAAAAATCTGGGTAGCTGATACCAGCAGCACTGCCCCGACAAGTCCCTCAAAAACAGCGGTCGGCAGTCGTAACCAGCCGCCGATGGCGGCAGCTGGCACACTTGCCACCGCTAACGGTAGCAGCAGCTTTCGACGGAAGTGGCCCGCCCGGGCGAATTGCAACGTGGCAATTGTGCCGACAATCACGTTGAGCAGCAGCGCGGTCGGACGAATGGTCTGCGGTTCGAGCCCGAAGAGTTCCATCACCGCGATGTAGCCCGACGCCCCGGCATGGCCGACGGCCGCGTAGAGGCAGGCAACCAGGCCGACCGCGACCGGCAGCATGACAGTGAGAATGGACATAGGGGCTTTGGGCTGACAGCTAGTCGAATCGCTGGTGATCGATGAAGTTGCCAACGGCCTGTTGGACGGTGGTATCGTCCATGAGTAGGGAGTGAACCTGATTGACCTCCAGGAACGCTCCGCCCGGAAGCCGGGTCTCATCAACACTGACAACAAAATCTCCAGCGTCCCCCACGAGCGGATTTTGAAAGCCATCCGGTAGCCGGCCGGCGATGATGCCGAACGGGCAGCGGGGAATTGCAAGCTTCGCCTGCAACTGCTCCCACTGTGGGCCCAGCTCCAGCCCTCCCTTTCCAGCAATCAAGCCATAGGCCGGTAGCTTTGCCAGTTGCCTGGCAATGGCAGCCCCCTGATTTGGCGGGCCAAGCATCACGACCGCTTTGACTCGGTCCAGCAGTTGCTGGTTGGTGTCCCGCTCCCAGTCGCCCAGGGCATGCCGCACGACAATGTTGCCCATGCTGTGTCCAACGAAGCTGATCGATCCCGCTTGGGGAAGCCCTTCAACAACTTCCCGCAGGGCGGCCGCATGCTCGGTGATC
>Ga0180431_10008618_pt1 | contig 11671 bp, 14 predicted proteins | sample SS_ome_11_FD_132459 | JGI IMG/M metagenome (GOLD analysis project Ga0180431, IMG submission 132459) | Hypersaline lake sediment archaeal communities from the Salton Sea, California, USA - SS_1_MS_1 metaG | ecosystem: Environmental > Aquatic > Non-marine Saline and Alkaline > Hypersaline >...
AGCCTGTTACAAATTCAATAGTCATAAACACCTCCTTAGATGTTCAGCGCATTGTCGTAATTAAGTTGGTGCCAGATAGCTTTTAAAGGATCGACACCATCCCAGAGACCGCGTGCGTTGATCCATTGTTTATACATACGTTGTTTAACGCTCGCGAGAATAAGATCGTCGAACTCACTACGTTCATTACCGTGGAAGTCGTTTCCACATCTTTCAACCTGTTCAGGAGTTAGTTCTTTGATGCGTGTTAGTAGACTCATGAGTATTTACTCCAGTTATTTACATACAACATCTGTGCGATAAGCAGGCCAAACACCTTCGCTCACCATTTCACAGTACATAGCTGCTTCGGATTCAGCTTCTTCGATGTCTAGAAACGACGCTGCTGAGAACAAAGCTAGGAAAGTAATAACGATTAAGATTTTTGTAACTGCGATCATGAGTATCTCCTTATATAAATAAGCTGAATACAAACACGATGATTAATGCAGATACCACGAGATCGAGAACGTGGAATGTAACCAGCGTGGTTAATGGATGTTTAGTTGCTGCGTTTAGTAAGAACTTTTTCATGAGTAACTCCGTATATAAATAAAAGTAAATATGTTCTAAGAAGAACAAAAATAATGGGCAGCCGATGCGAAGCATCGGAGAAGCTAGGTACTGAGGTAGTTGGTGGCGACGTTGGTGAGCGGCTTGGGCGTGCGGCGCAGGCGGCACGGCGGCTGAGCTCTGAGGGCGTGGGTACCCGGTACCTAGGTACGGGGGTGCTATGTACTGCGAGTTTAGAAAAAAGTTTTCTTGCGAAGGAGTTAGGGTCCCTTTTGGAACCCGAACCCGAATCCGAAGTGGGGAGGGCTCTGTGGAGGGACGGGGGAGGGGACCTGCTCAGTTACATAGCACAAATTTTCAAAGTACCTGAGTAAAATGCTCAAGTATTATTCGCAACTAAACTGTGGTATAACGCCGTTTCATGGAACCTACAGACGAAGTAACTCCTACCCTTACTCGCAAAGAACAGCAGCAGGCCGGTCTGCAGAAAGTCCGAAAGATGAAACTTAAGGACTACGACCCCGATGGCCCGCTCAATGAGCGCCAAGCTGCTTTCGTGAAAAACGTGGTGTGGAACGGCATGTCACAAGTAGCTGCCGCCCGAGCTGCCGGGTATTCTGAGAGCACGGTAGCTACGGGTCTCTACGCTACGGTGACCGGAGTTCCTAAGATTCAGAAAGCGATCACTCGTGAACGCGAGTTATTCGCTAAAGCCAATGAGATGACCAGAAAAAAGGTCGTCGATGGCATGAAAGAAGCCATCGATATGGCCCGCATCAAGGCCGACCCTGCGGTTATGGTCGCAGGATGGCGTGAAATTGGGCGTATTTGTGGTTTTTACGAGCCGGTTAAACACAAGGTTGAGGTTTCTGTGACCGGAAAGGTCTTGGTTGAGAAGCTGCAGACGATGTCAGACGAAGAATTGCTGAAATTGGCGGAAGAATCTGAAAACAACGCGCTTGAGGGCGAGTTCGAAGTACTAGACGATGGCGAATCGAGCTAAAGTTCAGCAGATTCTTGCCAAACGCGAGCTTGCTCGACGTCGCTTGCTGCAGTTTACTCAGCAGACTCACCCCACGTATTCGTCTGGCTGGGTTCACGACGATATTTGTCGCCGATTAGAGCGGTTTAGTCAGCAGGTTCTGGAGAAAAAGTCCCCCAGACTCATGCTCCTGATGCCCCCGCGTCATGGTAAGAGTGAGTTGGCGTCTATTCGCTTCCCCGCGTGGCACTTAGGGCGCCATCCAGAGCACGAGATTATCAATGTTGGGTACAACCTCGATCTGCCTATGCGGTTTTCGAGGAAAGTCCGCGATTTGGTACGTGAACCCGTATACGCGGCCATGTTTCCGGATATGCAGCTCGATCCTAACTCTCAGTCCGTAGAGGCGTGGAACACGACGCTAGGGGGCGGGTTTACCGCCGCCGGTGTTGGGGGCGGTATCACGGGTAAGGGCGCCACGATTCTGATTATTGACGACCCGTTGAAGAATCAGGAGGAAGCGGACTCCATCGGTGCTCGCGACAAGCTGTGGGACTGGTATCAGTCAACGGCGTACACACGTCTAGCACCCGGTGGCGGAGTTCTTGTAATCGAGACCTGGTGGCACGACGATGACTTGGCCGGGCGTTTGCAGAATGTGATGCACGCAGATCCCGAGGCGGACCAGTTCGAGATCGTGAAATATCCCGCTCTGTCTGAGCGCTGGGAATACCTGGACGAAACGACGGATACGATTATTCGTAGCGACGAGGAGCTGGAACCTGTACCGGATAACGTACGTCTGCTGCGTCCACCAGAAACTTGTTTACACGAGGATCGGTATCCGACCGAGGCTTTGCAGAAGATTAGGGCGAATATGCAGCCGCGTATTTGGTCCGCGCTGTATCAACAGAACCCCACGCCGGACGAAGGTGTTTATTTTAAGAAAGAATATTTTCGGTTTCAGACAACGATGCCCGAGGCGGTTAACGCCAATATTTACACCGCATGGGACTTCGCTATTGGGCAGAAACAGCAGAATGACTGGACTGTAGGCGCTACCATACTACAGGATGAAAATGATGTATTATATGTTTTAGACATTCACCGCATGAAGGGGGATAGTTTCGCGATTGTGGAAGCTATGCTCGATGTTGCTAAGCGGTGGGCGGATTCTTACAACAGCGATTATGTCGTGGGTGTGGAAGATGGTCAGATCTGGCGCGCGCTCGAACCGCTGTTTAAGAAGCGGATTACTGAGCGCCGGCAGTATGTGTCGTATGAGGTTTTGCGGCCGTATACGGACAAAATGGTCCGAGCTCGTCCGTTACAAGGGCGCATGCAGCAGGGCCGCGTAGTTTTTCCGGAGGAAGAGCATTGGAAAGAGCAGGCGGTGCAGGAGTTATTAAGGTTCCCAGCCGGAGCGCACGATGACGTGGTGGACGCCCTGGCATGGGCTACTCGGTTGTGCATGGACAAAGCCCCGCCGAGTCCTAAACCTGCTACGCATATTCCGTCGTGGAAAGACAAATTAATGAACAATACTTCTTTTGGCGGAAGCCATATGGCAGCGTGAAGGATAGAGTATGCCGGTAAATGCTAAACTCGCAGATGATGTTTGGAGACGCTACCAGTGGCTTCGCGACAATGGACATATCGACTTTGTAAAGAAAGCCGACCAGTGCGAAGATTTTTTTGCTGGCGACCAGTGGGACCCTAAAGATTTATCCCTCCTCAAGGCTTACCGCCGCCCCGCACTTACTATTAACAAGATCCTCAGCACTATTAGCAATGTGCTGGGTGAGCAGATCTACAACCGCACCGATATTAGCTTCCGTCCTCGTAACGAAGGGGCTAGTAGTCAGGTAGCCGACGCCTTGACCAAGGTGTTCATGCAGATTTCTGACAACAACCAGCTGCCGTGGGTGCGCAGCGATGTGTTCTCAGACGGCGTTATCACAAGTCGTGGTTTCTTTGACGTTCGTCTCGATTTCTCGGACTCGCTACGCGGCGAGGTTCGTATCGAGCCGCTGAATCCCAAGAACGTGTTGGTAGACGCTGATGCAGATGAGTACGACCCAGATAAATGGGGCGACGTCATTGTCACTAAGTGGATGACGATCGATGAAATCGAGATGTTGTACTCGAAGGCTGACGCCGACATGCTGCGCAATCGTACTGGCAGTTATTGGCCGTACAGCTACGATGCTGTGGACATGGACCGTGATCGGTTTGGTAAGCCGCGCACAGTTTCTTATACGGACGAGTGGGGTCGCGAAGGCGACAACGCTCGTTCAGTACGAATTATTGAGCGTCAGTGGCGTAAGCTGGACCGTGTCGCGCACTTTGTAGACATTGCTACCGGTGATATGCGGGTTGTTCCACCAGATTGGGACCAAGAGCAGATCGACGAGTATCTGGCCGCTAATCCAGGCATGACGATCACGAAAAAGATGATTCGTCGCATTCGCTGGACCGTGGTTGCCGATAACATCGTTCTACACGACGATTGGAGTCCATACAAGCACTTCACTGTTGTGCCTTATTTCCCTTATTTCCGTCGCGGCCACACTATGGGGCTCGTAGAGAACCTGATCGGGCCGCAGGAACTGCTCAATAAAACATCTAGCCAGGAGCTGCACGTTGTTAATACGTCCGCCAATAGTGGCTGGATCGTTAAGCGCAACGCTCTTCAGAACATGTCTGTGGCTGAGCTGGAGCAGCGCGGAGCGCAGTCTGGCTTAGTACTGGAGCTCGATGAACTGGGGAATGCCCAGAAGATTACTCCCAACTCTACACCTACCGGCCTTGACCGCATTAGTTACAAGGCTGAAGAGCACATCAAGGCTATTTCCGGTGTTAGCGATTATATGCAGGGGTTTGCTCGCGAAGACGTGTCCGCTAAAAGCGTACTCGCTAATCAGCGCAGCGGCCAGGCTAACTTAGCTAAGATAATGGACAATATGATGCGGACTGATCATATTTTGGCCCGCAATATTTTGGATATTGTTCAGGAGTACTACACAGAAGAGCGCATCGTACTGGTTACTAACGACAAGCTGTCTCAGAACACCGAGCAGATGATCGTGAATCAGGTCGGCCCGGAGGGGCAGATCTTCAACGATTTGACGCTCGGTGAGTACGCCATCGTTGTATCTAGCCAGCCGGATCGCGAGGTGTTTGAAGACTCTCAGTTTGACCAGGCGGTAGCTCTGCGTACTCAGCTCGGTGTTAATATCCCAGATCGGTTCCTTATCGAGTCTAGCCGTCTACGGAACAAGGCCGAGATCGTGCAGTCGCTGCAGGTTGACCCCGAAAGTCCAGAAGGACAAGCGCAGGCACGCCGCATGGAGGCTGAGCTCGGTCTTATGGAGGCCGAGGCCGTTGAGAAGCGTACTGACGCAGAACTCAAGCAGATGCGTGCACAGATCGAGGCGCAGAACTTACAGAAGGGGGCTCAAGAGCCGCCTAATACCGATTTACTCAAGCTTCAGGGCGAACTTCAGCTGAAGAGCGCACAGATGCAGCAAGAGTATGAACTGAAACGTGAAGAGATGGACCGTGAATATCAGCTTAAACGTGAGCAGATAGAGATGGAGGCCCAGATCAAGCGTGAACAAATGCTCCGCGAAGCGGAGATTAAACGTGAAATGGCCACAGCACCGGCCTCTAATAGGGAGATGACTAATGAGCGAAGCACAAGCAGTTGAACAGGAAGAGGTCGTAGATCGCGGCGATGAGCTAGTAAGCGACTCTCCTTTATCGGACGCCGGTAAACAGCCCGAAGCCGCCGAAGAAGAGGTGGCCGAGGAAGCGCCTAACCCGGACGAAGAGGGCGAAGAAACTGACGAAGAGCGCGAGGAGCGCGAAGCGCAGGAAGCCGAGGAAGCCCGTAAACGCAATATCCGCATCCCTAAGGCCCGGTTCGACGAGGCTGTGTCCAAAGCTCGTGCTCGCGAAGCCGAGCTGAATCGCCGTATCGAAGAACTCGAAGGCCAGCTAGGCAGTACTGCCCAGACTGACGAAATCTCCGATATGAAATCCCGCATTGAAGAAATGCAGGATAAATATGAGGATCTCATTATGGACGGCGATAAAGAAGCCGCCCGTAAAATCCGCCGTCAGATTGACGGTATGCGCGACGATTTAATCGAGCTGCAGACGAGTACAAAATCTGATTTTGCCCGTAAAGCCGCTATTGACGATATGAAGTATGAGTCGGCTCTTGCTCGCGTAGAGTCTGAGTATCCAGAACTTAATCCTGATCTGGACAGTTTCGACGATGAGAAAACCGACGAAGTAGCCGTTTTGGTCGAAGCATTTATGGCTCGTGGGTTTAATCGTCACGCGTCTCTGCAGAAAGCCGTTAAATACGTAATGGGCGAACCTAAATCTAGGACTAAAGCAGTAGCTGATGAAGAGGCTGCCGTAGTCAAAGCCGATCGCGCACGCAAAGCACGCGAGAAGGCCGCAGAGGCTGATAAGAAGCAGCCCGCTCCGATTGGTAAAACCGGTCTAGACTCTGATAAAGCCGGAGTTGCCGGGGAACTCGGGATCGATATTATGAAGCTGTCTCAGGATAAGTTTTCTAAACTCGATGAAGAGACCAAAGCGCGTTTGCGCGGCGACGATTTGTAAGAAAACTTGTTTGACACTATAAACAGCGTTTTCTATCATGACTTTACATTCGTTTATACGGCACGATAGTCCGTATGGAGTGCGACCTCCTAAAAACTCGTTTTCAGCGCGATTGCAGGGCGAAACTGCAAACAACTTGATACGGTTTACGTATTTTTAACTTAATGCCTAGGAGGCTCACATTATGGCTCTGACTAATTTTAGTCTTTTGACTGATGAGCAAAAAACCATCTGGTCCATGGACCTGTGGAAAGCTGCTCGTAACTACTCTTTCGTGGACAAGTTCATGGGAACTGGTCCGAACGCAATGATTCAGCAGGTCACCGAGCTGAAGAAGTCTGAAAAGGGCGCACGCGCTGTTCTGACTCTTCTGGCTGATCTCGAAGGCGACGGCATCGCAGGCGATCGTACCTTGGAAGGTAACGAAGAAGCGATGAAGAGCTACGATCAGGTCATTCGTGTTGACCAGATCCGTCACGCTAACCGTCACGAAGGTCGCATGGCTGACCAGAAGTCTGTTGTTGAATTCCGTAACAACAGTCGCGACGTTCTGGCTTACTGGCTTGCAGACCGCATGGACCAGATGGCGTTCCTGACCCTGTCTGGCGTTTCTTACGGTATGCGCACCAATGGCGTTGCTCGCGTAGGCTCTGACCTTCCGTTCCTGGAGTTCGCTGCTGACGTAGCTACTCCTACTAACAAGCGTCGTCTGCGTTGGGATGGTACCAACAGTGTTCTCGTTGAGGGTGGTGCTACCAATACTGTAGATGCTGACGATACCCCGTCTTGGGAACTGTTCGTACAGCTGAAGGCATACGCTAAGGATCAGTATCTGCGCGGCATCAAGTCTGCCGGTGGCGAAGAAGTGTTCCACGCTTTCTTGACCCCGCAGGCTATGGCTAAGCTGAAGCTGGACGATACCTACATGCAGAACGTACGTCATGCTCGCACTCGTGGTGACAACGAACTGTTCTCTGGTTCCAGCGTCATGATCGACGGCATCGTGTTCCACGAATTCCGCCATGTATACAACACCGCTGGTGCTGCATCTGGCTCTAAGTGGGGCGCTGCCGGTACTCAAGACGGTTGCCAGATTCTGTTCTGCGGCGCTCAGGCACTTGGTATGGCTGATCTCGGTAACCCGGAATGGGTTGAAAAGGGCTTCGACTATGAAAACCAGCAAGGTATTTCTATTTCGAAGATTCTCGGTTTCCTGAAACCGAAGTACAACAGCATCTACGCTGGTAATACCGTTCAAGACTTCGGTGTTATCTCCGTATACGCTGCTCAATAAAGGAGAACGAGAATGTCTAATGTTATCACCACTCGTGGCGCTCAGTATCCGCTGGCCGCCCTCTTCGAAATCAGTGTTGGCGATACCATGGTTGACTCTTCTGGTGTTGAGAAGACCATCGGTGCTGCTGGCGCAACCGCGTTGAATGCAGTCCATTTGCCGCCAGGTTCTGTGATCCTGACCGGCTGGGTTGTTGCCGCCGGAGTTAATGACGGTACTTCAGCGACCGTATCTATCGGCGATAATGTAAGCGCTACCCGTTATGTTAATGCTCTGGACGTCTCATCAGACGCTGCTGTAGCAATTACTAACAGCGCTGGTTATGTCAATACTGCTGGCAATGACTTGCTGGTTACTATTACGACCGGTGACGGCGATGCTACTGAAGGCAGTGTACGCCTAGTTGTTGTGTACATGGTCGAAGGTCGTGTGAACGAAGTTCAGACGGCGTAAGGCGCAAAAGAGGGGGGCTTCTAAGCCCCCCTCTTTCTAACATCTGGGAGAAAAAAGCACATGATGATGGTTTTAAACCGTAACTACACACTTAGTACGACCGTTGGGCAGGTTATTCAGTTTGTCAAGAACGAGCCGACTTTTGTGCCTAAAGCAGCCCTGCGCGAAGCAGTTGCAATTGGCGCCGTACCGACTGATGGTTCCGACGTTGATGTTATTCAAGAACGTCCGGAGACTTACGAACCTACCGATTTGAACGAACGTGCTGAAAACATTATGAAAGCGATTTATGTTCTCGTAGAACGTAATGATCGCGGAGATTTCACCGCTGCTGGGGCCCCACGCGCAGACGCCGTTTCTCGCGAAGTTGGTTTCCGTGTACAGGGCAAGGAGTTTGCTCCGATTTGGCAGCGGTACCACGAAGAACTAGCTGAGGCTGGGAACTAATGTCCGATGCTGCTTGGTTACTTGCGGCCTTTAGATCGGAAGTCTATGACCAAGTAGCTCCGTATCTTTGGTCTGATAACGAAGTCATTTCGTTTATCGATCACGCGCAACAAGAGTTTTGTCGTATGACAGACGGTATTAGGGATGATTATTCCCCGGATACCAGAATTATCCTCCGCGCAGGCCGCGACTGGGCATATTTAAACCCGCTAATTTTAGAGATTAGGCGCGCATGGCGTGTTTCTGATAAGAAACCCGTCGCTGTATTGAACATAGAGGATCTTGATCGTGATCTTGGACTAGACGATTACGGTTTTCCTAGAAACTCTATTTATACGGGCGTACCAGGCGAAGTGCGCGCCATTGTAGTTGGTGGAGATGAGGAGCGTGTACGTATTTTAGACACCCCTCAAACCAACGATTATATTCAGATGTCTGTTTATCGGTTGCCGTTAGAGCAAATCGGAAGCGTTAACGACAATCTTGAGATTTCACAGAAACACATCCGTAGCCTACTTTTATGGATGAAGCATTTAGCGTACAACAAACACGACGCTGAAACATACGATAGAGCGCGCGCTGAGCGATATGGGGCGGAATTTCGTTTTTACTGCGATAGGGTTAAATCAGAAGACTCTAGACGCAACCACCAAAACCGCCCAGTGGCCTACGCAGGGCTATGACAGAACAAGCCATATGCCCTCGCCGGATGTGGGTGGCTTGTACAGGGTGTGTGCTTCCCTGTATTAACACCGGCCGCCCGGCCTAGTCAGTCCCTAGCTAGGTTCGGGCACCTATTTTTGGAGTTTGGTATGCCGCATAATGTATACTATGATAGCGGTGACAACCTACTTAGCCGCCACAGTGCCAAACTACTGAACACTAGAGACCGGTTGTATGAGAAACAGGATTAAATTAGTCCAGGGGGATACCCGTCCTGAAATGGAAATTACCATATATGACGGTCTCACTGGCAACGCTATCGACATCACCGGCTCTACAGTGCGTCTGAAGTTCAGAGAGCTGGGTTCGGAAATCGTGCGTTCTACTTTAGTTGGGTCAAATGTATACCCACAAGAAGGCGTAGTAGTTTTTTCTTGGGCCGATGACCCTAATGCCTTAGACGGTGAACCTGGGCCCTACGAAGCTGAAATTGAGATTACCTTTCCAGATAACTCTATTCAAACAGTATATGATCCGCTGAAGTTCTACGTGCGAGAGGATTTCTAAAGTGGCCGGTTCTGATACATATACCTACCCTCTACTGTCTTTAAGCTATACTCATTTATACGTTACGGTACGTTTAGGGGTTTCTGGCAGATATAAGCGGGTCAGCGAGGCCGTCGACGCCTCTGATGTGCAGGTAATCTTTCTTTCTCCTAATCGCACCGAGACATGTACAGCGCTCGAAAGAGTAGCTCTATCATTCAGTTCGGATATCTCGAACGCAACGGTAGCTGCAGATATTGCTGAAGTAACAGCGGGCAAGGCGCCAATAGAGTCGCCTACAGTATCTGATCTTATCGATATTCTGTACATATATGGCCGTGAATTCGAAGAAACAGCGACGGCCTCAGAAGTATTTGACTTACTTTTGACTTATGGGCGCGAATTTGAAGATTCCGCCGCAGTCACGGATGTTGCAAGTAATATTGTAGATAAAGTAGAGGCCGAAGCCCCGGTTGCAGTAGAACAAGCTATTAGATCGTTTAGTACCGCTAAGATCGACAGCGGCACAGCTGTAGATGCGAGTAGCTTAGCTCTTAGTACTCCTAAAGGAGATTCCGCCGTTTTATCGGACGAGCAGGTATTGAATTATGGGGCGGCGAGATTAGAAATTCTGGGAGCTTCGGAAACTCATACAAAAGATCTATTGGCGCCGTATATCGAAACCCCCGTAGTAATCGACGTACCCTCTATAGATGTACAAATATCTTTCTCCGAAATTGTTTCTTCCGCGGATCTGTTTGTATCCGGAGCAAATTCCGAACGAGATTTCAGCGATCTGTCGTACGCCACCGATGATTTTTTAGGCGAGGCTAATTTAGACGACGATCAAATAATGCTGTTCGCCAAAAGGGCTCTGGAGCACGTCTCTGCTGCAGATACTCTGACCCGCGTCGCATCTTTCGTTAGGGCGCCCGCAGAGCAGCCAAACAGTACAGATATAGCCGCAAAATATACCGCAGCTGGCAAGACGGATGCGGCAACCAGTCAAGAGGTACTAGCGTTATCGTTCGCATCGACCGAGATTGATTCTGCGACACCGAGCGATTCTAGCGTATTCGGGCTAGCTTCTGCGAGACCAGATACAGCAGTATCTACAGAGTCTATTATATACGCGCTAGAAGCGGCTTTAACTAATTCAGCTAGTGTTGGGCAGGTAACTAATATTGGTTTTATTCGGTCATTAAGCGATAGTGGACAGCCCTTCGACGCAGAGGTAAAATTATTTGGACCGGTTCGTAGCGATTCCGCCTCCGCCTCCGACAGCGGATCGCTGCTAAGTCAGGGTTATGTCGATAACCCCTATTACTTTGCGGAAGATTATGTCGGAGAAATTCGCTACTTTAACTAAGGAGTTATTATGCTTAAGGACAATATGAAGGCAAAAGGCCGCCTTAAAATCGTTGTTACTGACAAGAACGGGGTCGTTAAGGACACCCGCGAGGTCGACAATTTGATTGTAGATACTGGTTTGGATTTTATCGCCAGCCGTATGAAGGACGTTACTGACGATGCCATGAGCCACATGGAGCTGGGTACGGGTACGACGGCAGCAGCTGCAGGCGATACCGCACTTGAATCTGCTATTTCTGGCAGCCGCACAGCGCTTACCTCCACCACTGTTACTGACAACGCCATCGCCTATGTTGCAACTTTCGGTGCTGGTACGGGCACTGGCGCAGTTACCGAAGCAGGCATCCTGAATGCTGCCTCTGGCGGTACGATGCTTTGCCGTACGGTGTTCGATGTTGTGAATAAAGGAGCTGCTGACTCTATGTCCATTACTTGGACCGTGACTATTTCTGCATCGTAAACTTAGCAAGGGGCGTACCTAAATGGCTATTAAAACCCGCGAAACTACAGCGGACGGCGTAACCAATAAGGGTGCGCCCCTGACTAATGCTGAACTAGACAATAACTTTGTTGAGCTTCAGCAGAATAAGCTGGAAGCGGCAGATTTAGTCGCTGCTGATACCAGCTATGACAATACCGACAGCGGGCTTGTCGCGAGCAATGTCCAATCCGCGATTGACGAGATTCAGGACAAGAAGCTAAACATTACTGACCTTGCTGCGAAT
>Ga0180431_10008620_pt1 | contig 11670 bp, 14 predicted proteins | sample SS_ome_11_FD_132459 | JGI IMG/M metagenome (GOLD analysis project Ga0180431, IMG submission 132459) | Hypersaline lake sediment archaeal communities from the Salton Sea, California, USA - SS_1_MS_1 metaG | ecosystem: Environmental > Aquatic > Non-marine Saline and Alkaline > Hypersaline >...
GTCGGCCCCCTCCCGATCGAGGATCGGAGCCAGAGCCCCGGTGTCGCCGACCAGCACGACGTCGACGCCGCGCGAAGCGGCGTCGATCGCGCCGAGGACCGTCTCGAGCGGGGCATGGTCCCCGCCCATCGCGTCGAGGGCGATCCTGGCCACGGCGGCCTAGGACTCTGTGAGGACCTCCCGGCCCTTGTAGGTCCCGCACTCGGGGCACGCCCGATGTGGGAGCCTGGCGGCGCCGCACTGGGGGCAGGGCGCTGTGCCGGGCGCGCTCACCTTCCAGACGGCCTTCCGCCGGCGGGTCCGGGAACGGGACATCTTCTTCTTGGGGACCGCCATCACGCGCTCTCCAGCTCGGGGATCAGGGTTCCAACAGCCCGCGCAGCACCGTGAACGGAGAATCGGTCATCTCCTCATGGCCCGGACAGGCGCCCGTATTCAAGTCGGCTCCGCACGTAGCGCAAAGTCCTCGGCACTCCGGGTCGCAGAGCGGGAGCAGAGGAAACGTGAGCAGGACGGCATCGCGCAGCACCGGCTCCAAGTCGGCGACGTCCTGGTCGAGCGGGTACTCGGGGTCCTCGCCTCCGACCAGCTCGTTGATGGTCACCGAGACGGGAGCCTCGAACTCTCGGAGGCATCGAGTGCAGGTGTGGGCTGCAGTGGTGACCGCCGAACCGGTCACGAAGACGCCTCCGCTGGTGCCCTGCAGCATCAGGGTGCCCGACACCATGGCAACGAGGCGCGACGAGTTGAGCCTCCAGTCGACGTCGGCGGCGAGTTCGACGGGTCGGCGGCGGCCCGGGTCGGAGAGCAGGTCGCCCACGGGAAACCGGAAGGGTCCATGGGAGCGGGGCATGGCGCGGAGTGTACCGGGCGGCGAGTGATCCCCAGGGTCTTCGGAGATGGGCTCAGGCGTCGTCGCCGGGCTGCGGCCGCGTCCTCGCCTGGTGAAGTTCCGCCCTCGCCGAGCGCACCTGGGCGAGCAGATCGGCGAGGACACTCTCGGTTTCCTCGAATGCCCGGTCGCTGTAGTCCTCGGCTTCGAGGCGGATACGCGTTGCATCGCCCTCGGCGCGCCGCACGAGTGCGTTCGCTTCCTCGACGGCCTCCTTGACGATGTACGACTCGCTCACCAGCTCCTCGGATCGTTCCCTGGCACGTTCGAGCATCTCTCGAGCCTTCTCGTTGGTCCGGGCCACGAAGGTCTCACGCTCCCGCACCATCCAGCGTGCCGCGCGCAGCTCATCCGGGAGCTCGTCGCGCAACCGGTACAGCATGTCCAGCAGCTCGTCTCGATCGAGCATGACGCTGCCCGAGAGCGGGACGGTCCGCGCTCCCTCGACCGCGAGGATGAGCTCGTCCACCAGTTCCTGGAGCACCCCGAGGCGAGGAGGTGCCGGGACCGGCTGCTGTTCGTGCAGTTCGTCGCTCACCGTGCCAGCTTCTCCTTGAGCGCTCGAGCGACCGTCGCCGGTACGAGCTCCTCCACCGACCCGCCGAGACGGGCCACCTCCTTGACCAGGGACGACGACAGATACCCGAGTTCGGGCTTGGTGGCCACGAACATCGTCACGATGCCCGACAGGTGACGATTCATCTGGGCGAGTTGGAGTTCGTAGTCGAAGTCGGTCATGGCTCGGAGTCCCTTGACGATCACATCCGCCCCGACGTCCCGCGCGAAGTCGACCAACAGCCCGTCGAAGACCGCCGTCTCGACGTTGGGCCAGCCCGAGCAGACTTCCTGCAGCATCTCCCGCCGTTCTGCGGACGAGAACATGGGCTCCTTGGAGGGATTGCCGACGATGGCAACCACCACCCGGTCGAAGATGGACGCACATCTCGCGATCACGTCCATGTGGCCGTGGGTCGGGGGATCGAACGATCCGGGCACCAGGGCGGCGATCACGCCTCCTCCTCCTTCACCAGCCGGGTGATCTCGGCGTCACCGTACTTCCGCCGGTCGGTGACACTGAGACCTCCCAGGGCGACCGGCTCCGCATCGCCGGCCCGACGGTGCAGGACGACGACCGCGCCCTCGGCCAACCGCGCAACCAGCAGGTCGAGCGTACGCACCACGGACGCTAGCGACGCAGCGTACGGGGGGTCAACGAACACCAGGTCGTAGGTGCCGGCGTCGCCCGCCAGGAACGCATCGACGTCCGAGCCGATCACGATGCCGCCCAGCCCCGCAGCTTCGACGTTCGCCCCGAGCACGGCGAGCGCGGCCCGAGATCGCTCCACGAACACCGCCGACGCCGCGCCCCGGCTCAGCGCCTCGAGGCCGAGCGAGCCCGACCCTGCGAACAGGTCGAGCACCGCCGAATCGCAGACGGCTTCGCCGAGCGACGAGAACAGCGCCTCGCGGACCCTGTCCATCATCGGGCGAGTGCCCGCCCCGGCCGGGGTGCGCAGCCTGAGCCCTTTGGCGGCGCCCGAGATGATCCGAAGTCCGGTCCTCCTGGTCACGATCTGAACAGCCAATCGACCTTGTCCCCGAGCAGCACCCGGACCTCCTCGCGCAATCCGGGGTGCCCGGCGAGATCGGGATCGGCTGCGACCAGGGAGAAGGCCGCCCGGCGGGCTGCGACGAGCACGGTGGCATCGCGCAGGATGTCGGCGAGGCGCAAGTCCCCGGAACCTGCTTGCCGTTCCCCGAACACGGTGCCCTGGCCGCGGATTCTCAGGTCCTCCTCGGCGAGGCGGAAGCCGTCGTTGGTGGCGACCATCGCGGCGAGACGCGCCTGCGCCTCTGCCGTGGTCGGTTCGGCCAGCAGATAGCACCAGTTCGGGCCCACGCCCCTGCTGAGGCGGCCCCGCAACTGGTGAAGCTGGCTCAGACCGAAGCGGTCGGCGTCTTCGACGAGCATGACGGTGGAACACGGGACGTCGATGCCGACTTCGATCACCGTGGTCGCCACGAGCACGTCGAGACGGTCGCCCCGGAACGCCGCCATGGCCTCTCGCTTGTCGTCGGCGCGCATCTGCCCGTGGATCAGGCCGACCCTCAGGTCTGCGAACACGCCCTGCAGCCTCTCGTATTCGGCGATCGCCGACGCCGCCTCCAGCTTGTCGCTGTCGGTGACGAGCGGGCAGACCACGAACGCCTTTCGGCCTCCGGGAGCAGCCCCGCAGGGCGTCTCCGCCTGCTCGCGGATCCTGTTGTAGACGCGGGGCAGGTCGTCGGCGCCGACCCATTCCGTGGTCACGTCCGGGCGCTCTGCCGGCATCTCGTCCAGCATCGAGACGTCGAGGTCGCCGTACAGCGTCATGGAGAGGGTGCGCGGTATCGGCGTGGCCGTCATGATCAGCAGGTCCGGCGACGGACCGTCGCCCTGCTCCCTGAGCTGCACACGCTGATGGACGCCGAACCTGTGCTGCTCGTCGATGACCGCTATCCCGAGCGCACGGAATCGAACACCCTCCTGGATGAGGGCATGGGTCCCGACCACGATGTCCACCGTCCCGTCCCGGATCCTCTCCAGGGTCGATTCCCGGTCCGGGGACGACGAGGTCAGCAGGGCCATGCGGACGGCGTGGCGGCGGACCAGGGGCTCCAGGCCCAGGAAGTGCTGCTCGGCGAGCACCTCCGTCGGCGCCATCACCGCTCCCTGGTACCCCCCCTGCACGCCCGTGAGCAGAGCGGCCATGGCGACGACGGTCTTGCCGGAACCGACGTCTCCCTGCAGCAGCCGGTGCATGGGGTGAGGAGAAGCCATGTCTCGCCGGATGTCGTCGATCACCCGCAGCTGTGCTCTGGTGAGCGCGAAGGGAAGGGCTTCGAGGAACGCGTCGGCCAGTCCCGCATCGAGGGTGTGGGCGATCCCCTCCGACTCGTCCACGAGCCGATGCTTCGCCAATGCGAGCGCAACCTGGAGCCGGAAGAGCTCGTCGAAGACGAGCCGGCGGTGCGCCTCGACACGGCCGCGCTCGTCGTCGGGGAAGTGGTACCCGGAAACCGCCTCGTCGCGGCTCACGAGACCGAGAGGCGACAGGACGTCCTCCGGGACCGGATCGTCCAAGGGCCTGGAGCGCCGCAGCGCGTTGGCGATCATCTCCTCCAGTCGCCACGAGGCGATCCCGGCCGCCGACGGGTACACGGGGACGATCCGTCCGGTGCGCCGGTGGCCGGCCCGTCCGAGCACATCGACGACGGGCGACTTCATCTGAAGCCGCCCGCGGAAGTGCTCGGCCTTGCCGGACAGGGCCACCTCGGTGCCCGGGGGGAGCTGGCGCTCACGAAACGCCTGGTTGAAGAAGGTGACCCACAGCGACCCGAGGGTGCGGGCCGCTATTCCGGGCACCTCGGCGGCAATCCACGAGGCGGCCTCCCGGTGCGACGCGAACGTCATCACCGGCATCCCCGACGCCTCGTCGAGCGGCACTGCCACGACGCCCTCGGGAGCCGATCGGATCTCGTAGTCGACGTCGGGCACGACCTGTGCTTCCACGATCGTCAGTCCTCGCCGGGGCCGCCGAGACGTGATGGCCCGGACGACTCCCACCACCGTCACCTCCGTCGCCGGGGGAACACGGCTGATCGGCACCACCAGCGACCGGTCGACGTGGCGGCGGGGATAGTGCATGAGCAGCTCGCCGACCGACGAGATCCCCGCTTCGCGCAGCTTCGGGCCGAGGCGCCCCCCTACCCCCTTGACGCGCTCGATCTCGACGCCGTGCAGGTAGACGAGGCTCCGGCCGCTCACTCGACACCGAGGACGTACGGGTGGAAGGGCTGCCCCCCGGCGAGCACCTCCACCACGGCACCGGGCCGTTGCTCGGCGAGCCACCGGCGGGCTGCGTCGGTCGACGTGGCGCGGGCACTCGACCCGGTGAGCAGCGTCACCAGCTCGGCGTCCTCGTCCACGGCGCTGTCGAGCACCCGGATCAGGATGGTGGTCAACGCGGCCGCCGATGCGGACTCGGCGACACGCACTCTGCGAGACCGACCTCCCAGGAAGCCGAAGAACCGACGAATCGGCGACGGTCGCGACGACACGACGGCGACGACCGAGCCCTCGACCATGCCGAGCCAGTCTCCGGCTCGCACGGGCCCGGCAGGTGTCGTCGCGTCTCGCACCGCACTCGTGACCTCTGCCGTGGTCACCCTAGAGGCCGCAGCCGTCATGGCGACGGCCACCCGGGCTGCGTCCGTGACGGAAGGGTGGTATTCGATGAGCGCAGCGAGGCCCTGGGGAACGGATCGGGTCGGAACGACCAGGACCCGCTTCTTCGTCAGGGAGTCGACCTGTTCGGCGGCCGGGACCACGTTGCGGTTGTTGGGCAACACGACGATCGTGCCGGCAGGCGCCGACTCGACCGCATCGAGCAGGTCCCGCACCGAAGGGTTCATCGTCTGGCCGCCGACGACGATCCCCTGGACGCCGGCATCCCGGAACAGGTCGATGGCCCCCCTGCCGGACGCCACCGCGACCACCCCGACCCGGGCAGTGGTCGCCTCCTCGAGCGCCTCGAACGACGTCTCACGGTGGAAGGCTTCGTCGGCGGCTTGTGCGAACAGGTCGGTCACCTGGATCCTGTGCGGGCTTCCGGCCGAGACCCCTGCCTCGAGGGCGGCACCCACGTCGTCGGTGTGGATGTGACAGCTCCACATGCCCTCCCCGCCCACCACGACGATCGACTCGCCGATCTCCCCCCACGACTCCATCAGTCGCTTGCCCGCCCCATCCGGACCGTCGAGCAGGAAGATGACCTCGTACCGTGGTCCCCCGGGGTCTCCACCGACACGCGCCGCCGCCGCCCGTCCGAGTTCCGGCGGCAGTTCGACGGCCTCTCCCGTGACCTCGTCGAGGAACGCGGCCAGCAGCAGCAGATAGCCCCCTCCGCCCGCATCGACGACGCCGGCCTCTTTCAGAGCGGGGAGTTGCTCCGGTGTCTTCCTCAGCGCCTCCTCCGCCCCGCGGTACACGCGGCCCAGGAACTCGCCGAGCGCTTCGGGGTCGCTTCGGCCGCCGTCGGCCGCAGCACGCGCCGAAGCCCTCAGCACCGTCAAGATCGTGCCCTCCTGGGGCCGAGCCACCGCGCCGTAGGCAGCGTCGGCGGCACGCCGCAACCCATCGGCGAGATGCCGCGCGTCGATCGAGTCGCGCCCGTCGAGCACGCCGGCGATCTCGCGCAGGATCTCGGCCAGGATGATGCCGCTGTTCCCCTGGGCTCCCATGAGCGAGCCGTGCGCCAGACCGCGTGCCAGGTCGGCCATGGAGGCGGCCCGGTCGGTCTCGGCGACCACCGACTCCATGGTGAGCGTCATGTTGGTCCCGGTGTCACCGTCCGGCACCGGGTAGACGTTGAGCCGATCGAGGGCTTCCCGCTGCTCCCTGAGGCGCTGCAGGTACCGGCGCATGCCCTCCTTGAGGTCCTCGATCCCGAGCGTGAAGCCGTCTCCGCTCATCGGCGCGGGAGTATACGGCGCCGCGTCTGGCGCACCCGGAAGGGGCTGGTATCCTTCCGGGCCGTTCCCGAGAAGGATCACTCGTGTCCGTTCGTTGTGAGATCTGCGGTAAGGGCCCCTGGGTCGGCAAGCAGGTGAGCCACTCGCATCGCCGCAGCAGCCGGCGGTGGCTCCCCAACATCCAGCGTGTCCGCGTGCGGCACGGGAGCAACTCCCGCCGGGTGCGCGTCTGCACGTCCTGCCTCAAGGCCGGCAAGGTCGAGAAGGTCTAGGTGCAGGGAGTCGTCAAGGTCTACGACCCCCACACCGGCCACGGCGTGGTCGTCCTCGACTCGGATCGCACCGAGGTCCTCCTTCGTCCCGGCTCGCTGTCCGGCAGCGTCTTCCGCACCCTGCGCCAGGGCCAGCGCATAGTGTTCGAGGTGGACCAGGACGGTGATCGTCGCTTCGTCCGGGACGTCCGGTTCGGGTCGGACGGCGCGTAGCCGCCCGCAGGTCGCCGCGACGACGGGCACGGGTCGAGACGTGCTCAGCTCGCTCCGTCGCTGCGAGCCACGTGCTCCTCGTACAGGGTCTCGAGCGCCGAGGCGATGGCTTGTGCCGTCCTGATCCCCCTCACCGAGGCAACCGAATCGAACCCGTGAGTCGCCCCGGGCAGTTCCGCATGGCCCACCGGCGGCCCACCGGCGGACCGCAGCGCGGCAACCAGGCGACGCGATTCGTCGGGCCGGACCAGCGAGTCGAAGGCACCGTGGACGACGAGGAACGGGGGACGCCGCGCCGTGGCCGCATGGACGGGCGACGCCGCCAGCCACGCGTCCCGATCGGTCTCGACGCCGACCTTGAGCACGTGGGTCGCCAAGTACGGCCACTTGGGACCGGCCCCGTCCAGGAGGTCGTGGACGCCGTAGATCGGCACGCAGGCTTGGACGCGCCCGTCGCCGTGCTCGCAGGACTCGCCGGTGAGAGCTGCCATCGCCGCCAGGTGCCCCCCGGCGGAACCGCCTCCCACGGCGACGAACCGGGAGTCGGCGCGATGGTCGCGGGCGGTGCCCCGCACCCACGCGATCGCACGCTGGACGTCATGGAGGTGATCGGGGTAGGTGGCCTCCGGACTGAGGCGGTAGCCGACGTCGAACACGAGCCAACCCCGTTCCGCGAGGTGCCGCAGCAGTGGGCGCCCCTGGCGCCCCGGTGATCCGCTCGTCCATCCTCCCCCGTGGACGTAGCAGAACACCGGGGACGGCCCGGCACGCTCGTCGGCCTCCAGCATGACGGCTCTGTGGGAGGGATGCGGCCCGTAGGAGACCACTCGGCGGCGAATGTGCCCCGGGTACGGCGCCCAGGGCCGGAGCTGGTCCCGGACTCGCATCCGGGACCAGCGGACACGGCCGCCGGCCGCCTCGTGCACCGCCGCACCGAGCACCCGGCGGGCCTGCATCGCCCTGGCGTGGGTGATCGCATGCAGCACCCCGCCGACTGCGAAGAGCCCGAGCGAGGCCGTTCCGAGGACGCCGCCGGCCCAGCCCGCGGCCGCCGCCCCGGCGACGACCACGGCTCCGGCCACCAACTGCAGCGGAGCGGTCTCACCGACGGCGAGCGCCAGGATCCACGGGGCGCCGCGCCCCCGCTCCGGCAGGGGACGCCACGCCGCGTGGGCCGATGCCGCATAGAGAGCGGCAACCACGAGTACCACGACCGGCACGAGACGAGAGTATGGCGCGCCGGAGATCGCAGAGGGAGGAGATGCGCAGCGGTGCCTGCGCCGAGTACCATCGCAGCACCGCTACCCCAAAGGAGACGAGGTGGTCGAAGCCTACGTGCTGATCCAGACCGAGGTCGGCAAGGCCGCTCAGGTGGCCCAGGAAGTCGATGGGATCCCCGGCGTCGCGTCGTCGGTCGCCGTCACCGGGCCGTACGACGCGATCGTGCACGCCCAGGCCGAGGACGTCGACTCGCTCGGCAAGCTGGTCGTGGCCCGGATTCAAGCCATCGAAGGCATCACCCGCACGCTGACCTGCCCCGTCGTTCGCCTCTAGGCAAACCCACCGGGAGCCTGCCGGCGGGTCGCGGCGCGTACCGGCCGGCCCGGCTCCAGCGCTCTGCTCAGGTGACGTAGCGAACGGGCCGAAGGAGCATCCAAGCACTCCCGGAGGCCCAGTGTTCCCGTCCACCCGGCAAGCGGTGCCCACCGGCACCGATCCTGCGCTCACGTCCCTCTACGAGGTCGCCACGGCCGGCGAAGCCGGGACCTCGGTGCAGGCAGTCGCCGGAGCCGTGGTGGAACGTATCGCTCGGTCCGTGAGAGCGACCCGTGCCGCGCTGGTGTTCGCGGGTGACGACGACCACGCCTGCACCGTTGCATGGAGCTCCGAGACCGGGGTGGTCGCTCATCCCCATCCGCCCCATGCCCCCGACGCGGTGTCTCTCACAGCCGCGCTCTCGACTCCCGCCGTGTTCACGCTGCCGATCGCCGCACACGACCGGCTCGTCGCCTCGGCGATGCTCGAAGGCGACGTCGATCGAGAGCTGGCGATCCGGCTCGCCGTGCCGGCCGGGCTGGTACTCGATGCGGCGCACCGTTCCGAGCTCGCTCAGGCTCGCGCCGAGCGAGCCGACCGCCTCGCCTCCCTCACGAGGGATCTCATGTCGATCGTGAGCCACGAGCTCCGGACCCCGCTGACCTCGGTGATCGGTTCGCTGCAGACGCTGCAGCGGGCAGGAATCGACCCGTCGGGGCCCGACGGTCGCCGGCTGATCGATTCGGCGCTCACCAGGGCGGAACGGCTCAGGTCGCTCATCGACGACCTGCTGGTGACCACTCGAGCCGAAGCTCCGGTCCGAGCCCGACATCGCGCCGTCGATCCGGCGGATCTGGTGCGCTCGGCGATCGGATCCGTTCCCGGAGCGGAGGCACTCGTCTCCGTGGACATCGGGACCGACGTGGGCCCCGTGCTGCTCGACCGCATCCATGCCGAACGCGTGCTCGTCAACCTCATCGACAACGCGGTGCGGCACGGCGGCGGGCTCGTCGGCCTCACCGCGCACCGCGCCGACGACCGCCTCGTGATCACGGTCGTGGACCACGGGCCCGGCCTCCCACCGACGATCTCCCGGGCTGTGCTCGACCGCCCCTTCGGTTCGCCCGATGCAGCCCTTCGGCCCACCGGCGCCGGTCTGGGGCTGACCGTGACGAGGGGCCTCGTGGAAGGTCTCGGGGGGACCCTGCACCACCGGCCGACTCCGGGTGGCGGCGCGACGTTCGTCGTCGAGGTCCCCTACCGGGACGCACGCTGAGGGGTCAGCCGGCCGCGTCGCCGTCCCCGCCGGCGGCGATGGCGTGGAACCCTCCGTCGACGTGCACGACCTCGCCCGTGGTCATGGGAGCCCAATCCGACAGCAGGACGGCGACCATGCGAGCCACCGGCTCGGGGTCGGCGACGTCCCATCCCAATGGGGCGCGCTCCCTCCAGACCTCCTGGAATCGCCCGAAGCCGGGGATGGACTTGGCGGCGACCGTTCCCAGCGGGCCGGCCGACACCGCGTTCGCCCGGATCCCATAAGGCCCCAGGTCGCGCGCCAGATACCGAGTGACCGCCTGGAGCGCCGCCTTGGCCACCCCCATCCAGTCGTAGGCGGGCCAGGCCTGCGTGTTGTCGAAGTCGAGGGTGACCAGCGCGCCGCCCCCGGCTGCTCGCATGAGCGGCAGGAGCCCGGCGGCCAGCGTCTTGTACGAGAAGGCCGAGGTCACGAAGGCCGTCGCCGCGCTCTCCGCCGGTGTGGTCATGAAGCGACCGCCGAGCGCGTCCTCCGGCGCATACGCGATCGCGTGCACGGCTCCGTCGACGCCCCCCCATCGCTCCGACAGGGACTCGGCCAACGCAGCGAGGTGTGCCGGATCGTTGATGTCGAGCTCGTAGACGTCCGGGGGGTGGGGAAGCCGCCGAGCGGCACGCTCGGTGAGCCGCAGAGCACGCCCGAACCCGGTGAGCACCACCTGCGCCCCCTCTTCCTGGGCCACCCGGGCCGTGTGCCAGGCGATCGAATCGTCGGTCAGCACGCCCGTGACGACCACGCGCTTGCCTTCGAGCAGCACCGGTCCCTCCTCAGCAGCAGGGCCGGCATGGTAGAGGAGTCTTCAGCCGGCGATCGACCATGCCCTCAGGCCGAGTCCCATGACGAAGAGCAGCAGGACACCCCAGACCAGCGCCGGCCGCCGCTCGACCTGGACGCGGAAGATGTACGCGAACGCGAACACGAACAGGATCACCATCCCGTAGAAGACGTGGAAGCCCGGCACGGCCTCGCGCCACGCCTCGTCTGCGTACAGGGCGAGCCCCATCCCCACTTGGGCGAGCATGGCCGCTGCCGCCACCCACGCTGCGACGGTGAAGGACCGGCCCGGTCGGCGTCGCACCGCGGCCAGCACCAGGCCCCAGAGCCCGGCGAGCCCGGTGGCCGCCACCGCGACGTAGAACCAGGCGGCGTGCAGGTCGCGCATCCCGGCCGAAGCTAGCCCGTCTCAGGCGCCGGCGGATGTCGTCACGTCGGCGACGTCGGCGCCGACGGCTGCGACGAGGTCCCTCCCGTCCAGGTGAATCGCCACGCCGTGAGCTCCCCCTCCGACCGAGACCTCGCCGGGCGTGTCGACCCGGCTGTCGGCCAGGACCGCGAGATGGGCGGGAGCTCCGAACGGCGTGATCGTTCCCCGCTCGTAGCCGGTGACGAGCCGCGCCTCTTCGGCCTCGGCGAGCGAGAGGCGGGCCACCCCGAGATGGGCGCGCAGGGCGCGCCAGTCGATCACCCGGTCGCCGGGCACGAGCACCAGCAGGTGATCTCCCTCACCGCGTCGCACCACGAGGGTCTTGACGATCTGTGCGAGGTCGATGCCGCGCCGCTCGGCGGCTTCGGCCAGGCTCCGCACCGCGCCGAACGTGACGATTCGATGCGCGACGCCTGCCTCCACGGCGGCGCGGATCGCGGGGGTGTCGACCGGCGGCGTCACGAGGCCGCAGGGTAGGCGGGTCAGTCGGCTACCCCGAAGAGTGCCCGAAGCAGCAGCACGGCGCCGACTGCAGGCACGGTGATCGCATAGGTGAGAGCGGCGAAGACGAGGGCGCCATGGCGCCAGGTGTGCCGGACGCCGGGCTTGGAGAGCAGCCTTCGGGTCCCCGGCATGCCGCGGATACCGGCGACGACCATCACCACCCCTGCCGCCAAGAGCAGCCAGTCGGCGGTGATTCCCAGCGCTGCCGTCATCGGGA
>Ga0180431_10008621_pt1 | contig 11669 bp, 7 predicted proteins | sample SS_ome_11_FD_132459 | JGI IMG/M metagenome (GOLD analysis project Ga0180431, IMG submission 132459) | Hypersaline lake sediment archaeal communities from the Salton Sea, California, USA - SS_1_MS_1 metaG | ecosystem: Environmental > Aquatic > Non-marine Saline and Alkaline > Hypersaline >...
GGCCTTGGCGATGTTTTCGCCCTCGACCGCCCTGGCGTCGGCGTCGGCCAGCTTGACCCGCATGTCGCGTTCGGCCTCTTTGACCTGGGCCTCGCGCTCGAAGCCGGCCGACTGTTCGCCCACCTGCTGTTCCTTGTCCAACTCGGCGACGCGGACGGCCTGGTCTCGCAGGGCTTCGCGGGTACCGATTTCGCGGACCTTGACGGCGTTGGCTACTTGGACAGCCTTTTCTCGCTCGGCATCGGCCACGCGGATTTCGCCCATCTTTTCGTTGTCGGCCACGTCGCCGCGGGCCTGCTGGATGGCCTCGGAGGCGGCCTTCTGTCCGATGGCCTCGATGTAGCCCGACTCGTCGGTGATGTCGGTGATATTGACGTTGATCAGCACCAGGCCGATCTTCTTGAGTTCCGGCTCGAGCGAGCTCTGGATGTTGACCAGGAACTTGTCGCGATCGCGGTTGATGTCTTCGATCTGCATCGAGGCGATCACCTGGCGGAGCTGTCCGAAGATGATATCCTCGGCCTGCTTCTGGATTTCGCGCGTACCCAGTCCCAGGAGGCGGATTGCCGCGTTTTGCATCAGTTCAGGCGAGGTACCCACGGCCACGGTGAACACGCTGGGCACGTTCACTCGGATGTTTTCGCTCGACAGGGCGCCGCGCAGCGGAATCTCGATTTGCATCGGCTCCAGGCTCAGCCAGGCGTAGTCCTGGATCAGCGGCACCACGAACTTCGCCCCGCCGTGGATGCAAGAGGCCGCCTCGTGGGACCGTCCCGACTTACCGTAGATCACCAGCACCCGGTTGCTCGGACACCGCTTGTACTGCTTGAGCAAGAGTGTGAGGAAGGAGAACACGACCACGATGACCAGCACGATAATCACGGCCAGCCAGAACGAGAAGCCGCCGATTTCGGGTTGGGCCAGTAGGGGAGCACTATACATCGTCGTTCCTTTCTGATTCCAGGACAGGCTCGACCTCAACAGTATCCGAGGTAATCACGTCGACCACCACAATTTTAGCTCCCGGATGAAGTTCGTGGCCGCTGGTAAGGGCAAGATATTCCATGGTCCGGTTTTGCAGGTTAACCTGAATTTTCCCCGTGCCGGACCGTTCGGCGGGAATGGTGACGTAGACGGTGGCGTGTTTGCCCACGGCCCGTTGAATCCGGGCGGTTCCTTCGGCTTTTAGTGATTTCAGGCCGCGCATCATCCAGTAGACGGCGAACATGGCGCCGATTCCGGCCGCGATTGCCACGATCAACTGGTTGATGGCAGTCGCGCCGACCGATTGTGCCGCCAGGCCGGCCAGGCCGAAGAAGGCCAGTGCGGCCACTATCGTGCGGAAGGAAAGCACGCCAAACACCCAAGATGAGCTGGCGTGACCACCCAGGTCGTCGCCGAGGTCGGCGTTGGTATTGAACTCGAGATCGGCGTCCGCGGCGACGTCCACGTCGTCCGGGAGGTCTATGTTCAGGGCTTCCCCACCCAGTCCGATGAGCGTAAGGACGAACTGCAAAACCATGACCAGCCCGCCCACGATGGCGCAAAAGACGAACACGTAAGTCATGACACACCTTCCTTGCAGGACGTTGTGAAGTTCCCCCCAAAGAGCTTCCCGTACGGCGATGCCAGTGTTTAATCAGTAAGATGTCCCCAAAAGGGCGTTGTTTGCCCAGAGATCTCGCCGTAGCGCTCTCAGGAGTAGTTCGCTTGTCGGGTGCAAATCTTGCGATTCCGGGCGCGAATATCGCCACAGCCCACAAGAATTGAATCCCCACGCGGTTGCGGTGCTCGCCGCGAGCACACGTTTCTGCCCTTTGCTGTACAGGGAAGCCAAGCGGGCCACTACATGATCATGGGACAAGCCGGTACTGTTGTCAAACGGACCCATATAGGGGGTGCATATTGAATTTGGCGAGCAAAGTAGGGCCGGCTGTGCCGGCCTGAAGGGAAGTAGAAGGGAAGTAGGGCCGGCTGTGCCGGCCAGTTGTTCTTGTTCCGGCCGGCACAGCCGACCCTACGGCTATGTTGCTTAGCAGCCGGTATGCTTGAGCACGAACTCGACGATCGCCGTCGGGTCTTTCAGGGCATGGGGGTGATGCCCCACGCCCTTCTTGACGATCACCGTGATCTGACCGCCAAGCTGGCGATAGCGTTGTTGGACAACCCGGGTGTTTTCTTCCAGGGGCACGACCTGATCGGCATCGCCTGCCACGTGTAGAATTGGGATACCCGCCGCGGCCAGCGGCTTGAGGTTGTCGACCGGGTTGTGACGGTATGCCAGGGCCTCCGCTTCGGTCAGCCCATAGGCCTTCAGGCAATCGCTCCAGGCCTTGGGGCTGCCGCGTCCTTTGCCTTTTCCGCCGGGCCAGCTTTTGAAGTCGCAGACGGGCGCGTCGCCGTAGAGGCAGGCGACCTTGTCGGGGTTGGCGGCTGCCCAGTTGTAGATGATCAGTCCCCCACGGCTCATACCCTCCAGGGCCACCTTCTTGGCAAACCCGTGCTCTTTGGTCAGGTACTTGTAGAAGGCGTTCCAATGAGCGACGGCCCTGGAACTACCGAACAGGTTGGCCACGTCCATATAGACCACGTGAAGACCTCGGGCCAGAAGCGCGATATCCGCGGCCGGCTCGTGGCCAAAGAAGCGTGCCCGCCAGATCCACGGCTTGCCCTCGGCGGAAGTCTTCGGGGTGACCACGTAGCAGTTGCGGCCGTCGATCTCGAACTGGTATCGGTCGAAACCGTGCCAGGCGGTCTTTATTCCGGGAAAAGGCGCGTTGCCGGCTTCTGCCGGATAGACCGTGCCGCCCACGGCAGCCAGCAGAATCACAACGAGTCCGCTTTGTGCGAATCCCCGCACCAGGCGGCCCCGTGGACACACGTCGTCGGTTTTCATCGCGTTCGCCCCCGCCGACGTCGAGCTACCAGCAGCAGCGCCAGACCGCCCAAGCTCAACAGCACCACGCTCGCAGGCTCCGGCACCCACTGGACGATCAAGAGCGGGCGGTAGACCCCGACGGCGCAGTCGTCGGAGTCCCAGTTGGCCCGGTCGCCAATGGAATTGATGAGTATCCAGCCGAAGTTATCCTGGCCGTGGGCCCAGTTCTGGACGCTCTCGGTGACGTCGAAGTAGCAAAAGCTGTCGGTGAGGCTGGGTGCGAGGCTGTCAAGCGAGGTGGCAGCGTAGTCGGTGCCTGCCACGCCACCGTCGTTGAAGCTGGACCAAGTGACCTGGTCCTCGGCCCAATCGGTGAGCACTTGGTAGATGGAGTGGGTGCCGGGGCTGCCGGCCCATTGGCTGGTGTTCTGGGTATGAAGCCGCAGCGTTGCCGATAAGACCCCGATACCTTCGGGCACCTGGTTGAAGCCGCTGCCGATGAGGTCGGGAAAGGCGATCAGCGCGCGCCTCCGCTCGGCCTCTGGGGAAGCGTCCGTGTCAAATGCGGTCGAGGTGCCGTAGTTGGATCCGGAGGAGCCCTTTATCATGTAGGTAGCGTCGCAGGTGGCGGCCGTTGCGGAGCGGACCGTGGTGCCCCAGGCCGGGGTGGCCGTGTCGACGATGAGGACGGGCCGATCACCCGGTCGAACGGCGTCGTCGCTGGCGTAGGTGACGCCGTCGCTGGTTGCAGAGCGAACCACGAGGCCGTAGTTGTCTGCCCCGTCGGCCCAGGCCTGGGCGATGGCGGTGACGTCCAGTTCGTTGAACGTGCCCGAGGCCACGTTGCTGTGCGGGCGGGGCCAGGAGATGGCCTCGTAGTCGGTACCCGACCCCATTCCCGGGGTAGCCCATGCCGTGCCGGTAAGCCGCTCATTGTAAGTTGCCTGGTCCTCATGCCAGTCGCTCAGCACGCGGTGACCGTAGAGCGGGCCCCCGCTGCCGTCCGTGGCGCATAGCGCCAGCTTGGCGGCCACCACCGTCGAGCCGGGCGAGATCTGGCCCGCGCCCGTGCCGATGGCCTCGGGAAAACGCACCAGCGCTCGCTTGATTCCCTCCAGGTCACTGCCACTGGTTGTTTGCTGCTCAACGTCGAGGATCGTCGAGGTGCCGTAGTTGTTGGTCTGCCCGGCGCTACCGTCCCAGCGCCGGAAGATGTACGTCGCATCGGTAGTGCCGTTGGCCGTGGTGCCTTGCTGGAGGAACGTTCGCTCGGTGCCGCCGACGGGGTTGGGCGCCGTCTCGATGGTCAGCTTGGGGCGGTAGCTCTGTGTACTGGAGTTGTCGCTGTGGTAAAGGGCGCCGTTGTCGCCGGGCTCGTTGATGTCGCGGACGATCCAGCCATGGTTGGGAGCAAGCTCCCGGATAATGTCGCGTACGGAAGGGGTCACGCCGAAGTTGTAATTCGTGCTGAGTGCCGACGGCGCCAGCGAATCGCTTGCGGTGGCGCCGTGGTCGTCGCCGGCTCCCAGACCGGGAGTGCCCCAGGGCGTGCCGGTGAGGCGGCTATTGTGCGTTACCTGACCCTCGTCCCAATCCTTGAGGATTGGATAGATGGCATTGATGTCGGGGCTCCCGTGCCAGCTACCGCTGCCCGTGCGCAACGTCACGTAGGCCCGATAGATCCATTCGTCGCTGGCGGGCACCTGTCCCGCGCCGCTGCCGATGATGTCGTTGAAGCGGACCAGGGTACTTTTCTTGCCTTCGCCCACGCCACCGCCCGTGCTCTGGTTCTCGGTCTCCACTATCGTCAAACTACCGAAGTTCTCATCGCCGCGGTTGCCTAAGGTATTGAGCATGGTATAGGTCGCCGCACAACTGTTGTAGCCGTTGGCGTCGCCGTCCTGGAAAGTGTAGACGGCCGCGCTTGCCGCGCTCGCCGCCGCCGCGACAAGACCCAAGAAAAGACTAACCCCATTTGTGCGTGCCTTGGTGATGTACATCTCTCAGGCCTTTCTTGATCGGGAGAGACAAGATCGAATCGGGTCGAGAATCCTTATCATGGCACAATCAGAATCTACGGAATACCTTATACAATAGGCACGTCTTCAACTTCCGTCAACTATTTTTCATGCGCAGGATCGAGTATTCAAGTTTTCTGTCAAAAAAATTCCCAGATAACCTCCGGCCGGCGTGAGGCCCCGGCTTAGCGCCGGCCAAAACCATCGCCGTGGCACCTAAGTGAGGGGGTGCCTGTCCACTGCTGGCCGCGCCGGGTTTCAGTTTGCCTGCTGGTGTTCGACTCGGGCGATGCCGGCGGCGCCGATGTAGCCGGCGTCGCCGCCGAGCGAGGCGAAGTTGATCGTGGTTCGCTCGGCCAGCACGGGAAACGCCCGCCGCTTGACCTCTTCCTTGATCCGCCCGAGGAAGCGGCGGCCCAGCTCCGTTTCGTTTCCGCCAAAGGTCATCGCCCCGGCCAGGAGGACACCGGCCGGGTCGATGGTGTGCATCAGGCTGACGATTCCGATGCCCAGGTATCGGGCCGTTTCCAGTATGATTTCGAGGGAGAACTCGTCGCCGGCTTCGGCCTCGTCGGCCACGAGCTTGGGTGTCAGATCGGCCCCGCCGGCGATCCGCTCACTCAACGAGCTTGTCCGGCCGGCATCAAGGGCCTCTTGGGTTCGCTTGATCACGGCCGTGGCGCTGGCGTAGGCCTCGAGGTGGCCGGGCTGGCCGCAGCCGCACACCCGGGCGTTCTTGGTGCAGTCGATGATGATGTGACCGCATTCGGCCCCGTGGCTGTTTTCGCCGATGATCGAGAGATCGCCGATGATGATTCCACAGCCGATCCCGGTTCCCAACGTCAAAAGCACGATGCTGGCCAGCTCGCGGCCGGAGCCGACCCAAAACTCGCCGTAGGCGGCGGCCGCCGCGTCGTTGGAAAAGGCTACCGGCAGTCCGCAATGGCTGCTGAGCCGGTCGCGGATGGGGAAGTTGTCCCAACCTTTGAGGTTGACCAGCTTGACCAGCTTGCCGGCGGGGATATCCATGGTGCCGGGCGAACCGAGTCCGACGCGGGCGATCTGGGCCGGGTCCAAGCCCGCCTCGCTGATCGCCCGCTTCACAGCCTCCCCCATCCGCCGGGTTCCGTCCTCGGGGCCCTTTTCCGATTCCGTGGGGATACTCAACCAAGACAATGGTCTTCCCTGATTATCCACTGTCCCTACTTTCACATTGGTGCCGCCAAGATCGACACCTACGAAAAACGGTCCTTCGGCCGCATCGGCCGAAATGAACTGACGTGTCTGAGACATGGCAATAGATCAACTTGTCAAGAATCCTGATTCCCGGTGTTTACGCACGAATCAGCAGTATACGAATTGCCCATACGGTGGGCAATCGTCCAGCAAGGGGTAGCGGACCGGACGAAAAAGGTTCATCCGGGAATTTCGGTGAGGGTGCCATGGGCGGCTTGCCCGCCCTTATCGGGGCGTCAACAAACAGGGACGGACAAGCCGTCCCTGGAACCTATTTGGAACACGTTCCCCGGAAATGTCGGTTGAACCGGAAAAGAGGGGATACGGAGAAAGGCGACAAACCGTTTTCTCAGAAAAAGTCGTGATTTCTAGCGGGAAACCAAGAATCCGGGCAAGTTGCGATTGCCTCAGATACCGATTCCGGCCAGAATGCCGCACTCCACAGACCCACTGACCTGAATTATCAGCGTTTAGCTACGAAAAGGAGTTCGTTCCGGATCATAGAGTCCGCAATCGTGGCATCCAGGGCCGGTACCCCGAGCCGGCAAGAGGCCGGCGGGTGGTCCGGCTTCGTACCATCCGCCATGAGGAAGGTGACAGGGAGGTTACCCGCACGCCCCGTCTTCTATCTCTGCTGCAAGCCGTCTCCCACTTCGGGGACCTTGGCTGCGCAGTGAGCAAGGCACCGGCAGTCCTACTTCCCGCCGCCGCTTGATTGGCAGCATGGTGTCTCGTTATCGGCATCCGGTGCGAGCCAGACGTAAAGGAGGGACCCGATGGTCTGGTTGCAGACAGGCATTTTGGCGTTGGTGATATCGAATCCCGGTGATCCGGTGTTGCTCGATTTCTGTGCCGACTGGTGCGGCCCGTGCCGACAGATGCAATCCACGGTCGACCAGTTGAAAGCTAACGGCTACCCGGTCCGCAAGGTCAACATCGATCGCGACCGGGCCCTGGCCGCCAAGTACGGGGTTCAAGGCATTCCGTGCTTTGTGATGGTGGCCGACGGCCGGGAGGTGGACCGTGTGGTGGGTCTGACCAGCTACAGCCGGCTGGAGCAGATGTGCAAGTCGGTCCTTGCCCGAGGTGCCAAAAACCAGTCGCCCGGCACCGGTTCCCTGGCTATTCCCGTTGACCGCAGCGGTCCGGGCAGACCTGCCGCGGCACCTTCTTCCGCAAAATTGCCCGGCTGGCGACTGGCCGATCCGGTTCGTGTTGCCGGGGGCGGTGGGCAACCAGAAGCCGACGCCCAACTGAGTGCTGCCACGGTCCGGCTGTGGATCGAGGACCCTGCCGGCCGTTCGTGCGGCACGGGAACGATCATCGACGCCCGAGCGGGCCAGGCGTTGATCCTGACCTGTGGGCACATTTTTCGTGAATCGCAGGGAAAAGGCAACATCGAGGTGAACCTTTTTGGTCCCAACCGTGGCAAGCGGGTGGCCGGCCGGCTGATCGGCTACGATCTGGGGCGCGACGTGGGGTTGTTGAGCATTCGCACGCCCGGCCCGGTGACGGCGGTCACGGTGGCACCGCCCGACTACCGCGTGACAACGGGCGATCCGGTGATCAGTCTCGGCTGCAACCACGGCGGTGAACCTTCGGCACATCGCAGCCGGGTGCGATCGATTGACAAATACGACGGCCCCGCCAATTTGCAGGTGGCCGATCTGCCGGTCGAGGGTCGCAGCGGCGGCGGGCTGTTTTCGGTCGACGGGCAGGTCATTGGTGTCTGCAACGCAGTCGATCCGACTGATCGTGAGGGTTTTTATGCGGCATTGAGTTCCATCCATGCCGAGCTGGATCGCCTGGACCTTTCGTTCGTGGCCGAGCCCCGGGATGACGTTTCGTCGGCTGAGACTCCGCTTGTAACCGCCGACCCACCGCCGATGCCCAACCAAATGCGGTCGCCTACCGATCTCGGTCCGTTGGCCAAGGTACCAAGGCGGTCGGCCGACATCCGCTCGACATCCGGCCGTACCGATCGCCGGGAGCAACTTGGTGCCGAAGAGCGGGCCGCGTTGGAAGAGATCCGGCAACGGCGTGCCGACGGAGCCGAGGTGATCTGCATCATCCGTTCAAGTACCGATCCCGGCGGAAAGAGCGAGATTGTCGTCTTGGAAAGCGTCTCGCCGCATTTCCTAAAAAATCTGGCCACCCTAGCACAAACCGAGAACCGGCAACAGGCGGCTTTGCCGGAGCCGCCGCCGGGGGAAAACCTGCCGGTAGGTTCGGGCGCAGCGGGGCCGCCTGTCCGGACACCTCCTGCGGCCGTACCGGCGCCGCAGTCTCTCGCTCCAAACCCGGCAAATGCCCCCAATTGGCAGCCTCGCTGGGGCGAATCGGCATCCCACAAGTAGCAGGCCCACCAACAGCCCGGCCGTCCGTTAAGACGGCAGCATGTCCCTTCGCGAATATCAGAGCCAGGGATCGCTAAAGAGCCCTTTCAAGCGACTTACGGCCTGCGGATCAGACCTCGGTGATTACCTTGTCGAAGAACTCGACGTAGTTGTCGCGGGCGTCGCCGGCCCTGGCGGCTATGGCAGTGCGGGGATGCTGGTTGAGTTGGCCGGTGATGTTGTACTGGACCAACGGTCCCCACTCGACCGTTCGGCTCAGGGGCAGGAGGTAATCCTGCAACACCTGGTAGATGGGTCTGATCTTGAACTTGGGGTTTCGTAAGAAGCCGATCAGCAGTTCCATGGGACAGTTGCCTGCCCCGCGACCCAGACCGGCCATCGACGCATCGACCCGATTTGCTCCGTGGATGATACCCTCGATCGTGTTGGCGAACGCCAGTTGCTGGTTGTTGTGGGCGTGGATTCCCACTTCCTTGCCGGTGGCCTTGCCGTACTCCTGGTACTTCTTGACCAGGATTTCGATTTGTTCGGTGTACATCGACCCCCAGCTATCGACGACAACGAGGACGCTGGCAGGTGTTTCGGCCAGGAGCTCCAATGCTTGGTCGACCTCCTTCTCCTGGGCCGCGGCGACGGCCATCAGGTTGGCCGAGACCTCGTAGCCCTTCTCGGCCGCGTCGCGGATCATGTCGCACGCCTCCGACGTCTGGTGGACGTAGAAGGCAACGCGGATCATGTCGAGCACGCTCTGTTCCTTGGGCAGGATGTCGGTCCGCCAGTCGGCCTTGCCCGCGTCGGCCATCGCCGAAAGCTTCATTGGCGTGTCGTTGTCGCCGACGACTCGGCGGATGGCGTCCTCATCGCAGTGTTTCCATGCCCCGAACTTGTCCGGCGCGAAGAGCTTCTTCGAAGCCTTGTAGCCGATTTCCATGTAATCGATTCCCGCCTCGACACAAGCATCGTAGACGGCCTTGACGAACTGATCTTCAAACATGTGATCGTTCGCCAAGCCGCCGTCTCGGATGGTGCAATCTAGAACCTTTAGTTCGGGCCGGTACGTAATCCAGGGAGCAGTCACGGTGGACTCCTTAAGGTTGGAAGTCTGGTGGGATTGGAAACCACTTAGTTTCGTACCTCATAGACAGCCTGTCAATGGTCTGTCACCACCCGGAATCCACCCCGGCAGCGGGGGTAGCGAGCTGCCGCCGGACCGATTAGACGCTCTTTGACGGTCATTACCGAATCGCCGGTTTACGGCGATACGGGTTGTTGCGTCGGTTGGCCGACACGTGTATCGTGATTGGAGCCGCTTTTCTCGGCCATAAGCGAGTCGAAAGCGAGCGAAAAGCGAGCCGCGGGGCTTGTCCCCGCGCAGTCGTTGTGCCGCGCAGTCGTTGTGCCGCGTATTCATTGTGCGCCGGGATAAACCCGGCGGCTCGCAGAACGGCTCGCAAGATGCGCCGGGATAAACCCGGCGGCTCGCAGTCTTATCCGACAACTGAAAACCTTCACGTGCCCGAGGAGTTCCGACCATGTGTCAAGACAAATCCCGCCCCGATGACGATTCTCCGCGCTTCAAGCCACACTGCTGCCCGTGCTGTGATTCCAAGCCGACCGCCGACGGGATCTCCCGGCGAGGGTTTCTGGGTGGAATGGGTGGTGCCGCACTGGGTGGCATGGCGTTGACCGGGCTCTCCTGGTCGATGCTTTCGGCCGGTGAATCGAAGATCGCTCCCGCGCCGCCGCGCCGGCCATTGGTGGTTAAACCGATCTTCACCTACGCCACGTACAAGCACCGCCCCCAGACGAGCTGGCGCCCCTGGGGTGGGATCCAGACCCAAGAGGACGCCGACCAGGAGCTGGCCCGCATCCGGCAGGAACTCGCCAAGCTGGCATCCGCGGCCGACTTCCCCGTGAAGCTCTTGCCCGTTGCCCCGGTCCGCAACCCGAGCGAGTTGGCCCAGCTCGACGACCTCGCTGGGGCCGACGTGGTCTTGATTTACGCGGCGGGCGGACCAATGAGCACATTCGCGGCCGTCAACAAGCTGGGCAAGGACATGATATTCTTTGTTCGGCACAAGTCGGGGCCGGTTTACCTGTGGTACGAGATCGTCAGCCCCCGCTACCTCCGCCAGCACACCGACCGGCTGGCCGTCGAAGGCATCGACTTCGACGACGTGGTGGTCGACAGTCAGGACGAGATCCTCTGGCGCTTGCGGTCCCTTTGCGGGCTGCGGAACACGGTAGGCAGTCGCATCCTGGCCGTGGGTGGTCCCGGCGGCTGGGGCCAGCCCAAAGACGTTGTCCCCAAGCTCGCACACGAGCGATGGGGGCTCGACATCCAGACGGTGCCGTATGCCGAACTGGGCAAGCTGATCGAGGCTGCCCGGGCGGATAAACAAGCGGTGGCGCTGGCACGCGAGAGGGCCGACAAATACCTGAAGCTGCCCGGCACCACGCTTGAAACCAAACGGAGCTTCGTCGACAACGCCTTCCTCCTGGAGCAGATTTTCCGCGCGCTTATGAAGAAGGCCGACTGCCGCGCGATCACGATCCTCGGCTGCATGGGCACGATCATGCCGATGTCGGAAACGACCGCCTGCCTGCCCCTGAGCACGTTGAACGATGACGGATACCTGGCCTTTTGCGAGTCGGACTTCGTGGTGATTCCGTCGGGCATCCTGTTGGCTTCGATATCGGGCAAGCCCCCGTTCCTCCAGGATCCGACCTATCCGCATGACGGGCTGATCACGCTGGCCCATTGCACGGCCCCGAGGAAAATGGACGGCAAGACCCTCGAGCCGGCACGGATCATGACGCATTTCGAGTCCGACTATGGAGCGACCCCCAAGGTCGAGATGCACACCGGCCAGAAGGTAACGATGATCGCCCCCGACTTCGCTGCCGAGCGATGGCTGGGCTTTTCCGGTGAGATTGCCGCACATCCGTTTTTGCCCATCTGCCGCTCGCAAATCGACGTGCGGTTCAAGGCCGACGCCCAAGTCGTGGCCGAGCGGATGCCCGGCTTCCACTGGATGCTCGTCTACGGCGACTACCTGCGCGAAGCAGGCTACGCACTGAAAAGGACACCGATCCAGTGGGACTGCCTGGGGTAGACTACCCACTGCCCACTGCCCACTGCCCACTGCCCACTGCCCACTGCCCACTGCCCACACTCCA